>FTCB01000924.1_pt1 | contig 18872 bp, 14 predicted proteins | sample 1639431 | NCBI WGS metagenome assembly FTCB01 (sample SAMEA3914864, study PRJEB12502) | metagenome | biome: forest; material: soil | place: USA | collected 2012-03-12 | depth 0.3 m
ACACAGGGCGGGAGAGAGCCGGCCCCGCACACACACATACACACACCCACTTTCCCCCTCGGGGGAGTACCCCTGGTTCATCCAGGGTTCGTTCTTTGACAACTTGAAGAGGCAACACCCGTGAAAGCGGGTTGGGTTGCCACAGTATAGAGGCGTTTTACAAGAAACGTCCCCACTACGGCTTGTCGGGCCTTACCATCCCATTTACTCAAGCCGTACTTTGGGGCGTGCTTTTAGATCATTATCGAAATCGATCGTGACTTAAAACCACGCTCCAAACACCGGGACGTTTACTGCACTGTCGCCCTCCTATACCTCCCATGTTTCGCATACTTCCTATTAGCGAATCGCCCATACGGCATGCCCATGTTACTCCCACACGGAGACCTGCCATGCCGCCAGGTTTTTGGAGTGCGGGAGCTTGCTCCCGCTTTGTCAGCGTCAATATCACGTAACGCAATCGACCTCCAGTTCGGTCTCGGCAAAACCACTTTGACGGGAGGTGTCGATTTAAGTAGCTCGGATGCCTCGTGTGAAAGTTTCGCTGACAAAACGGCAGCAAGCAGCCGCACTTGTAAAAACCTATCGTCATTCCGCGCCCCCGCATGGTCCCCACGCGGAAAGTTCCCACGTGCCGCCAGGTCTGGAGCTTCACGCAAGTGCAGAAAGAGGTGCGCTACGCGCGCCTTTCTCGGGTCGGGGCCGAGGAAAGCCGTCGGTATAAAGATCCGCACTGCGAATCGGGCGTTTTGTCTGCAGAAGTCGGTTCACGAATTTCGAACGCTACGCTTGCTCCGCAATCTGGTCAAAAAGCGACACCCTGCACGAGTTTGGCCACAAATCACCAGCCACCCCTCCCCGTCTCCCTCGTGCAAACGCTGATTTACACGATGTGGCCCGCCATATGCTAAGGAGCGCGCGCGGCTTTTGCCCCGCCGTCCATGAACGCTTCTTCCACTGTCAGCACACCAAAAGCGCTTGCGGAAACCTTTGCCGCCATGCGCAGCCTCGGCATTTCCGACCGACGTCTCTTCGACGGCATTCTCCGCGAAACTCTCGCCCAAAATCCCCAGTATCTCGGCGTCTGGACCGTCTGGGAGCCCAATGCCCTCGACGGCCGTGACCAGGACTTCGCCAACGCCCCGGGTCACGATAACACCGGGCGCTTCATCCCTTTCTGGAACCGCGGCGGCGGCGACATCCATCTGGAGCCGAACCTTGGCTACGACGTCCCGGGCTTCGGCGACTGGTATATGGCGCCGATGCATCGGAAGGCGGAAATGGTGATGGATCCTTACGAATTCCCCTTCGCCGGACGCCCGGAATTCATCACCAGCCAGGTCGCGCCCATTTTTTTCCGCGGTCAATGTGTCGGCGCCGCAGGCGTGGACATCTCCATCGATGACTTTGTGCGCCCGGAGGCTTCCCACTTGGAGGAAACACTGCAGCGCGGCTTCATCTTCCTTGATGGCGCCGGCGCCGTGAAATACTGGAGCCAACGCACCCGCGAATTGTTGGAGCACTTCGTCGGACGCCGCATCGACGATGAGTTGCCTGCCTCCATCGCAGGACACATTCTTCGCCTGCGCCGCGCCGGCAGTCCGGCCGAGTTGCCACCGCTGCGCCGCGGCAACGCGGTCCTGCGGTCGCGCTTCGCCCGGCACCCGAAAAACAAAGGCTTCCTCATCATCCTCGAGCAGGAAGCCGCCCCCCCGCTCGAAGCCACGCTCACCGAACGCGAGCGTGAAGTCCTCGAGTGGCTCGGGCAAGGCAAGGCCAATTCCGAAATCGGCATCATTCTCGGCATCAGCACCCACACCGTGAAGCGCCATGTCGAACGCATCCTCTCCAAGCTGGGCGCCGAGAATCGTTATGCCGCCGCGCTTGTTGGCTTACAGGGCCGATAATGGCCCAATGCCCCGAATAGGTCCGACGACCTATAGGCCTATTCCGGGGACTCCCTTACTGGTGCACGTGTGACCACGAAAACCGACGCCGAACTCTCAGCCATCAAACAGGATCTTGCCGCCCGCGGGGTAAAATATTGTGTGGGCGCTTATGTAGACATTCATGGCGCGCCCAAGGGAAAAGTGGTTCCCATCGGCCATTTCGAAGATTTCGCCCGCGGCTCCGAACTCTACACCGGCTATGCGCTGGACGGCCTCGGCCAGTCGCCGAATGATGACGAAATCGCCAGCGTGCCGGATCTGACCCGCGGCGTCCAATTGCCCTGGCAGCCGGAAGTCATGTGGTACCCGGCGGATCTGTCCTTTCACGGCCAACCCTATGAAGTCAGCACACGGGTGATCTTTGGCCGGGTGCTCGAGGAGGCGCGATCCCTTGGCTACATCTTCAATCTCGGCATCGAGTGCGAGGTCTATTTTCTGAAACTGGAGAACGGCAAGCTCCTGGTGCCGAATCCGGACGACGATCTCATGAAGAGCTGCTACGACGTGAAGCGCTTCTTCGATGCCTATCCGCTGCTGGATAGCATTGTGACCACGCTCAATGGGCTCGGTTGGGATGTTTATAGCTTCGACCACGAGGACGGCAATTCGCAGTTCGAGTTCGACTTCAAATTTGCCGACGGCCTGACCATGGCGGATCGCTATGTTTTCTTTCGCTATCTGGCAAAGAAACTCGCCGCCGATCAGGGCCTGCTCGCGACCTTCATGCCAAAGCCCTTTGCCGATAAAACCGGCAATGGCGCGCATTTCAATATGTCGCTGGCCGATGCCGAAAGCGGCCGAAACCTTTTCAAGGCCGCGCCGGGCGAGCCAGACCAATATGGCCTCGGCCTCACCTCACTGGGCTACAACTTCATCGCCGGCATCCTGCGCCACGGCCGCGCGCTCTGCGCGGCCTTCGCGCCAACCGTAAACAGCTACAAACGTCTCATCCGGCGCGGCGCGATGGGTTACTATTCCTGGGCGCCGGTCTTCAATAGCTTTGGCACCAACAATCGCACCAATTCGGTGCGAGTGCCCATGGGCGGCGGCCGCTGTGAATCCCGCAATGCCGACTCGGCCTGCAATCCCTATCTCGCCGGCGCACTCGTCCTCGCGGCGGGACTCGAAGGCGTCCGAGAAAAACTCGATCCCGGCCGGCCGCAGATGGAAAATCTGTACGAATTTACGGACGCCCAACTCGCCGAGCGCGGGGTGCTTCCGCTGCCGAAGACTCTGGGTGAAGCCGTGCAGGCCTTCGAGGACGATCCCTTCACCGAGCGCGTGCTCGGCGCCGCGCTCAAGCAGGAATTCATCACTTACAAGCGGGCCGAGTGGGAGGAGTACCATCAAACCATTAGCCAATGGGAGGTCGACAAATACGCCCGCCTCTTCTGAGCGCAGCGCGCTTCACCGCATGAATCCCGCCTGGTTGCAACGCCTCGATCCACCGCTCTCCGGCCGGCCCGTCTGCCTCGGGTCCGCCGCCTGGCCGGAGGTCGCGGCGTCCACCGGCGATCTGCTCCTTCTGCCGATTGGAGCCACCGAACAACATGGTCCCCATCTCCCGATCAACACCGACACAGTCATCGCCGAATCCGTCTGCGCATATGCTTCCGCGAAAACGGGCGCGCCGGTGCTGCCGGCTTTGAGTTATGGCGTCTCGCTCGGCCACACCGAAAAGTGGCCGGGCACGTTTTCGTTATATCACGAGACCCTCATGCTGCTCGTGCGGGACCTCGCGCGCTGGGCCGTGACCGCCGGCTGGAAGCGCCTGCTCCTCGTCAATGCGCACTGCGGCAACGACGCCGCGCTCCGCTGCGCCGTAGACCGGCTGCGGTTCGACTTTCCGGGACGCCTTCTTGCGGCCACGCGCAATACCTGGCAGCTCACCACTGCCATCCACGAGCAGTTCACCCGCGACGCCGCCGACTGGCATGCGAATGAAGCGGAAACTTCGCTTCTCCTCTTTCTCGCTCCGGAGACGGTTCACACCGACCGCCTGAAAGAGGCCGAGGACCCCGATCGCACCGCTGGCTGCGTGTTTCCCCACATGGTCGCCCACACCAGTCTCAATGGCGTCACGGGTCTTCCCGCGACCGCCACGGCTGGCCGCGGCGCCGCGCTCTTCCGGGAGATGGGCGACGCCCTCTGCGACCTCATCGCCCGCGCCCACCGTGACGAGCCTCCTCTGCCCTGGTCCCGAACCACCTCTGCTTTCGCCGCATAACCTCAATCACCCGCCACAACCAAACTGCACCTGCACCATATACCAATGAAGATCACCTCGCTCCTGGCAGCCGGTCTTTTTACCGCGCTCGCCGCCACCCTCCACGCTGAAACCCTCAAGATCGGTTACTCCGACTGGCCGGGCTACACGGTCATGGAGATCGCAAAACAAAAAGGCTGGTTTAAAGAAGCCGGCGTCGACGCCGAGCTCGTCTGGTTCGACTACCTGCCCTCCCTCGACGCCTTCGGCGCCAACAAGATCGACGCCGTCATGGTTGTCGGCACCGATGCCCTGGTCAATGGCGCCACCGGCGCCAAAAGTAAAATCATCGCCCTGCTCGACTTCAGCGAGGGCAGCGACATGATCGTCGGCAAACCGGGCATCGAATCGATCAAGGATCTCAAGGGCCAGAAAATCGGCATCGAAGTGACGCTGGTCGAGCATCTCCTCCTGCTCAAGGCGCTTGCGGCCAATGGCATGAAACAATCCGACGTCGAGCTGGTCAAGACGCCGACCAATGATACCCCGCAAACCCTGGCTTCCGGCAAGGTTGCAGCCATCGGCGCGTGGTATCCCATCTCCGGTCAGGCCCTGAAGCAGGTTCCCGGCTCCAAGCCTCTCTTCACCAGCGCCGAAGCAAAGGGCCTCATCTACGACGTGCTCGCGGTGAACCCGGGCAGCTATGCCAAGCACAAGGATGATTGGGCCAAGATCACGGCGATTTACTACAAGTGTGTCGATTACTTGAAAGACCCGGCCACCGCGGACGATGCGGTCAAGATCATGGCTGCCAAGGTCGGCACGGACGCCGCGGAATATGCGAAGAACATCCCTGGCACGCACTTCCTCACGCTGGCCGAGGCCAAAACGGCCTTCAAGAAGGGCGACGGACTCGACTCCATCTACGGCTCGCTGACCGTGGGCAACAAATTCAACCTCGATAACAAGGTCTACAAGGTGACCCAGAAGCCGGAAAGCTATCTGCTGCCCGCCGTGGTCGCCGGCCTCAAGTAACATGAGCGCCGAACCCGCCTCCGTGACCCCAGCGACGATTGCGCCCGATGCGCCGGCCACGCCTCGTCCGGAGGCGGCGTCCGCCGCTCCCCGCCGCCGCCCGGCGGCAAATCATGATTGGCTCGGCCTGAAGAAGGAGCTGCCGCCTCGGCGACAGCTCCTTCTCACCATTCTCTCCTTCGTCCTGCCCATCGGCCTGTGGTGCGCGCTGAGTTATATCCCGTGGCTCTGGCACCCGCTGGTGCACATCACCGTGCCGGGCGATGTGGATTACTTTGTCGAGGAGATGGAAGTCCCGCGCGAGGACTTCGACCAGCAGGTGCTCAAGATGAAAGCCGCTGGCCAGGCTCTCCCGGAAGGCTATCGGGTGAATCCGGTCTATCTGCCCGCGCCGCATCTCGTGGCTCGCGCCTTTTACAGCGCCTTCACCACGGAGCCGCGACTGCCCAATGAACCATGGCTGCACCAGAGCCTCGGGCATAGCATTCGCACGATCGTGCTCGGCTTCCTCATCTCGTCGCTTTTCGGTGTGCCGCTAGGCATCCTCTGCGGCACTTACCGCTTCTTTGCGAGACTGCAGGAGCCCTTCATCGAGTTCTTTCGTTATTTGCCCGCTCCAGCCTTTGGCGCGCTCTGCGTCGCAGTGCTCGGCATCGACGATGGACCGAAGATCGCCATCATCTTCATCGGCACCTTTTTCCAACAAGTGCTGGTCATCTCTAATACCGTGCGAAAAGTGGATCCCTCGCTCATCGAGGCGGCGCAGACGCTCGGCGCGCGCGGTTGGAAATTGTTACGACAAGTCGTCATTCCGGCCTCGATTAGCGATATTTATACGGACATGCGCATCCTGCTCGGCTGGGCCTGGACCTATCTCATCGTCGCGGAAGTTGTCGGCACCATGTCGGGCATCACCTTCTTCATCAACCAACAAGCCCGCTACCGGCAATTCGATAATGTTTACGCCGCCATTGCCATGATCGGCATCATCGGGTTTAGTTCGGACATGGCGCTGGCCTTCGTCGGACAGATCATTTTTCCGTGGAAACGCCGATCCCGCTCCGGAGGCGGAGGTTTTCTGCCCAAACCCGCGCTCGCCACCGGCGGAGTCTGATTCATGCAAGAATTTTCCATACCCGATTATCGCCAACTCGCTCCGGCCGTGGCCGCGCGTTTCGAGAAGATCCGCCAGCGGCCGGTCATGCTCAGCGTGCGCAATCTGCAGAAATGCTTTGGCGTCGATGGCCAGCTGCACACGGTTTTCAGCAATGTTTCTCTGGAGATCCATCGGCGCGAATTCATTTGCGTGATCGGACCCTCCGGCTGCGGCAAGTCGACCTTGATCCGCATCATCGCCGGTCTCGATGAATGCAGCGGCGGCGAGGTCTTCGTCGACGGCCATGCGGTCGCAGGCCCGGGACCTGATCGCGGCATGGTTTTCCAGGGCTATACCTTGTTTCCCTGGCGCACGGTGAAGCAGAACGTGATGTTTGGCTTGGAAATGCAGGGCAGGGACACCAGCACCGCTTCGGCTGAAGCGCGGCAATGGCTCGACATGGTGGGACTGGCAAAATTCGAAAATGCCTACCCACACGAATTGAGCGGCGGCATGAAGCAGCGCGTGGCCATCGCCCGCGCCCTGGCGAATGAACCGCGCATCCTCATCATGGATGAACCCTTTGGCGCGCTCGATGCCCAGACGCGCTGCCAGATGCAAAGTTATCTATTGCAGATCTGGAAGAAGGTCGACGTCACGATCATGTTCATCACTCACGATCTCGACGAGGCGGCGTACCTCGCCGATCGCATCGTCGTGATGGGAAACAATCCGGGCCGCGTGGTCGAAGTGATCGAGAATCCCATTCCCCGCCCGCGCGATCCGTCGCAACTCCTCTCCGCGGAATTCCTCGCGCTCAAAGCGCGGCTCGAGGAATTGATTCATCCGCCCGTCGAAATCGACGACGAGAAACTGCCCATGGTCAAGCTCACCACCGCCGGCGATGAAGTGGAGTGATTCCAGTCCCACCTTTGCCCCCGGCGAGCGCGGCTTGTATCTGCCGCCGCCGCGCTTCGTCTGGCCGGAGGGCCAGCGCTGCGCAGCCATGATTTGTTTCGATGTCGACGGCGAAACCACGGCGCTGTCTGAAGATCCCGCGCTCGCCCGACGCCGTACGCTCATGTCCCAGTGCGAATACGGCCCCCGCATCGGCGTGCCGCGGCTGCTCGGGCTGCTCGAGCATCTGAAAATTCCCGCGACCTTTTTTATCCCCGGATACATCACCGAGCAACATCCGCGCATGGCCGAGGCGGTGCTCGCGGGCGGCCACGAAATCGGCCTGCACGGTTACCTGCACGAAAAGCTTGCCGGACTTACCCAGGAGCAAGAGACGGAGATTCTGGAAAAGTGCCTGGCCATTCACGAGTCTCTGGCCGGCGCCCGGCCCGCCGGCTACCGCGCGCCCTGGTTCGAAACGAATCCGTGGACCGCGGATCTGCTTCACGCTCACGGCTTGGAATACTGCGCCAGCGAAATGGGCGACGACGTGCCGTACCTGCAGCCAAATGGCCTCGTGGAAATCCCCGGCCAATGGCTGCTCGAAGACTGGGAGCAATTTGCCTTCAACGCCGATCCCGCCTGGGGATTTTCGCCCGAAAACTGCGGCAAGGTCTTCGATCTCTGGTGGCGGGAGTTCACGGCCATGCACGGCTTTGGCTGCTGCTTCGTGCTCACGCTCCATCCGTGGCTTTCGGGACGTCCGTCCCGCGTGAGACTTCTGGAGGAATTGCTCACCGCCATGCAAAGCCGCGGCGGAGTCTGGTTTGCCCGCGGGGCGGAGATCGCTCGTCATGTGCGCGCTCATCCGGAAGCCCGCCGGGAGCTGGACTTCGACTTCTCTCCTTCCGCAACACGCAACCTCTCTCCAGCGGCCCTTTTGTCATGATCGACGTCGCCAAATTCGAATCCGTCTTTCCCGCTCTGGCCTACGCGCATCGTACGAGCCAGCGCAGCGCGCTGCCCGCCCTCTCCGTGCCGGAGATCCAGCGTGGCATCACGGCGGCGGCGGATCGTGCGCTCGACCATGCAACAACGATCCCGGCTCAAGCCTACACGAGCGAAGAATTCTTCGAATGGGAAGTCGGCGCCTTGCTGCGCGGCGGCTGGCAATGCGTGGCTCATGTTTCTCAGATCCCGCAACCGGGTGATTTCCTGAATCTGGAGCTGCTCGGCGAGCCGCTGATCGTCATCCGCGGCAAGGATTCCACCGTACGCGCGCTGTCCCGCGTCTGTCCGCATCGCGCCATGGACATCATGCCCGAGGGCTTTGGCTACGACGGGCACGGCCCCGCGCAAGCTTCTCCGGGCGCGCCGGGCTGCGGCCATACGCGCCTTCTCCTTTGTCCCTATCACTCCTGGACCTTCGAACTCGACGGCCGTCTCAAGGCCTGCCCGGAAATGCATCTGGCCCAGGATTTCGCGCGCGCCGAATTTGGCCTCAAGCCGTTTCGCACCGAGGTCTGGCAGGGTTTTGTTTTTGTTAACTTGGATGGTCAGGCGCCGCCGCTCGCGCCGGAATTGGAGCCCATGGCGACAGATGTCGCCGGCTACGATCTCGAAAACCTCCAGCTCGTCGTCGCGCGGGAGTGGGACTGCCCGTTCAACTGGAAGGTGCTCGTGGAAAACTTCATGGAGAGCTACCATCACCTGGGCATCCATCATAAAACGCTCCAGCCCATGATGCCCGCGCGGGATACCTGGACGGAAGAAGAGCGCCGCGGCTATGTGCGCGCTCACCTACCCTACCGCGAAGCCGTACGCGACGCCTATCTGGCCTTTGCCGCCGAAGGCGACTTCAGCGCCGCGCCGCCGCCGCTACCCGGCCTGGACGAAACCCAGAAAACCGAGTGGGCGCTGTATCTCATCTCTCCCACCTTTCTCCTCGCCGCAGCGCCGGATCGCGTCATCTGGTATCGGCTCCAGCCGCTCGGCCCCGATCGCCTGCAACTCCTCACCACCGCCCTCGTCGCCAAGGAAACCACAGCGCTGCCCAATTTCCCCGCGCTGCGCGAAACCATTGCCAAGGGTCTCGTCGACTTTCACCTGGAAGATCTCGAAGTCTGCACCGCCGTGCAGCGTGGCTACTATGCCAGCGGCTGGCAGCCCGGCCGGCTGAGTCACCTGGAAATGCCCGTATGGCTTTTCCATCGCTACCTTGCCGCGCGCATCCGCGGCTCCTGGCCCACGCTCGACCGGCCCGCCGCGCCTGGCCAACGTCCCGCCGCCGCATGAATCTGAAAGCCATGCTCGATCTTGCAGAGCTGCCGCCTGGCGAATTCGTGATGGGCGAGACGCCGGGCGACAAATTCGCCACGGCCACCGAGCGCCCGGCGCATCGCGTCGCGCTGGACTATCGCTTTGCCCTCGGCCGCTCCACGCTCACCGTGGGCGAATATCGCGCCTGGATCGAAGGCCATGCGCCGGAAGATCCCGCCGGCCTTCCGGTGACAAATGTCACCTGGGAAGACTCGCGCGCCTTCTGCCGCTGGCTGGCCGAGCGTACGGGCGAGCCTTTTCGCCTGCCGACCGAGGCGGAGTGGGAGTACGCCTGCCGCGCCGGCAGTTGCACGCCCTTCTCCACCGGGGCCACGATCTCCACGGAAGACGCCAATTTTCTCTACGACGAAAATGGCGAGCGCATCGGCTTCGGACGGCGCATCCCCTCCGGCCACTACGCGTCCAATGCCTTCGGCCTGCACGATCTGCACGGCAATGTCTGCGAATGGGTGGAAGACGCCTGGCACGCCGACTACGACGGCGCGCCCGCCGATGGCCGCTCCTGGCTGGGCGACACCGATCTCCGTGTGATCCGCGGCGGCGCTTGGGACTATCTCCCGCGCCTGCTGCGCTCCGCCTGGCGCGACGCTCTGCCCAAGGACGAGCGACGGGACAACCTGGGCTTTCGACTTGCACTAACTCTGCCTTCGTAACCATGCGCCTCCTCCTCTTCCGCTCACTCTGGACCAATGGCCTCGATCTCGAAGCCGCACTCGAAGATTGTCGCACCGGTGACTTCGACGGCGTCGAGGGGCCTGTGCCCGTCGAGGCCGCGGCGCGCCGGGAATTCCGAGAGCGCCTGCTCGATTCCGGCGTCCCTTTCATCGCGGAAGTCACCACCGGCGGCGGCTACATCCCCCACGGCGGTCTCAGCCCGGATCGGCACCTCGAGGACTTCGCCCGGCTCGCCGAGTTTTCCCTCGATTGCAGCCCGCTCTTTCTCACTTCGCTGGCGGGCTCCGATTCCTGGCCGAAACATCGCAGCGTCGACTTCTTCGGTCGCGCCATGGAAGTCGCCGACAGCCTCGGCGTGACCGCGAGCTTCGAGACGCATCGCAGCCGCCCGACTTACAGCCCTTGGGTCACGCGCGATCTCCTCGTGCAATTGCCCGCCCTGCGGCTCACCTGCGATTTCTCCCACTGGTGCTGTGTCTGTGAGCGTCTGGTGCTCGATGAGGAGCCCGAGTTGCTCCAGCTTTGCGCCGAGCGCGCGGATCACCTGCATGCCCGGGTGGGCTACGATCAGGGTCCGCAAGCTCCCCACCCGGGCGCGCCGGAATACCGCACCGCGCTCGAGGCCCATGAGCGCTGGTGGCACACCGTCTGGTCGGCTCCGGATCGCGCAAATCGCGGCTTTGCCACGATGACTCCCGAGTTCGGCCCCGACGGATACTTGCAAATGCAGCCCTTCACCGGGAAGCCCTGCGCCGACCTGCGCGAGCTCAATCTCTGGATGGCCCGTCGCCAACGCGAGCGCTTCGCCACTCATCCGCTGGCCACTGCCGCCTAGCGCGTCCTCAACTCACTTTCCTTCATGTCTGCTGAACCGCTCCTCTACGAAGAAACCTTGCCCGGCGGCGGCCTCTGGTCGGCTGTGCTCCGGCGTCACACCACGCTCCGCATCACCGATCTCGAAGGTGGCGCCAATGTCGGCTTCATGGCCTACAACGCCGCCCATCCGCTGGATCGCCTGAACCTGCCCGACACACTCAAGGCCCAGTACACCGCGAAACTCACCCGCGGCCACGTGCTCATGAGCGATATGGGCCGGGCTCTCCTTTCGATCACCGCGGACTCCGTCGGCTGGCATGACCCGCTCGGCGGCCATGGCAATGCGGCCTCGGTCCTGAAGAAATACGGCCCGGCGACTTATCAGGAAGCCCGGAACCAGTGGCATCGCAATGCCCACGATAATTTTCTCATCGAGCTCGGGAAACACGGACTCGGCAAACGCGACCTCGTCGCCAATATCAATTTCTTCGGCCGTCTCGATGCCGAAGACTCCGGAGCCATCCGCTTTCACCCGGGCAACTCCAAAGCCGGCGACTCCATCGATTTGCGCGCGGAAATGGATGTGTTAGTAGTGCTCAATACCTGCCAGCACCCCCTCGACCCGGCCCCCGCCTATGCGCCCAAGCCGGTCTGTCTGGCTGTATTAAAAGCCCAACCCACCCCTGAAGACGACTTTTGTCGTAACTTCCGCTCCGAATGCCAGCGCGCCTTCGCGCTGACGGAGCGTCACCTCGCCGGAGTTTAACCCGTATGACCACCACCCTAGTCTACACTGAAAGCCCCTACGATCCCGCCAAGGCGATCTATAACGAAATAGTCCTGGCCGGCGACGGCTGGATGCACGAGATCCGGCAAGGCCAGATCTTCCGAATCGTCGACCTCGAGGGCAACCAAGCCGTCGACACGCTTTTCTACAACGCGCACGACATCACCGATCGCTACAGCGCGCAGGATACCATTCGGGAACAGGGCGGCATCTACCTCACTACTGGCACGACGCTCGTTTCCAGCGAAGGCCTCGCCATGCTCACGATCGTCGCCGACACCTGCGGTCGCCACGACACGCTCGGCGGCGCTTGCGCGGCGGAAAGCAATCAGGTGCGTTACTCGCTCGACAAACGCTGGATGCACAGCTGCCGGGACACTTTCATGCTCTCGCTCTCGCGCTGGGGCCGCGGCTTCACAAAGTGTGATATCACCCATAACATTAATTTCTTCATGAATGTGCCCGTGACTCCCGATGGCGGACTTTCCTTCGAAGACGGCGTGAGCGCCGGCGGCCGCTATGTGGAGATGCGCGCTGAGATGGATGTGGTTTGTCTGATCTCCAATTGCCCGCAGCTGAATAATCCCTGCAACGCCTACAACCCGACGCCCATTCGCGTCCTCATCTGGAATCCGGAGTAACTCGCGCGCCTCCGCGCCGACCTTGCTCGTTGTCTGAATCCTTCCCTACTGCATGTTTTCCAAAGTTCTCATAGCCAATCGCGGTGAAATCGCCTGCCGGATCATTCGCACCCTGCGCCGACTGGGCATTCGCAGCGTGGCCGTCTACTCCGAAGCCGACCGGCACGCCATGCACGTCTTCGCGGCGGATGAAAGCGTCTGCGTCGGTCCGGCCCCGGCGCGCGATAGCTATTTGAACACGGCGCGAATCCTTGAAGCCATCGCCGAGACCGGCGCGCAGGCCGTCCACCCGGGCTACGGATTCCTCAGCGAAAACACCGATTTCGCCCAGGCCTGCGCGGATGCCGGCGTCGCCTTCATCGGGCCGACTCCGGAGCAGATCCGCTCCTTCGGCCTCAAGCACACCTCGCGCGAAATCGCCAAGGCGCACGGTGTGCCCCTGCTTCCGGGCAGCGGCCTCCTCGCGTCAGCCGAAGAGGCCCAGGAAGCCGCAGCCAAGATCGGCTTCCCCGTGATGCTCAAGAGCACAGCGGGCGGCGGAGGCATCGGCATGCAGCTGTGCCAGAACCCGCAAGAGCTCTCGGCAAAATTCGAGACCGTGCGGAATCTCGGCCGGAATAACTTCAAGGACGACGGGCTGTACCTGGAAAAGTTCGTCCAACGTGCCCGGCATATCGAGGTGCAGATCTTTGGCGATGGCCAGGGGAAAGTGGTGGCGCTGGGAGAACGCGATTGCTCCACGCAACGCCGCAACCAAAAGGTTATCGAAGAGACACCCGCGCCGGGCTTGAGCGAGAGCGCTCGCCGCGAACTCTGCGCCGCGGCGGTGCGGCTTGGCGAAGCGGTATCTTATCGTTCGGCCGGGACGGTCGAGTTTGTTTACGACGCCGATGTTGCCAGTTTCTATTTCCTCGAAGTTAACACACGCCTCCAGGTTGAACATGGCGTCACAGAACTTGTTACAGGATTGGATCTCGTAGAGTGGATGGTGTGCACGGCTGCCGGTGCGCCTCCGGATCTCGCGGCCTCTGTGCACCGCCCCCGCGGCCATGCCATCCAGGTGCGGCTCTATGCCGAAGATCCACAGAAGGATTTCCAGCCCAGCTCCGGCTTGCTCACACAAGTGAGTTTCCCGGATAACATTCGCTGCGATCACTGCATCGAAGCCGGAATGGAAGTCTCTCCCTTCTACGATCCGCTTCTGGCCAAGCTGCTCGTGCACGCCGAAACCCGCGATGCGGCGCTCGCAAATCTCTCCGCCGCCCTTCGAGCCGCACGGGTGGAAGGCATCGAGACGAATCGCGACTATCTCGCGCAGATCGTCGAGAGCCCGGAATTCCGCGCCGGCGAAATCTTCACCAGCTTCCTCCGCGGCTTTGCCTACCACGCGCGGACCATCGAAGTTCTCGATGGCGGCACCCAAACGACCATCCAGGATTTCCCCGGCCGCCTCGGCTACTGGGCTGTCGGCACGCCGCCATCAGGTCCGATGGATGCGCTTTCTTTTCGGCTGGCCAATCGCCTTCTCGGCAATGCCGAGGACGCCGCTGGACTGGAAATCACCCTCACCGGTCCGACCCTGCGTTTCCATACCGCCGCCGTCATTTGCCTCACTGGCGCCAGGATGCGCGCGAAGCTCCGCGGCGAACCCGTCCCTTACTGGCAACCCATCGCGGTCCAGCCCGGCGACACCCTTTCCCTTGGCGCCATCGAAGGCGCGGGCTGCCGCGCCTATCTGGCAGTGCGCGGCGGCTTCGACGTGCCGAGTTACCTCGGCAGCCGGGCAACATTTACGCTGGGCGGCTTTGGCGGCCATGCCGGCCGCGCGCTGCGTGTCGGCGACATGCTGAAGTTGCTGCAACCGGAGGCAACATCGGCGCCCCTCGGCGAGGCGCGCCCGGATGTTTCGCCCGAATATCGCCCGGCCTGGGAGATCGGCGTGCTTTACGGACCTCACGGCGCGCCCGATTTCTTCACGGACGGCGACGTCGCGACTTTTTTCGCCACCGATTGGAAGGTGCATTATAACTCTGCGCGCACCGGCGTGCGCCTCATCGGCCCGGTCCCAAAGTGGGCGCGGACGGATGGCGGTGAAGCCGGCCTGCATCCGTCGAATATTCACGACAATGCCTACGCCATCGGGGCCATCGATTTTACCGGCGACATGCCGATCATCCTGGGACCGGACGGCCCAAGTCTGGGCGGTTTTGTTTGTCCGGCGTGCATCGTCCAGGCGGAGCTTTGGAAGGTCGGCCAGTTGCGCCCTGGAGATACCGTGCGCTTCCGCCCGATGACGAGTGCGGAGGCCATTGCGCTGGAGCAGGCGCAGGAGGAAGCCATCGCCGCCCTGCAGCCGCCGCCCGTCGCGAAGTTTGCTCACGATGCTCCGCCGGAAGGGCCAGTCCTCCTTCAACAGCCGGCGCATGACGAGGCGCCGGCCATGGTTTGCCGAGCCGCCGGCAGCCGCTATCTGTTGGTGGAGTTCGGCGACCTCGCGCTTGATCTGGACGTCCGCTTTCACGTCCACGCCTTCATGCTGGGTCTGGAAAAGAGCGGCGCCGCGGGCATTGTCGATCTCACTCCGGGCATCCGCTCGCTGCAGATTCACTACGATTCCCGCGTGCTCTCACGGGATGCCCTGCTCGCTCTCGTCCAGGAAGCCGAAGCCCGCTCGTGTTCTTCGGATGATCTGGAAGTGCCCACGCGCATCGTCCACTTGCCGCTTTCCTGGGACGATCCCGCAACTCAACTAGCCATCCGCAAATACGAAACTAGCGTCCGGCCCGATGCTCCATGGTGCCCGAGCAATATCGAGTTCATTCGGCGCATCAATGGCCTGCAAAGCATCGAGGCCGTAAAGGACATCGTCTTTTCCGCCAGCTATCTGGTGCTCGGCCTGGGCGACGTCTATCTCGGCGCGCCCGTCGCCGTGCCGGTGGACCCGCGCCATCGGCTCGTGACGACGAAGTACAACCCCGCTCGCACCTGGACCCCGGAAAACGCCGTCGGCATCGGCGGCGCCTACCTTTGTGTCTACGGGATGGAAGGCCCGGGCGGCTATCAATTCGTCGGCCGCACCGTACAAATGTGGTCGCGCTTCAAAACCACACCCTCTTTCGCGCCCGGCAAACCCTGGCTCTTGCGTTTCTTCGACCAGATCCGCTTCTATCCCGTAAGTGAGGCGGAGCTGCTCAAGCTGCGCGAAGACTTCGTGACCGGCCGCTTTGAGTTGCGCATCGAGGAATCGGTCTTTCGACTGCGCGAGTACCACGACTTCCTGAGCGGCATCGCCGAAGACGCCGCGGCTTGCAAAGCCCGGCAACAAGCCGCCTTTGAAGCCGAACGGGAGCGCTGGGCGCAGGCCGGACTCGACGTCGTTTCTCCCTCCGAATCCACCGCCGCGCCCGAGGCCGAAACGCTGCATCTGGACGAAGGCGTCTTCGCCGCCCGCGCGCCACTTCCGGCCAATGTCTGGCAAGTGCTCGTGGAACCCGGCGCTGAGGTGGAGGAAGGCCAAAAGCTCGTGGTGCTCGAAGCCATGAAAATGGAGATCCCTGTCCTTGCCTCGGCGCGGGGCAAGGTGAAATCAGTCCTTTGCGCCCCGGGAAAACTAGTCGTGCCCGGCCAAGCGCTTTGCCTTATGGAGGAGCAGTAAATGAGATGAGATTGGAATCAGGTTGCTGACTGCGGCCAAGACCTCGGATCCCTAATCACTGGCGACTCCGTGCTCTTGATTCTGGAATTCAAAGCGGCTAATTTCGGGAAAAGTGATTTGCCCCGTTCCCCCTCAGAATACCGCTGCCACTCATCCCTTCGTGCGTTGCCACCAACTTGCGCCGGCCAAGGCCATCTCCGTTTGGACGATGCCCTTACGCAGGTTGCGCGGACACGAGGTCTTGGCCCGCTAAATGCCGACGTTCATCGAGACACTGCCCGCCAGCACGACGGATTTCTTTGTCGGGCTCGAGTCTATGCCGTTTCGCAGCGGCGCGAGGGACGCGGGGAATGCCTGGTTTTGCGCGGAAGCGGCGGCTCTCGCCTACAAAACGAGCGCCTTCGTGCGCGACTTTGGCGCGCGATTTCAAGCGGAGGGCTGGGGCGTCCAGGTCTTTGAGGAAGACCCTACGCAGGCGGTGCTCTTGACCAGCGGTTCGGCGGCCGTCCTCACCTTTCGAGGCACGCGTCTTCCCGGCTTTCCTGAATTGCTCTCCCAGGCTCCGATGAATCTGCGGGATTTGTTGACGAATCTTTCGTTCAAGTTGGTCCGGCACCCGAAGGGCGGAAAGGTGCATTCCGGCTTCTTGGGCGCCTTCTCCACATTCTGGAATCACCACGGAAAAGACATCCTTCGCGCAGTGGATGGCCGGGCGCTCTATCTCGCGGGGCACAGTCTCGGCGCGGCATTGGCTGTCCTGGCGACACACGAGATCGGAAACGCCGTCGCGCTCTATACCTTCGGGTGCCCACGGATTGGCGACACTGCCTTTCAGAAGGCATTTGCGGATAGCGGGATTGCGGCATTTCGATTCGTCCACGGGTATGACATCGTCTCGACCGTGCCGTTGCTGGAAACGGGTTTCGAGCACATTGGCGAGATGATCCACATCGATCTGGCCGGCAGTCTCCTGGCTCGAATGCCACAACCGACGCTTTGGGATTCCCTGCGGCACAACGTTTCCGTGTTCCCTTCCGGCTTTGTTTCAACCACACGTCATGTCTTCACTGGAAGGCTTGCCGATTTTCCTAACTTTCCTTTAGCGGAAGACGCCCTCGTGTCTCACGCGCCAATCAACTACACACGCAAATTGCGAGCGGCGGCGGAGCTTTCCCGCGCCTTGCCGATCTGATAGCCTCGACTTTGGTTTCAACGGCCACTGAACTTCGGCATTCCAGCCAACGCAAATGATGAGACTCAAAACAGGCTTCGCCTGCTTCAGCTCGCGGAGCAGTTTCGTTCCGGAAATGAGCGGCTCACTTGAAAGCCGCGCGCAGCGGCCTCCTTCTGCGGCCGCCAAGTAAGCTCAGCGCGCCACCGACTAGCAGCGCCGCGCTCGTCGGTTCCGGAGCCACAAAGTTGCTCAGCACGACATTATCCGCCCCAAAAGCACTCCCCGCTCCATAGTTGACCTGAAAGGAGCTCCCGTCGGCCGTTAGCATCCGCGCGCCGTTCGCGACATTTGCAAAAGCGCCCGCCAGCGCCTGATTTGACATCAGGACCGTGTAGGTATCCGTGCTATTCGGCATGAAGCCATTGATCAAAGCCAGGTTCAGGGTCCCCTGCAAAGTCAACGCCGTCGTGCCCGCTTCACTCAGCAGATCGTACTGTGTCCCCTGAGTCAGGCCGCCGATTTCCAACTGCAGCGCTGAGGTTGGAGCTATTGTCAGGTCGCTCGTAATCGTCAGCGTCCCGGCGCCGCCCGCCCCACCAGGCGCAATCGCGCCGGCATCCGTCACCGGGGAGGCGATCGTGCCGTTGCCCTCCAAGCTTCCGCCAATGATGTTAATCGTATTCGGTGCTGTAACCGAGATCTTGGAACTTCCGGAAAGCCGGGTCACTCCTGCCGTCTGTGTATATCCGTGCGCCACTGTGATCAGGCCGCCGTTGATTGCTTCCAGGGTTCCGGTGTTTGTGAAGTTCGCGGCATCAATTGAAATCGTGCGTCCGGCCACCTGGCTGGAAATGAGCCCCTGATTGCTCAAGGTCATGGCCCCGCCGAAGTAGTTGCTCCCCCCTATCGTTGCGTCGCCGGCCAGTCCAGTATTGGTCCGAACGACTCCCGTCGGGCCGATGGTCAAGACGCCCGCGCCCGTCATTTCCACAAACCGCGTGGCATTTCCCGTCCCCTCGAAAAGCACCGTTCCGTTAAGTGTCTGGCCTGGGGCAAAACCCAGGCTGGCATTGTTCGCCGCCAAGTGCGCCTGCGTAAAGGTCGTCCCTCCGGCGATCTTCGTCACAGCGCCGCTTCCGTTCAGGGTGATGTCTCCATTGACTGTCACGCCGGTAAGCGAATTACTACTGATGTTCGAAATGAGTAGAGTCTGGTTGTTGGCAAAACCCAGCGAGCCGCCGCTGATCGACCCGCCGCTGAGTGTCCAGGAGCCGGTCGTGCTATCGAGCGTCAGCGTATGATTCGTGTTCAAGATGGTCTGGGTGATATTCACCGTTCCTCCGGTATTACTCCATGTGCCGATGCCTCCGGTCGCATCGAAGGCCCCCAGATTCACCGTCCCGGCATTCACATTGACCGTTCCGGCATTGGTCCAACTGCTCCCGGTCGGTAGCGCGATGGTCAGGATGCCGCCATTCGTCGCCTCGATTTTTCCCGTCGCGGCATTGGTGAAACTTGTCGCACCGATTGTGATCGTTCTTAAGTTCACCTGGCTGGAGATGAGCCCCTGGTTGCTCAAGGTCATGGCCCCGCCGTAATAG
>FTCB01000880.1_pt1 | contig 18830 bp, 19 predicted proteins | sample 1639431 | NCBI WGS metagenome assembly FTCB01 (sample SAMEA3914864, study PRJEB12502) | metagenome | biome: forest; material: soil | place: USA | collected 2012-03-12 | depth 0.3 m
GATGACGATCGATTTCTACGGGCGCTACCAAAGTGAGATGGTGCGACGGCCGGATGGCAGTTCGCGCATCGCGTACGTGAATGCGGCGGGAGGGACGAGTTTTGGGGTCGACCCGGTGGCGCTCCTGCGCGGGGCGCCGCACAAGGAGGAGGCGTTGCGGTTCATCGAGTACGTGATGACCGATGGCCAGAAGCTGTGGGGCTGGAAGCCGGAGGCGGAGCTGAAAACTTTGAAGAAGGATCCGAATGACGGACTGACGCCGGAGGAATGGGAAGCGGCGCGGGCCGGTGGGCCGAAGTTTCATGCGCTCCGGCGTCTGCCGATGCTGCCGGAGCTGTACGCGGCGAAGTACCGTGCGTTCCGGAGCGACCCGGAGATTCAGCCGTACGAGGCGGCGAAGCAGTTCAGCTATCACGACAAGTGGACGGGGAAACTTTTTCAGCCGATCGCTTTCATCGTGCGCGTGATGTGCATCGATACCCACGATGAGCTGTGCGCCGCGTGGCAGGCGCTCATTGAGGCCAAGGCGCGCACGGGAAATTTTCCGCCGCAAGCGCTGGCGGCGTTTGAGGATGTGAGCGAGGTGAGCTACGAGAAGACGGGGAAGGACATCGCCGGGGCTTTGCAGAAGAAGGACAAGATCCTGGAGGTGCAACTGGCGAAGACGCTGGCGGGGAAATTTCGGGAGAACTATGAGCGGGCGGAACGGCTGGCGAGGGAGGGGAAGTAATTTAGGATTTAGGAATTAAGATTTAGGATTTTTGGGGGGGCTCGCGAGTCATGGGAGATCGTTCAAAAGGTGGAGTGCAATGGGGCTGGAATTTGTATACGGTTTTTGTTCATTAACGTTTATGCGTTCATTCATTTTTGCTTCTGGTTTGTTGACGGCTGCGGCGGTTCTTCCAGTTTTTGGGGATGAGGTGCATGAGCCGGGGAAGGGGAGTGCGGAGCGGAAGGCGATTCTCGATGCGCTGCGCGCGGTGCAGTTTCCGAAGCAGGAAGTGGTGTATGTGGTGAACTACCTGCGGGTGCACAATGATTGGGCGTGGGTGGATGTGAGCCCGCAGGATCGCAAGGGGACGCCGGTGGCGGAGGGCGGGACGGCGCTGCTGCACTGCAAGAAAGGGACGTGGGGCTATGTGGACATCAGCAAGGTGCCGGAGGATCCCAAGGATCCCGAGGGGCCGATGGATGCGAGCCCGGGGTGGGTGAAGAATTTGATCAAGGTGCACCCGGAGGTGCCGGCGGATATTTTTCCGAAGAGGAAGAAGTAGGGGCCATGGGGAACACTTAACGTCCAACGCTCAACGTCGAACGTCCAATGTAGAGATGGGCGCTTCGCGCTGTGTTTACGACGGCGACAAGGATGACTTCGTCCATCTCCGCTGCGCTCCGGTTGTCGCCGCTCCTTGGGCGCTGCTGCGTTTGAGAGCTGGAGCCGCTGCAGTCCACGGCGCTTTGCGCTACTTGATGCGGCGGCGGAGGGTGATGCGCTTGATGCGGGCGTCGTCGGGGGGGCTCCAGGTCATGACTTCGGGGTCGTCCTTGAAGGCGTTGTGGACGATGCGGCGCTGGTAGCTGTTCATCGGCTCGAGCTGGTAGGGGCGGCCGGTTTTGCGGACGATTTCGCCGAGCTGCTTCACGTGGTGGAGCAGGTTGTCGTCCTTCATTTCGCGCCAGTGCTCGACGTCCACGACCACGCGCGGGGCGTCGGGATCCTTGGTCTGGATCATGCGATTGAGCAGAAGCTGGATGTCCTCCAGCATCTCCCCGCGGCGACCGAGCAGCTTGTCTTTTTCGGGGGAGTAGATTTGCAGCGTCTGGCCGATGGGGCCCTCGTACTCTTTGATCTCGAAGGAAAAGTCGAGGTGGCCGAGCATCGTGTCGAGCAACTCCTTCGGGTTGGCGTTCATGACGCTTATTTGACCAGCACCGGCTTGCGTTGTGAAGCCTCTTTCGCGCGGTTGACGAACAACTGGATGATGGAGATGAGGTTTTGCACCGTCCAGTAAAGGGCGAGGCCGCTGGCGAAATTGTAGCACATCACGATGAAGATGATGGGCATGAACATCATCATCTTGCGCTGAGCGGGATCGCCGCCCTGCGGAGCGAGCTTCATTTGCAGCAGCATGGTCACGGCCATGAGCAACGGAAGAGGATTGATGGGCAGGCCGAAGAGGTGGCCGACGGTGTCCGGCTGGGAAAGGTCAGAGACCCACAGGAAGCCCTGGTGGCGCAGCTCCACGGCCTGGCCGAGCATATTGTAGAAGCCCATGAAGATGGGGATCTGAATGAGGATGGGCCAGCAGCCGCTGAGCGGATTCACGCCCGCTTTGCGGAAGAGCTTGGCCATTTCCTGCTGATACTTTTGGGGCTCCTGCTTGTACTTTTCCTGCAGCTCTTTCATCTGCGGGCTGAGCGCGGCCATCTTCTTCATGCTGCGATTGGCCTTGGTCTGCAGAGGCCAGAGGATGGCTTTGAGGATGATGGTGAGGAGGACGATGGAGAGCGCGTAATGGCCGACAATATTGTAGAGGCCATTCATCGAGTTGAGGAGGAGACGGCTGATGGGGCCGGTGGGGATGATGCCAAGGAAGGCGCCGTAATTCTGGATGGCTGATTCGTTGTAATCGAGCAGGCGGAGGCGGCGGTACTCGCGCGGGCCGGCGTAAATTTGGTAGGTGTTGGTGACGGTGCTGCCGGCCTCGCCTTTCTTGCCAATGCTGAGCTGCGGGAGCTGCATCGCGGCGGACAACTGGAAGAGGCGGTGACTGCCGGCGGAGGGACGCCCGGATTTGATCCAGGCCTCGCTCGGGATATCCGTGCGATGAGACCAAGCGGCCTTGCCGAGCGTCTTGACCTGTTCCTCCTCCGATTGGTCTTTCGATCCAGGGATCGTGAGGATGGACGTGAAGTACTGGCTGGTGACGCCGACCCAGCGGATGAGGTCGCCGGGCTCCTGGTAGAACTCATGCGGCGGATCTTTGAAGATCCAGCCACCGCCGGAGTACCAATCCACGTGCTTGAATGTGTTCTTGCCGTCGCGCCACCAATCGAAGCCCTGGTAAAGATTCTGATCGGACGCGGTGGTCGGGGAGACGCCGCCGATGTGGAGGTAGAAGATCGGGCTGATCGGCACCGGCTTGTTGTCGGCCATGTTGCTGCCGAGATTTTCGTAGGTGACGTCGAGGCGAACGAGATACTCGCCCTTGAGCTGCTCACGCCGCGTGGCGTAGGTGGGCGCGAGGGTGAACTTTTTGGTCACCTTGAAATTCCACACGGTGCCGCTCTTGAACTTGCGAGTCTCAGTGCGCTCGAAACTGACGGAGTGAGCGGCGGTATCCGGCGGCAGCATGGTCCAGCGCGCGGTGGCCGACTCGAGCAACGGAGAACGCTTGGCGGCGTCCGGCTCCTCGTCATCGCTGGGAATGAGGGCGCCAATCGGCACGTCGCCGAACTCATTCAACTTCACGTTGGTGCCCTTGCTCTTATCGAGGAAGTGTTCTTTCAGCGTGATGGTAGAAATGCCGCCGCCGTCCTCCGTGAAGAGGTATTCCACCGTGCCGGATTGATTGGTCATGACGACCGTCTTGGCCGGTTCGGCGGACTCCGTGGGCCTGACGGGCTCCACGGGTTTTTCCGTCGCGGCCCTGCCCGGGACGTCTACTTCGACCGCGGTGATTTTGGCCTCCGCGGGAAGTTTGCCTTTGATTTGGTCGACCGCGGCCTGCACGCCTTCGCGGGCCTTGGCGGAATCGGCGCCGGGCTCGAAAGTCACGGTGATCTTTGCGCTGCCGTCCGGGGTATTCGTCGGTGCGATGGAGCGGTATTTTTCCAGCTTGAAGACCTGCTGCTCGAGAGGCGTGACGAGCGACGCCTTGATGGTGTCCGCGGTCGCATTGGGGATTTGCGCGGTGACCACGATGTTCACCGGCAGCGATTTGATTCTTTCCGCCTCGGCGGCCCTGGCGTCGAGCTCAGCCTTGGCTTGTGCCTCCTGCGCGAGGCGTTGTTGTTCCGCGTATTTTTTGCGCGCCTCGTTTTGCTTGGGGACGGCTACGAAGATTTGGTAGCTCACCGCGAGGGCGAGCGTGATGAGGATGATGACGACGCCTTTACGATCCATAAACTCAGAGAGACAAATTCGGGCGTTCCGGGGAGGGAATGATTTCTTTCGAGGGGACGGGGTCGTAGCCGCCATCGCACCATGGGCCGCAGCGGCAGATGCGCTTCACGCCGAGGCGCGCCCCGCGGAGAAAGCCGTGGACTTCCACGGCCTCTTGAAAATAAGCCGAGCACGTGGGCTCGAATTTACAGCCGGCGCCGGGCGCGAGCGTGTGGAGCAGGGGGGAGAGCGTCCATTTATAGAGGCGAATCAGAACTCGGACGATCAACTTCATGGGCGGCAAGAAGGAATGGTTAGCGCGTCACAGGCGAACGTCTACGATTCGCGCAGAACGCCGCCACGCCGGGCGAGTTGGGTCCATTCATTTTGCAGCACCGCGTAGGAGGCGCGGGCCGCGTTGGGCTTGGCGACGATGACGAGCCAGAGTCCGTCGCGAAGCGCCGGGCGCGCGTGGCGGACGATTTCGCGGAGGCGGCGCCGGACGCGATTGCGCACGACGGCGGAGCCGAGGCGGCGCGAGGTGACGATGCCGGTGCGCGTGGCGCCGTCCGTTATTTTGAGGACGCCGAGGAGCATGGTGCGACCATGCACGGGCTGGCCCTCCTCCCGCACGCGGGTGAATTCCGCGGTGCGGCTGAGGCGAGCGGTCTTAGGAAAACGCAGACGCGGCTCCCGGCGAGCGGGAGCCGCGTCCTCGAAATCTGGTGGGTGCGCGCTCAGGCCAGGGTGTGGCGGGCGAAGTGCACCTCGACGCCCTTGGGCAGCAGGCGCTTGCGGCCACGCTGGCGGCGGCGCGAAAGAGTGGCGCGGCCGTTCTTGGTCTTCATACGGGTGCGGAACCCGAACTGGCGCTTGCGCGTGCGCTTCGATGCTTGGTAAGTACGTTTAGGCATGGCTGTGTGAAAAAGGGCGCGTAGAATATCGGCGTCAGGGCCGATGTCAACGATGTGCGCGAGGAATTTATGCAGGCGGAAAGATTCCGACCCCCAAGGCGCAGTGGCGCGAGGTCCGCCGGGGGCACAAGGAATGGGGGCGGGGAATGGGCGGGCGGTCAGTGGAGGACGATGTTCTCATGCGTCCTTCCTTGCATGCGGCGCGAAATCTGCAATCAGATCGCTGTTTGATTCAAATGGCAAAAGGCCAGACCGTCCTCATCGTCGATCCTGAAACTGACTTCCTCGAATGGGCTGTAAAACAGCTCACCGCCGTGGAGTTGCGCGTAATTTCATCCACTCGTTCGGACGACGCCCTGCGTCTCGCGCAGCGGGAGCGGCCCGACCTCATCGTGGCGGATACGCAACTGCAACCGTTTGGCGGGGTCGAATTTCTCACGCGCGTCCGGGAGCGCGACTCGAATGCGTGCGTGCTGCTGATCAGCCAGTTTAGCACGACGCAGGCAGTCATCGAGGCGATGAAGCTCGGTGCGTTCGACTTCGTGACGAAGGACAAGCTGGCCTTCAATTTCAAGGTGGTGGTGGATGCGGCGCTGAAGGAGCAGGCGCAGCTTCGCTCGGCGAAGGCGTCGCGCCCGCAGCTCACGGTGGAGCAGCACCAGGACAGCATCGTGGGGCAGAGCGATGCGATGCAGCAGGTCTTCAAGCTCACGGGCCGCGTGGCGAATTCCGACGCGCCGGTGATGATTACGGGCGAGAGCGGCACGGGCAAGGAGCTGGTGGCGCGCGCGCTGCACCATTACTCGCCGCGGGCGGGGAAGACGTTTGTGGCGATCAACTGCGCGGCGATTCCGGAGCAATTGCTGGAGAGCGAACTTTTCGGGCACGAGAAGGGGGCCTTTACCGGCGCGGTGGGGCAGCGGCTGGGGCGGTTTGAGCAGTGCAATGGGGGCTCGTTGTTTCTCGATGAGATCGGCGATATGCCGCTGGCGCTGCAGGGCAAAATTTTGCGGGTGCTGCAGGACGGCGAATTTTCACGCGTGGGTGGAAATTCGAGCATCCGGACGGATGTGCGCATCATCGCGGCGACAAACAAGCAGCTCGAGACCGAGGTTTCGGAGAAGCGGTTCCGCGAAGATCTTTTTTACCGGCTCAACGTGGTGCGCATCCAGCTTCCGCCGCTGCGCCAGCGCGTGGAGGACATCCGGCTGCTCGCCGAATATTTCGTGCAGCGCGTGGCGACGACCAAGCGGCTGCCGCGGCTGAAGCTCAGCGAGGACGCCATCAAGGTGCTCGAGGGCCATCACTGGCCGGGCAACGTGCGTGAGCTGGAGAACACGATTCAGCGCGCGTGTCTGCTGGCGACGAGCGACATTTTGCTGCCGAAGGATATTCCGCTTGGCGCCGTTGCGGAGGCTGCGGCGATCGATGGCGCGGTGACGAAGGAGCAAGCGATTGAGGTGTTGTTGCGCGCGGCGCAGTCGGATCCCGAGGTGGAATTGCTGCCGTGGCTGGAGCGTGAATTTACCGTGCATGCCATGCGCGAGACGAAGGGCAATCAGGTGCAGGCGGCGAAGCTGCTGGGCATCACGCGCGCCACGCTGCGGAAGCGGCTGGAGCGATTTGGCATCACGCGGGAGCTGGTCATCCAATAGCGGTATCCGCGCCACTCGCATGCGCGCCTGGCTCTGGAACGGATCGGATTTCGAAGCGGCAAATAGTCTGCCGCTGACGGACCGCGGATTTCGCTATGGCATGTCGCTTTTCGAAAGCATGCGCGTGGGGCAGGGGCGCGTGGATTTTTGGGAGCAGCACCGGCAGCGGCTGCAGCAGGCTTGCGCGGAGCGGGAGTTCGGGCTCGATGAGCGGGCGCTGAATGGTGTGGTGGACGTGCTCACGGCGGATGATGCAGCGGGTTTTGCGCGCATCTACGTGACGGCCGGGGATGGCGGGCCGGCGCAGGCGGCGACACGGCCGCGGATTTTTCTGCTGCTGGAGCGGCGGGAGCCGGAGCGCGAGGAGAGCTGGGAGCTGTGTTTTCACGATGAGACGTACCAGGCGCCGTTTGGCGGGCTGAAGACGGCGAACTACTGGTTCAACTGCGACGCGCTGGCGCAGGCGCGGGCGCGGCGATTCGACGAGGCGCTGCTTTTTAACGATCACGCGGAATTGGTGTCGGCGTGTTGCGCCAATGTGTTTGTGGTTCACGGCGAACAGATCCTGACGCCGTCGCGGGGCTCGGGCTGCCGGCTCGGGGTGTTGCGCGAGTGGGTGGTGAAGCGGCGGAAGGTGATTGAGCGGCGGTTGCGTCGGGAGGATGTGCTGAAGGCGGACGAGATTTTTTTGACCAACTCGTGGCTGGGGGTGATGCCGGTGGCCACGCTGGAGGGACGACCGCTGGGGCCGCGGAGTATCGGGCCGAAGCTGGTGGGGGAGTTTGAGGCGCGGTGGAGGGAAGGGTAGGGAGGTCTGCGCTTCGCGCGCTTGTCGATCACGGGTTGAAAACCCGTGCCACTCTTTGGCGCTGCTCGCGTTGCCCGTGCGCCGGTCGAGTTAATCGCGGTGGTAGGGGGTGCCGGCTTGGATGCAGCGGGCGCGGTAGATTTGCTCGAGCAGGACGACGAGGGCGAGTTCGTGCTGGAGGGTGAGCTTGCTGAGGGACCAGCGCCAGTCGGCGCGCCGGCGCAGTTCGTCGGTGTGGCCGTCGGCGCCGCCGATGAGGAAGGCGATGCTCTTGGTGCGGTCGAGTTCCCAGCGGGTGAGTTTGGCGGCGAGGTCGCGGGAGGTGATTTGGTCGCCGCGTTCGTCGAGAACGACGCGCAGCATTTTCTCGCTGCGCTGCAGAAGGGCGGCGCTTTCTTCGTCGCGCGAGGAGGCTTTGAGGACTTCCAGTTTCACGCTGGAGCCGAGGCGTGCGGCGTATTCGTCGACGCCGGCGCGCGCATAGGCGAGCTTGGGTTTGCCGATGGTGAAGATGTGGAGGTGCATCTCACACGGCGGCGAAATCGATCTGCCGCTGGGCGGCGTCGACGCGGCAGACGTAGACTTGGAGAACGTCGCCGGGCTGATATTTGCGGCCATTGCGGCGATTGAAGAGGCGGGCGCGGGGGCGATCGAATTCGTAGGGGCCGCCGGGGAGCATGGAGGCGTGGACAAAGCCCATGACGTCGATGTCCGTGACTTCCACCAGCAGGCCGGCGCTTTTTGCCTCCGAGACGACCGCGCGGTATTCGTCGGGACGGCGGGCGTCGAGCTGGCGCTGGAAATATTCGAGCTTCTTGATGAGCACGCTTTCCTGTTCGGCACCGGCGGAGTTGCGCTCGGTGTCCGAGATGTGCTCGGCCATTTCCATGAATTCCTTGCGCCCGCCGGCGCGCTCGTGGGCGAGGACGCGGTGGGCGATGAGATCGGCGTAGCGGCGGATGGGGCTGGTGAAATGGAGGTAGTCGGCCTTGGCGAGGCCGTAATGCCCGAGCGCGTCGGCGCTGTAGGCGGCGCGGCGGAGGCTTTTCAGAAACTCGACTTTTAGCCGGTGTTCGTCGGGGCGGCCGCGCAATGATTCCAGCATGCGCTGCACTTCCTTGCGCACTTTCAGATCGCCCACGCGGAGGCCTTGCGTGGCGGCGAACTGGCGGAATTCCTCAAGGCGCTCGGGGTCCGGTTTTTCGTGGACGCGATAGATGCAGGGGGCGGGGCGGTTCTTGATTTCATGCGCCACGGCTTCGTTGGCCGCGAGCATGAATTCTTCGACGAGCTGGTGCGATTCGTCGTTCTCGATCTTCTCGATCCGCTGCACGCGGCCCTCGCGATCGAGAACCACTTTGGTTTCGGGAAAATCCAGATCCAGCGAGCCGGCGGCGAAGCGGCGCTTCCGGAGCAGGGAGGCGAGTTCCCAGGCGGTGTGCAGCGCGGGCGCGAGCTTGGCGGTGGCGGTATCTTCCTGGCGCTTGCCGCGCGTATCCAGCAGGCGCTTGGCTTCGCGGTAGGTGAGCCGTTTAGCGACGCGGATGATGGTCTTGGCGAAGCGCACCTTGCGCGTCTTGCCATCCGCGGTGAATTCGATGAAGGCAGTGTGGGCGAGCCGATCCACGCCTTCGCGCAGCGAGCAGAGGTCGGCGCTGAGCCGCAGCGGGAGCATGGGGAGGCAGCGGTCAGCGAGGTAAGTGGAGTTGCCACGGTGCCGCGCTTCGCGATCGAGCGTGGTGCCGGGGCGGACGTAGTGCGCGACGTCGGCGATGTGCACGCTGAGGCGCCAGCCATTCTTCAGCTTTTCCACGTAGACGGCGTCGTCGTGATCCTTGGCGTCGTCGGGATCGATGGTGAGGACAAAGTCGCGGCGGCAGTCCTCGCGCTTTTTGATCTCGTCGGGGGCGATGGTGTTGGAAAAGGAATCGGCTTCGCGCAGCACGGCGGCGGAAAATTCCGTGGGGAGATCGAAGGCGCGGATGACCGAGAGCATGTCCACGCCGGTTTCATCGGGTGCGCCGAGCAATTCCACGATTTGCCCCGCGGGCGAGACCTTGTCTTTCCACGGTTCCAGCTTCACCACGATTTTATCGCCGGCGCGGGGCGGCCGGCCGAGGGTGGGACCGCCGGGGCGGATGAGAACATTGCAGGGGATGCGGGGATCGTCGGGCAGCAGATAGGCGTGGCCTTTTTGTTTTTGGTAGGTGCCCACCAGGTTCTCGCGTGACCGCTCCACGACGCGCGTGACCCGGGCCATGTCGCCGCGGGTGGGCACCGCTTCGACGCGGTCGCCGTGAAGGGCGTTGGCGACGTCGTCACCGTCCAGCCAGGCCAGCAGTTTGTCGTTTTCGCCGATGAGGCGCGCGCCTCCGCCGCGGCGATTGAAGAGGAGAGTGCCGGTGAGACTTTTTACTTTTTTCGAGGCCATAGTTGCGCGGCCATTACGCGGCGCGCGCCTTCTGTATCGCAGCGACATACTCGGCGGCGAGCTTCGTGATTTTCGCCCAGTCCTGGCGCTGCACGCTGTCGCGTGAAATTAGTTGCGAGCCCGCGCCCACGGCTACGGCGCCAGCGGCGACGTATTCGCCCACATTGGATGGGACCACACCGCCCGTCGGGACGAGTTTCAGCATGGGTAGCGGGGCGAGGATGGCTCTCACCATGGCGGGGCCGAGCTGTTCGGCTGGGAAAAGTTTGATGAAATCGGAGCCGAGTTCGTGGGCGGTCAGCGCCTCGGTGGGGGTCATGGCGCCGGTGAGGACGGGCACTTCGAGCCGCTGGGCCATGGCGATGACCGTCGGACGGATGGTGGGCGTGACAATATAGCGGGCGCCGGCGAGGACGGCGGCTTCGCAGGTTTCCGCATCGAGCACGGTGCCGGCGCCCATGAGAACGGAAGCGCCGAGTTCGGTGGCGGCTTCGCGGATGGTTTCGAGCGCGCCGGGGGTGGTCATGGTGACCTCAGCGGCGACGACGCCGCCGGCCGCGCAGGCGCGGATCGCGCCGACGAGGCCCTGGGCGGAATCGGCGCGGAGGATCGCGATGATGCCGGGGTTGAGCAGACGGGAGATCGTTTCGGGTTTCGACATGCGGGGACAATGGACGGAGGCGGGGAGGGGTGGGCAAGCTTTTGACTGCTCTGCGTACAGCGGGGAACGCGGGTTCTTGCTTGGTCCGTGGTACGGCTGGCGCCAAAGCGGTGTGGCGCTTCGCTTCCCACCGCAGTCCAAAAGGGCGGGCTACGTGGTGCGCGGGGCTTTGAGCCTGGTCTTGATGATGAGGACCACGGAGCGGAGGGCGAGTTCCAGCAGATTGAAGGGTTTGATCATCAGCTCGTTGCCGCCGCGGAGCGAGAATTGGACGCGGTTTTCGAGGGAGGCGTGGCCGGTGATGAAGATCACCGGCGTGGTGGCGTGCATGGGCATTTCGCGCACATGCGAGCACAGCTCCAGGCCGTCGAGCTCCGGCAGATTGACGTCGAGAATGATGAGGTCGTAGGGATTGGCGGCGAGTTCCGCGAGGGCGGCGCCGGCGCTGTCGGTGGTCGAGGCGTTGAGCCCGGCGGCCTGCAGCGCTTCGCAGATGGAATCGAGCACGGAGTGGTCGTCATCCACGGCGAAAGCGCGCACCTGGCCAAGGCTCACGCGCTGATCGACGTCCTGCTCGCGCAGCAACGTGGCGATGAACTCGATGCTCTGGCCCACGGAACGCATGGTCGGCGGGGTGGCGAGTTCCGGGACTTCGTAAAGGTCGCGGGTGAGGGCGGCGAGCACGCTGCTGACGCGATGGACGGTCATCAGATTCAGCTCCCGCGCGCGGTCGGCGAGGTGTTGTGCGTGGTTTTGGAGCTCGTTCAGCAGATTGAAATCCGCCGGCTGGCGCAAATATTCCTGAAAGGTTTTCCGCAGCGACGAAAGGGACGTGCGAATCGTCGCGTCGATGTCCTCATTGCCGGCATCGAAGGACGAGCGTCCCGCGGAAACTTTCATCTTCAGCCGGGCTTCTGCGAGCTGGGCGCTGAGCTCCTTGATTTCCGCCTGGGCGGTGGCGAGGCGCGCGGACACCTCGATCATCTGGAGCCGGTGTTCCTCGTGTTCCTGCTGCAATTCCTGCATCCCCCCCACGCGACTCTCGGCTTTTTCGAGTTGCTTGCGCAGTTCGCTCATCTGCGCCACCTGCTGGGCGGCCTTCGCTTCGAGTTCGGTGCCATCGGCCCGCAGTTTTTCGATCTGCTTTTGGGCCGCATCCATGGCGGCTTGCATCTCCTCCAGCGAGCGCTCGGCGCCTTCAGCGCGCTGGCGCGTGCCGTGCAGGCCTTCGAGTTCGCGGGCGCGCTCACCGGCTTCGTCGCGGAGGCGCTCGACGAGCGAGCGGGTCTCCTGGAATTCGCCGCGCACGGAATCGAGTTCCGCTTCGCGTTCCTGGGCACGTATCCGGGCGGCATCGCGCTCGTTCATCGCGGAATCATATTGCTGGCGGGCGAGCTGCAATTCGTTCACGTGGGCGGCGCGCAATTCGTCCAGCTTGTTGCCGAAATCCATGATCTCGGTCTCGCGTTCCTGGGCGAGCTTCTCGATCTCGCGCCGCAGATCCGAAGTCTCCGTTTCGTGGGCCGCCACGGCCGCGTCGAACTGCGCCTTCATCATCTGCACCTCGGTGGTGAGCGCATCCACGCTCTCGCTGAGCGTGGCGTTTCTCCGTTTGAGAGCGGCGTTCTTTTTGCGCAGCTCTTCCGCCTCATCCTTGGTGGCTTCGTCCCGCACGAGGGCGTCGGCGGAAACCTGCTCCATGTGCGCCCGCAGCTTGCCGGTCTCCTCACTGGCCTTGGCGGCGGCCTGCGCGGCGACGTCGCGATCGTAGGTGAGGATGGCGATATCGTCCTCGAGCTGGCTGAGCCGCTGCTTGAGTTCCGCGCATTGCGTGGCCGAGGCGTCGCGTGCCTGGCGGATGGCGGTGAGCTGGCGTTGAATTTCGTCGCGATTGAAATCGGCGGCCACCTTCCGGGCGTCGGCGAGCTGTGCTTCGACCTGGGTGACTTTCGTCGACAATTCGTCGCGCTCCTTCTTCGCCGTGTCGCGCTGGCGGGAGAAGGCATCGCGCTGCTTGACCGCCTCATCCTTGACCCGCATCGCCTCTTCGACCTGGCGCTGCGATTCCTTGTAAAACTTCATCGTGTCGTCCCGCTGGCGGGACGCATCGGCGCGCTGGCGCTCCACCGATTCGAGCCGGTGTCGCAAATCCTCCAGCATAACATCGTACTGGCCGGCGCGCTCGGAGAGAGCATCGCGGTCGCGCCGCGTTTCGCGGCACTCATCCCGGAGGGATTCGCATTCTTTTCGGACCCGGGCGAGATCCGAGAGAACCGTTTCTCGCTCTTCCTCGAGCGCGACTTGCCGGGCATAAGCTTCCCGGCTGACCTCCTGGAGTTGTTCAACATATCGACGGATTTCGCGCGTGGGATCATTGCCCTCGCGCAATAGTTCCGCGACGTCTACCGGTGCGACGAGCGGACGGGGCTCGGGACCGGGAAACTTCGAGATTTTAGAATGAGATGGAGCCATGGCGACACCCGCGTAGGTTGGGCTTACCCCGCAGACTCTGTTTTTGAAGCACAGGATGTGCCCATAGGAACCTAGAATGGTTAAAGTTTATACGCCTGCAACAATCCAGCCTTCCCCCTCTAGAAATGCCCGGATTTTGGGAGCCTGATCGCCCTGTATTTCAACCGTGCGATCCTTCACCGCACCTCCCGTGCCAATTGCCTGGCGAATTCGCTTGGCGAGGGTCTCCAATTCGCCGGGGGTGACGGTGGGCGGAAAGTCGTGGACGATGATGACGGTTTTGCCCCCACGATGGGCGGTTTCCTTGCGCAAGATGACGCGGCCTTTTTTGCCGCTTTTCGCGGGCGCGGTGACGGGAGTGGGCTGGGCGGGGCCTGGCGGGAGGGCGCCCAGATTCAGTCCGGCCAGTGCATCTCCAAGCCCGGCCAGCCCGGACTGGGCAGGGTTGAGTTCCACACGTTTTGGCTTCTCGGGTCGCATGCGGGGATTCTTTGGGAATCGGTGTTGGTGTTCAATTCACAATTCTCCAAACAGAGCGATCTATTAGCTCAAGTTTGAGCAAAAGCCGAAAATATTTAAACATGGGAGGAGGGCAGCCACTGTCTTTGGCGCGCTTTTTTTTAATTCCGATCGCAACTGTCTTTCAACGCGATTGTTTACAATTGAACATTCTCGTCTAAGCTGACGTCTTAATTCGCCATCCATGCGCACCCTGATTCCAACGCTATTGACCGGTCTTCTGGCGGTCAGTTCGTCTTTTGCGCAAACCGTGGCGAACCCCGACTTGTTTGGGGCCGCCCGGACGCGGACTTTTCCGTATTCGATGGTCGGGCAGATCGTCTTCACCAGTGGTGACTCCGATTTTCAGGGGAGCGGCACGGTAGTGTATAAGCGGAGCGTGCTGACGGCGGCGCACAATCTGTGGGATGCCGACGCGGGATGGAGCTACGATATCGAATTCAACCGGGCGCGCGTGGGCCGCGATACGGCCAAGCAGACATTTTCGACGCGTTCTTTTGTGCTCGGTGGCTATCAGAGTTATGCGGGGCACTATGGGCCGGACTCGGTGCGCGCGTTTGCCTATGATTTGGGCGGGCTGCGTTTCGCGGACCAGCCGGCGGACGGGTCGTACGCGGGCTGGAAGGCCGACCAGCAACTGGTGATGGGAAATACCTACAATATTTGCCTCGGCTACGGCGCCCAGTTGCATACCGGCGACGATCTCCTTTTCGTCGAGCCCTCGGATCCGTTCAGCCGGACCTACAGCGCGTTTTTTGAAAATACCTCGCTGACGTTTGAGGGTGGCATGTCGGGCGGTCCGGTCTTTGCGAGACTTCCGGACGGCAGCCTGCGCATTGCCGGCATCGTGGTGGCGGGCAGCGAGGATCCGCCCAGTGGCGGGATTCGGAGTCTGAACCCGCTCGCCGGCCAGTTTCTCTCGGCTTACCTGCATTATTAAGCGGTGGATCGCCGGCCAGGGCGGAACCCTTGAAACTTCGTGAGCGGAAAGCCGCCGGCTGGTGCCGAAAATCCTTCGCCTCTGCGGAACCGCATGACGTTTCCCGCGTGAGGCTTTTGAAATGAAAGAGCAACACCCATCTCCCAATTTCCTGATCTTCATCGCGGTGGCGGTGGCTGCGCTGCTGCTCGGCATTTACACCCGCCATCGCACCAATCCGCCGCAGCCGCCTCCGGCGCAGACGGTGCAAAGCGGGCCTCAAGCGGGGCCGACGGATCTTTCGCCGGGGCCGGAGGATATGTCGCCCGAGGCGGTTCTCAATCGTCTGCTGACGCGTCTGCGGCAGGGGCCCATCGGCCCGGGGGATCTCGATGCGTTTCGTGCCGCGCTGCTCGCGGCGGATCCCGGGCAGGCCGTGGCGGCGATCAAGAAATTCCTCGGCACGGGGCAGGATGCGCTCACGGGTGAGCGCTTTACCATTGGGCCGAAAGGCGTGCTCTCGGGGGCGCCGACGCTGCGCATTTTGCTGCTCGATTTGCTGGGACGCATTTCCGAAGCCGACGGCGGCAAGCTGGCGCGGACGCTGATGGAAAAGAAAACCACGGCGGACGAGTGGGCGGTGGCGCTGCGCAACGTGGCGTGGGATACCCCGGAGGATCGCGATTATCTTTCTGCCAAGTTGCACGAGCTGATGGGCTACCAGCCCTGGCGGCAGCAGCATTCGCCGGGGTACTACGAGGCCTTCGACGTGATGGTCTACACGCACGACGTCACTTTCATTCCACAGCTTACCGAATTCATCCGCGGCGAAGATGAGCCATTGAAAAATACCGCCGCGAGCGCGCTCGATCGGCTGTCGACCATGGCGCCGATGGAGGTGATGAATTATCTCAACGCGAATCCGACCGAGTTATCCGAGCGGCCATTTCTGCGGTCGGACTATTACACCAAGGCGGACTTCACGCAGCCTGGCCAGCGGGCCGCCGTGGAGGTGTATCTCGACCGCGCGGACGTGCCGGCGAAGGCCAAGGAGAAAGTGATCGCCGGGCTCGGGGCGCCGAATCTTTTTGTGTCCGAGAACCTGCTCACCTCCACCACGCCACCCGGCGATGAGGCGGAACCTTTGATCCCTCCGGCGCAGAAGACGGCGCTGGGAAAAGCCTTTAATGACTGGCTGACTTCCAGGCGCTATCCGGCGCTGAATCTCGCCATCATGACGCGGCAGCTGGATCTGAAGCAGTAGGAATTTTGGACGGTGGCGATCCGGTCACAAATTTCCACGACGTGACGCTTGCACGAGGCGCGGCGTTGCGCATAGGAGCGACGTCATGAACCGGACCCTTTTGCGACTGATCGCGCTGCTGCTGGGCGCGATGATTCTCACCTCCCCGGCACTGGCCAAGGTGCTGCCCGGGATCGATGTCCTCGCGGCGCAGAATTTTGCCCCGCTGCAAGGCAAGCGCGTGGGGCTGGTAACGAACCAGACCGGCGTGAGCGCTTCCGGAATCAAGACGCGGCTCATTCTAAAAAAGAACGTGCACCTCGTGGCGCTGTTTTCGCCGGAGCACGGAATCGATGGCACGGTGGGCGCGGGCAAATACGTGGCGTCGCGCAAGGACAGCGTGACGGGCCTGCCGGTGTGGTCGCTCTACGGGCCCACGCGCAAGCCGACGGCGGAAATGCTGAGGGGGCTGGATGTGCTGGTGTACGACATGCAGGATATCGGCGTGCGCAGCTACACGTATGTGAGCACCATGGCCAAATGCATGGAGGCGTGCGGCGAGGCGGGCGTCGAATTCATGGTGCTCGATCGGCCGAATCCGCTCGGCGGCGATCGCGTGGAGGGTCCCATGATCGAGGAGAAGTGGCGCAGCTTTGTGGGCCAATTGCCGGTGCCGTACATCCACGGGATGACGGTGGGGGAACTGGCGAACATGGCGAATGCCAAAGGCTGGACGGGAAAAAAGTGCAAGCTGACCGTGGTGCCGATGCAGGGCTGGCGGCGTGGGATGACGTGGAGCGATACCGGTCTCTCGTGGGTGCAGACGTCGCCGAATATTCCGCGGGCGGCATCGGTGGCCTATTACGCGGCGACGAGCATTTATGGCTCGCTGGAAGGAGCGGCGCTGGATGTGGGAATCGGGACGGGCAACCCTTTTGAAATGGCGGGGTCGGTGGGGCTGAACGCGGCGACGTTTTGCTCGCAGCTCAGCAAGTGCGGCATTCCGGCGAAGCCGTACGCGCGGAGTGAGTTTGGCGGGGCGCGGCTGGCGTTGACGGCGGCGACGGAAGTGAATCTGGCGGCGGTGAACATTCATCTACTCGCCAATTTGCAGCGCGCGCGCAGCGGCAGCATCTTTGCGAGGTACCACGATCCGGATGATATTTTTTGGAAAATCTACGGCAGCACGAGCATCCGCACGCTGATCGAGAAGGGGACTTCGGCGGAGACGATCATCGCCGGGTGGGCGCGCGGCGTGCAGGGCTTTCGCGCGTCGCGGATGAGTTTTTTGCTGTATTGAGCGTGGGCACCCGGGGTGGAGACAAGGGATGGCGGCGGTGGTGATGGGGCCGATGAGCGAGGCGATGCTCACCGCGCCAAGAAACATTTGGCACATGCGGCTGCGCGCCGCTACGCTTTGGGGCGATACCCAAATTTTCCATGACTGAAATTCCGAAACTCGTCTCCGCTGAAGGCTGGCACGTTCTGCATTTGTTTTACAAAGTCGAACACGGCCAGTGGTCCTTGCTCGACTCCGAGGACAAGCTGCGTGCGCGGACGAACTTGAGCGACTTGATCCAGGAGATTCGCAATACGGAGGGCTGCCAGATTTTGACGTTCTCGATGATCACGCCGAAGGCGGACGTGGGGTTCATGCTGCTCTGCGCGGACTTGCAGCAGGCGAATGCGATTGAGAAACGGCTGACGATCTCGCTGGGCGCCGACGTGCTCACGCCGGCCTACAGTTTTTACTCCATGACGGAGCGCAGCGAATACACCACGACCGAGGCGGAATACGTGGCGGAGCTGAATGGCAAAGGGCTGGCGGCGGGATCGGCGGAATTTGAAAAGGCGCTCGGCGAATGGCGCGAGCGGATGGCGGTGTACCACAAGCACCGGCTCTATCCGGTGCTGCCGCCGTGGGAGGCGATGTGTTTTTATCCGATGGCCAAGCGGCGCGGCGCCACCGGCCAGAATTGGTACGCGACGCCTTTCGAGCAGCGGAAGCAACTGATGCTCGGCCACGCGAAAGTGGGGCGGAAATGGCATGGGAAAATCCTGCAACTCATCACGGGCAGCACGGGCCTGGATGATTGGGAGTGGGCCGTGACCCTGCTGGCGCATGATCCCATGGACATCAAGGGCATCGTGTACGAGATGCGCTTCGACGAGGTGAGCACGCAATATGCTGAATTTGGCGAGTTCTATGTCGGCTTGCAGTTGCCGATTGAAGAAATTTTCCGCCGCAATCTGTTGTAGGCGGTTCGCCTGCATGAAATCCATCTTTGCGCTTCTTTTCCTGGCGGTCGCAGCACTCGCCGCGAATCCGTATCTCGATTTAAAGGACGACCAGCCGGTCGCGACGACCTACGCGGGAAAAGAGTGGGGAGATGAAATCGCGTCGCCAACGGAAGACGGTGTGGATTTTACCGCGAAGGTGACGATGCAGCGCCTGGCGGCGATGCCGTGGGGACAAGTGGTGAAGGTGTCGTTTGCGCCGAAGAGCAATCGAGTGATCGCGCCGCTGTATTTGATCGTGACGGACGGGCAGATTTTGCTGCTGCCCGGCGGGAATACGGAGCAAGAGGTGAAAGCGATTTCGGAAATGAAAAGGCAGCCGAGGTACGAGCGGTCGGACATTCGCGCTCTCGCGGGCGGCTCGCTGAATTTTCAGGCCGGGCCCTGGACGACGAAGCTGACCAGCAGGGGCGGAACGTGCACGTATCTCACGAGCCACAATTCGGGGCACTTCACAAAATTCGTCTGGGCGAAGGGCGCGGGGCTGGTGGAATTTAGCGAGGGGCAGGGGGCGATGCAGGACGGATTTCGGCTGAAGAAGAAGTAGGGGAACGTCCGACGTTCAACGTCCAACGTCCAACGGTGCGAGCGAGATGTTGGGGCGAGATGGCGAGTTCGATTGCATCGGTGGACGTGGTGATCCACTTCCTTGCGCCTCGCGTGCAAAGCGCTATCGGTATTGGGACAACTCGATGATTTCCGAACGGCCAGACACCAAGCAACTGCGGCTCCGCGAGATTCTTTCGGCGCATGCGCCGCTGGTGATTGCGTATAGTGGCGGGGTGGACAGTACCTTGCTCCTCGC
>FTCB01000646.1_pt1 | contig 18707 bp, 11 predicted proteins | sample 1639431 | NCBI WGS metagenome assembly FTCB01 (sample SAMEA3914864, study PRJEB12502) | metagenome | biome: forest; material: soil | place: USA | collected 2012-03-12 | depth 0.3 m
ATCCAAACGGCGGCGCCTGGAGGCACAGCATCATCACAAAAAGAATGGCGGGAGCCGGCGATTTGGACAGAAATCCGACCACTGACCAGCCGGCGACGTCGAGAATTGAAACCTCGCGCCGTTCAAATTGCCGCCAGGCGTAAAGGCCACCCAGACGTCCGGCGACCCAGAGCAGGAAAAATTCGAACGCGACAAAACCTATGCCGGGGAAAACCGGATCGAAGTAAAGGAAGCAGGCGCCGACGGCTGCCGCAGCGAGCGGCAAATTTTCGGCTATGAGACGCGCTTTCCATGCCCGACGGGCGCGCTCGGTCCAATGGGCATCCGGCAAACGCCGGGCATCCGCAAGCGCCATTCGCACACCGTAGAAGCTGGAGGCGCCGCACGCGACGGAGGAAAGAATCGGTTCCAGAAAGGACATTGGGCAGGCCGAAACCAAAACCGGAGAACAACCGGAGATGGCAATCCCAAAAGCCAAAAGGAGGCGCGCCACCGACGAGGATCTCCGGGAAACCGACCCCTTTTAAAATACAATAGAATATATGTCATATAAAATCTAGATCAGAGAGCATACCCGCCGAATCGTTGGTTCGCTTCTCTCCTGGTAATCCACAGGATATGATCGGAGCCGAAAACCTGGCCGATGGATTCCTGAAGAAGCTTCAAGCATCCGGAATTCTGGATCATCGGGCCATACGACTGGAAATCGGCCCGCGGGAATCAATACGCAGTTCGCTTTCATTTATTTCGAGTGTGCGCCGAACCGTTCGGTGGCGCCCGCGTCACGTGGCGGCAACCACCATAAAAATATCACGTCGATTCCGGGTTGACCAGAGCTCAAGCCAATAGCATCTGAATCGATGGGCCCCAGCCGTATCGGTTTTGTTTTCGTTTTCGCACTGCTCGTGGCGCTATCCGCGCCGAGGGTCGGCGCGGCTCCGGCGTACACCGCGCCTCAGAACCCGCCGACCTTTCAAACTGGCGGCGCCACGCAGCAGCTCGACCTGAAGACGCTCTTTACCGCCGGCTCCGCCGTTCGAATTGCGGTCCGGATCGGCACAAACACCCAAAACGTTGACCTTCTTCTCTACGACACAGCCACGCCGATCACGGTTGCTAATTTTCTGTCGTACGTGAATAGCGGCGCCTACGCGGGCAGCTTTATCCATCGCTCCGTTCCAGGGTTCATCGTCCAAGGCGGCGGTTACCGCTGGAATTCCGGCGCCAACGTGGAGTCCGTCCCGACGTCTGCCGCCATTCAAAACGAGCCTGGAATCTCCAATCTGCGCGGAACGGTCGCGATGGCCAAGCTCGGCGGCGACCCGAATAGCGCCACCAGCCAATGGTTCGTCAACCTCGCCGACAATTCCGCCAATCTCGATGCGCAGAATGGCGGCTTCACGGTATTCGGACGCGTGGCGGGCTCTGGCATGACCGTCATGGATGCGGTGGCCGCAGTAAAACGCTACAACGCTGGCTCGCCTTTTGACACCATACCCCTGACCGCAGCTTCATTTACTCGTCCCTACACGGTCGAAACGAGCGCCAGCGTCATCCCAAATCTGACCTTCACCGCAACCTCGGGCGCTCCGAATGTTCTGACGGCATCGCTCACCGGTTCGATTCTTTCCCTGACTCCTTCAGCCAAATATCCGGGCCCGGTCGCGCTCTCACTTGCGGCAACCGACGTGGATGGCGGCAAGACCAATGCGACCTTGAATGTCACGGTCAGCGACGCCACGCCGCCGGATATATTCGGCGCGACACCCGAAATGGTTTTCACGGTTGCCAACGGCCAGGCTTCTGTTCCCGACTACCGAAATTCCAGCGTGACGGCATCAGATCCATCTGGCGTGAAAGACTTCACTCAATCTCCGGTGGCCGGCACAGTCCTGTCCATGGGAACGTATCCGCTGACTTTTACCGCCACGGATAACGCGGGAAATACCGTCACGGCTTCAACCACCTTGACCATTGGCGACACCGACCCGCCTACGATCAACGGCGTCGCGCCGGTCGTCCTCACCGCAGATGTAAACGGCAACGCGACGGTTCCAGAGTGGCGGAATTCGGTGGTGACCGCATCCGATGCCTCTGGCATCAAGGACTTCACCCAATCGCCGGCCCCCGGCTCCGTCGAGTCCCTGGGCAGCTATCCGGTCACCTTTACTGCGACGGACAATGCCGGAAATACGGCAACCGCCACGACGACACTGACGGTCGTTGACACCACGCCGCCTAAGCTGGACGGGGTTGCGCCGTTGGTTTTGTCGGCGGACCAAAGCGGCCAGGCGACCGTGCCGGACTGGCGAAACGCTGTAGTCATGGCAACGGATGCCTCCGGGATTAAACAGTTCACTCAGTCTCCGGCCGCTGGCGCGTCCGCGACGCTCGGGACCCATCCGGTCACCTTTACCGCTACTGACAATGCGGGGAACTCCACTTCCGCGCAGACGACTTTCGCCGTTGCTTTCAGCGCCGTGGCTGCGCCAACCGTCGCGGCAGCGACCGCACACACCGGAGCCCCTGCTCCCACGGCGGGCGTGGCGCCGCCGCCTGGCAGCACGATCCAGTCGTTCAACGTTCCTGCGCTGAGCGATCTTCGAGATCTCGCCGCCCGTGTAACGATCGCCTCCGGCGCCTCACGTTTGGCAGCCATCTATGCGGAGAATGGGGCCGGAGTCGCGCGGCTCGTGGCGTTGCAGGGCCAGGTGTGCGGCTGGCCGAAAGCATTCGACGTCGTCTTTAAGTCTTTTGATGACCCCGTCCTCGCCCCGGGCGGAGCGATCGCCTTTGCCGCCAAAGTTGTGGGTCCAAAGTTTCCGGCGGCTACCGGGCTCTGGACGGACCTTTTCGGCCCCTTGCAGCCGGTGCTGCGGCAAGGCGCCAGCATCCCAGGCTTGGACGACCTCACGCTGAAATCGATCACGAGTTTCGATCTCTCGGACGACGCCATCACGGCGCTGGTGAAGCTGGCGCCGGCGAATGACACCGCGCTCGTGCGCGTTACCGGTCTCTCCTCGGGGGTGTTGCTCGCGCGCACCGGCGCGCCCTTTTCGGGCTCGAACATCCAGAGTATTACGGTCCTGCAGCCGGCGCCCCAATCGCCGGGGCAACGGCGCTGGTCGGAAGCCGCGGAGACGATCGCGCGCTTTACGCTCAAAGATAAACGGAGCATCGTCGTGTCGCTCGGGAGCGATGGAACGCCAGTCTCGTTGGTGCAAGCCGGTCTCACGGATCCGAAACTCGGCGCCACGCTGAAGAAACTCGGGCTCCCAGCCTTGGGCGGACCGAGCGCCGCAGTCCTGGCAACTGGTTTTGCCAAATCCGGCGCGGTTTCCACCACAGGTGGCGTGCTCTTCTACGCCGAAGACGGCTCGACCTTTGCCGAAGTCACGCGGGAAGGCGGCTCCAGCGGACAACCGGACGGCTCCAGATTTGCCGCGTTTGCCGACCCGGTGGTGAACGACCAGGGCAAGATGTTATTCCAGGCCAGCCTCAGCGGGGCTGGAGTGAAGCCGACCAACAAAAATGCCTTGTGGCTCACGACGCCGGGAAATGCCCCGGCGCTCGTGGTCCGCGCCGGCGCCAATGCCACCGACGCCAACGGCGACCCGTTGCCCGGAAACCCAGTCTGGAGCGCCTTTTCGTCGTATGCCCTGCCCGACGGCGCCGATTCCGGTCCCATATTTCTCGCCAAGATTGCCGGCAAAGGCGTGAAAGCCTCGGCCAATACCGGGCTCTGGGCTATCGATGCGCAAAGCAAAGTGCGTCTCCTGCTGCAAACCAGTGAATCGTTGACCCTGCCCTACGGTCAAAAGTACATTTCCCGCCTTACGCTCTTGAATTCCCTGCCCACGGTCTACAGCGCTCGCCGCAGTTACAATCAAAGCGGTTCCCTTGCCTTGCTCGCCACCTTTACCGATCATTCACAGGCGCTTCTGCGCATCGACTTGCGGTAACTGCGGTGATCAATTGAGCGTCGGGGGCAAGGCCGCATTCAGATAGTCTGGAGAATCGGAAATGGCGATCCAGCGACCACCGGAGTACGCAAACCGTCCGCTGCGAAAGACCCCACCCGTCTTTCCAAAGGCCATGTAGCTGAAATCGCGCTTGTCGAGCGAGACCGTCCAGCATGGACCGATTTGCATCTCGTGGCGGTCGATCCGGTTTGCGGCTCCCTGAAGCGCCATCACTGGAGCGAACTGGCCGCCTTCCCAGCCCGAACTCGCCTCGGCCAGGGCTTTGCGCGCTTCTTTCAGCGTCAGCGCCGGAGCGGAAGTTTTGGGAGCCGTCGCACAGGAGCACCACAGGACCCCCGTGATCACAGATGCAGTCAAAAACACGCGGTTCATAAGGCTCGCAAGCTCGGCGTATTTTGCGGCGTGTGCGAGTCGATTTCGCTGCGCGTGATTCCCCAAAATGCAGCGGCATTCACGATCACAGTTTTTATTCCGCGCCAGCCATCGGCAGGCTCGGATCTCCAAACAGCATGAACTTCATCCCTTGGAAAAAGATGCTTGGCGGATACCAATCGTCCGGCTTTGGCTTCAGCGTCTCGAGGTGCTCGTGTTCCCGATAAAAATCGATTGCTGACGTCCAGCATTCGCCAAGCGCGGGTTGCTCTGCCTTGCCAAGCGCCTTCACGAAACCTTCGAGTAAGGAAAGGCCGCATGGTTGGCTGCCGGTATTGCAGCCGATGTACGCCACCGCGCCGCTTGGATTGGCGACGAGCAGCTGTTTTCCCAAGCCGGCCTCGATGGGAAATTTTTGCAACGGCGCTTCCGGCGGCGGTGGCGCCTTGAATGTTTCTCCCTGATTTGTTCCCGGATGATCGACTCCGTAAATGTCGACGTATCGCTCATAGGGGCCAAGCGGCGCAAAGTGGGCCGTGCTGCAGCCGCAGGAAAAGATCACGGGCAACCGGTCTCCATTCGTCAGTTGGGCCAATCTCTTGGTGCTGAGGATAGGCCCCTTCCCTCCATCTTTGATATGGTTTGGCGAACCTTCCCAGGCCACTTCGCTCCCATGTCCTATGTGGACACAAAGACCGCACCCCGCATTTAAGGCGGAAATCACCTGCTCCGCATCCGGCGGCGGCGTTTGAACCTCCGGATTGCTGTCTTGAAAGAGGTAGTTGACCGCTGACCATCCCTTGATTTCCAAATGGCTCGCGAGGCTCCGGGCATCCACCCATCCGGCCGGGTGGAATAGCTTCATCTTTGCGAGCCCGGGATGAGTTCGTTCACGGATTCCCTTTTCATACGCCATCGATTTGTTGGCAATGATCTGCGCCTCGGCCTCGGTGCTGACTGGCCATCGGCCCACCGCGATCTTCGGTCGATAGCTCACCTGGTCGAAATTGATCGGATCGCCTTTATTCTTCTCGCCCCGCACTTCGCCAAAATAGCCTCCGTGAAAGTCGTCCTTTGCTCCATTCCAATCTTCAAAGGTCCCGTCATCCTTGGCCAGATCCTCATAGTAAAGATCCGAAGGGTAAAAGGCGTAGTCGAACGCGGCAGGCGTTACCCGGTCCAGGACCATGTACCTCACGGGCATCGCGTCGCGATCGCCCACGAGCAACACATAGCGAAGCCTTCGATCTTGCTGCCACTCGACATACAAATAGCGCTTGAGCCGTTCCGGATCGTCCACACCGGGAGACGAAGCCAGAATCTGCTCCAGATCGACGAGTTCTGTCGGCAGGAACTTGTTTTTGAAATCGACATAGGGTTTCAGCGCATTCTGCAGCCCGTGCGGAGCAACAATGATGAGCCGCGCCTCCCGCTGCGGCAACTCCGGGGCCATCGATGAGCCCATCACTCCGCAGATCGCCAGAAAGTAATACAAGACAAACCGATGGAGTCGGGAGATCCCGTGCGACTGCGATCCCGCCGGAAGACAATGATGAAGCGCCATATATCGAGATGTCCGGTCGCCAGTCTGACCAACGGCTAGAAATCCGCAATCTCCGTTGGTTGCCATCCGCGAAATTCTATCAATTGCTCCATCTTGACTGCCACACCAAGATTGACGCGCTCCGTTTTAGTTTTTCTGCGCCTGCATCAAGTTCAACTTGAGCGCATCTTCTCGCGATTTCGCCGCCTTCAGTTTGAAATACTTTTGCAGCGAGGCTTCCCAATTCTCGCCATTCTGGCCGGCGTCATACCCCAGTACATTTTGCAAGGCCGCAACAGCTTCGTCATGGTCGGGATGGTGGGGGATTTCGGCAATTTCCACCAATGCCGGCAAGCGCACGTCCTCGTCTCGCGCGATCAGGCTTTCCATCAGCATTTTTCGCGCTTCGTCCGACAGGCGGGGATCTTGAAGGATCGCCAGCAGCACGGCGATATCTTTATTCGCCGTCAATTTAACGATCTTTTTCGCGGCGCTGGATTGGCCATCTGGCGGTAGGGATGGAAGCAATGCAGCGAGGGCATGTACGGTTTCAGCATCGCTCGCGCCTTCCGTTGTAAGGCGCTCGATTTCCTCTTTCCAATTGCTCCCTGAACCTGTGGCCACGGGATTCGTTCTCGCCGACTCGGGCGTCGCGGACGAACCGAATAAAGCCGCAGCTCCAGCGTTTGGGGTCGACGTCGTTGCCGCGCCCGTCGGCACGGCGCCAGACTGCAAATAGAAAATCGCAGTGAGAAGCATCACCGCGGCGATGCCGGAAAGAAAAAGCAAAGTTCGGGAGGACATGACGATGCGGCGAATTTAGCGCGAGGGAATAGCTGTATCGGCAGGCGCTCCGACAAATGCCGTGTACGAGACGTCGCCCAATTGCAAATGCACCTCCGTATGCACCAGGGCCTCTGCTCCCCTCCCCTCAGCCGGCCACGGGAGCAGCAGGCGAAATTGCATGGCGCCAGCGACCCAGCCTGTCGGGCTCAGATTTGTGATGTTGAATTCCCAGTCCTTTTCCTTCGCCTGGCCGGATTTATCGGGAGTAAACGTCCACTTTCGAAGGCCAATCTGCACCGTGATTGCCATGGCCGTCGGGTCGAGAGGATTCGGGCCGATGGCCGCGGAGCCATTCAACTGAAGTCGCGGGATCAAAGAATCGGCCAGCCCTGGAACTCTCTTGATCCTTACGGCTCGCTCGATCCGCATTTGTTGCTCGGCTTCCTTTAAACCGAGAAATGCGCATGCAGGATCCGTATTGACCCCGGGGGAATTTTTCGGATCGACGGCGATCCGAGCAAACATGCCATTCTTCATGTGTTCCGCGACGTGACAGTGGAACAGCCATGTCCCCTGGTTGTCCGCCACCATATCAGCGATCTTCATCGAAGCCGGCAGCAACTCCACGACGTCCGTGCGCCGCCGTCCATCCTCGATCACCCGCAGGCCATGCCAATGAGCGGTGTGTTGGTCCTGTTCGTCACCGAGGCCGAAGAGATACCAGCGCACCCGCTCGCCTTCATTCATCTCCAGTCCGCGGAGGCTGTCATAGTCGCAGCCATTGATGGCGTAGCGCACGTTCTGCTCGTCGGGTTCGCCGCCGGAGGATGTGCCGGGCGCCGCGTTCGGCGGCGGAGGGAAATTCTCGTCATGGAGCATGAAGAGCGCGGCCATCTCCCGATCCACATCGATCGGCGTTCCGTCCGGCCGGGCGCGCTGCGGATCGGTGACGATGATGAGCCCGACGAGCCCGAGGTTCGCCTCCTCGTCGCCGCAGACGTGGCTGTGGTAGAGCCAGCACTTCGAACTCGGTTCGGTCGGCAGCGGCCCGGACGCCTCGTCCAGGCGCCAGATGTAGGTAAATCTCGCGCCAGGGCCAACCGCGGCGCCCAGCCCCGGCTGCGGCTTATAGTAGGCGCCCTCGCTATTCTTGTCGTATTTCACCCCGTGGGGATGCATCGAGAGCGGGAATTCCGTCTTGTTGAGAAATGTTACCGCGATGTACTCGCCCACCACTCCGCGAAGCGCCGGTCCGAGCAGGCCCAGCCGGGGATTCTCGAGCACCCGGGTGGAAAAGGTCTCGTCCGTGTACTGAAAATACCGCAGCTTCAGCGCGAAATACGGTTTGTTGGCCGGCCCCGGCCCAGCGTGCGCGGCGCAGACCGGATCGGCGCCCGCAGGGTCAAAGCACCAGACGACATTCTCTGCCGCGACGTAGTAATGGCGGGTCTTTGCCGGGTCCGGGATGGCGCCGTCCATCGTTCCGCCGAGGTCCCCCAGCTCCTTCTGCACCGTTGGGGAGATCGCCTCCGCATGTTGTTGCCAACCCAGGAGCGCGCCGCTTTGCGGCACAGCGAGCCCATTGCTGGCCAGCGCAAGCGCAGCAACGACTCCAAGAAACCGCGGCATGCGGGAGCAGGACGGCATATTCGAGGGGATCGTGATATTCACCGGCAGAGGATGGGGAAGGTTGGACCGTCAGAAAAAATTTGGAGTGTCATAAAAACACGTCTAATTTCGCTGACGGATGCGAATCATCCAAGTACGTCTCCCAGGCTTAGGTGCGCAAGGCGGAAGCGCAGGAGCGATCTCGATCTTCCCAATAAAAGCCGTCGAGGTTTTCGACCAGCATCGAAACAGAGCGGTCTTGTGAAGAAAGGTGGTTTTCGGGCAATTGAGACACTTGTTATCGAGCTTCCAATGATAACACCGCCGGCAGGTCATACCAGTCCGGCGAGTACCCCAATCGTTCCCCCCTGGAAACCATGCAACCCCAACATTTTTCGATGCCAGATGCTCCTTCGGGAGACATCGAGCGCAATTCTACGATCGCCTCCGAAGTCTTCCGACGGTCTTCCTCCGCGACGACCCGATCAGGCGGCCTACGCCGTAAGGTGTGTGCGTGCGCGGCGGCGTTGTTGCCCGCTCTGGGATTCATGATCAGCGCGCCACACTCCCAGGCCGCCGGCACGTGGACCGCGTTGTCGAACCTCGCGCCGGCCCGCATTGGGACCATGCTTCTGCTCACGGACGGCACGGTGCTTGCCTTTGACTCCGGGACGAATGGGAAATGCTATAAGCTCACGCCCAATTCTTCAGGAAGCTATGTGAACGGAACCTGGACCACGCTGGCGTCGATGATTTCCACGCGGCTATACTTCTCGTCCCAGGTGCTGACCAATGGCAAAGTTTTCGTCGGGGGCAGCGAATATGGCACCGGCGAGGCCGGCGGCCCGGAGATTTACGATCCGGTGGCCAATACCTGGACAGCGACGAGCGCACCGCCGACCGGCGATCATTTCAATGACTCTGTGTCCAGCACACTGCTCAATGGCAATGTGCTCATTCACCCTGCCAACGGCGCGGTGACTTACAACATTGCCACCGACACCTGGACGCCTGGGCCGAATACCCGGGTCTCCAATCAAGGTGAAGTCTCCTGGGTGAAGCTGGGCAACGGCGGCATCTTGACGCTGGATGGCGGTGTGGTGCAGACAACCGAGCACTATAGTCCCACGCTCGGGTCCTGGGTTGCGGATCCGAACATGCCCGTGAACCTTTGGGATCCGAATAGCGAAATCGGAAGCGGGCTGCTGCTGCCCAATGGCAAAGTGCTCTACACGGGCGGCACCGGTCACACGAATATTTACACCTCTGGCGCGAGCGATTCCGTCGCGGGCACATGGGTGCAGGGCCCCGACTTCCCCAATGGCCAAGGTCAGAGCGATGCCCCTGGCGCCATGGAATCGAATGGCCTCGCGCTCTACATCACCGGGCCGGCGAATACGTTTAACACACCAGCCAGCTTCTACGAGTACGACTGGAATTCGAATTCCTTTACGCAGATCACCGCCCCTGGAAACGCCAATCTGAATTTCTCCGGGAAGTCGCCATTCGTTTGTCTTTTTCTGGTCTTGCCCGACGGAGGCATTTTGTTATCCGCGCAAAATTCCCAGCTTTTCGAGTACACGCCCGCGGGTTCGCCCCTGGCCGCCGGGGTTCCCTCGGTCAATTCCATCGTCGCGAATTCCGACGGTTCCTACACGCTCTCCGGCACGATGCTGAATGGCCTCAACGAAGGCGCCGCCTACGGTGATGATGCCCAGATGGCCACGAATTACCCGATCATTCGCCTAAAAGACAGCTCCGGCAATGTCCGCTACTGCAAGAGCTACAACTGGAGCACGACCGGCGTCGCCACCGGCAGCCTCGTGGAGACGGTGCAATTCACTTTGCCATCTGGGCTGGCCTCGGGTGCGTACTCGCTCCAGGCCGTGGCCAATGGCATCCCATCCAGCCCCGTGGCCTTCAAAACGAACGGCACATATCTTTTCGAAGTCGAGTCGCTCACGGTGAGTTCGTCCACACAAACGGTCGAACCGCAGACCGATGGCGCAATGAGCAATGGGGCCGGCAGCAAGTTGGACGGCGCGGGCGTCGGCGACAATGTCGTCTACCTCACGCCTTCGATCGCCGCGGGCACGTACACAGTCTCGGTCGGTGTAAAGCAACTCAACACGCGCGGCCAATTCCAGGTCTCCGCCTCGCGGGCCGATCAGAATACTTATAACAACATCGGCGGAACTTTGGACATGTACAACTCCGGCTCCGTCTATACGGAGATGACGGTCGGCACATGGACCCCGAGCAGCACCAACGCCAAACTCTTTAAATTCAGCGTCACCGGAAAAAACGCCTCGAGCTCCGGCTATAGCCTCGACTTCGATTACATCCGGCTGATCAAGCAATAGCAAAATGTAGTAGTAGTAGTAGTAGTGACAGGGAGACATGCCGGCGGCGCCTAGACGGGGGCCGCCGGCATCACCTTTTGGCGATAGCGTCCCGGAAAATCGTGTGATCATGCCATGGCGCCGACCTCGCCTTGTCGCAGCGCGTTTGAGCAATTTCGTATCACGAGCCAAGGATTGCCGACATCGCCTGGAATTAGTTATCCGTTCTTGCGCGCTCACCTTCAAAAGCTATCATCGCATTTTTCCGAACGACCCGATCCGGAGATTCCTTCATGCGATCGAATAATTCGATTGCCCTCGCCTCACCCGCGGCAGCCATGCGTCCAATGGTCAAAGCGGCATTTCCAGCCGTCAGCGGTTTCTCGCAGACGGCAAAGAGCCAATCGCTTGAAGCCGAGTTCTCGATGATCGTCTTGGCATCCAATCTCCCGGGAATGCTTATGCAGACCCGTCGCCAAGTTGCTTCACTTCCTCGCAAACCGCCCGGATTTGTTCCGAAGTGTGGCGCGCGGAGATAGTGATGCGCAGCCGCGCACGATCCCGCGGCACTGTGGGATAACGGATCGCCGGCACCCAAAATCCGCCTGCCGCCAGGTGAACGGCGGCGCGCACCGCGCGCTCGGCCGCCCCCATATGGATGGGGAAGATCGCGCTCTGCACCTTTTTGCCACCGAGAAAGAGGTGCGGCATTTCCTCGGCAAATATCGAGAGCCGCGCCCGCAGGTCCTGCCGCCGGCGTTCGCCGGCCGGGCTCATCATGAACTGAATTGCCGCCGTGGCCGCAGCCGCGATGGCCGGTGGCGGGGCCGTGGAGAAAATGAACGACCTCGCGCGATTGATGAGCAGATCGATGAGCGTGCGCGAACCGCACACGTACCCGCCCGAGCAACCTAGCGCCTTGCTCAGCGTGCCGAGATGGATGTCGACCTCCCGGCTCAGTCCGAGCTTGTCTGCAAGGCCCCGGCCTTGTTCACCGATCACGCCGATCGCGTGCGCCTCGTCGAGCAGCAGCATGGCGCCATACCGGCGTTTCATTTCGACGATCTCCATGAGCGGCGGCCAGTCGCCATCCATGGAAAAAACCGATTCCGTAATGATCAATACCCGCGCCGTGGGAAAATGCTCGCGCGCCCAGCGCAGATGGCTCTCCAGCTTCCCGAGATGATTGTGGGGATAGACGCGAATATGCGCGCCGGACAGCTTTGCCCCATCGATGAGGCTCGCATGCGCCAGCTTGTCGAGAATCACGACGTCCTCTTTGTGCAGGATGGCCCCAAGGACCCCCACTGCCGCCGCATATCCGCTTGAGAAGGAAAGCGCCGCGTCCATGCGCTTCCACTCCGCCAACTTCTCTTCCAGCTTCATATGGGGCGAAAGCGTCCCGCTGATGAGCCGCGAGGCGCCCGAGCCGAAACCAAAGTCGTCAATCGCCTGTTTGGCCGCCTCTCGCAGGGCCGGCTCGGTGGCCAGCCCCAAATAGTCGTTCGAGGAAAAATTGAGGATCCGATGCCCGGAAATCTCGATCTCCGGCTGCTGCGGGGAATCCAATGGCCGCAGTTTCCGCAAAAGCGCCCGCTCCTTGAGTTCCAAAAGCTCGGACTCAAAGCTTGGCGAGGCGTACGCAGACGGAGCCGGCAAGGGACTGGAGGCGGGTGTCGGCGTCGGCGTTGGCCCGCCCCCGAGGTCGCGCCTGCTGCCCCCCGCCTGGTCGGTGCTCAGCATGGACTAGTTGGCCGCCACGCTCTGCCCGGAAATACCCCAGAGGAGCAGTCGGTAAGAATCCGCCCAGATCGACTGATTGTCGCCTAGCAGGACCGAAATGACTTCCCGGCCATTTTCACCGGCGGCGCTGGAAATCAGGCAATGGCCGGCGGCTTCGGTATAGCCGGTTTTCATCCCATTGCAGAGCGGGAAACTCTGCAACACGCGGTTGGTGTTGTGGAAGACGGTGGTCTTTCCATTGGGATACTTCCAGGCAAGTTGCTTGATGCAGACGATGCTGCGCAGGGTGCGATTCCGATAGGCGGCCATCGCCACCTTGGACATATCGCGGGCGCAGGAATACTGGCCGGGAAGCGGCAATCCATTGGGATTCTCGAAGTGAGAATTCGACATGCCGAGTTGCGCCGCCTTGGCATTCATCTTCGTGGCAAAATCTTCGATCGAGCCCGCATTGTCCCGCGCCAGGCAGCGGGCGACGTCGTTCATGCTCTTCACGAGCAGGACCCGTAGCAGATCCCCTCGCCGATAGACCTCGCCGGGCTTGATATTGAGCATCGACGGCTCAGCCCAGGTATCCGGCGCTTCGACCGTCACGCTGGCGTCGAAGTTACCGGCCTCGGCAATGATGAGCGAAGTGAGCAGCTTTTGCGTGCTGGCGACCGGCCGAGGTTGATCCGCATTGCGCTCGTAAAGGACTTTGCCCGACTGGGCGTCGAGTACGATGGCCGAGGCGGCGTGGACGATGGGAACGCCCGCTGAATCCGTCGTGGGAGCTGGTTCGGCTGGGGCCGCAGGAGCCGGCTTTGTGGCGGCCTTTTTCGTTTTCGCCGAGGCGGGCGGTGTGAAGGCAAGCCCAAGGGAGAGAACGACAAGGCACGAAAAAAGGAAACGGCGGTTCATGACGCAGGACCGCTAAATAGTCGGAATCGCCTCCGGACGCAAGCGCGGGACAAAGCCTCTCACAAAGGACCCAACGAAATCCTCACTGGGGCGCGGCACACTACTCGCTACCGCTGTGGAGCCATTCGGTCGCAAATCTTTGCCCCCTTGTGCTTTGACAGGGATTGACAGCGCCGGATGCCTCCTTCTTTATCTCGTGGGTCTGCCCGTTCGCCGTCCAAAGCCATGCCTTCCAAAGTCCTCGTTGTTGATGATAACCTCGGCGCCGCCAAGCTCGCCGAAGAATTGCTGACCCAGCATTTCAATGGCGGAGACGTCCTGGTCGCGCAACGTGGGACCGATGCCTTTGACCGCTTCAATCTCGCCCAGCCAGATCTCATTCTCCTGAGCGACACGCTGCCGGACATGGAGTCCGAGACCGTGTGCTATCGCCTGCTGAATGATCCGGCCACCGCGCGAACGCCGATCGCCGTGATGGCAGGCACCGACACCGCCGAGTGGATGCAGGGCCGCTACAGCAACATTGTACGCCTGCTCAAGAAGCCGCTGAAGCCCGAGCCGATGCTCGACCTTTTCCAGGCGCTGCTGCCCAAGAGCGCCGGCTCGCCAAATCCGGCCCGCTCGCTTCTTTTCTACGATCCTTCGCGCAACGTCTTCAGTGGCCACACCGGTTTCTTCTCACTCCGCGCCGCCTTGCAGATGGCCTACGGCGACAAGATGACCGGCGTGCTGCGCTTCTTCCTGAACCGCGTGCCGATCGAGCTCTACATGCAGAAAGGCCGGTTCATTTTCGCGACCACGCGGAACTACCAGCTCTACTGCCACGAGTCGCCGCACATCCTCTCGAATACGAATATCGGGGCGATCATCGAAGGGCAGATGAATCAGTTCCACACGGGCTGCCCGCTTTTCCTCTATATTTCGGTGCGCGGCGGCTTCCCGCACGAGGATGTGGTCCAGATCACGCGCGATCACGGCCAGCGCCTCTTTGCCCACCTCTGGACCGCGGGACGCGTGTACTTCGAATTCGAGCAACTCGATGTCTTCCCGGACTTTGTGAAGAATTTCCCGGCGGCGGCGGAGGATCCCGAGAACTGGGTTTTGGGAAGCCTGCGTTACGTGAAATACGAGAATCTGTCCGCCTCGCAGCGCCCCGATCCGAATGGCAGCCCGACGTATCGTCGCAAGGGCTACGAGCTCATTCCGAAATTGAAGCTGAACGACATCGAAGGCCGCTTCGCCGGGGCGGTGACGGGTGAGGAATCGCTGCAAGCCATCGCAAAAAAGATCGGCGTCCCGCTCAACGACGCGCTGCTCATCGTCTTCCGCTTCGCGGCCTTGGAAATCATCGATTATTGGTCGCAAAGCGTCTTGTCGCTGCCCGGCGCGGCAGCCGCAGCGCCGGCTGCTCCGGTCGAAGGCGCCGCGTAGTAAGTCCCGCGCCAGAGGTGGCGGCCGGCCTGGAGGTCGGCCAAATTCAACGTGACTGCGTGGCGCGGCCGACGCCAGCGCCCACGAGGAAGGTCGCGGAAGCCGCCAAGATTATGGAGTGCGGGTGCTTGCTCCCGCTTTGTCAGCGTCAATTTCACGCAAAACAATGGCTCCTCCAGCTCGGGTGTAATGTACTAATATCGATTCCATCGTTCGATGGATGACTCTGGACAACGGCGTCGATCCTGATTGGCTACAAGCACGACATTTCGCGCTCGGTGGGCTATGCGTCTGTTAATTAAATGCCCGGCGGAACGCGAGAGTGGGTCCGGAAACGATCCCAGACAACGCTCCATGAAAAGGCTCCGCAAACGCCGCTCTCCTTCACGTTGGCTGTGCTCCGTCCCGGTGGCTCTCGGGTCATGCCTGTTTTCGGGCGGCCTCATCGCCGCAGTCGTTCAATGGAGCGGCGCTGCGAGCGGCTTCTGGAGCAATGCCGGAAACTGGAATCCCAATCAGATTCCAGCCGACGGCGACGATGTCGTTTTCGGCGCGAGTGCTTCCCTGCAGTCCCAGATAGATTACTCGGTTCAACTAAATTCCTTTACTTTCGCCTCAAACGCCACGGCGACCGATATTCATATCGGCGGTGGCGCCGCGACTACCTTGAGTCTGATTGGCGGGGGCATCGTCAACGATCCTGGAACCGGCAGCTCTGGGCCGATCCGGCAAAACTTCTTCGCCGATGAGGGCGGGATGCTCTTGTTTCAAAACTCCGCGACCGTCGCCGGCAACAAACAAACCACCCTCACCGCCAGCGCGGCGTCGACGGCTGGCGCGCTGGGCGGCGCCATCATTTTCCAGGATCATGCGTCGCCGTCGGCAGCCGGGAATTTCACCGGGGTGATCGCCGCGGGCGCGACGGTGGCTGGAACCGGCGCCGGCCAGATCGTTTTCCGCGGGGATGCCTTGGCGCAAGGCAATACCGCGCTCGTTGTCCGAGACGGCTCTGCCCCAGGCGCGGCCGGCGGTCAACTAACCGTGCAGGATCGCGCGCGCATCGAGGCGAATACGACAAATCTGAGCGGCGACGGCGGTCTGGGAGGCCAGATCGAATTTCACAATAACGCCTTGTTCGTGAATGGACTGCTCGATAACTATGGCGCATCCTCCGCTCAGACCGGCGAGGAAACAGTTACGCGGTTTTATGACAATGCCGCGCTTAACGGCGTGGTGGAAAATTTTGCAGGGAACGGCGCCGGCGCGGCCGGCGGCCGATTGGAGTTGCACGATCACGCCATTTTTGGAATCGCCAACACCGATGCGACTTACAATCAAGTCGAGCAGATCGTAAACTACGGCGCCTCTGTCGCCGGCGCCGGAGGAGGAAAAACCGTCTTCTACGACGATAGCGGCATTTCCGGCTCGATGCTCTCGATTCGCAATGTTGCCGGGGGCGAATCCACCATGCCCGGTTCAGCGGGCGGCACAACCGAGTTTCACGATCGTGCGCGGGCCGGCGGACTCAACATTAACAACTCGGGAGCCAACGCCGCTGGCGCCGGCACATTTGGCGGGCGGACCTTTTTCTACAACACCGCCTCGGCGGGCTCCGCGCAGTTCGTCAATGCCGGCGGCTCCGCCAGCGGCGCGCCCGGGGGCAGCGTCCAGTTTTTCGACAGCGCGACTGCCGCCGCCGCCAACGTGCAAAATGCCGGCGGCAACGCCTCGGGCGCCAATGGCGGTCTCACGCAGTTCTTCGACCACACGACTGCGGGTTCCGCGAGCGTTACAAATCTCGGCGGAGTGGTGAGTGGCGCGACTGGAGGAGGAATCGGTTTCGGGGGCGACACGGCTACGGCGGGAAATGCGATGATCGTGAATGGTCCCGGCCAGGTTGCTGGCGCCACGGGAGGCTTTGCCATCTTCTCCGGAAAGACCACGGCCGCGAATTCCTATATCAGTAACAATGCTGCCTTTCTTTCCGGACTCGGCGCGGGCGGTTTCACCAATTTTTTCGACACAAGCTCCGCCGGCGTTGCCACCATCGATAACATGGGCGGAGCGACGCCCGGCAGCTTTGACGCAGGCTCGGTTAATTTCCTGGACCAGACCACCGCGGCAAACGCAACCATTACAAATCTCGGTGCTCGCGCCGGCTCCGCCTATGGCGGCGAGGCGACATTTTCCTTCTTCGCGACCGCGGGATCCTCGAATATCGTCAACGGCGGCGGCTTTGTGAACGGCGCCCGCGGTGGCCTGTTGACCTTTGCTAACGCGGCGACCGCAGGGAATGCCACGATCGATCTCCGGGCCGGCGCCGTCGCCGGCGCCAACTCCGGTCAGGCGCACTTTTCGGATTCCTCCGATGCTGGCGCCGCGCACATCACCGTCCGTGGCTCGGGGCTTCCCAGCGCGGGCGGTGTCATTCTGTTTTCGGGGCCGAGTTCTGCGGCCAATGCGGTCTTCGTACTCGAGGGAGGTTCGGCAAATGGCGGCTATGGAGGCGTCGCCGTATTTTCCGATATCTCCACAGCTGCCCACGGAATTTTCACGGTGGGCGCTGGCAGCGCGGCGGGCGCCGGCAATGCGACCCTCAGTTTTCAAGGGATCGATTCTCTTAATTACGCCACGGCCGGCCAGGCCGCCATTACCAACGTAGGCTCCAGCGCCAACGGCGGAACGGGCGGCTCGACGGAATTTACCGGCTATACGACTGCGGGCGGCAGCACGATCTTTAATCGAGGAGCCACCGCTATTGGTTCGCCCTCCGGCGCCTCGGGCTTTTCACTCAACTATGCGGCGGGACACACCTTATTCTCCGCCAATGCCAGCGCGGCTGATGCTCAAATCAGCAATGACCCAGGGGCGGTGATCAACGCCTACGGCGGCACGGTGAATTTCTCCGGCGCCAGTTCGGCCGGCCGGGCCATGATCAACAACGGGGGCGCGGCGCTGCCCGCCACTGCGCCTGGCTCTGCGCGCTTTTTCGATAACACCCAGGCTGGCGGCGCCACGATTACCAACGCCGGGGCGACTGCAGCCGGCGCCGATGGTGGTCTAACACAATTCTTTGCCAACTCGAGCGCCGGCTCCAGCGTAATTCATAATCTCGGCGGCGCGATCCTTGGCGCCGGCAGTGGACAAACCATCTTTACCGATGCTTCGTCTGCCGGCGCCGCAACTCTCTTTGCCGAAAGCAGCGCCAGCGGCGCTGCCGGAGGAGCAATCATCTTCTCCGCGAACAGTCAGGGCGGAACGGCCCGAGCGGTGGTCACTGGCGATCGCGGTGATTCGTCCGGCGGTCTGGACATCAGCCAACTATCGTCGGCCGGCCTCACCCTGGGCTCCATCGAGGGTGGCGGCATTATCAGCCTGGGAAACAAAAATCTCGCCGTCGGCAGCAACGATGCGAGCACCACCTTTGACGGCCTCATTCGCGACGGAGGTTTTGCCGCCGGCGCTGGAGGTTCTCTTACTAAAATCGGGGCCGGCACGCTCATCCTCACGCAGAATCAAAGTTATACCGGTTCCACCACCGTGAAAGCCGGCAAGCTTGTCGTCCGCGGGAAAATGGCGGGCTCGATCGATGTCGAAGGCGGCATTCTCGGTGGAAACGGGTCGTTTGACGGAGGAATCACCGTCGGCCCGGGTGGTTCGCTTTCTCCCGGTGAAAGCATCGGGAGAATATTCTCCAACGGCCCGTTGACCTTTGGCTCCGGCTCGATTTTCGGATTGGAGGTAAATCCAGGCGGTGACACGGCTGATCAAGTTAGCACCCTTGATGTCAGCATCGGCTTGGGTGTGACACCCACTGGAACCCTCATTGGCAATAACTTCGGGTTCGTCGGACAAAAATTTACGATCATCGACAATCGCTCCAATAATCCGATTTCGGGCGTGTTCAGCAACCTGCCTGAAGGCGCCGAATACGACATCGGCAGCGCCCGATTCAAAATCAGCTACATCGGCGGAGATGGCAACGACATCGTGTTAACC
>FTCB01000632.1_pt1 | contig 18706 bp, 18 predicted proteins | sample 1639431 | NCBI WGS metagenome assembly FTCB01 (sample SAMEA3914864, study PRJEB12502) | metagenome | biome: forest; material: soil | place: USA | collected 2012-03-12 | depth 0.3 m
CTTGGAGTGCGGTGGCAGAGCGCAGCGGCGACACCGCCTTTTGAATTCCTCGTCGGAACTTTACATCCGAAAGAAAGTGCGACGCGCCGTGGCCATTGAATGTTCGCATCCCGGGACAGGTCGAAAACTGCCAAAGGCGGTGTCGCCGCTGCGCTCTGCCACCGCACTCCAAGTGGCCCTCAGCTCGCCGTCATCTCATTCAGCCGGCGCAAATCGGGATCGGTGCGCGCGTGTTCGCGGAGTTTTTTGTCCATCGCGAAGCTGACGTCGAGGTGCGCGCGGGCTTCGTCGAGATTGCCGAGCGCGGCTTCGTAGCAGGCGAGATTGTAGTGGTACGTGGGCTCCGCTTTCAGCGCGGAAGGGCCGCTGAGCAGCAGTTCGCGCGCGCCGGGCGTGTTGCCAAGTTCATGCAGACAGAACGCCGCATGGATGAAGCCCGCGGTTTTTTCCGGCTGCAACCGGCAGAGTTCCTGGCTGTGCGGCAGCGCCTCGCGGAAGCGGCGCGCCTGCATCAAGACGGAGAGACGCGTCTCCACCACCACGGCCTCGTGCTGAAAATCGTCCGGGATCAAGGCAAGCTCTTCCAAGGCGAGTTCCGGCAGGCCGAGTTCGCTATAGCCTTGGGCTGCTACGAGCAATCTCTGATGAAGGACTTCCATTCGGCAGAAGCAACAATCAGGTAGCAAGGAGCAGGCAAGAGGCCAGAATGGCAAGTCTGTTTTGTGGCACGGGATGGCGAAGACGGCATTGTTTGGTAACCAAGCGGCAGGATGCCACTTCCACGAGTGCGGCGCCTCCTCAATTCATGATCGCACCCGGGTTGTAGCGATGGAAAATGAAAAAGCGCAGCTTCCGCAACACGCGACCGTTCTCCTTGATCTCCACGTCGCGCATGATCTGCCAGCTTCCGAAGGTGCTGTTGATGATGTCCGGGCATTTTTTTTCCTCGCGCGTGGTCACATAAATGGCGGTGCGGCCCGCGAAAGGACAGGTGCCAATTTCGAGGGAATCCTCCTGATCGTTGAGCAGATTTTTCGGCATTTGCCGCTCCACGTAGTCGTCGTAACGCGGCCAGAAATGGAATTGGTTCTCCGGCACCACGGATTCCAGCACGTAACACGCGGGATGACCGAGCGCTTCCGGCGGGCGCGGCGGCAGGTAGTAGCAGAGCTCGGCGGCCACGCCGTAGTTTTCACCGATGAGGAAAATAGGCCGCTTCAGCTCCTTCTCCATTTCGCCGCGGAAACGGTCCACGGCCCGCGCACTCTCGGCCCAGCCGCGCACGCGCGTGGTCTGGTCCCATTTGGAAGGCCACGGGATGCCGATCATCCGCGCGAGATCCGTGATGCCGCCGACGAGGCTGAGGGCCACCGCGGTGCCGCAGGTCCACGCGAGCAGCCGGCGCGACACGCGGTCGATGTAATATGCGGTGACCAAAATAAAAAGCCCGACAAAGCCCGGCGCCGTCCAGTTCACCTCGCTGTCGTGATGCAGCGCGATCCACAGGTAGACGAAAATAATCGGCAGCGCGAAGGCCGCGATGAAACGCGAACGCCAGTGGACGTTGGCCGCGTCCTTGCACTGCGCGATGCCTACGAGGGCGCCGAATACGAGGGTCACGATGGCGCCCTTGTGCAAAAACGAATATTCGTCCCAAAAATTTCCCGCAAAATAGAAGGCCAGCGCCAGCAGCAGGACAAAGAGCGTGGCGCCCCAGTGCCGCTTCAGCCCGCCAGGAATGGACGGCACGCAGAGCAGCACGGCCTTCCACCAGCGCTGAAAGGATTCGCGCGTTTCCGTCCCGAGCGCGATGACCATGCCGAGAAAGAGCAGCGGGGAATAGACCACGAGGTGCAGGCCGACAAAGGCGCCGAAATCCTTCGTGTCGAATCTCCACCACGGCGTCTCCAGCCCGCCGCGCGCGGAAAGATGCGCCAGCAGCGGCCAGCCGCGGGCGGACTGCCAAACGCACACCGGATAGAGCGCGGGGAGAAACGCGAGCAGCATCACGTAAAAACCGGGACGCCGCAGCTCCTTGCGATAGCGCGGCGTGAGCAGCAGCAGGAGCAGGACGGAGAGCAGTTGGAAGGCGTTCGTCCACTTGCACAAAAAGCCGAGGCCGATGAGCAGCCCGCTCGCCGGCCACCACAATGAGAAGCGTGGCTCATCGCCCGAGCCCTGCTCCAGCGCCAGCCAGAGCGTGGCCAGGGCGGCGGTCCAAAAGAAAATGGAGAGCGGGTCGATGCTCATGACGAGCCCGCCGGCATTGAAGAGCGGCGTGAGATTCATCACCACCACCGCCCAGAACGCCACGCGATCCTCGTACATCCGGCGGGCGAGCCAGTAGAGGATCAGGCTCGTGCCGAGCGCGAGGATGGGCGCAAAAAAGCGCACGCCGAATTCGCTGTGCCCAAAGATCGCCGTGCTCACGCGCATCGCCACCGCCACGCCAGGGCCCTTGCTGAAGTAGCACCAGTCCAGCCGCTGACTCCATTCGTGGTAGTAGGCTTCGTCCGGTGAGAGCTCGACATGGCCGATCACGGCCAGCCGCAGCAGGGTGAGGACGATGAGAAACGCGGCGAGCTTCATGCAGTGGTGAGGAGGGAAGGATGCCGGGCAGCGAGTTGGGGTGCAATGCGCGGTCCATGCCGGCGCCAAAAAATCCCGGCACCCCAAAAGACGAGCAGCGCCGTGCCGATGCCGATCGCCATCCCGGCGATCACATCAGTCGGCCAGTGCGCCCCGATATAGACGCGCGAGTAGGCCACACCCAGCGCGGGCAGAAAGGCCAGCCAGCCCCAGCGCCGCCACAGCAGCGCGGCGAGCATGGCCACGCCGGCGGTATTGCAGGCGTGATTCGAGGGAAACGACGCGCCCGGCTTGCCCTTCTCGTCACCGGTGGCGATCCGCTCTTTCAGCGGGACGAAGACACCTTTCCAGGCGGGCGTCGCGAGGTCGAGAACACGCGTGCCTTCCACGCTCTGGCTGGGTCGCGCGCGCCCGACGGTTTGTTTCAAAGTGCGGCCAATCACCCCGTCGGTCAGCGCGAAAGTGAGCAGCGCAAGCACGACGAAGACGCGCCCGCGAAAGCCACCCCAAATCGCCGCGCCCACCGCAATGATCCCCAGCGGCACGCCCCAGAACGCCGCGCTGGACATCAAAGCCATGAAGCGATCGAGCCCCGGAGTGGTCCATGCGTGGTTGATGAGAAAAAGGAGCTTTTGATCCATCCGATTTTCGCCGACCGTGGAGACTATGGGACGTAGATTTTCTGTAAAGCTCCTGCTCGTCGCCGCCACGTGGGCGGTGATGCTCTTCTCCGGTATGCCAGTGGCGGCCGCCGACACGCCGCCGGACGCCCGCGAGTTGCTGCGCGAGGCGCGCGTGCTGCAGAGCTCGCAGGAGTGGCAGTTGCTCGGCCAGCTCCGCGTGAACAGCGACAAACAGCCCATCCGCGTCACGCTCGCGAACGGCTCCATCCGCTACGAGTTTCTCGATAACGGCGACAGCATCACGCTGAAGCTGGGCGAGAAGGGCTCCACGCTGGAGGAAAAGCGCGGCGGCAAAACCGCCAAGGTCACCCCGGCCCGGTTCGACGCGCAGGTCCGCGGCACCGACATCCGCTACGAGGATCTCGCCCTGCGTTTCCTTTACTGGAACGACGCCAAAGTGATCGGCGATGCGCTCTTCCGAAGCCGTTCCTGCTGGAAGGTGGAAGTCCGCCCGCCGGGCAAAGGCGAATCGCAATACAGCCGCGTGGTGCTGTGGATCGCCAAGGAAGACGGCGCGCTGATGAAAGCCGAGAGCTTCGACGCCAATGACAAATGGGCCCGCCGCTTCCAGGTGGTCGACGTGATGAAGCACAACGGCTTTTGGCTGCTGAAAAAATTGAGCGTGGAAAGCGCCGAGGGACGTTTCACGGACCCGCAGCCGACCTACCTGGAGATCAAGGAAGTGGAGAAAGGCCCGCAGGGGTAAGGGGCGTTCCCCCTTTCCATGGAATTGTTCAAAATAAACGATAGCCGTCTGGAGGACGGTCACCGAGCGGCGGGACGGTGAAAGTGGGACCGGTTTTCAACCGGTCGCGGGGCGAGCGCAGCGAGTCGAGGCGGGAGCGTGGCGGCTCGCTTTCTTCAGCGTCTCCGCATGGATGGGACGCAAAGCCCCCAACCTCGCTACGCTCGCCCACGACCGGTTGAAAACCGGTCCCACGTTCACCGCCCCGCCATCACGCGGTCGTCCCTCCAGGGGCTGCACCTTCATTTAAACCGCATTACCGTTCCGGCGCGATCACACAGCGGAACCCGAAGATCACGTCGGCCTCGCCGCGATCCACGACGTCGCGATAACCGAGGCGAAGTTCCTCTTGTTTGCTGGTGCCCCAGGAGCCACCGCGGAGCACGCCCCAGTCCCGGCGCTGGGTGCCGCCGTTGTAGCTGTCGGAGACCCATTGCCACACGTTGCCGCTCATGTCGTAGAGGCCGAGCTTATTCGGCTGGAAGCTGCCCACGGGCGAAGTTTGTGGAAATCCGTCCGTATAATTCGGGATGGTCGAGCTGCGCGACACCCGCTTGGCCGCGGCGTCGGCGTAGTTCCCTGAGCCCGGCGGCGGCGGCCAGCCGCGGCCCCACGGGAGATCGCGCACCAGGCCGTCGCGCTGCTCGGGGGTGGCGCCACCCTCGGGCGCCATGCCGGCGGCAGCGCTCCATTCGGCATCGGTTGGCAGGCGGTAGACTTGTCCTTCCTCCAGGCGGTTGGCCGCGATTTCGCGGCGCGTGAGCCATTCGCAAAACGCCGTCGCATCGTCCCAATTCACGCGCACCGCCGGATGATTGTCATCCTGCTTGAAGTCGATGACCCGCGCCTTGCCCATCTCGGTGGAATAAGTGTTGTAGTCGCTCACGCGCACAGGCCAGACGCCCACGAGGATATCGCCCACAGGCACAAATTTCATGCCGAGCGTATTTTCCCACGGCTCACCCCAGCGCGGCACCGGCTTGGACTCAAAGCGGTACTCGGCTTTCACCTGTTTGCCCGGCTCCACGACCGCCTTCACCGTGGGCGCTTTCGCCGGCGACATGCCCGGCAGCGCTACCGTGTAAATGACTTCGCCCGGCTCCAGATCCTCGTCGAGCGTGCCGTCGAGCTTGGGCGGGAGCGGTTCCCCGGGCTTCACCACGCCGCGATAGATGTCCGCGCCGGAGGGCTTCGTGATGATCTTCACGCTGCCTTTCGGAAACGAAAACACCACGCCTTCGGTGCTGCTGTCGTCAATTTCGCGCATGGCCTCCGGCCATTTGCTGTAGCGAGCGGTGAGCTTGTGCGGCCCTTCGATGAGGCTCACGGTGCAGTTGGCTTTCCCCACACTTTTGCCGTCGGCAAAAATCTCCGCCCCCTCGGGCACGCTGGTCACTTTGAAATCGCGCACGGCGAAGCCGATTTCGACGAATGGCGGCAAATCGGCATCCAGCCGCTCCACCTCGATCGGCACGCTCTTTTGCCGGTCTCCGCGGCGCAGCAGCACTTCGTAGGAACCCGTCGGCACATCGGTCCATTCGATTTTCTCGTTCCCGCTGAAGTGGATGGTCTTGATGACATCCCGCCCATTGCACAGGTCCACGTCGCAATCCGGCGTTTTCGGCAGAATGCGCACCGCGCCCACGCTGCGCTGGAGCTGAAACACCGGCGGGTGCGTCTGGGCGCCCGGGTTCACGGTAAAGGTGAAAGGCAGCTTCTCGAATTTCCGATCGAAAACGAGCCCCTTGTAGTTGCCCGCGGGCAGATTCAAAATGGGTTCGTTGGACTGGGCCATCCGGCTTTCCGGTCCCTCGATGCGGAACGGCACGCCGGGCGGATCCGTTTCAATCAAAGCCGAGCCCGCGGCACCGACGCCGGCCCCCGGCGTCTCGGCGCGATACAAGGCAAAGCCCGCCGTGCCCGCGAGCACCAACGCGGCAATCGGTCCCCAGATGCGGCGCGCCCCGCGCCCGCCCAGCAGCGGGCGGCCGTCGCGCACGCGCTCGAGATCCTCGTGCATTTCATCGGCCGAAGCGTAGCGCTTGGCGGAGGAAAAATTGCAGGCGCGCAGCAGCACCTCATTCAGCCGCATGAGCACCTCGCGGTCGGGCAGTTCGCCGATGTCGGTATTGAGCGCGGGGAAATCCAGCCGGTCCTTCCCCATCGCGATTTCGTAGAGCACCTTGCCCAGGCTGTAGAGATCGGCCTGCGCCGTGCCCGGCCCCTCCGGCGGCACATAGCCCTCGGTGCCCACGAAGGAATCCTGGCCCATCGCGGAGACGAGCCCGATGTCGGCAATCTTCGGGATGCCGCCGCAGAAAATGATATTGGCCGGCTTGATGTCGCGATGCACCAACCCGTGGTGGTGCAGCGCGGCGAGCGCGGCGGTGAGCGAAAGCCCAATCGTCACCACTTCGTCCGCCGGCACGCGCGTGACGCGTTGCAATTCGCTGCGCAGCGTTTTCGGCTCGTAGGCCGCAGGCTCAAAGGCGGGGCGCTGCACCACGTCATCCGCCAGCTCCATCACGTAGTAAAAGAAACCGTCGTCGTCGCTGCGACCCACATGGAGAATGTCGACAAAGCCCAGATGCTCGCGCGAAATGGGCTCGAATTGCGCCATCCCCTCGAATTCGCGGTCAAAAGCGCGGGAGTCTTCAAAGCGGCAGCGCTCCACAATTTTCACCGCCCGCCAGGCGCCGGTGAGCGATCGCGCCAGCCAGATTTCCCCATAGCTTCCACGCCCAATGGCGCGTGCAACCATGTGGTGCGGCACATGTGGTGGTTGAGAGCTAGTGGAAGTGGCGACTGGCACGAATGCGAGAATGGCAGATAACCGGTACTTTTCAAACCTTCGAAACGCGTTACAGTTTGCCGTTTACCTCCGTGCGGACAACCGCGCGGTTTGACTATTCAATGCTTCTTTTTCCCGCTATCGATTTAATGTCCGGCCAAGTAGTGCGTCTCCGCCAGGGCCGGGCCAGTGAAAAAACCGTGTACTCCAGTGATCCCGGGGCGTTTGCGCGCCAATGGGAAGAAGAGGGGGGCGACTGGCTGCACCTCGTGGATCTCGACGCTTCCTTCAGCGGCGAGCAGCGCAACCTGGAATCGGTGAAGGCCATCACCGGAGCCGTTCGCATCCCCTGCCAGCTCGGCGGCGGCATCCGCACGCCCCAGGCCATCGAACGGGCGCTGCAGGCCGGGGTATCCCGGGTGATCCTCGGCACGCGCGCCGCGGAATCGCTCGATTTCGTGCGTGACATGGCGCGGCAATTTGGCGGCGAACGCATCGCCGTGGGCATCGATGCCAAGAACGGCCTCGTGAGCGTGAAAGGCTGGACGCAGGAAACCGGCCTGCAGGCGCTGGACCTCGCCAAGCGTGCCGTGGAAGCGGGCGCGGACACGATTATTTACACCGACATCGCCACCGACGGCATGCTGCAAGGCCCCAACTTCGCGGAAACCGAAAAGGTCAATGCGGCCGTGACGGAACTCGGCGGCCAGCTCATCGCCAGCGGTGGCGTGGGCTCGGTCGCGCATGTGGAACGGCTGGCGCAGTTGCCGGCGATCTACGGCTGCATCATCGGCAAAGCGCTCTACGACCACACAGTCTCGCTACGCGATTTGGCAACGATGAAGTAGCAGACGGCTGGAGCGGTCCGTTTCAGAAGAGCGTATAGATAAACGGCGCGAGGCCGGTGGCGCCGAGGATCACCAGCACGGCGATCACGGCCAGCGCCAGGAGCACCGGCAGCAGCCACCATTTTTTGCTCTTCACGAGCATTGCCCACATTTCATGGGCGAGGCCGGGCTCGGGCTTGGTGGCCGCTTGTTCAAACTCGTCTTTGGGAGAATCACTCATGCGCGTAGATGCGGTGGCGTCATGCTGAAAGATCAGTACTGGCTGAAATAGCGGCGCGCATCGCCGGGCGGTTCCACGGTTTTCCAATAACTCTTCGCCTCCGGCTGCCAGCGCCGCTCCATTGGATCGCGCCCGAAGACCCGGCGCAGCAACCCCACCGGCGTGAGAACCACATAGAAGGTCAGCGCGAGCACGGCGTTGCTCGCGACGATTCCGAGGCAGCAAGCCACGCCATACCACAAAAGGTAAAAAGGCCGCGCCGCTCCGGGCGCCAGCAACGCGAGCAGGCCCACGGCGAAACCCATATTTCCCAGCCAGACGGGCCAGCCCAGCCAGCGCCCGGTGCTCCAAAGTCCGAGCACCAGCAGGACGCACGCGAGAATCGGAAACCCGATCAGCAGGCTGCGGCCAAACGCGCGCAATTCGCGCGCGCTCGGATGCCAGTTGGTTTCCTTGAACGGGTTAATCATGCGCGGAGTTGGCAGGCGAAGCTACCGTGCCTCGCCGGGAGCCTCAATCCAGAGAAAACATGTCCACATATTTTCTCCGCTCCGCCTCGCTCAGCGCGGGCTGCTCGCTCTTTCGGACCACGCAATTCTCCATCACCAGGACGTCCATGTCGCAGGCCAGGAAGCAGCGATACGCATCCCGCGGGGTGCACACGATGGGCTCGCCGCGAATATTGAAACTCGTATTCACCAGCATCGGGCAGCCGGTGCGGCGCTTGAACGCTTCCAGCAGCCGGGCGAAGCGGCGGTTGCGCTCTTCCGTCACCGTCTGGACGCGCGCGGAAAAATCCACATGCGTCACCGCGGGCACCTGGCTGCGGGGAACATTCACCCGCTTTCGCAAATCGGGATCTTTCATCAGCGCGAGCTGCTCCGCGGTCAACGCGGTGCGGCGCGCCTCGCGCACCGGCGCCACCAGCAGCATATACGGCGACTCCCGATCGAGATGGAACCACTTCGCGGCATCCGCGGCGAGACAGCTCGGCGCGAAAGGACGGAAACTCTCGCGAAACTTGATCTGCACATTCATCCGCGACTGCATGGTAGGGTCGCGCGGGTCCCCGAGGATGCTGCGGGCCCCCAGCGCGCGCGGACCGAATTCCATGCGATCCTGAAACCAGCCAACCACCTTGCCTTCGAGCAGCGCCGAGACCACGGCCTCCAGCAGCGCCGGCTCGTCATCGTAGTGGTGATACGGGATCCCGCGCGTTCGGAGGAAGGTGCCGATTTCCGCATCCGCAAAGCGCGGCCCGAGCAGTGCGCCCTTCAGCGCATCGCGTCCGCCGGGCGCGCGCGGCACATCGAGCAATTGATGCGCGACGAAAAGCGCCGCCCCGAGCGCACCGCCGGCGTCGCCCGCGGCGCTCGGGATCCACAGATCCTCGAAAATCTTTTCGCGCAGCAGCACGCCGTTCGCCACGCAGTTCAGCGCCACGCCGCCCGCGAGAACGAGGTTCTTCTTCCCCGTGAGTGCACGCGCGTGCCGCGCCATCCGCAGCACGATCGTCTCCGTCACCTGCTGGATGCTCGCCGCCAGATCCATCTCGCGCTGCGTGATCGTCTCCTCCGGCTTCCGCGGCGGCCCGCCAAACAGCTCCGCAAACGCCCGCCCGGTCATCGTCCAGCCATGCGTATAAGGGAAATACTTCATCGCCATCCGGAATGAGCCGTCGTCCTTCAAATCGATGAGCTTCCGCAAAATGATCTCCGCGAAACGTGGCTCCCCGTACGGCGCAAGGCCCATCAGCTTGTATTCGCCGGAGTTTACGCGAAACCCGCAGAAATACGTGAACGCCGAATACAGCAGCCCCAGCGAATGCGGAAAGTGCATCGCCTTTTTCAGCGTCACGCGATTCCCCTCCCCCACCCCGATCGTTGCCGTGTCCCACTCGCCCACGCCGTCCAGCGTGAGGATGGCCGCTTCATCGAACGGCGACGGAAAAAAAGCACACGCCGCGTGCGATTCGTGGTGCAGCGGAAAAACGATCCGCTTTTGATAGGCCCCCTGCAGCGCCGCCTTAATTTTGCGCGGCAAATGCAGCTTCGTCTTCAGCCACTGCGGCACCGCCGTCATGAACGAACGCAACCCGGCCGGCGCATAGCTGAGGTACGTTTCGAGCAGCCGCTCAAACTTCAGCAGCGGCTTGTCGAAAAATGCCACGTAGTCGATCTGCCCCGGCGCCAGCCCCGCCTCGCGCAGGCAATATTCCACCGCGTGCGCCGGGAAGGCACTGTCATGCTTCACCCGCGTGAAGCGTTCCTCCTGCGCCGCCGCGATAATTTCGCCATCCCGCACGAGCGCCGCAGCACTATCGTGGTAATAGGCGGAAAGGCCGAGGATATGCGTGGGCATGTGGGCGCTTTTTAAAGCGCGCCCCGCCTTCCCGCAATGGCGGCCATTCCTGCCGGCAAACCCCAAAAAGTCAGGAATGGCCGTGGCCGTCCGTCCGTCCCTGAAAAATCCGCACTTGCCAGGGCCAAAACGGTGCGCATAGTGCGCGCCCTTTTTCCCGCCCTCTGAAGTGGGGATCCTTTTCAACAACACCGCTATTTAATTACCCGCCATGGCCAACGCGAACGACCTGCGCAAAGGAATGTGCATCCGCTACAACAGCAACCCCGCCATCGTGCTCGAGGTGCAGCACCGCACGCCCGGCAACCTCCGCGCTTTCGTGCAGGTGATTATCCGCTACATCGGCACCGGCAAGAGCGCCGACGTCCGCTTTGGCAGCACCGACAAGGTGGAGCTCGTGGAAGTGGAGCGCAAAAAACTCGATTTCTCCTACAAGGATCACACCGGCTATCACTTCATGGACCCGGATTCCTACGAGACCATCAGCTACGACGAGTCGTTCCTCGGCGATACGAAGGATTACCTCACGGAAAACCAGCGCGTGGACATCCTCTACGTCGAAGGCAAGGCGGCGAACATCGAACTGCCGTCCACCGTCATCCTCACCGTGACCGAGAGCCCCGAGGGCGTGCGCGGCGACAGCGCGAATAACGTGCAAAAGATGGCCGTGCTGGAAACCGGCCGCGCCATCCAGGTCCCGCTCTTCATCAAGGAAGGCGAGAAGATCAAAGTGAGCACCGCCGACGGCTCCTACCTCGGCCGGGCCTAATGTAGCTGCGGCCGGGAGGCCGCAGACTGCAAGCTCCCGCTTGCAGCCACAACGAGAGGACAATCCCTTTTTTGTCTGCATCGACGCTCTTCTTTCAGACGATGATGCAAGGGCTTTTGAAATGTAGCCGCAAGCGGGAGCTTGCGGTCTGCGGCCTTCCGGCCGCAGCTACGGGGCGACTCTTCGAAACCGCTGCGCCAGCCAATCCAGCGGCACGAAGATCACCGGGATAAACACCAGCCACGCGGGCAGGAAAAACCGCGTCTGCACGAGCGCGCACAGGTACACGCCGCAGAGGTAGCCCACGCTGGTCATCACCCAAATCCCCAGCGTGCGCCAGCGCAACAACGCCAGGATCAGGCTGGCGACCAGCCACCAGCCCAGCGCGGTGAGGCGCGTGTTTTTGAAAGAGCGCTCCTCCAGCGTGGCATTCGCGCGACTCGTGGGCATGCGTACGAGATCCGCAGCGTCGCCGTAACGGCTGGTGACGGCCACCACCGCTTGCTCCGCCCATGTGCCGGGATGCGCGAGGCGCGGGCGAAACTCCGCATAAGGCGGCAGCGCTTCGCCGGTCTTGAAGCCAAACGCCATCGGCATGCTGGGACGTTTTTTGCCACCCTCCGCCACAAGCCGCCGCGCTTCCTCGTAAAGTTTCTCGAAGCGCCACGGATAGTATTCCGAGCTGAAACGTCCGCCCGGAAACGGCAGCACATCGTCGAACGCCGAGATGTTCGCCGAGCCTGCGAGCCGTTGGAGCGCGAGGTAGAGGTACGCCCCCGGACGCGCCTTGATGCCCTCCAGCGCGAGCGCCATGTAAACTTTGCGGCGCAGCTCTTCATTCTCGCGTTTGTCGAAAGCGGCCCACAGCGGCGTGCCGCCATTCTCGCTGGGCTGCTCCAGGAAATCCATGGCCGCGCGGCTCTCGGCGTAGTGCAGGTCGATGCGCGCGGCCTGCGCCTGGACGCGCTCGCGAATGTCCTTTTTATATTCCGCGTAGAGCGGTGTCTCGAGCTGCGTCAGCGGAAAGCTCGCGGTGTAGAGCAGCCACGCACCTTGCTTGTTCGAGCCTACTTTGAAGGTCACCGCGGCCAGCAGCGCCAGCGCCGTCCAGCGCGCCCAGTCCAGCACCCGCCACGCCCGAATCGTCAGCAGCCCGAGCGCGAGCCCCGGCAGCACGAAACGCCCCGCGGGCTTCGTGAGTAGAAAGACCGCGAGCGGAAAATAAAACCACCAGAACAGCCGCCGCGCCCGCGCCGGATCCGCTTGCGTCACCCACGCCACCCAGCCGCCAAACGCCCACGCAAGCCCGGCGAAGAAAATACATTCACCGAGCAGTTCGTGTTCGTACCACAAGAATAGCGGCTGCAAGACATAGAGGAGTGTCGCGGGAAGGATCCACGCCTTCCACCAGTGCATCGTCTTGCGCATCGCATAGGCGAGCGGCAGCACGGAGAGCAGCCCCAGCCCATGCTGCAGCCACGCCAGCCAGCGCAGCGGCGCTCCGGGCAGGGCCGACACCGGTACCATCAGCAGCGGATAGAAATAGCGGCGCTTCTCGTCGTTTTCGAAAACGCCCTCCGCGAAAAGCCGGTGCGCGAGCCCGTAGTAACTCCTCGAGTCCGAGCCCCAATAACCCAGCGGCAGATAGCTGAGCAGCAGCCCTCGCAAGAGGGCCCCGATGACGAGCGCCGGAAGCGACCACATCAGTACGTCGCGCAACACGGGATGTCGTCGGAAAAAGCGAGACACGCAGGTGGCCATCGGCGCGGGTTTTAGGGAAGTGCCGCGCGCCGGTCAATGAAGGCAGCCGTCCTAGGTGCCCTCCGAAGTTTGCCGAGGGGAGGCCTTTAGTTTGTTTTGCAATGGGCGGGAAGTATGTATGTTTCCCACGCAGCCCATCGCACGACCAGTGCGGCAAAACTTTGCGATTCACTATTATGAACTCGAAGGTCTGCCCGGCTTTGACGGGAGGGGCGCTGCTGCTGCTACTGGCGGCGGTGCCGGTGTCCAATAGGGGGATTAGCGGAGAGCCGCCGACGCTGGCGCCTACCAGCGAAATTAGCGAGCCGCCCGCGCGGGAAAAGAAACTCACCATGGAAGAAACGGTGCGGCTGCAAGTGTTCCTCGATCGCGCCGAGTTTGCGCCCGGAAAAATCGACGGCCGCTACGGCGAATTCACCGCGAAGGCGCTGGCGCTCTACCGCCAGGCCCACGAGTGCGAGCCGGTGAGCGATCACCCGGCGCTCGCGGAATGCGAGGAGGACAGTGGAGCGCCGTCGGATTTGAGCGATCTGGATCTCGCGAGCGTGGAGCCGGTGTTCGTTCTCTACACCGTCACCGAGGCCGACCTGCAGACGGTGGGCATTTTGCCGGAGTCGCTCGACGAGCAGGAAAAGCAGCGGTGGCTCCCGTATCAGGATGCCGCCGAAGCCATCGCGGAGAAATTTCACGCTGACGTCGATTTTCTCGCGGAGATCAATCCGGCGATGCGGCACGGCCTGAATGCGGGCGACCAGTTGCTGGTGCCGAATGTGATCCCGTTCGATGTGACCGCGGTGAAAAATCTCAAACCCGGCGAGGACCTGGAGCCCGGCGAGCCGCCCGCCGCGATTCGCGTCGATACCGAGTCCAACATGCTCATGGTGTTCCAAGCCGGCGAATTGCTGGCGGCCTATCCGGTCTCGGTGGGGACGGGGCGCACGGAATCGCCGCGGGGCGAGTGGCGGGTGCGTGGCGTCACGCGCATGCCGAGTTGCCGCTACGACGAAGCCATGCTGACGCGCGGCGAGCGCAGCGAAAATTTCCACATGCTGCCCCCAGGCCCGAACAATCCGCTCGGCGTCCTATGGATCTCGCTCAATCGCCGAGGCGTCGGCCTGCACGGCACCGACGAGCCCGAGGAGGTCGGCCACGTGGCCAGCCACGGCTGCGTGCGCCTGGCGAATTGGGACATCGTCCGCCTCGCCCGCAAAGTGTGCGACGAGGTGCCCGTGCTGATTGAGTAAGAGCGCCGTGGACGGCGATATGGTTTAAGTAAAGTGGGTAGCCGCCGCGCGGGACGCAGTCTGGAGTGCGGTGCCTTGGCACCGCTTTGCGGAAGGGCGCGGTTTGACGCGCCGCGGTGGGAGCGGTCTGTGCCGCTTGGGAAGATTCTCCCACCACGCGCACCAGCATCCAAAACGGTGGCGCGCTCCGTCCGCCACCGCAGTCCAAATGGCGCCCTCTGTTTTCGAAAGCAACCGGCCCGATGTTATCAGGCGATTCCCTGATCATGAGAATATCAATTCGCGGGCACTGGGTCATGGCGGCGCTTTTCACCGCGCTTACGGTTTTTAGCGACGCCGCGCCAAAACCGAAAGCCCACGCCAAGCCGGATCTGGAGGCGGCCACCCGTTTGCAAATCTTTTTGGATCGCGCCGAATTCGCTCCCGGCAAAATCGATGGCCGTTACGGCGAATTCACCCTGAAAGCCCTCGCGCTCTATCGGGAAGCGCATGGCGGCCGCGCGGAAGCGCTGCCAGCCGTGGCGGCGGGATCCGCGAAAGTGAATAATAAAGAACCGGCGCCCGACGTGGGCGGCCTCGATCTCGCCAGCGTGGATCCGGTGTTCATCAGCTACACCGTCACCGAAGCCGATGTGCAAAGCGTCGGCGACCTGCCGTCCTCCGTCCCCGAGCAAGCGAAGCGCAAGTGGCTGCCGTACCGCACCACCGCAGAGGCCGTGGCGGAAAGATTTCACACCGATGCCGATTTTCTCGCCGAGCTCAACCCCGGCAAAACCGCGCATCTCAAGGCCGGAGACACGCTCCGCGTCCCGAATGTCGAACCCTTCGAACTCACGGCCGTGAAGGATCTGAAACCGGGCAGCGATCTCTCCGGACCCGCGGCCAATGAGCGGGACGAAGACTCACCGCGAGAGACGAAAAAGGGCGCGGCTCGAGAAGAGGCCACGGCTTCCGTCCGCATCGATACGAAGACCAACATGCTCACCGTCCGCGACGGCGAAAAGCTCCTCGCGGCATATCCGGTCACCATCGGCTCCGACCGTCTGGAGTCGCCGGTGGGTGAGTGGAAAATCCGCGGCATGGAGAAGCTGCCGCGCTTCCGCTACGACAAAGCGATGCTGAATAAAGGCGAGCGCAGCGCCGATTTTCACATGCTCCCGCCCGGCCCCAACAATCCCGTCGGCGTGCTTTGGATCGCGCTCAACAAAAAGGGCATCGGCGTGCACGGCACCGATGATCCCGATCGCATCGGACGCTCCGCCAGCCACGGCTGCGTGCGCCTGGCGAATTGGGACGTCGTGCGGCTGGCGGAAAAAGTGAAGGCCGGCGAGACGGTGGTGATTCAGTAGCAGCGCAAAGAACAGAGCGGCCCCTTGGAGTGCGGTGGCAAAGCGAAGCGGCGACACCGCCTTTGGGATCTCTCACTTGGCGCAGAGTTCAAAAACTCATGGCATCGCACCTCGGGAATGGTTCGCGAACCAAATTGAAGTGAACGCAGCCAAAGGCGGTGTCGCCGCTGCGCTCTGCCACCGCACTCCAAGCAGCGCCCCGTCGATTACGCCGCCAAGGCCCGCCCCGGCGGGCGCAGCGCCCATGATGCCACCGTGAGCGCTGCGAAGAGCAGCGGCATGATGACATGGAACGCATAGCTCCCGACATCACCGCTGAGCGCATGCGAAGCCGCAGCACCGGTCATATCGAAAAACGTGCCGGCATAGGCCCATTCTTTGAGGAGCGGAAAACGCGGCGCGAGCAGCGCGATGCCGCCGAGCACTTTCCACGTGCCGAGGATCGTGCCGAAGTAGGGCGGGTAGCCGAGCTTCGCCAGACCCTCGATGGTGTCGCGCTGATGCGCCAGTTGCGCTGCGCCGCCCGAAAGCAGCACCAGAGCGATGATGACGGTGGTGGTCCAATAGCCGATGAGTTTTGCTTTCATACGGTCGCTTTCTTCTTTCGGCTGAGATCGCACAGCATGTCCGAGTGAATGTTCAGGCCGATGTTGGTCATATTATAAACGTGCTCGGTCGCGACGAGCCAGACGATCTCGCAAATGGCGCGCTCGGAATAATGATCGGCCATGCGCGCGAAAGTTTCCGGGTTCACGCTTTTGGTCCGCGTGAGTTCCGTCACGTAGTCGAGCGCGGCGCGCTCTGCTTCGGAGAAAAGCGGACTGGTCGCATAATCCTCCAGCGCGTCGAACTTCGCCTGATCCATGGAGGCCTGGATGGTGAAGGAGCGGCCGATATCCATGCAGAATTCGCACACATTGATCCGCGCCACTTGCTCGCGAATGAGCATCACCAGTTCCGCCGGGAGTGTGAGCTTCTTATCCAGCTTGCTGATCTTTCCATAGAACATGCCGAAAGCCGTGGGCAGTCGCGCGGAGTGGACTTTGAGCGGCGTGAGCACCTTGCCGAATTGTTGGCGCGTAAAAAAATAGGCCAGCTTCATCATCAGCCCCTGGGGCTTTTCGATGGGCGGCAGAAACGTATCCGTGGCAGCATTCATAGTTTTCGTGGTGTTGGTTTATTTTGCGTGTCCTGGGCGGAACGCTGGAAAAGATGGGCGCGTAATGCGGGATCCTCCGCAAGGCTCGCGGCGCGCTCATACGCGGCAGCCGCCTCGTCCCGCCGCCCGAGCATTTGCAGCACATGCGCGCGGGCGGCCCAATAAGGCTGGTACTCGGCCACGCGGGCGGCGGGAATTTCGTCGAGGGCCGCGAGCGCCGCGTCCGGCTGGCCCGCCTGCGCCAGCGCAACGGCACGGCCCACCAGCGAGCCAATGCCAGGCGCGAATTTCACCAGGCCTTCGTAGAGCAAGAGGATCCGCGGCCAGTCGATGCGACCGCTCACGGCCCGATGCGCGTGGATGGATTGGATGGCGGCCTCCAATTGGTAGCGCCCCATGCGCCGAAGAGCCGCCGCGGCGCGCAGATGGTTTTCCGCTTCCTCGATCATCGCGCGGGACCAGCGCGCGGGGTCCTGTTGATCGAGCGGCACGAATTCGCCCGCGCTCGTGTAGCGCGCCGCACGCCGCGCTTCGCAGTGCAACATCAGCGCCAGCAAGCCGTGGGCCTCGGGCTCCGTGGGCATGAGTTGCACCAGCGTGCGCCCCATGGCAATGGCTTCACCCGCGAGCGCGTGCTGCGTGGAGCCGAGATCGTTCACACTTTCCCATCCCGTGGTGTAGGCGGAGTAAATGGCATCGAGCACGAAGGACACCCGCTCCTCCCACTCCGGCGGATCGGGCACGCGGAAAGGAATGGCCGCCGCGTGAATTTTATTTTTCGCCCGCACGAGGCGCTGGCCCATGGCCGTAGGCGAAACGAGAAACGCGGAGGCGATGCGTGCGGCATCGATGCCCAGCACGGCTTGCAGCATCAGCGGCGTGCGCGCGGCAGGATCGATGGCGGGGTGCGCGCAGACGAAGAGAAGCTTCAGCCGTTCATCGGGAAAAGGCTCCGGTGCCGCCGCGACGCTCTGCGCTTCCTCCGCAAACTGCCCAAGCATTTCCGCGGACTCCTCGCGCACTTCGCGGCGGCGGGCGGCATCGATCAGCCGATTGCGCGCCGCGTGCAGCAGCCAGGCTTCCGGTTTTTGCGGCACGCCGTCCACGGGCCAGTGTTGCAGCGCCGCGACGAAGGCCTCGCTCAGCGCGTCCTCGGCGCCCGCGACGTCGCCGGAGCGCGCCGCGAGGTAGGCGACGAGCCGGCCGTACGATTCGCGCACGACCGACTCCATCGCTGCCTGCGTCGCCCTCGTGCTCATGCAGGTTGTTTCGTAGCCACCGCGAAGTGCGAGCCTAGCAAAGGACGCACTTCGACGGCGAAACGATCCGCCAGCGGGTGGCGCGCGGCCCACTCGAGTGCGGCATCGAGATTCGGCACCTCGATGATGCCGAGACCGGCGAGAAATTCCTTCGTCTCGGCGTACGGCCCGTCATGCACCTGACGCTTGCCGTCGCGAATCGAAACCGTCGTGGCCGAGAGCGGAGAATCCAATCCCGCGCCACCGACAAAGACGCCCGCGGCCATGAGCGCTTCGCCATAAGCGCGGCCCGCCGCGATGTCCGCCGCGTCGCGGCGGCTAAAGTATTCCGAAGGAGTGTGAACCAGCAGTGCGTATTTCATAAGAATGTCGAGATGGTGATGATTTACGGCCACTGGGACATACGTCCCAGCTTCACCATGACGACGCACGAGCCACGCGCGTTTCGACATTTCGGCGAAAAAATTTTCGCCGCCTGGAAAAATGGCGGCACCGCCGGCGAAGGAGCCAGAGGGACTACTTCGGCTTCGCCGAGCGGGAAGAACCTTTCGGCTTGGCACGCGCTGCTTCCCGGTGCGCTTCGCCCCATTTGCATAGCGCCTGTAAAATGGGGCGCAGCGTGCGGCCGTGCGTGGTGAGCGAATACTCCACTTTGGGCGGGACCTGGTGATGGACCTTGCGGTCGACCACTCCGTCGCGCTCCAGCTCGCGCAGTTGCTGCGTGAGCATTTTTTGCGTGGCGTCGGGCAGCAGGCGGCGCAATTCGCCGAAGCGGCGCGTGCCTTCGAGCAGGTAGTAGGCGATGACCGGTTTCCATTTTCCGCCGATGATGTTGAGGGTGGCGCGCACGCCGCATTCTTCGAGTCGCATGGTATCCAAAAGGTAGCTAGGGCACAAAATGGTGCCTACTTGTCGATTTCGCCGTGCA
>FTCB01000145.1_pt1 | contig 18385 bp, 13 predicted proteins | sample 1639431 | NCBI WGS metagenome assembly FTCB01 (sample SAMEA3914864, study PRJEB12502) | metagenome | biome: forest; material: soil | place: USA | collected 2012-03-12 | depth 0.3 m
CCCAGCCCAATCTCGACCTGATCGACACGCTGGTTGAAACCCAGACCCAGACGCCCACCCAGGTTTCCATCGAGTCCAAATTCCTCGAAGTGACCCAAAACAACCTGAAGGAAATGGGCTTCGATTGGCTGGTCGGTCAATTTGCCCTGCCTTTCGGCTCCGGTGTCTACGGCGGCGGCGGTACCTCCGGGTTCAACAGCAGCGTTAACTCCAACGCCTTTCCTTTCATCAGCCCAGGGACTGTAACCACCTCCAACCCGCTTGGCACTCCAATCGGTGCGACCAGTTCGACTTCCGGCCCCCTTACGTCGGGCAATCGTAGCGGCTCCACCGCCATTAGCGTAAACGCTGTGGATGCTCTGCTCTTCGGCTCGCCCGCCGGTCCTGCCCCCGGCATCCTGGCCTTGGCTGGTGTCTTCACTAATCCACAATTCCAGGTCATCCTCCGCGCTCTCAACCAACAGAAGGGTGTCGATCTTGTCAGTGCGCCCAGCGTCACGACCAAGAGCGGTCTCCGCGCTACGATTCAGATCGTGCGTGAGTTCCGGTATCCTTCGGAATTCGACCTCCCTCAGGTAACCCAGACGCCTGGCTCCATCTACACCCCGGCGGCACCCACCACTCCGACCGCCTTCGAGACCAAGCCCGTTGGTATCACGCTGGAAGTCGAACCCACCGTCGGACCCGATGGCTACACCATCGATCTCGTCCTCTCGCCTCGCGTGGTTGAGTTTGACGGCTTCATCAACTACGGCAGCCCGATCAATACGGTGGTACAGATCGCCGGAACGGCCATCACGGCTCCCTTCACAGTGACCACCAACGTTATTAACCAGCCTGTCTTCTCCACTCGCGAAGTCACCACGGAAGTCACCGTATATGACGGCCAGACCGTCGTCCTTGGTGGCCTGATGCGTGAAGACATCCAGAAGACGCAGGACAAGGTGCCGATCCTGGGAGATATCCCGATCGCAGGCCGCCTCTTCCGTTCCACAGCCGACCAGCACATCAAGCGCAACCTCATCATGTTCGTCACGGCGAGCCTCTTGGATCCCGCCGGCCAGCCGGTCATCAAGAGCGACGACGAAGGCGAAATCGTAGCTGATCCGAGCGTAAAGACCATTCAACAGGAAATCATCCCAGGCGACGTGCAGTCGGTCGTGCCACGTCAATAAAGTTTCTCCGGAATATGAAATTCAATTTCGCCACCGCCATCGCCCGCAAATCTGTCGTCACGGTCCTCCTGTTGGCCTGTGTCAGTCCCCTGGTCACCGCCCGGGCGCAGCAAGCGAGCCTGCAAGCCAACGCCAGCCGCGAGGAAGTGCGCCGCCAGCAGGACGTCATCATCGCCCAGCAATTGGTGGAAAAGGCCGACAAGGCCACTGCCGATAAGGACTACGAAGCAGCCTACGTCAACTATCTCGACGCGCTGGACAAAATTCCCGCCGGCGGAGTAACGGAAGGTTTCCACGCTCAGGTTGTCGTCAAGTTTAGCAACGTGGGCATTCTCTATGCCAACCAGTTGGTCAACGATGGGCACTACGCCGATGCGGAGCGCGTCGCCAAGACCATCCTCCTCCCCCAGTACAATCCCACCTGCAAGCCCGCCGTGCAGTTCCTGTCGAATCTGGAGCAATCCGATTACTACAACAAGACGGTGACGCCCCAGTTTGCGGCCGATCGCGAAAAGGTGGTCAAGCTTCTCTATGAGGCCGACGGATACTTCCAAAGCGGTCGTTACGATCTCGCGATGAAGCGCTACGAGCAGGTCCTCAGCATTGACCGCTACAACACGGCCGCCCGCAATGGCATGGAGAACGTCACGAAGGAAAAGGCCAAGTATTACAGCAGCGCCTACAACGAGACCCGCAGCCGCATGCTGTGGATGGTCGATGCCAAGTGGGACCGCCCGGTTCGCCGCTTCGACAGCGTTCGCTCGACCACTTCGGAAGTCGTCAACCGCGGTATTCACGGCAATGAGCAGATCATCGCCAAGCTCAACCGCATCATCATTCCCAAGATCGACCTGCGCGACACCACAGTGCGCGAAGCAGTTGAATTCCTGAAGCAACAGAGCAAGCAGCTCGATAACTCGACGGAAGACAACAAGCTCAAGCGCGGTGTCAACATCGTCTTGAAGCTTGGTGAACCAACTGCTGCCCCGGAAGGAACCGCCGCAGTAGCTCCGGCCCCTGCAACTCCGCCTGATCCAACCGCACCAGCCGCTCCGATTCAAACCAGCGGCAATGCCGATACCTCGATTACCCTCGCGTTGACGAATGTGCCCCTGATGGAAGCTCTGCGCTACCTCACGGAACTCGCTCACCTCAAGTACAAGATCGAGCCCTATGCGGTTTCCATCGTTCCGTTGAGCGAGAATACCACCGATCTGGTGACCAAGGAGTACCGCGTTCCTCCTGGCTTCATCCCAACTTCCACTCCTGAAGCCGGCGCAGCAGGCGCATCGCCCGGCGCGGCTTCGGTTACGGGCGGTGGTGCCAAAGTGGGATCGAGAGTCCCCGCCCTTGAGTACCTTCGCGATACCTGCGGCGTGGTCTTCCCTCCCGGTGGTTTTGCCCAGTACATCCCAACCGGAAGCCGCCTGATCGTCCGCAATACGCCCGACGCGATCGATTCGATCGACTCCTTGGTGGATGCGGTCGGCAGTGCTCAGCCCACTCAGGTCGAGATCGAGTCGAAATTCCTCGAAATCACCCAAAACAACCTCAAGGAACTCGGCTTTAACTGGCTGCTCGGACCCCTCCAAATCGGCGGTGGCACCTATGGCGCTGGCGGCACGCAGGGCTTTGGTACGAATACCGACCCGACATCTCCGTCGGCCGCGAATTATTCCTTCTCCGACTCATCAGGAACTCCGATTGGAGCGAACCCCGTTACCGGCGGTCTCCGTTCGGGAACTGGACTCGGCCCCAACGCGGGCATCTCGGCCAACAGCATCGACGCCCTGCTCGGCAGCGTGGCGACCGGTGTCGCTCCAGCTGTCTTCGGTGTCTCGGGAATCTTTACGAATCCTCAGTTCCAGGTCGTGATTCGTGCGCTCAACCAAAAGAAGGGCATCGATCTCATGACCGCTCCCAAGGTTACGACCAAGAGCGGTCGCAAGGCGCTGGTTCGCGTGGCTCGGGAATTCCCCTACCCCACGGAATTCAATCCTCCGCAGCCTCCGCCCGCTTCCACGGGTTCCGCGACGGCCACGGTGGTAACGCCCGGTACGCTGATCTCGGAAGGTGTGGTCACTCCTTCCACCCCGACCGCGTTTGAAACCCGTAACTTGGGTGTCACCTTGGAAGTGGAGCCTGTAATCGGACCGGACAACTACACGATTGACCTGAACCTTTCTCCGGAAGTGGTCGAGTTCGACGGGTTTGTTAACTACGGATCACCGATCCTTGGACCTACCATCATCGCAACGCCTCCCTTCATCGGCACGGCCGTTCTGACCTCCAACGTTATCAACCAGCCCATCTTCTCCACTCGTAAAGTAACGACGAGCGTGAGCATCTGGGACGGCCAGACGGTGGCCCTCGGCGGCCTCGTCCGCGAGGACGTGCAGAAGGTGCAGGACAAGGTGCCTCTCCTCGGTGATATCCCGATCGCGGGACGCCTCTTCCGCTCCGACATCGACCAGAAGATCAAGCGCAACCTGATCATCTTTGTAACCGCACGTCTCATGGATGCGGAAGGCCGCCCGGTTCGTCAGGATGAGGAAATCGAAGAGGTCGTCGAGCCCCTGGGCCTGCCGCAGGATCTGCCTCCTCCTACGATCAACCAAACGATCTTCACCAAGTAGAGACTCGGGCGAGACCTCTTTCCGGCTCCTGCCTGCGTCGAATTTGGGACGCTCTGGAAATTCGCTCGCACCAATGCCTATTCTGGGAATTACCGGCGGAATCGCGTCGGGCAAGTCGACCTTTCTCGACTTGCTCAAGACGAGGGTGACTGCCGGCTATTTCGATACCGACGCCCACGCCCGTTGGCTTCTGGAGAAGGATGAATCCGTACGAGGCCAAATTGTGGAAAGGATTCACCCAGAGGCGTATACCAACGGCTCCCCCAATCGCCCGTTGCTCCGCGAGCTAGTCTATCACGACGAGGCCAAGAAGCGCGCCTTGGAGGAGATCCTTCACCCCCCCATCCGAAAGGCATGGCTGAGCGAAGCCGAAAAGTATGTGGAAAATAACAAGCTCTTCGTGGTGGATATCCCCCTGCTTTTCGAGACGAAAGCCGAGGGGCTCTTCGACCGGATCGTGACCATTGCCTGCTCAGTGAAGACACAACTTTCGCGCCTCTCGCAACGGCGAGGACTTGACCCGGAGATTTCCCACCGCATTATTAAGGCACAGTGGCCCATGGAGGCCAAAATCTCCGGCTCTCACCACGTGATCTGGAACGACGGCTCGCTGCAGCCGCTCACCGACCAGACCGATCTTTTTTCCAGTTACCTCAATGCCCGATACGGTTGAACAACCTTTGCCGCCCGCCCCTGCGGACGTGCCTCCAGTCCTTTCGCTGAACGATCTCCAAGCCCTGAGCTTTGAGAAGCTGCTGGCTCGTACCCAGGAGCTCGGGCTGCGCCTGCGTCCCGACGCCACGCGCCACCACCTGGTGCTGGATCAAGCCAAGTTCCAGCTCAACCAGGGCGGCTCCCTTCACGCCACCGGCCTGCTGGAAGGCACCGGGGACAACGGCGTGCTGCGCTGGCCCGCCTTTGGCCTGCGGCCCGGCCCCGAGGACGTGCAGGTGCCCGCTTCGCTCCTTCGTTCGCTGTCGCTGCGCCCCGGCCTGATGCTCCACTGCGCGCTACGCCTGCCACGCGATCGTGAGCGCGGTCTGGTCATCGACAAGATCCTCGCGATCGAAGGCAAGCCCCTTGATCAATGGGAAACGCCTCCCGACTTCGACAAGCTCACTCCCCTTTTTCCCAATCGGCGCATTTTTCTGGAGGCCGCGCAAAATCCCTCCGTCAGCGCACGGGCGGTGGATCTCATCGCACCCCTCGGCATGGGCCAGCGCGGTCTCATCGTGGCCCCTCCCCGTGCGGGCAAGACGCTGATGTTGAAAGCCCTTGCCCAGGCCGTCGCCACCAACCATCCCGAGATCGTCGTCATTCTCCTGCTGGTGGACGAGCGCCCCGAGGAAGTGACCGAACTGCGCAAGGATCTCAAGCAGTGCGAAATCTACAGTTCCACCTTTGATGAGCCGGTGACCCGCCACGTGCAGGTCTGCGAAGCCGTCTCCGAACGCGCCAAGCGGCTCGTGGAATTGCGCAAGGATGTCGTGATTTTCGTGGACTCGATTACCCGCATGTCGCGCGGCTACAACAACCAGCAGCCCGGCAAAGGCGGCCGCACCATGAGCGGCGGCGTGGATACCAAGGCGCTGGCCAAGCCGCGGAAGTTCTTCGGATCCGCCCGTAATGTGGAAGAAGGCGGCAGCCTCACTATCCTGGCCACGGCCTTGGTGGAAACCAAGAGCCGCATGGATGAGTTGATTTTTGAGGAATTCAAAGGCACTGGCAATATGGAGGTGCATCTCGACCGCGGCATCGCCGAGCAGCGCTGCTTCCCCGCCATTCATATCGTGAAGTCCGGCACGCGCCGCGAGGAGTTGCTCTACCATCCCGATGAGTTTGAGCGCATTGCTCTGCTCCGCCGTCAGCTCTCTGAACTGCCGGCCCTGGAGGCCATGGAAATCCTCGCAGCGAATATCCAGAACACACGATCCAACGCCGAGCTCCTGATGGCCGGCCTGCGCGGAGTCTGACCCCGGCTCGCTCTCGCGAATATCCGGCCTGATTCCCACCGTGAAGTTCCTTCCTCTCGCCCCCCCCACCCTGCGGCCAAATCTGGCGTGGCGGGATTGGGCGCTGGCCGCCGTTTTCTTCTTCATCGGCCTGTGGCTGTATACCCGCCATAACGACTTTCCGTCGTTTTACCACCCCGATGAGCCCAGCAAGGCGCGGCAGGTGATCGAGGGCGAATTTAACTTCAACCACCCACTCCTGCTTCTCCAGACGTCGCGCTTCATCGCCTGGGCGTCCCATGCGGCGATGACACCTCAGCCCATCACGGAGGGTGGACGACTGGCTTCGGCGTTTTTCTCCGCTGCCGCGATCGTCTGCCTCATGCTGCTGGCCGCTCATCTGCGGGGCACGCTCGCGGCAGCTGCGGTAGGGCTGATCTTGCTGGCCAACCAGGACATTTACGAGCTGGCGCACTACATGAAGGAGGACCCGGCCCTGGCCTTCGGAATGATGGCGACCTTCCTGGCGGCGGTGCGGTGCTGGCTAAAGCCAAATGCCGCCCGCTTTGCGCTGCTGGGGGCCGCCATGGCCCTGGCCGTCTCGGGGAAGTACATCGGAGCCCTCGTGCTGCCAGTGGCGCTGGTGCCTCTGCTGGGCACGCCCAATCCCCGGCTGCGCAGCACGTGGTTCATGCTGGGCGGCTTCATCGTGATTCTCCTCGCGATCAACTACCCGATGCTGGCCGCCGCGGGCGAGGCCACGGGCAATGTGGAGCGGGAAGTCGGCATGGCCGTGCATGGCCACAAGGGCCTCACTCGCAGCGTGCCGCATGGCGTCTACGGCGCGGTCTTCCGCAACGCCACCAACGTCCCCATTTGGATCCTCCTCGGCTTTTACTACGCGGCGCTGCTCGTGCAGTGGCGGCGCATTTCCCGCATCGAGTGGACGGTGGCGCTTTTCCCTATCGCCTACGTCATTCTCCTTTCTTTTTCGCCCAAGACGCACTTCCGCTACTTCCTGCCAGATACCATGCTCTTTTGCGCCCTAGCCGCCCTGGCGCCTTTCAGCTTGGTCTTTCCGAGAGAGAATCCCCTGCGCATCGCCGCGGCCTCTGTGCTCGGTCTTTTGCTGGCGATCGGCGTCGGCATGTCCTTCGCCAAGGTGCTGCGCTATGACCGCGCATTTCAGGATGACGTCCGTCGCGAGCTGGTCACCTACATCAAGGAGCATATCCCGGCGACCGAGACCATCGTGCAGGACAAGCGGGTGAACCTCGCGAGCCGCAAGGACCCGCGCCAGGCCGACAGCCCCTATTTCCTCGAGCAGCCCCTGTTGGGCAAGCTCTTCGCAGCAGATGTGGGCACCATTGCGGAACTCCAGGCTCGCGGCATTCACTACGTCGCGGTCTCCGATGGCGACTACGGCCGGTTCTTTCTCAAGACGCACTCCGCTCAGGAGGACGAAAAGGCGGAATACGACCGGCGGAAGGAATTTTACAAGCAGCTCTTCAAGCAAGGAAAGCTGATCTGGGAGCGCAAGCCGGGGCCGCTCATCTATATTCAGCCCGCGATCAAGCTCTACGAACTGCCGGCTGCGCCTACGCCCTGAGGCGGGGCTTGCGCGGACAGAGCCAGCGTTCCGGCCAGGTCTGATTGCCGCGGCCGAGGAAGCGCACGAAGAGATAGCCGGCGACGCAGCCGCCGAGGTGAGCGGCATGGCCGATGCGCGGCTCAAAATGGAACAGCATGAAAAGCAGCGTCGAGCCCACCACGATCCGGCCCAGAAACTTGGCCCGAAGCCGGATGGGAATGACAAACAGGACAAGGGCCATCACCTCCCACTCGGGAAAGAGCGTGGTAAAGGCCAGAATGACGCCGCAAACCGCGCCCGACGCGCCAACCAGCGGCATATGCTGCGGACCCAGGAGAAGCTGAAAAACGCCCCCGGAGATAGCCGCCAGAGCGTAGAGCAAGAGAAAGAGTTTTGGCCGCAGCATGCGCTCGACCACGCGACCGGCGAACCAAAGGCCGGCCATGTTCATGAGGAGATGCCAAAAGTTGAAGTAAAGAAACTCCACCGGGGCATGCAGGAAGGCATAGGTAAGCAACTGCCACCAATGTCCCTCGGCCAAGCCCCGGTCGCTCAGGGCAAAGAGATCGAAAAGGCGCCGCTGTGCGACGGGACCCAGCAAGGTTTCCAAGCCAAAGATGGCGCAATTGACCAATACCAGGGTCGGCACCACCCGGATCTTCCAGGCCGGCCGGGCGGGATTATTTGCCATTGGGCTTGGGGCGAGGAGCAAGCACGCGGAGCTTCCTCTTGGAGAATCCAAACTCGTATGGCAGGGCACCGCTCAATTCTCCGTCCAACTCGACCGGCACATATTCGCGGCTCATCAGCCGCAGGCCCCTGGTCTGGAAATATTCCACATCGGGAAGGTCGGCATGGTTGCCGAAGGCGATGGCCTGAAAATAGCGGATGATGTCCCAGTGGCTTTGATTTTTGAAAACCAGCACATCAAGCAACTCGTCGTCCAGTTTCGCGTCCTTGAACAAGACGAAGGGGCCTCCATAAAGCCGCCCGTTCCCTACCAGCACAAAGCTGCCTTCGCGGGTTTCGCCATCCACGGGATCGACCAGCACGGTGGGCGGCTTGCGCGCGGCCACCTGCGCCAGGGTCAGCAGGTAGCTCAATGGTCCCAGGGTGCGCTTGGAATCGGGCGTGGTGCGCCGGACCACCTCGGCATCGAGGCCGATGCCGCCGAGTTGGACAAAATATTCGTCATTGGCTTTGGGCAGGTCCACCTCGCGGGTCTGGCCGGCGGCGATCACCTCCCACGCTTTTTCCAGATTTCCCTGGGGAATGCCGAGCTCGGTGGCAAAAACATTCATGGTGCCGATGGGCAGGATGCCGAAGGTGACATCCGCCGCTCGCAGTCCATTCACCACCTCATTCACCGTGCCATCTCCCCCGGCCGCAATAATTGTCGTAAAACCCTGTTCCACAGCTCGTTCCGCAAGAGCTTCAGCATCACCCGGCGAAGTGGTGGGATGCACGGTGACGTTGTCGGAAAGAGCGGAAATTCTGTCTCGCAAGGCGTGGGCCCGATCCCCGCGAGCCGCAGGGTTAAGAATAACTAATTTTTTTGGCACTTGTTCACGCTTCACATTCGAGCAGAGTTTCGTAGCTTCCCCGCGTGCCCAAATTTGCCAAGCGATTTCTTTTTGTATGTGCCGTACTTCTCGTCGCGGCCGCAGTCATCCTGCTCTGCATCAATATTTACCTGCAATCGAGCGGCGTACAGCAGCGCATTCGCACCGCAGCGTCGCGCTCCCTGGGCGCAGAAATCTCGGTAGGCAGCACGAGCTATACGCCTTGGAGTGGGCTCGTTTTGCGGGAAATCAAGATTCCCGAGCCCGGCTCGCCGGATCGCATGCTGGTGGAAGCCACGGCGTTGCGCCTGCGCTTTGCGCTCTTCCCCCTGTTCGGACAACGCTTTGTCGTTACCGAATGCAGCCTTTTTGAGCCCAAGCTGACCGTGCGGCAGCAGCCCACCGGTGACTGGCTCGTTCCCCTGCCTCCGGCTCGCACTCAGGAAATTTCGGTGACCCCATCGGGAGACGCAGCCCCTTCGTCGTCGACGATCAAGGGGCCCTCGTTCAAGGCGGAGTTGCAGTTCTTCCGCCTGGCCGGGGCGACGCTTAGCTTCGTCGACGCCAAGGGCCACCTCATTCTCTTTGCCGAGCGTTGCGACATCGAGGCCTACATCGACAAAAACCTTTCGGCCACCGGTTCCTTTGAAGTGGGCCGCATGGAGATTCAAGGTGCGCTCAAACCTCGGCGCATCTCGGGGCCGTTCACCTGGGACGGCAAGGCGCTGGATCTTTCCGAGATCAAAGGCCAGCTCGCGGGAGGCGAAATCCTGGGCAAATGCCGGGTCGAAACCGGCGAGACCTCGACTTTCGACCTCAATCTCCAGCTCAACCAAATCCTGCTGAAGAGGCTCTTTTCCGACGCCAACCTTTCGCCCGGCAAAACCGATGGCCAGCTCAACGGCACTCTCAGCCTGAAGGGGGATCCGAAGACCAGTGACTCCCTGGAGGGCACCGGGCATGTGGCATTGGTCAACGCCAAGCTGAGGCCGGTGGAGTTTCTCAGCAAAATCGGTGAGGTGCTTGGGATCGACGAGCTTCGTTTGCTTCAGCTCAAAGATGCCAACATCGACCTCGTCGTGCACGACGAGCGGGTGCAGGTCTCCGGCACGCTTACCTCCGAAAATCTTCAACTCACCGGCGCGGGCCCGATTCGCTTTAATGGAAAGATGAATATCGATGCGAAGCTTCGGGTGAACCGCAAGATTCAGGCTCAGCTGCAGGGCCTGCTTAGCCACAACTTCGTGGCGACCGACGACCCGGAATATCGCCAGGTCACCTTCTCCGTCACCGGCAAAATTGATAATCCCAAAACGGACCTGGTCGACAAAGTCATCGGCATCAACACTCAGGATGTGGGCGGGCTTCTGAAAAGTTTCTTCCGCTCTTCCCCAGCTCCGAAAAAAACCAACGACACCCCGGCTCCTCAGCCTTCCAACAACTAGCCCATGCGGATCATTGCCGGTGAAGCAGGCGGCCTTCCCCTGAGCCGCCCTCCGGAGGGCGTGCGGCCCACCATGGACCGCGTGCGCGGAGCGATTTTCTCAAGCCTGGGCGATGCGGTGCCCGGCGCCAGGGTGCTCGATCTTTTTGCGGGATCCGGAGCGATGGGAATCGAAGCGCTCAGCCGCGGGGCCGCCTCCGCCACCTTTGTGGATGCCAATCCCCGCTGCGTCTCCTGTGTGAAGGACAACCTGCGCCGCGCGAAGCTGCAGGGCTCGGTCCAAACCATGGACGCGCTGAAGTTCGTCGAGCTTTATGCCGCGGGGAGTTTTGACCTGATCTTTGCCGATCCGCCGTATGCCAAGAAGCGGGAGGATCGTGACTTTGCCGCCGAGCTTCTTTGCCTGCCCCAACTGCGCGAAGCCTTCGTGGCAGGCGGCACCCTGGTGCTGGAGCGCCTCTCCAAGAGCCCCGAGCCCGCCGGCTGCGTGCTCTCGCTCCTGAAGGTGAAGCGTTACGGGGAAAGCGAGATCGCGTACTATACCCTCCCGGCATGAGCTTGGTTCGTTTTCTCTACAACCTCGCCTTTCCCTTTGTGCTCGTTGCCTTGCTGCCGGGCTTTCTCTTTCGCATGCTCCGGCGGGGCAAATACCGCCATAAATTCGGCCAGCGCTTCGCCATCTATTCCCCACGCGTGCGCACAAAGCTATCGCAGGGCGACTGGACGTGGATCCATGCGGTGAGCGTTGGCGAGGTGCTCATCGCGCTCAAGCTCATCCGGGAATTGAAGCGCCGGGAGCCGGGTCTTCAGGTGGTCCTCTCCACCACGACGTCCACAGGATTTGCCCTGGCCACCAAGGAGAAATCCGACTGGCTCGAGCCGATTTACAATCCCATCGACTTTCTCTGGATCGTCCGCCGCGCTCTGAAGCTCGTGCGCCCAAGGCGGCTCCTGCTGGTGGAGGCCGAGGTCTGGCCGAATCTCACGGCGGAGGCCAAGGCCCAGGGCGCGGTCCTTGCCTTGGTCAACGCGCGACTCTCCACGCGCTCCGAGAATCGCTACCTCGCCGTGCGCCCGCTCGTCGCCCCTATTTTCAACCAACTCGATCTGCTCTGCGTACAAGAGCCCGACGACGCCGTCCGCTGGGCCGGCCTGGGGGTGGAAACCGGCAAGATCGTCTGCAGTGGCAGCATCAAATTTGATACCGAAGGGGAGACCTCCGCGCCGCATCGTGATTTCCGCTCGATTCTCGAGGCGTGCGGCGTGGCGAAAGATGCGCCCATCCTGCTGGCGGGTAGCACCCACTCCGGCGAGGAGCGCATCCTCGGCCAAATCGCGCTCGATTTGCGAAAAGAGATTCCCGACCTCTTCTTCATTGTGGTGCCCCGCCACGCCGAACGTTCACCGAAGATTTTCGAAGAACTGGAAAAGATGGGGCACTCCGTGGCCCTGCGGGTGGGAGAAAAGATTCCCGCCACGCTTCCGACGGCGCTGCTGGTCAATACCACCGGTGAACTCCGCGATTGGTACGACTACGCCACGGTCGTTTTCGTGGGCAAAAGCCTCACGGCGCGCGGAGGGCAAAACCCGGCGGAAGCCGTCGCGGCGGGCAAGGCCGTGGTCTATGGGCCGCACATGGAAAACTTTGCCACACTCTCCGCGCAGTTTGTAAGGAGCCAAGGAGTGGTTCAAGCCATCGACGTTCCCGAACTGGAAGCATCCATTCGCCGGCTCCTTTCCGATCCTGCCGAGCGCCAGACCCTGGCGGTTAACGGGGTTAAGTGCCTGGATATTCATCGCGGCGCCACGACGCGCACCTGCGAGCTTCTGGCAAGTTTGGTCTCGCGCTGATCCGGCCCGCTAAGCTAGGCATGAGCCCGTGCTCAGGGTTGCAGGCCATATTGTCGATATCCATCGGGAGGAGATTTTCCCCGGCGAGGTTTTGGTGCGGGATGGGATGATCGCGGAAATCGTGCGGAAGGATTCCGCGCCCGATCGTTACATTCTGCCCGGCTTTGTCGACGCGCACATCCACGTGGAAAGCTCGATGCTGGCTCCGGCTGAGCTCTCCCGCGCGGCCACGGTGCATGGCACGGTAGCCACCGTCTCCGATCCTCATGAGATCGCCAATGTGGTCGGCGTGGCAGGCGTGCACTATATGATCGCCGAGGCGCGCAAGGCCGCGCTCAAGATTCACTACGGCGCTCCGCCCTGCGTGCCCGCCACTTCGTTTGAAAATGCCGGAGCCGTGCTGGGGCCCGCCGACGTGGAGCAATTGCTCGCCTCGCCCGATATCTTCTACCTCAGCGAGGTGATGAATTTTCCCGGCGTGCTCGCGGGCGATCCCGATCTCCTCGCCAAGATCGCCGCCGCTCAAAAGCACGGCAAGCCGGTCGACGGCCACGCGCCGCAACTCATCGCCGAGATCGCCGCCTATGCCGCCACGGGGATCTCGACGGATCACGAGTGCGTGACGCTGGAGGAGGGCCTCGCCCGCCTCGCCGCCGGCATGAAGGTGCTCATCCGCGAAGGCTCCGCCGCGCGCAATTACGAGGCGCTTCACCCCCTCCTTCGCGAGGCCCCGGAGCATTGCATGTTTTGCAGCGACGATCTGCATCCCGATTCCCTCGCCGTCGGCCACATCGACCGCCTAGTAAAACGCGCCATTGCCGCAGACATTCCGCTTTTCTCCGTGCTGCGGGCCGCCTGCCGCAATCCCGTGGAGCACTATCGCCTGCCGGTGGGCCTCCTGCGGGAAGGCGATCCGGCGGATTTTATCATGGTGGACGACCTCAGATTTTTCGGGGTGCTCCAAACCTATATCAACGGCACGCTCGTGGCGCAGGCCGGTCGCTCCCTGCTCCCGTTTCAAGAGCCCGCACTCATCAACTGTTTCCGCGCCGTGCCGATCCAGCCCGCGGCGCTCAAGGTTCCCTCCACGCTCTCCGAACCGCTGGTCAATGTCATCGTGGCGCAGGACGAGCAACTCATTACCGGCTCCGAAAAAATCCGCATGCGCGCGGAGGACGGAGAACTCAAGCCCGATCTCGCCCGAGACATTCTCAAGATCGCGGTGGTCAATCGCTACCAGACCGCCCCGCCCGCCGTCGCCTTCATCCGCAACTTCGGCCTCAAACAGGGCGCCATTGCCTCCTCCGTGGCGCATGATTCGCACAACATCGTGGCCGTGGGCACAAACGATGAATCGCTCGCGCTGGCCATCAACCTCATCGTGGCCAACCAGGGCGGCATCTGTGCCGTCTCGCCGGTCGAGGAGCGCGTGCTCCCGCTTCCCATCGCGGGCCTCATGTCGAACCGGCCCGCCGACGAAGTCGCCAAGGCCTACGCCGATATCGAGGAACTTGCCCGCTCGCTGGGCTCGCCGTTGAAGGCTCCGCTCATGGCGCTCTCCTTCATGGCGCTGCTCGTGATCCCCGAGCTCAAGCTCAGCGATCTCGGGCTCTTCGATGGCCGCAAGTTTGCGTTTACTCCGCTGGTTGAGGCGTAGGCTACCGCACCTAGGAGCTCAGCTTCTTCTTCAGGATCTCACCGGCCACGGCAGGGTTGGCCTTGCCTTTGGAGAGCTTCATGAGCTGGCCCTTGAGGAAGTTCAACGCGCCTTCGTTGCCCGCACGGAAGTCTCCAGCGGGCTTGGGATTGGCGGCGATGACCTCATCGGCCAAGGCCTCGATGGCGCCCGTGTCGCTGACCTGCTCCAGGCCCTTCTCCTTGACGATGTCCGCGGCTTTTTTTCCGCTGGCGAACATCTCGACGAAGACTTCCTTGCCCTGCTTCGAGTTGATCTTCCCTTCATCGATGAGGTTGACCAATTCATCCAGCGACTCCGGCGGAATGGGGCAATCCAGGATCGTCTTGCTGGAGGAAGACAGCGCGCTCTGCAAATCGTTGAGCAGCCAGTTGGCGATGCTCTTGGGCTTCTTCGCGCCTTTTGCGGCGGCTTCAAAATAAACCGAAAGGCCGAGATCGTTGGCGATCACGGAGGCGTCGTATTCGGTCACGCCGAAATCCGCGACATAGCGGGATCGTTTTTCCCACGGTAGCTCCGGCAGACGGGTGCGCGCGTCGGCAAGGATGTCGCCGGTCTTCACCGGCAGCAGATCGGGATCGGGGAAATAGCGATAGTCGTGCGCGCTCTCCTTGATACGCATGAGCTGGGTCTCGCCCTTGACATCGTCCCAACGGAGCGTCTCCTGCTGCAACGTGCCGCCACCTTCGAGCACTGCGATCTGCCGGGGAATCTCATAGACCAAGGCGCGGCGCACGCCGGAGATGGAGTTCATGTTCTTGATCTCGATCTTGGTGCCCCACTTGTCCGTGCCCACAGGGCGAACAGAGACATTGACGTCACAACGGAGCTGGCCCTTTTCCATGTCGGCATCGCTGATGCCGCCGTAAATCATCACTTGTTGAAGCACCGTGAGGTAGGCGAAGGCTTCGTCGGGACTCGCGATATCCGGCTCGCTCACAATTTCCATGAGCGGCGTGCCGGCGCGGTTGTAATCGATGCCGGTGGAGTTCTCGAAGTGGAAGCTCTTCGCCACGTCCTCCTCCAAATGAATGCGGGTGAGGCGGATCTTCTTGTCCTTCGTCACGATGGATTTCTGGAAATCCTTCGGATAGGCGAGGTCGTGCAGCGGCACGGCTCCGTTGAGACAGAGAGGCAGATCGTACTGGCTGATCTGGTAGTTCTTCGGCATGTCCGGGTAGAAGTAATTCTTCCGATCAAACTTGCAGACCTCGGGCGTCTCGCAGCCGAGCATGAGGCCGGCCAGCGTGGTGAGGCGGAGCGCCTCGTCGTTCATCACGGGCAATGCGCCGGGCAGACCGAGGCAGACGGGGCAGATATTCGTATTGGGCTCCGCGCCGTACTCCACGGCGCACGAGCAAAACATTTTCGAGCGGGTCTTGAGCTGAACGTGAACCTCGAGGCCGATGGTGGCGATGTAGTCTGGCATACGTAAAAGTTATTTCGATTTGGAGTGATGCGAAGGTGCCGGAGAAGGCGTGGGTGTTTCCAGCGCGAATTTCAAGGCGGCCTTCAAATCGATCTTCCTGAGCTGCGTTCCGAGATCCGGATCGTCCACCGCCGCGCGCAGGGCCTTGCTGTTCATCATCGAGAGAAAATCCCGCTCCTGTGCGGCTTTCATCACGGAGGGATCATTGAGGAGCGCACTCAGCTTGGGGCTTTTCATCAATTCCTGAATGCCGGGATATTCAATGAAACGCGCCATGGTGGCGGGATCATTGATGACCCGGTTGACTCCTCCAAAGAGTTCGTAGGCGTCCGTCGGGATGATATCGACCGACTCGACTACCTTGCCCGCCGGCCCCATCTCCAGCGATTGTTTGAGGGTGGCAAGCTGATTGGCCACCGCCGGGGAATGGGCTCGCGGCGAGTTGGGGTCGACCGCCCGGACTGCCTGCGCGGAAGCTACCCGCGACTCTCCCAACGCTCCCAGCATGCGCACGATGATGACCGCACCCAGCAGGAGGATCACCCCTTGGGCAAACCCAAAGAAGGCTCCTCCGCCACCCCACAGCACCTTGATCATGCCGGAGCCCTGATGCTCGGTGCGCTTGAAGGCGATCGCACCAAACAGCCAGATCGCCACCATAGTGGCGAAGCCGAGGACCAGCCCGACGAGCACGCCGGGAATCAAGCCGGAAAGTTCTCCCATGCCACCAAGGGGTTTCGCCACCCATTGAGCGGCAATCGTGCCCACGAAGCTCGAAACCACGAAGGCCGCCAAGTTAATGCCGCTGCGGATCACCCCACGCCGCCAGCCGCGCCACGTCTCCCAGGCCAGGAAAAGCAAGGCGAGGAAGAAAAGAACGGCCTGCCAGAATAGAGATCCCTGCGGCATAGATGCTAACGAGGGAGGCAATCCTGCGCGCGCTGGCGCAGCATGTGATCGCACAACACGAGCGCCGTCATGCTTTCCACCATGGGCACGGCCCGCGGCAAGACACAGGGATCGTGCCGCCCGCGTGCGGAGAGCTCGGCATTTACGCCGGTGATGGTGACGGTGTGCTGGGTTTTGGAAATGGTCGCGGTCGGCTTAAAGGCAATGCGAAAAATGATGGGCTCGCCATTGCTGATGCCGCCCTGGATGCCACCCGAGAGATTGGTGGTGGTGCGCACGCGGTCGCCCTCCATCTCGAAGGCGTCGTTGTGTTCGGAGCCCTTCAGCCTGGTGCCAGCAAAGCCCGAGCCGATCTCGAAGCCCTTGGTGGCGGGTAGGCTGAGCATGGCCTTGGCCAGGTCGGCCTCCAACTTGTCGAAAACGGGCTCGCCCAGGCCGACGGGAGTGCCACGCACCACGCACTCGATCTGGCCGCCGACGGAATCGCCCTGGCTGCGCACTTCCTTGATGCGGTCGATCATGGCGGCGGCGGCTACGGGGTCGGGGCAGCGCACAATATTAGCCTCTATTTCCTCGAAGGTGACGGAGGCGCTGGAGATATTGGCCTCGATATCGTGAATGGCAGTGACGTAAGCCAGAATCTCCAGATCGGGGTAGAGGGTTTGCAATACCTTGCGGGCCACGGCACCGGCCGCCACGCGGCCGATCGTTTCGCGAGCGGAGGCACGTCCCCCACCCTGCCAATTTCGCACCCCATACTTTGCCTGGTAGGTGTAGTCCGCATGCGAGGGGCGGAACATGGTCTCCATCTCGCTGTAGGCCGAGGGCCGGGCATCGGTATTCGGCACCAGGATCGAGATAGGCGTGCCGAGGGTTTGCCCCTCGAAGACACCAGAAAGAATACGGCAGGTGTCCTCCTCTTTGCGCGGAGTCACGATATCGCTCTGTCCCGGACGGCGCCGATCGAGATCGGGCTGAATGTCGCTCTCCGAGAGAGGCAGCCGCGGCGGACAGCCGTCGATCACCACACCTACACCACCGCCGTGGGATTCACCCCACGTCGAGATCCGAAAAATTTCGCCAAAAATACTAGCCATGCGTTCTCCAGAGATACGATTTCCCGGGCGGACGTACCACGGAAAAAATCAGGCCGGTTGCGGACGCGAAACCGGCGCCCCGGTCAAAAACCAGTTCCAGAGCATCAAGGCGGCCAAAATCATGACCCAAAGCGGGTCCAGAAACTCGCCCCGCTCGTTGGCCTTTCGTACCGTTTGCACCGCCAGGTCTGGGCTGCGGCCTGCTCCGGCCTGGGAAAAATCGGACTCCCGTGAATCGGAGAACTGGGCCGCGCCGTCGAAGAGTTGCTGGCCGTCCTTGCCCTTTACCGATAGAAAATCGGGCTTGCCCGGCGCATAGACCACCCCGGCCCCAGCCACGGAGACCCGCTGGCGGGTTTCCAGATTGGCCGCTGCGTAGGCGATCTTGGCCTCCCGCACCATGGCAAAAAACCGGTAGTTGAGGATGGCGAAGGCGGGCAGCCGCAGGGCGTTGGAATGCCGCACGTCGAAATTAAAGATCAGTTGCCGGGCGATGCCTTTCTCGCGAAGGAAGATGAGCGGGTGCGAGCCCTGCCAGAGCAACACGCGATCCGTCGCCACGGTGGGGACGCCGAAGCTGTCGCGGGCGATGAGGCCCTGCCAGTTGAGATCCTCCATGAGGGAGTGATTTTCCGCCACGATATTGGCGCTGAGGGGCTTTTGCTCGGGGCCGTCGTCCTGCACAAAGACAATCGCCGAGCCCTCTGGCAACGCGGGCTTTTCCGGCAGATAGGCGACGATTGAGATATCGGGGTCTTTGGTGGTTACAAAGGTCGGGCCGGCCACGCGCAGCACCTGCTCGAAAATGGTCTTATAGGCTTCGTTGGCTTCCAATTGAACGCTCAGCGCCTTGGCCGTGGGACGGATAAGCGGCAGGCGGTTGTCGAGGGTGAATTCGTCGGCCTCGAGCTCGAGCGTGAGACGGTCGCGCCCTTCCGGCCAATCGCCGGAGATTTCGGACATGGCCCCGGCATCGAGATGCAGGGCGTGCCAATCCTGCGCTTCGGAGAATTTCCACCGGACATCGCGAGCCACCGGGCCGA
>FTCB01000565.1_pt1 | contig 18247 bp, 9 predicted proteins | sample 1639431 | NCBI WGS metagenome assembly FTCB01 (sample SAMEA3914864, study PRJEB12502) | metagenome | biome: forest; material: soil | place: USA | collected 2012-03-12 | depth 0.3 m
GCATCTTCTCCGCGCGGAGCACCCCGCGCATCGCCGTGTCGCGCTTGAGGTAGCTGGCAAACGGCATGATCTGGTAATTCATGTTCACCTTGCCCTGCTGCGAGAACGGTTCGCTGATCGGATACGGCTCCACCACCGGCATGTTGAAGAGGTCGAGCAGCAGGTGATCCGGCGGATCGCTCAGGCCCGGATGATTCGTGTAGTCCGGGCGGAAGAGCAGCGTCTCCCATGGACGCTGGCGTTGCACGCCACTCGGCAGCGAACCAAACCAGCCGGCGGAAGCAATGATGCGGTTCGGCGAGTAGAGTGTGTTGGTCGCGCCGACGAAGTCCGCGATCAGGAAGTACGGAATCGAGGTGCCGTTGGAGGATTCGCCCTCGTCGGCTTTGTTGATGAACGCGCCATCGTACATTTTCGACGCCCCGGTGTCCCAGTCGCCGGGTTGGCCGTCTTTGCGCAATACGCCGCGATTTTCTTCCGGCACGTCCGGCATGCGCGCCTGATTGTCCGAAGTGGATTTATAGAATGGTTTGCCGTAGTTGTTAACCTTGTCGAATTTGTAGTTGGGCGCGACGTTGTTCTGCGGGCCTGCCAGGATGCCCGTGGGCACCGCCGTGGTGTAACGCGGGCCCAGGTCGGTGTGCAGCGAGTGAATGACGTTTGTGTTGTTGACGTTCGTCATGTCTGCTTCCCAGCGGTGCTGCAGGGGATCACCGGCAGGTCCAAAGTAGCTGAAGCCACTGGCATTCGTCACATTCTGCCGGGCGGCGATCAGCCGGGGGTCCGTCTTGGCTTCGAGGCTGCGAACCGCGTCCCACCCGACAATCCACTTGTCTGTGGGAGACTTTGCCGTGACCGGATCGGCGCCAAAGTTGTCGTCCGAGTTTCCCGCCACCGATGCCGGGATGCGAGTTTGCATCTCGTCCGTGACGGTAGTCGGACCGGGGACGGGGTTCACGTTTGCGGGCACCCGCAGGATGGTCGTGGGGAAGTCGAGGGTGATGGTCTGCACGATCGGGTCGCCCGCAGCCCGGCCGGAATGCACCGACACCTTGATGGGACCGCCGAGGATTCGGAAAGTCTTGAGCGGCTGTCCAGCGACCGGTTGCGGGACGCTAATCCAATCGGAAACAAACGGGTATTTCGAATCCACTCCCGACCCCGTGCGGTCCAGCGTTTTCCTCGCCGGCGTGCCCCCGAAGTAGAATTGGTTCGCAAAGCCCAGATGGCCGCCCAGGAAGCGTCCGTGCGGTCCGTGATGTCCCCCCGTGGTGATCGTATTGATGGCGCTCGAGGGGAACAGGGTGATGGGATTGCCCGAGACCGGATCCGTGGCTTGCAGATTCGTATCCACTTGCAGCGCATACGTATCTTTCATCCCGATCCAGCCGAAGGACGGCGTGAAAGCCTCCAGGATTAGAACGGCCCGCATCCGATCCGGATCACCCGGTTTCTTGGCTCCCCGGGCTTCCATGGTGAAGACAATCGCCGCCTCCGTGACCGTCGGGAACCGGCCGAAGCCCCGCGTTTTGTCAATCTGGATGGGCACCACCTCGCCGGCATAGTCCGAACTGTTGTTATTGTACGTCGGAGTGAAGGGAACACCGCCCGTGTTGCTGCCGTCGGAAAGATTGGTGCAGCGGATATAATCGAAGATCTCGGTCAGGATTTGATCCCGGTCCGGCGCACTGTCGGCGACACCGATCGGTGCCGGATACTTGGCAAGAAAATTACTTGTGCCAAAGCCAGGGATCGACTTGGACGTCAGCTCCTGCAGGTACTTGTAGAGGGTTACGTTCCGCCCGTTGCGGGGGAGGGCGGCGTCGATGTAATCCTTCGTGGAGCTCCGGCTATCGGAGCGCGCAAAGTAGAACGGGAAAAACCCGCTGCCGATCGCTTGCGTCTTGTTGCCGATGGTCGAGCAAAACGCGAACACGTTATCCTTCGCGCTGCGCTGGTTTTCCGAGGCATTCACCGGCCAGATGGAAATGCGCGGGCGCCCGAAGAGGTTGAGTTCCGGGGCGCGATTGCTCGCCGTCAGGAAAAACCGGGCCTGTTGCACCAAGTCCGTGCGCATGCGAAGGTTCACCTGGCGGAGCCCGAAATTGCCCCCGGTCGGAGGATTCATGGTCGGCTTGTAGAGCAATTCATCCACGGAGGCGTAGAGCCGATCGCCTTCCGCAGGCACTGCGGACACCGAACTCGCCTGGATGGAGGCCGAGACCGACCCGCCCGTGTTCACCCGCGGGATCAGCGCGTAAATCGTTTCTTTCAGCGCGAGATAGCTGCCGTCCGCATAGTTGATCGGCGTGTTGCCCGTTGGCGGGATCCAACCCATGGCGCGCCCGAGCACCGGGCTCAGGCACGTGGTCGCCGGATGGCCCGGGTAGCGCTGATACTCCCCGGAGGCCGGCTGGAACATTCCGAGCCCCAAGTAGGGCTGCACCGAGTCCGCATAGGAGGCGGTCAGCGGCGTATCCCAATAGGTCGCCTCGGAGGCCGTGTTGATGTTGAGCTTGCTCGTCTCGTCGTCCGTCCAAAAGGCGATGCGGCCCACGATCGGATTATCCTTGGAGGGCCGGATGACGCCGTCAAATTTGGAAATACCACCCGTCGCGGCGCTCGGCACCGCGATGCGGCCATCGCGCAGGACGTACATCCACCGCACCGGCATCGGCGCGGGATTGGGGCTGGTCACGGGGTTGTAGGCCGCGGGCGGCGGAATGGTCCCGGTATAGCCGGGAGGAGCCGTCAACCCCGCCGTGCTGGCGCCGAGCCCAGCCCCTTCAATGCCCGTGGTAGGATTCGCGGTCGCCGGCGGAACGGACGTCGGATCGAAAATTGGGTAGTCGGCACGGTATCTCTTCCCATCGGGTCCGAGGATCGAGCCTTTGTCATCCTGCACCAGCACGGGCTTGTTGAGATCGGTGAAGAGATCCGGAGTGCCTTTGAAGAGATTGATGTCATCCTCCGGCTTGAAAGCGTTGAAGCCCTGGGTGATCACCATCTTGTCGGAGGAATAGAGCTTGTAGTACGCGTAGGGCTGGGAGCTGGCGACCTTCGGTGTGCCAAAGACGCGAATCATGCCCGGCTGCGACGTCCACGTCAGAGCCGCTCCCTTTGGCAGCGGCGCCGTGGCTTCGCGAATCTGATCCGTCACCAGTTCCACGGCTGTGTCGGACAACATCTTGGTATCCGTCGTCGAAGAATAGGTCTTGGAGACGGTGAGTTCGTTGCTCGCGGAGGTGAAGTAAGCGATGACCAGCGAGGCGATGAGCGTCACAAAAGCCAAAACGATGACGAGAGCGATGCCTCGTTTTTCGAATGGAAGGCGGTGGGAAGGTTTCATGGCGTGGACGGATTCCAGGGAATGGAAAGGAAAATACTCAGTTCGTAGGTTCAGGAAGTAGCGCTGGGCGGGACGGCCTCATTTTTGTTCGCGGCTCCATTTCGCCGAGCGAATGGTGACGTCGGTGCTGAAGACGCGGTAGTTGAGATGTTGCTTGGCCAGTTCGGCTCCCAGCTTGGAAAGATCGCCGTCTTCCGCCGTCGGGGTGCCGGGATCGTCAAAAAGTTTCCGGGTATCCTTGAACAACCCGCTGCCCAGGACCGGCAGCGCGGCCCCGTTGGTGCTGGCCAGGTTGATTGCCGACCCTTCGTCGATGGCGACCATGGTCACCTGGACGATCGGCGGGAGCTGGTTCGACGGATTAATCTCCGGGTCCGGATACGCCCGGCTCGGGCTGTAGTACGTATCGTATTTGAAGTCGGCACAAAGCGGGGCCTGCCCTGCTTTGGAACGCCTTTCCTCGTCCGCCTTTGCGAGTTTCGGGATGAATGTCATCGCCACCACGTTTTCCGCCAGCGCATGCACGGGGCGCGTGGGCTTGGCGCCGACGCCAACATTAAGAAAGCTGGAGAACCATGTGGTGCTGGAGTAGAGCAGGTTTCTGGGCGTGGTGCCGGCCAGACCCGACGTCAGACTGTACGTGGAAACGTTGTCGCCCGGCAGCATGAACTCCATGAGCCGAAAACGGTAGCGGAGCGGCACGGTCGTCGGACTCAGCATCGTGGGGCGCGTCTCGGAGTCATCGCCAAACTCCACGAAATAGCCCCAGGTGTTGAGCAGATTATCCATCCCGCGCAGGTCGGGCTTGGAGCGGTCGATAAAGCCCAGCGGCGCGTGGAAGAAGATGCCCTTCGCCGCCCACTTGCGCGCGGGATTCGGGATGAGGTCGGTCATCTGGCCGCAGGTAAAGCGCAGCTCAGACTGCCGGATGAACTTCGCCGGAATCGCGCCCGGGGTGCTGACGGCCGCGGGATTATCGTAGTCCCAATACGTGTTCAGCGTGGCCTGGCTGATGCGGCGCGTCATCGCTTCGAAGGCGTTGTGGGCGGCCGAGAATTGTTCGATGCGCGCTTTGTTGCCAACCCAGATGCGGCTGGTGATGGACGTCATCTGGATGAGGATGCCGCAGAGCAGGACGATGATCGTCGAGGCGACGAGTAGTTCCACCAGCGAGAAGCCGCGCTGGTTCCTCGGCCCGGAGGCCTTGGTTCGAAGACGGGTGGCGGGATGCAATTTCATGGTGGGGTTAATCATTCTTGGCCACTTGGATGGACAAAGTGCGAATCTCCATGTTCGGGATGCGCACAATGTAGCCGTCCGGCGTGAAGGCCAGGTCACGGTTGCCCGGATTGTAGGCGATCTCAAACGTGACGGTCGCCAGGAACTGGCCGATGTAGTTCGATTTATCCGCGGGCAACGCTGCATTGGTGAGGACGCGCGTGTTGACGTAATAGACGATCTTGGCCTTTTCGCTCTCCGAGAGCGTCGCCGGGTTGAGGGGCACCACTTCCGCCCCTTGATCGTTGAAGAATCGCAGATTCGGGAGCCGGAAGGCCTGCCCGGTCGTGACGGGATCGGTGGCCTGCGGGTTGTTCGGGTAGATGAGCTTGGAAAAGTCCGTCTGCCGCGCGTCACCTACCATTCGCTCAAAAATTACCGTGGCGGCCGAATTCATCGACGCTCTCGTCGAGATCCCCACCCCTGCGGGAAGGAGCCCGATGATGGCAATCAGCGCAAAAGCGACGACGGCCAGAGAAATGGTGACCTCGATCAAACTAAAGCCGGTCGCTCTCCGGTAGGGACGGAGAGAAAACGCTGTCTGAGGTAAAGGGAGACGGGCGGTCATGTGGATGTAAAGTCTTAGTAAATACACTTTCAACAAAAGCAAGTCAAATTCCAGCCGACACCACTATTTTAATAATCTGTATTAAATAATTTTGCGGCGGACAGGTGACAGAATTTGGACAGGAAAAGAACGGGGTCAACCCGGCAAGCCCATGGGACGGAATGCAACGGCGAATTAACCAGCGAGGATAAGCGCCCTAAAGCGACAACCATGCCCAGCCCCTGAAGATTATGGGGAGAGCCCTGAAGGATGGAGCGGAATTTCCCCCGCCGGAGCGGATTCTCCTTTTTTCCAGCCGTTCGCCGGTGTTTACCGTAACGAGCGCATGCTCCGCGTTTTCCACACGGCAGATTGGCATCTGGGCCACCTGTTTCACGGGTTTGACCGGGACTGGGAGCACACCGCCTTTCTCGAATGGTTTTTGGAAAAAATCGCCGGCCAAAAGCCCGACGCCCTCCTGATTGCCGGTGATGTTTTCGATTCCGTCAATCCGCCCGCGGTGGCCCAGCGGCGCTTCTACGATTTTCTGGCCCGGGCACACGAAGCCCAGCCCGCCATGCAAGTGGTCATCATTGCCGGCAATCATGATGCCGCCCTGCGCCTGGAGGCGCCGCGGGAATTGCTGCGCGGGCTGAACATTTCCGTGGTGGGCACTCCGGCGCGCCACGAGCAGGGGGAAATCGACTACGATCGTTTCATCGTGCCGTTGCACGATGGTTCGGGCACGGTGCACGCCGTGGTGGCCGCGGTGCCGTTTCTCCGCCCGCACGATGTGCCCGAGGTGAAGGGAGCCCAGGACGCCTATATGGATGGAGTGCGCGAACTCTACCGCCGGGCCTTCGAGGCTGCGCGCACTGCGGCAAAAGCGTGGCCTGGCGCGGCACTCCTGGCGATGGGCCACTGCCACCTGCCCGATGCCGCGGAATCGCGCGACTCGGAACGCCGCATCGTCATCGGCGCCGCGGAAGCCCTGCCCGCGGACACGTTCCCCGACGACGTGGCCTACGTCGCCTTGGGCCATCTGCACAAGGCGCAGGAACTGCACGGCGGGCGCATTCGCTATTCTGGCAGTCCCATCCCGCTCTCGTTTTCCGAGCACGCCTACGAGCATCGCGTGCTCGAATTGATTCTCGAGGGAAACCAAGTCGCCTCGGTCGCGGCGCTGCCGATTCCCCGGCAGACCGCTTTGCTGCGGCTCCCTGCCGGCGGGCCGGCGCCCCTCGCGGAGGTCTTGCTGGCGATCGAAGCGCTGCCCGCGGACGCGGATTTGCCCGACGAGAGAAAGCCGTACTTGGAAGTGCGCGTGCTCGATGAAGGTCCCGACCCCGGCCGGCGGCGGAGCATCGAGCAGGCGCTGGCCGGCAAAAGCGTGCGCCTCGCTTCCATCAAAGCCGAGCGCGCGCGGGGTACCGGAGCGGAGACCGCGGACGTGATCGGTCTCCCCGCGCTGGCGGATCTGAGCGCGATGGATCCCGTGGAAATACTTACGGAAGCGCACCGGCTCAAACACGGCGGTGCAGAACCAGCGCCCGCCTTGCTCGCGGCCTTTCGCGAAATTCTGGCGGCGGAGGCCGGAAACGGGGGAGCGGCGGCATGAAGATTCTGCGCATCTCGCTCGCCAATCTCGCCTCGCTCGCCGGCTCGCACACGGTGGACTTCACACGCGAGCCGCTGCGCTCGGCGGGATTGTTTGCCATCAGCGGCCCGATGGGTTCCGGCAAAAGTACGCTGCTCGATGCGCTCTGCGTGGCGCTCTACGAGGACACGCCGCGGCTGCGCGCCGTGGGGCAGAAGGAAAAGCTGATGGATGGCGCGAAGGAGATCACCCAGAAGGATCCGCGGAATCTTCTCTCGCGCGGCGCCGCCGAAGGTTTTGCCGAGGTCGCCTTCGTCGGCGTGGACGGCGAGACTTACACCGCGCGCTGGTCCGTGCGCCGTGCGCGGAACAAGGCCGCCGGCGCCTTGCAGGAATCCGACGTCGTGCTCCTACGGGGAAATGTGCCGCATCCCGGCGAGGGCGCCATCGTCCAGGGTGGCAAAAAGCGGGAAGTGCAGGCGGTGATCGCCGCGAAGGTGGGGCTCACTTTCGCGCAGTTCACCCGCGCGGTGCTGCTCGCGCAAAATGAGTTCGCGACGTTTCTCAAAGCCGAAGACGGCGAGCGCGCGGAGATCCTCGAAGCGCTGACGGGTACGGAACGCTTTGCGCAAATCTCGAAGAGCGTCTATGCCCGCTGTTCCGCCGAGAAGGTTGCGGTGGCCGAGATTGAAGCCCAACTCGCCGGCCACGCGCCGATGACGCCCGAGGCCCGCGCCACGGCGGAGAGTGAAGTCACCGCGGCGGAGACCGAAGTGCAATCGGCCAAGGCTCGCGTGGAAGCGCGCATCGCGCAGGAGGCGTGGTTTGCGCGGGGTGCCGAATGGCGCGCGGAACGCGAGAAGGCCGCGAAGAAACACGCCGCGGCGATCGCGGCGCGCGAGTCCGCTCAGCCACGGCGCGTGGAATTGGAGCACACGGCGCTGGCCGGCGCGGAAGCCAGAATTCTGGCGGAAGCCGAGCGGCGCGCGCACACCGATCTTTCCCTGGCGGAAAAGCGGCAGGCCGAAGCCGCCGAGGCTGATGCCCGGGCGCAAACCGCGAGACAGGAAGCCGAGCAGCGCCACGCCGCCGCGATGAAGGAATTGAGCGCCGCCACGGCCGCCTGGGAATCCGCGAAGCCCCAGCTCCAGGCCGCGCGGGAGCTGGACAATTTGCTGGGCCAGCGGGCCGAAAGATTATCCGCCGCCACCCGCCAGCTCGAATTGGCCGAAGGCAGCTTCAAGACGGCGAAGGCCAATCGTGATCGGTTGGAGCGCGATCGCAAGAAGGCGGAAAAGGAGCAGGGGGAGATTGCCGAAAAACGCGCGGCTCTCGTCCATCTCGCCCCGCTGCTGCCGCAGGCCCAGGCCTGGCTGGATCGTGTGGAGCGGGCGCATTCGGCGCAAAGCGCGCTGGAGACCGCGCGGAAGAATCTCATCGCCCGGATCCACGAGGAAAAGAAGACCGTGGAATTTCGAGACGCCGAGCGCGCGCAGGAAACTCCGTTGCGCCACGCCTTGGAGCAAGCCTCCGCCGTCCTCAAAACCACCGAGGCTGCGGCGCGCCAATTCGACGGCGAGAAGCTCGCCGCCGCCCGCCGTGCGGCGGACGAAGCCCGCGCCGCCTTGCGGGCTCTGGGCGATTGGTGGCGCGAGTTCGTGCTGGTGCGGGCCCAGGCGCAGGCTGCGCAGATGGAGCTGGCGGACCTGAAAGCGCAGGACGAAGCGGAGTCGCGCGCTTTGGCGGAGATTTCCAGCAAGCAATTACCGGAGGCGGAGGCCGCCTGGGAAGCCGCGCGTCACGCGCTGGAGCTGGCCGAGGCCGCGGTGGCCGATGCCGCGGTGCACCTGCGCGAGAAGCTGCAATCTGGCGAAGCGTGCCCGGTTTGTGGCGCCCTGGAACATCCCTACACCGCGCGCGCCCCGGGCGAGGACGGCGCCGCCTTGCGCGCGCTGAAGAAAAATTGCACGGAGCGCGAAAAGGCCGTGCAGGCTCTGCGGGCGCGGCTGGCGGAAAGCAGCGCTGCCGTGCCCTTGCGGCGCACGCAGTTCGCCGAAAAATCGAAAGCCGCCGAGCAACTCGCGGCCCGGCTTCGCGAAGCCCAGGCCGCTTCCCACCAGCATCCCGCCGCCGTGGAAAGTCTCGCCAAATCGGAAGCCGAGCGTGCCATCGCCATCACGGCAAAATTGAGCGCGGAGGAAGAGAAGCTCAAAAAGCTGGACGTTGAGGATCAGGCGTGGCGCGCGGCGGAAAAAGAGGTGCTGTCCGCTCGCGAGCGCTGGGACAAGGCGTCGGCAGCCGTGGCCGATTTGGAACGAAAACTCTCCAGCGTGGAAAAGGATTTGGTCCAGCGGCAATCCCTGCGCGAGGCCGCCACCGCCGAAGTCGCGCGCTGCGAAGCCACGTGGAAAGGAAGCATCGCCGACGTGGAGCCCATCTTCGCCAGCTGGCCCGCGGCCCGGCCCGCCTTTGAGCGCGCTGGAGCCCAGTTCCGCGCGACGCTCGCCATGGATCTCGGAAGCCTCGGCGAACTCGAAAAGCGCGGCGCGGAGCTGGGCATGCAGATCCGCGAAATCGATTCCGCCAAGGACTCCACCCGCACCGTGCTGGCCGAAGCCGAGACGAATGCCGCGAACCGAAAAACGGAGGCCGGCGCCGCCCGCACGGAGCACGAAACGACGGCCCGCCAGCGCGCCGAAATCTTTTCCGGCCGCTCGGCCAACGTGGTGGAGGCTGGTCTTTCCGAAGCCGCCCGCCTCACCGGCGAAGCGCGGGATCGCTGGGTGGCCGCGCGCAACGAGACCGCTCAGCGAGCTGCTACCACCACCGAAGCCGTTCGCGCCACGGTCCAGGGGCTGGCCGAAGCGAAGACCCGGCAGGCCGAGGCCATTCGGCAAATCGAAACCTGGCTCGCCAGTTTCGCTGAGCGCATGCACCGCCCGCTCGACCGCGCGGGCCTCGCCATCTTGCTGGATCGCGACGACGCCTGGGTGCGCCGCGAACGCGCCGACTTGCACGCGCTGGAACTCGCCGTGAGCGATGCCGCCGGCGCCTTCGCCGAGCGCGCCCAGATGCTCGAGCAGCACGACCAGTCCCGTCCCACGCCCGACGACGAAGCCACCGTCAAAATCGATCTCGCCGCGCAACGCGACGCTCTCGCGGCCACCGAGGCCCGCCGCGATGAAGCCCGTGCCAAAATCCTCTCGGACGATCAGCGCCAGCAGCAGAGCGCCGCGCTCGCGCGCCAGTTGGCGGAACGCCGCGCCGCCGCCGATCCCTGGGAGCGCCTCAACGATCTCATCGGTTCCTCCGACGGCGCCAAATTCCGCAACATCGCCCAGCGCCGCTCGCTGGAAATTTTGCTCAGCTACGCGAACGCGCAGCTCGTCAACTTGAACGGCCGCTACCAGCTCGCGCGCCTGCCGGAGTCGCTGAATTTGATCATCATCGACCGCGACATGGGCGACGAACGCCGCTCCGTGCACTCGCTCTCCGGCGGCGAATCCTTCCTCGTCTCGCTCGCCCTGGCCCTGGCTCTTGCCTCGCTCACCTCCAACCGCCTGCGCATCGAATCGCTCTTCATCGACGAAGGCTTCGGCAGCCTCGACCCCGAGACGCTGGGCGTCGCCATGGGCGCGCTCATGCGCCTCGAAGCCCAGGGCCGCAAAGTCGGCGTCATCTCCCACGTCGCCGAAATGGCCGACGCCATCCCCGTCCAAATCCGCGTCGTCAAAGGCCGCAGCGGCACCTCCCACCTCCTCGCCCCCAACGCCACCGAACCGCTCCCAAGCGATGATACGCTCCAAGGAGCAGCGACAACCGGAGCGTAGCGGAGGTGGGCGAAGTCATTCTTATCGCCGTTGTAAACAAAGCGCGCCGCGCCAAACTTGCCGCACCCACTCAAATTCCGGCACCGTCCCGCATTCAACAATGCCCAATCTTCTGCGCTACTTCGGCACGCTCACCAAACCACGCCTCATCCTCTGGTGCTACGCCGTCTGGTACATCGTCAACGTCTCGCTCCACTTCGATCCGCACCCGCGCCTCTGGCTCACCTCCCTTGGCCTGAGCGCCATCATCGGCCTCGCGCTGGTCCTCAGCACGCGCACCTCCAGCAACGGCACCACGAAGCTCGAAGGCTGGCAAATCTTCCGTCTCTTCCTCATGCCCTTCTGCGTCTCCAGCTTTGCCGCCCTCGTCAAAGACGCCGGCTACATCCTCATCTTCCCGCCCACGCTGCATGAAAACGTTATCGCCTTCAGTGCCATCCTCGCCTTCCTCCTCTTCGCCATGATCGTTGCGCCGTTGGCCGCCCGAAGCAGCGTCGCCGCCGCCGGAACGCTGCGGCGAGAGACGATAGAAGAACAGAAACCGCTATAACCTCCAGCATCGCCCTCGTATGCCGTATCGCTCCATTGCTCTCGCCGTCTTGGCCTCGGTCATCGCCTCCCACGCCGATGTCACCATCGAACCCATCCGCGGCCAGGACACCGTGACTTTGGACTACGACGGCGCCACCGATTTCAGCGGCCTCACGTGGCTCGAAGGCGACAACTTCTACGCCGTGTCGAATCGCGAGCGCGCTATGTTCGCGATGAAAATCGCCGTCGCTCGGGACACCGGACGTCTCACCGATGCCCGCTTCACCACGCGTATTCCGATCAAGACCGGCTATAGCGATCTCGAAGGCATCGCCTATCAGCCCGAAACCAAACGCGTCTACCTCAGCTCCGAATCCGCTCACGGCATCGTGGGCTTCGACCGCGAGGGCGCCGCGAGTTTTCCCGTGACCGTGCCCGCGATTTTCAAAACCGCGCGCGAAAACAAAAGCCTCGAATCCCTCACCTACGGCGCCAACTCCTTTTGGACCGCCAACGAAGACACCCTGAAAGTCGACGGCGAAATGAGTTCCGCCAAAGCCGGCGCCCTTGTCCGCCTGCAAAAGTTCGACGCCAAATTTCAGCCCCTCGCGCAATACGCCTATCGCACCGAGACTTCGCTTTTCCGCGTCCGCAATTCCGGCACCGGCGTCTCGGACCTCCTCGCACTCCCCGACGGCAATCTCCTCGTCCTCGAGCGCGTCGTCGGTCTCGGTCTCTCCGCTAAAATCTTCCTCGTCGATTTCCAGGGCGCCACCGACACCACGAAAATCGCGCGCCTCGACCGCGCCCAGTTCACCCCCGTACGCAAAACCCTCCTTTTCGAGCGCGCCACCGGCTTCAACAATTTCGAAGGCATCACCCTCGGCCCCGATCTGGCCGGTGGCTGGCGCAGCCTCCTCCTCATCGCCGACAGCGACGGCGCCCCCAAACACGTCCTCATGGCCCTCCGCATCAAGTGGGGTCGGTGACATCTATCCGGCCTATTGGGCCTATTGGGCCTATTGGGCCTATTGGGCCTATCGCCCATCATCATAAATTCCCCAGCCCCGCACACGCCCCCTAAGACCCCGCCACCCCGGGTATTGAAACCGTAGCTCCTAATTCGCTCTCCCGCTATGAAACGAATTCTCGCGTCCACCATTCTGCTCGCCGGCACCGCCCTCGCGGGCTCTCCCAATATTTCCGTGCTCACTCCGGCCGTCGGCCAGCGCGGCACCGAAGTGGAGGTCACCCTTTCCGGCGCCCGTCTCGCCGACGCCCGCACCCTGCTTTTCAATGAGCCCGGCATCCAGGTCGCCGAGGTCACCGGCGCCGAAGGCGGCAAATTCAAAGCGAAGCTGAAGATCGCGCCCGATGCCCGCATCGGCGAATACGTCCTCCGCGCCGTCTCCAATTCCGGCATCTCCGACGTCCGCCTCTTCTACGTCACGCCCTACCCGGTGCAGAAGGAGGCCGAGGAAGATAAAGTCGATCCCTACAAGCCGGAGAGCGTCCCCATGGGCGTCACCATCTACGGCAGCACGCCCGGCGAGGATCAGGATCACTTCGAGGTGGATTTGAAAAAAGGCCAGCGCCTCAGCGCCGAGGTCGTCGGTGTGCGCCTCTCCACGCAGCAGCAATACGATCCCTTCCTCACCATCACGAAGGCCGACGGCACCGTGCTCGCCGAGCAGGACGACGGTTCCTTCACTCGCCAGGACCCGGCGATGAGCATTGTTGCTCCCGAGGACGGCAAGTATCGCGTGATCATCCGCGAAGCCACGAATAGCGCGCAGGGCTCCGCGAACTACATTTTGCATATCGGCAGCCACCCGCGCCCGCTGGTGGTGTATCCCTCGGGCGGCCCCGCCGGCACCGATCTGAAAGTGACCCTGCTCGGCGACGCCTCGGGCCCCATCGAGCAAACCGTGAAGCTGCCCGCCGACACCGACGCGCGGTTCGAAGTCTTCGCGCAGAAGGACGGCATCACCGCGCCGCAGCCGAACTACATTCGCGTGTCCGCGTTTCCGAACGCCATGGAAGGCCCCGAGCCGAATAACACCGTGGCGCAGGCGACCGTCATCACCGCGCCGCTCCCGCTCGCTTTCAACGGCATCATCGGCGAAGCGGGCGATGTCGATTTCTTCAAATTCACTGCCAAAAAAGGCGAAGCCTACGATTTCAGCAGCTACTCGCGTTTCACCCGTTCGCCCATCGATACCGTGGTCGATCTCTACGATGCCAAAGGCAACCGCATCGCCGGCAACGACGACCAGGGCGGCCCCGACAGCTACTTCCGCTGGACCGCGCCGGCCGACGGCGAGTTCTGCCTCTCGGTGCACGATCAGCTCCTGCGCGGCGGCCCGCTCTTCACGTATCGCATCGAGGTCAGCCCCGTGCAGCCCAAGCTGCTCACGTATTTGCCCGAGATGGTCATCAACAGCTCGCAGGAGCGCCGCGCTGTGCCGGTGCCGAAAGGCAACCGCTACGCCACGCTGCTGCGCGTGAAACGCTCCGACATCGGCGGCGAGGATACGGTGGATGTGCAGGGCTTGCCCGACGGCGTGAGCTTCACCACCAACAAAATCGACAAGAGCGTCGACACCGTCCCGCTCATTTTCGAAGCCAAGTCCGACGCCGCGCCGGCGCAGAAAAAATTCACGGTCGTCGCCAAGCCCGTCGAACCCCCGGCCAACACCAAAATTCTCAGCAAGGTGGAGCACCGCGTGGAAGTCACCGAGAACGGCAACCAGCGCGCCTACTACGGCGTGACCGAGGAAGACATCGCCGTCGCCGTGACCGACGAAGTGCCCGTGACCATCAATGCCGTGCAATCGAAAGTGCCCGTCCTCCAAAACGGCTCGATGAACCTCAAGGTGACCGCCGAGCGCCGCAACGATTTCAAAGGCCCCATCCGCATCGAAGTGCTCTACGGCCCGCCGGGCATCGGCACGCCGGGCACCATCACCATCCCCGAGGATAAAAACGAAGGCGCCATCACCATCAGCGCAAACGGCAACGCCCCCATCACCAAGTGGAAGACCTGCATCACCGGCAACATCGATACCGGCAAGGGGACCACGTGGTTCAGCACTGGCCTCATCGATCTCGAAGTCGCCCCGCCCTTCGTCGGCGGCAGCCTCGTCCGCACCTACATCGATCAAGGCGGGGAGGGGACCATGACCCTCAAGCTCGATCAAAAGAACGCGTTCGACGGCAAAGCCAAAGTCGCCCTCGTCGGCCTCCCGCAAGGCGTCACCTCCGAGGAACGCGAGATCACCAAGGACGACAAGGACGTGAAGTTCACGCTCAAAGCCACGCCCGAAGCCCAGGTCGGCCAGCACAAAACCGTCTTCGCCTCCTTCACCCTCCTCCGCGACGGCGAGCCCATGACCAACACCATCGCCAGCGGCGGCATCCTCCGCGTCGACAAAGCGAGCAGCAGCACCGGCAAAGTTGCCGACGCCAAAAAATAGCGCCCTCTTTGTAAGGCGCCCTCCCAAAGCCGAAGCGCCGTTGCTGGGACCGCCAACTTCCAGTTGGCCATCCAAAACATAGCGCGAAGCGCCTAGTTGATAGTGGCCCCCCAAACGCGCTTGCTGCGCCCATCCACGCGCAAGAAGCTCCATTTCCATGCGCCTCCCACTCCTCCTCAGCGCCATCCTCGCAGCTCAATCCTGCGCCGAAGAACTCCCCAACACCCAGCCCCTCACCGCCCAAGGCGATCTCTCCGCCCAAATGGTCGAAGGCATCGACCGCTGGCTCATGCGCGAGACGGAACGCGTAGCGAACGCGCGCAACTTGGACGTCAGCATGCCCGAGGCGCGAAAAAAAGCGCGAGACTTACTGCACCGCCGGCTCGGAATTTCGAACGAAAAGAGCGAAGGTTTGCCCGAACCGCTCCACGTCGTTGGTTATGGTGGATCGCCGAAATACACCGTTCGTCGTTACCAATGGCCGGTGTCCGAAGGAGTCTTCGGGCAGGGACTGCTCTATGAGCCGGAGAAAGAATCGAAGGTGGTGGTGGTGGTTCTCCCCGATCCGGGCATCCAGTCGCCGGATTTCCAGCCATCCTTGCGTGCCGCGAAGTTTGCCGGCCAAGGCTGCACCGTGCTCGAGCCCTTGCTGGTCGGTCGGAAGAGCGAGTTCTCCGGCAGCCCGCGGCTGGGGCGCCAGACGGTTCAGCCGCACCGCGAATGGCTCTACCGGCCGGCCTTCGAAGTCGGCCGCACGTTGATCGGCTATGAAGTCCAGAGCGTCCTGGCGGCCCTGCCATTCATCTCCCATGAGGATACCCATGTCGGTATCGCGGGTTACGGGGAAGGCGGGTTGATTGTGCTCCATGCTGCGGCGCTGGAACCCCGTTTCGAGTCCGTGCTCATTAGTGGCCACTTTGGCCCGCGTGAACAATTATGGCAGGAGCCCATTTACCGCAATGTGTGTGCGCTGCTGCGCGAGTTTGGTGATGCCGAACTCGCGGCACTGTCCGAGGCGCGGACCTTTGTAGTGGAGTACAGTGAGTCGCCCAAGGTGGTCCCGCCGCCGCCCGTGAATGGCCGTGGCCCTGCGGCGCCCGGCAGCGTGACGACCCCGCCTTTCGAGCTCGTGGAAGCGGAAGCAAAGCGAGCCACGGAACTACGGATCCGTGGCGGAAACTCCTCTCTGGTTGTCGCCAGTAGTGCGGGAAAAGCGGTGCCGCCGGCGTCGGGAGACACCCTGCGTCGATTCTTCCAAGGCCTCGGAATTGAATACCAAGAGCCGAAGCCGGGTTTCGGCCCCGTCTACGCCGAGGGCACGCCGGGGCCGGACGAGCATCGCTTGGTCCGCGAACTCGAAGCCCACACCCAGCGCATCCTCCGCGAGTGCGAGCGCGTGCGCTACCAGCTGCCGCTCTGGACCAAGCTCCAGCCCGGGCCGGAATACGACGAAATTCGCAAATCGGCGCGGGCGAACTTTTGGGAAAACGTCATCGGCAAACTCCCCACCGATTACCTCCCACCCAATCCGCGCACCCGCCTCATCTACGACAAAGAAAAGTGGCGCGGCTACGAGGTCATGCTCGACGTCCATCCCGACATCTTTGCGTGGGGCATTTTGCTGCTGCCGAAAGATCTGAAGCCCGGCGAGCGCCGTCCCGTCGTCGTCTGCCAGCATGGCCTCGAAGGCGTCCCCGCGGACACCATCGACGACGATCCCAAATCCCGCGCCTTCGGCCCGTATCAAGCCTTCGCCGCGCGCCTCGCCGAGCGCGGCTTCATCGTCTACGCGCCGCACAATCCCTACCGCGGCGGCGACAAATTCCGCGTCCTCCAGCGCAAGGCCAATCCACTCGGCCTCACGCTCTTCTCCTTCATCATCGCGCAGCACGACGTCACCACGCGCTGGCTGGCTTCGTTGCCCTTCGTCGATCCGGATCGCATCGCTTTCTACGGCCTCAGCTATGGCGGCAAAACTGCCATGCGCGTCCCCGCCGTGCTCGACCGCTACTGCCTCTCCATCTGCAGCGGCGACTTCAACGAGTGGGTGCTGAAATGCGCCTCCACCGAGCATCCGTTCAGCTACGTGTTTTCCAACGAGTACGAGATCTTCGAATGGGACCTCGGCCACACGTTCGACTACGCCGAGATGGCCCTGCTCATCGCCCCGCGCCCCTTCATGATCGAGCGCGGCCACAACGACGGCGTCGCCGTGGATGAATGGGTCGGCTATGAGTACGCCAAAGTCCGCCGCGCCTACGACCAGCTCGGCATCGGCGACCGCACTGAAATCGAATGGTTCAACGGCCCCCACACCATCCACGGCGTCGGCACCTTCCAATTCCTGCACCACTGGCTCCGCTGGCCCGAACCGAAGTAAGGCCATGAAAACGTCACCATCGCGGGCCGCGCCAAAGCAGCGTAACCGCAGCCCGCGAGGCTGGTAGCTGGTTGGCCCCAGCATGAAAAATGCGAAGCGGCGGGGCGCCCTTTGGACTGCGGTGGGAAGCGAAGCGCCACACCGCTTTGGATGTGGGGAGGGAATTTAGGAAGGGCGGGGAGCAGGCGCTTTACAATGATTCGAGATGACAAAGACTGCAGAGAGCAGCTCGAGCCAAATCGGTCGGCGATCAGCGCCAGAGCTGGAGCATCTGGGCCGCGATGATGATCCTCTTTCTCGCGGGCCACGGGAAAAATTCTATCGCAGCCCCGGACGCCCCGCTGGCGGCATCGGCTGTCGCTTCGCGGGAGAGCAGCGCGCTATCCCTCTTTCTTAATCTTCCCGCCCCAGCTCAAAATTCGCGCTTTCCCACCCGCCGACTCCGCCTCCTTGATCTGCCCGTTTTTCACGTAGCAGATGCTCAGTGTGCTCCACGCGAGTTGCTCATTCGGGCAGAGCTCCGTGTATTTGAGCGCCGCCTCGATCGCCTCGGGGTGGCGGCCCAGCTTCATCAGGGCCATCGCGAGCGCATGCCAGCCATCGGCAAAGTCGGGGTCTTGCTCCACGCACTGCCGGTATTTGCCGGCCGCCGCGTCCAGTTCCCCCAGCGCGAGGTCGCCATTCGCGTCGTCGAAAAGCTCCTCGGTCGTCATGCGCCCTATCCTCCCGATTAAAAGCGATCGGGGAATTTCTGGGCCGTCGCCCCGGCTTCTTCCGCTTTCGTTTGCAGCCACGCTTCGAACGCCAGCCCGCGCAAATCCTGCGTCAGCTCTTCCTGCTTGGCCTTCACTTCTTCCGGAGTCACGTCGCCCCCTTCACCCGTGATGCGCCGATCCAAATACGCCAGCAGCGTCGCCCCCGGTTGTTGCAGCGGCTCGCTGAGCTGGCCCGGAGCCATCTTGAGAGTCGGCACATAAATCGGGCTCACGTATTTCGTGCCCCGCTCCGGAGGCTTCGACCTTCCGAAAACGGGCAGCGCCACCGGCTTTTGCCCGAGATCTTTGAGCGCATCGTAAAAGCTCTTTCCACCCTTCATCGCCTCCTCGATCTTCGTTTTGAGTTCCTTGGCCTTCGCGAGCATCGCCGCATTGCCTTTCTCCTTTTTCAGCGCCGCTTCCAATTCCGTCTTCACCGCCTCGAACGGCTTTTGCTCCGCCGCTTTTTCTTCGTCAAAAGCGAGCACATACGCGCCCTTGCGC
>FTCB01000814.1_pt1 | contig 18214 bp, 10 predicted proteins | sample 1639431 | NCBI WGS metagenome assembly FTCB01 (sample SAMEA3914864, study PRJEB12502) | metagenome | biome: forest; material: soil | place: USA | collected 2012-03-12 | depth 0.3 m
GATAACTTCCAGCCCGCCAAACTTCCTAGGGCAATTCCGATTTACCGTAAAAATTTCCAGCTATTCGCGACGCCGGCGGCGCGCTCCTGCCCAAAGCCCCAGCCCGCCCAGCAGCAGCGCAGCCGAACCGGGCTCCGGAACGGCCACGAGGACCACGCTGCCCGCTTGGTTGTAGTCGAGCCGATAGGCATTTCCGGCGACGTCGAAGGAAGTGGAGGCGGGATTGAGGACGGGATCGTAATCCGGGATCACTTGTCCCCCGACCGTGAAGAGCCCGCCATTCCAAGCGCCGGTGTAAGTCATCACGGTGAAGGAACCGGAGCTCAGCGCGATCGGGCCAAGGTCGACGATGGAGAGCACGGCGTCATTCGTCGGCGCAAGATTGAGATCGCCGGCGATGGCGGCCACGTCGCTGGTGCCGCCGCCGCTGTTGATCTCGATCGAGAACACGCTACCGGAGGTCATGGTGAGACTGCCGGTGTGCAGCGTGCCCAACCCGGAGCCGGGGGCGAGCGTGCCGCCGACGTTTACGGTGACGGCGCCCGTGGTGCCGGTTCCCCCGAGGACGCCGCTATTGTTGACCATCACCGCGCTGCCGAAGATCGACCCGGTGACGAGCAGCGTGCCGGCATTCACCGCCGTGTCGCCCGTGTAGGTGTTGCCGGTGCTGGAGAGCGTGAAGACGGAATTTCCCTGCTTGGTCAGGCCGAGTCCGCCGGTGCCGTTGGTGAGGTTGCCGGAGAAGGTGTGCGAGACAGAGCCGTCGATGGTGAGCCGGGAAGGTGTCGCGCCGTTGTTGGTGACGGTTGCGCCGAAAGTGCCGGCGCGCGTCAACTGCGCGAGCGTCTGATTGTAGCCATTGAGATCGAAAGTGCCGGAGGCAGAGACGGCCATGTTGAACCACACCGTGGGCTGCATGCCATTGCTGGCCACCAATCGGACCGTGCCCTGGCCCTGATCGAGCCGCGTGAGATTGCCGCTGCCGTTGCCGAGTTCCACGGTGCCGACGCGAATATTTGGAATCGCTCCGTTGGCACTGTTGATCGGGCCCAGCAGCCGCAGGACGGAGGAGGAAGAATCCTCCGCGCCCAAGTGCCCGCCGTTGCCGACAGCCGCGCCGACCGTGACCGCGCCGGTCACCACGGAGGTGCCGCCACCCGCGGCGTAAAGCTCGCCGAGGAAGTTGGTCTGCGCGGTGGAATTGAGCGTGAAGTCATTGCCCACCGTGATGCCGCCGCGCAGTTCGATGCGCGTCGAGCCGCCGCCAAGCGTGTTCAATGCCACCGGACCCGTACCGAAGGCGCCATTGGCGGCAGCGGTCACGAGGCCCGTGCCCGTGATGGCGATCCCGCCGGAGAAGGGGTTGGTCGCACCGGAAAGCGTGAGCGTGTTGCCGCCGGTCTTGGTCAGGCCAAAGGCGCCGCCGCTTTCTCCGATAAGGCCGGAAAGTGTCACGCCGCCCGCCGCGGTCGACACCGTCGCATTGCCTTTCAACGTCAGGGCGCCGGTCCACGTGCCGGTGCCGCTGAGCGAGGAAAGAGTGCCGCCGGCTTCCAGCGTCACCGGCGTGGCGAGGGTCCGCGCGCCAAACGTGGCGAGGGTGCCGCCATTCTGCACGGTCACCTGCCCGGTGCTCCCGCCGAGAGCGGTGTCGGAATTTTCGGCGACCAGCGTGCCCTGCGCGACCACAAAGGAAATGGGGCTGCCGGAGGCGTCGCCGCGCATTTCGATTTGGTTCGGGCCCGTCTTGGTGAGGGTGTGGCCATTGCCGGTGATCAAGCCGCCAACGTTGTTGGCAAAGCCGAAGTCGATGCGCCCGAAACCACCCACGGTGGCATCGCCGAGCAATTCGAGATTCAGGATGCCGGCATTGGACGCGATGCCCGTGCCGCTGTTGTTGACAACCGCGCCGAAGCCGCCGCCATCGCCCGAAATGCGCAGCGTATAGGTCCGCGCCGTGGGAGTCTGGCCATTGAAGTCCAGCGCGCCGCCACCCGAAACCGTGACGACTTTCGCTCCTGTGGTGCTCGGGCCAAGGGCGGCCGCATTGCCCAGGATCAGCGTGCCGCCGGTCACGGCAATGTCGCCCGTGAAAGTGTTGGCACCGCTGAGAGTCAGGTTGCCGGCGCCGCTTTTGCCAAGCGTGAAGCCGCCGCTGACGATGCCGCTGATCGTCACCGGGCTCGCCGTCGCGAGGATACTATTCGCCGCCAGCGTCACCGGGCCGGAGAACGTCAGGAGACCGGCGTCGATCTCGTCGCCCAGCGTCGCATTCCCATTCAGCGTGACGGGGTTGGCCACAGTGTGATCCAGGAAGGAATCGCTCGAAAGCGCGCCGCCATTGAGCACCAGTGTGCCGGTTCCCAGCGCCGCGTTGTCGCCGATGCGCAGACGGCCTGCGGAAATGGTGACGCCACCCGTGAAGCTGTTGGCCGAGCCCAGCGTGACGAGGCCCGTGCCGGATTTCGTGATCGTGGTGCTCCCACTGATGCCGGCGTTAAATCCCATCAGCGTGAAGGCATCCGTATTATTGGTGAACGTCACGCTGCTGGGCGCGACGTTCGCCGTGAGCGTGATGTCCCCGCTCGTGGCGCCATCGGCAAACGTTACGGCATCGAGATTGTAGAATTTTTCGGGGTTGCTGCCGCTGCGCCAGTTCGCGCTGGCATTGAGATCCCATTCGAAACCGTTCGCCCCGGTCCAGATGAGGTTGCCGGCGCTGCCGGCGAAGCTGACGGAGATCGCCGCCACTCCGTAGGCCGGCACCGGGACGAAGCGCGTATTCGGAGCCGTAATCGCCGGGGTGCCGGTGAGGGTGCCATAGGTCACGAGGTCGTAGCTCGCCTGGGTGGGAATGGCATAGAGATTCAGCCGGATGCCGCCGCTGGTGGCGAAATTTCCCGTGACCGCGATGGTGTCGCTCACCGCGCCGCCGAGATCGAGCGTCACATCGCCACCCGTCTGCGCCAGCGAAGCAAAGGCCAGCGGAGAGGCCGCGCCGTTTTGCATCGAGAAATTGGCATTGGTCAGCGTGATGTCCGTGGCGCCGAGCGTGCCCGTGACCGTCAATGTGCCGCCGGTGACATTGGTGGCGCCGCTGTAAATATTCGTGCCGGAGAGAAGCAGATTGCCGTTGCCCGTCTTGGTGAGCGTACCGCCCGCGGTGGCGTCGACGAGATTCGCGGCGATGGACGCGCTGAGACCACTGCCGACATTCAGTGTGTGCGTGCCGGTGGCGGCGAGCGCCACGTTGATGCCGGAGTCGATGGTCAAATTCGAACTCGCATCGTAGTTGGTGATGGTGCCGTCATTCCAATTCAGCGTGCGCGTGGCCGTGCCGGTGCCGGCGCTGATCGTTTGCGCGGCGAGGGTGGCGCCGCCGTTGAGGTTGAGCACGGAGGTCAGCGTGCCATTGGCATCCGTGTGCGTGCCGAAGGTAATCGCGCCCACTTTCACGCTGCCGCCGGTCACTGAAAATGTGGACACGAGCGCGCCGCTGTTGCCGTTGTTGTTCGACAATGCACCCAGGCTGATGCTCGTGGCGTCGAGTGTGCCCGCTCCCATCTGGAAGGTGGCCGTTTCCGTCTGCGCATTGCCGCGCGTGTACTGGCCGATGTTCAAGGCGCCGACCAGAGCGTCCAGCGTGCCGCCCGTGGCATTGGAAACCACGTTGAAATTGATGTTCGGGCTGACGCCGTAGACGGTGGTGTGGGTGCCCAGCGTGAGGTTGGCGCGGCTCACGCCATCCGTGCCGCGGATGACGAGCGTCGGGTTCGTCACGGCGCTGGCGTACTGGATCGTGCTGTTGTCGCGCCCCGACGTGGACATGGTGATGCTGTCGGCGTAGAGCGTCGTGTGCAGGCCGAGGTTCAGCGTCGCAGAATCCACAATGCCGCCCGTGCTGCTCGTTGAAATGGTCTGCAATTGGATCGCCGAGGCCGTGATGGTGCTGTTCGCCGCCAGCGTGACGACGCCGGAGGTGGAGTTCGTCGCCGTGGATTGGCCGGTGATGACGAAGCGGTGCGCCGGATCGTTGAAAATAAAGGCATTCAGCCCGCCCAGATTCAGCGTCGCCGTGCCCGTCGCCGTGGCATTGCCCACCACCAGATCCTGTCCCGGCGCGAGCGTGAGCTGGCCGGTGCCGGTCACGGCGGCTGTGAAGCTGTCGCCCACTGTGAGGCCGGCGAGCGTCTGGTTGGTGGCCCCAAGATTGAGCGTGGAGCTGCTGCCGAACGTGAGTGCGGTGGAAGCCGGGAGCGTATTGTCGCCGGCCGCGAGCGTCAGCGTCCCGGTGCCGTTTTTGATCACGGTTCCCGTGTTGCCCAGATGCCCGGCGAGCGTGCCGGATTGTAGGTTGTAAGTGGAAGCGGTGAGCGTGCCGGTGCTGGTGAAAGTCCCGCCGGCCAGTGTGAATGTGCCTACGGTGTCGCTGTTCGCTCCGAGATCGAGGATGCCGCCGGAAACCGTCACGGCGCCGGAATCGGACAGCGTGTCCGTCGCGTGGCCGAGCACGAGTTTTCCGTTGTTCACAAACGTGCCGCCCGTGAACGTGTGCGTGCCGTTGAGCGTCACGGTGCCGGTGCCCTGCACGACCAGGCGCTGCGCGCCGGTGAAGCCGATGGCGTCCGAGCTGTTCACCACGTAGTCCACCGTGTTGATGAAGGTCGCGCTCGCGCCGGTCACGCCGCCCGGGGCGATATTCACCGTCGTGGAGCCCACGGCCGCGCCGCCGAACGTACTAGTATCGGCAAAGACCACCTCGGGCAGCACGGCTTTGGCGGCGGCAAACGTGCCCGCGGTCCCGAGGGCATCGATGCTGAAATTCGCACTGGTGCTTTCATCCCAACTGTTGCTCGCGCCATTCCACCAACCGAGGTTGGTCACGTCGCGAAGCTGCAGCGCGTTGAGTTGCGGAAGATTGCTGGTCCCGCTCCCCGTCAGAGTGAAAGCCTGGCTCGCCGCGTCGGCAGAAAAATAGCCCGTGGCGAATTGCCCCACGCCGCCGGCCACGTCACCGACATTGAAATCGAGCAGGCGATTGAGGCCCCCGGTGCTGCCGATGGTTTCCGTGCGCGTGGCCGTCGTGCCCGAGCGCGGGTCGCCGACCCAGGCCTGGAGCAAATATTGGTGCCCGCTGGTGAGGCTGTTGAGCGTCACGGTGCCGGTGCTGTTGGTCGGGCCGTACACCGAGCCGGTAAGGATCTGCTTGTAGGTCGCGTCGAGATTCGTGAACGGCGCGGTGGTCGAGGTGAACACGGTCGTGTTGCCGGACCCGAGACCGGAAAGGCTGAGATTTGCACCGATCGCTCCGTTGGTCACGTTGGTGCCGGTGAACGTCACGCCGTTCAAAACCCGCGTGGTATTCGTCCAATTATAGCCATAGGCCGCGGTCCCGAGCGTCACCACGTCGGTCGGCGCTGCGACGTTGCCGGCGGGATCAAAAAAGATTCCGGCGGCAGTGGCGAGCGGCGGTGCGGCGAGAAGAAGAAGCGCGGCGGCGCTGGTAGTGAGAATGCGGGACCTTCCAATACGGCCCCCCGAGACAAACGCTTTGTTCATAAGCAACCTTGGTGTGAATTCCGTGCAACGGTTGTCGAAACACGGGCTCGCCCGAATCCGCAAAAGGAAACTCTTTGCCAACTGGCCGAAAAATTCGTCCAGTTCGGCATGGCCACTCTGCGCCGCCAAACGCTCGCCGAGCAAACCGCGGACCGGCTCCGCGAGGATATCACCGCCCGCCGCTGGACCACGCTGCTGCCCGGCGTCGCCGCCCTCGCGGCGGAACTCGACGTCTCCCGCGACACCGTCCGCGCCGCGCTGCGCCTGCTCGAGCGGGATGGACTGCTCCAACCGCGCGGCGAGGGGCGCGCCCGGGCCATCGCCAAGGTGCGCCGCCCCAGCCGCTCTCTGCGCGTGGCCATTCTGCTGCTCGAGCCACTGGAGCACGACAACCCGGGCTTTCAGCTCCAGATGCTCGGCATTCGCCAGGCGATCACCGCGCTGGGGCACGTGTGCTTTTTTGCTCCGCACACGCAAATGGCGCTGGGTCACGAACCCGGACGGATTGCCGCCCACGTGCGCAAGACCCCGGCCGATGCCTGGCTCGTGGTCGCGGGCTCGCTGGAGCTGTTGCGCTGGTTCATCGCGCAGGCGCGGCCCTGCATGGCGCTGGGCGGGCGCTCCGCCGGGCTGCCCATCGCGTCGACCGGTCCGGATTCCGGTCCGCCTTTGCTCGAGGCGGTGCACAAGCTCATCGCGCTCGGTCACCGGCGCATGACCCTCATCGCTCCGCAAGCGTGGCGCCTGCCGCAGCCCGGGCGGATCGCCCGCATTTTTCTCGACGCGCTGCGGGCCAAAAACATCCCGGTGGGCGAGTACAATCTCCCGGATTGGAGCGGGACGGCGGAGGGGTTGCAAACGCTGCTGACCTCGCTGTTTCGCCTCACACCGCCCACGGCGATTGTCACGACGGAAACGGTGCACACCGTGGCGCTGCTGGCCTTCTGCGCGCATCACGGCATCCGTGTGCCCCGGGATCTCTCGCTGGTGAGCACTTCGTACGATTCCTCGCTGTCGGCCTGCCACCCGCCCATCGCGCATTGCGCCAGCGACCGCAGCTTGATTATCCGGGCCGTGACCCGATGGATCGCGGACGTCGCCGCGGGAAGGACCCACCGGGAAGCCAGCATGATTCCCTCCACTTTGGTGCCGGGTGGCACGATGACGCCGGTGCCGCGCTGGGCGGCCAGCTGACTTTTCCGCTTCAATCCCCTAACCCCCGGTGCTACCCGGAGGTTCTCTCCGACATGAAACTACTCCGCTTCTTCCCTCCGTTGCTGGCCGTCGCGTGGATTTTGGCCGACGACAAGCCCGACCCAGGCCCAGCCGCGACCCCGGAACAGGACCAGGCGGCCGCGGAGTTGGTGAAGCGCGGGGCGCTGGTGCAGCCCATCGCCGCGGGGCTCAATTGGCGCTACGTCAATTTCCGCGGCGTGGAGAAAGTGGATGCCGATACGCTCGCACTCGCGGCGAAATTGCCGGGCATCATCGAGCTCGATCTCGCCGGAGAGAAATTTCAGCCGGACGATTTGGTGAAAATCGAGGGGCTCAAATTTTTGGTGAAGCTGAATCTTTCGAATACGCCCGCGAATGACGCCGCGCTCGCGCATGTGAAAGGGTTTGAGAAGCTGGAATCGCTGAATCTTTTTCACACCGAAGTGACGGACGCGGGGCTCGCGCATCTCCAGGGCCTGAAGAATCTCAAGCATCTCTACGTGTTCGAAACCAAGGTGACCGATGCCGGCGCTGACACCCTCCAAAAGGCCCTGCCCAAACTGAAGATCGAACGCGGCTGGGACAAGGCGGCGCCTGTCGCTGTGGCTGCAGCTCCCGCGCCCGCGGCTCCGCCCAAGCCGCCGGAACCGAAACCCGAGCCCAAGCCCGAGCCGCCGAAAGAAGCACCGAAACCGGTCGCGGCACTCACCCCTGCCAAACCCGAGGAAGTAGGGCTCGATCCCGCCAAGCTCGCCGGCATTCATGCCGCGATGGAGGCGCTCATCGCCCAAAAGCGCGGGACTGGCGTGGTGACGCTCATCGTGAAAGACGGACGGCTCGTGCACCTCGAAGCGACCGGCATGGCGAATCTTGAGACGGGCCGCGTGATGACGCCCGATGCGATTTTCTGGATCGCCTCGATGACCAAAAGCCTCACCGCGACCGCGGTGATGATCCTCGTGGACGAGGGCAAGCTCTCGCTCGATGAGCCCGCCAGCAAATGGGTGCCGGAGCTCGGCAAAATCAAACTCGCCAACGGCCAGCCGCCGGCGCGGCCCGTGACGCTGCGCGATTTGCTCTCACACATGAGCGGCATCCCCGACCCCGCACGCAAGCCCACGGACGGCAACGTGCCGCTGGAACAATACACGCGTGACCTGCTCACCGAGCCGTTTGAATTTCAACCGGGCGAAAAGTTTGAATACAGCTTCGGCCCCACCGTGGCCGGACGCTGCGTCGAGGTGGCGAGCGGCAAGCCGTTCGCCGATTTCATCCGCGAGCGCATTCTGGAGCCGCTCAAAATGAGCGATACCACGTTCTCACCCGATGCCGCGCAACGCGCCCGGGTGGTCCGCACTTACAAGGTTAAGAACGACGCGCTCGTGCCGGCGCACAACGCTTTCCTCACCTCCGAGCCGGATATCAAACGGGAAGCCGAACCGAGCGGAGGACTCTTTTCCACCGCGCTCGATATGGCGCGTTTCTACGAAATGATCCGCAATGGCGGCGTGCTCGATGGCAAACGGATCGTGAGCGAGAAGTCGGTGGCGGAGATGGCCAAATCGCAAACCGCCGGCGGCAAACCCATCCAATACGGCCTCGGCTTTTTCACCAATGGCGCGGAGAAAAAAGTGACGCCGGCCTTTGGCAACAAATCCTTCGGCCACGGCGGCGCCTTCGGCACCCTCGGCTGGATCGACCCCGAGAAGAACATGACGGTCGTCTACATGGTCGCCGACGTGCTCGTCCCGAAGGGCGGTGAGATGCGGGACAAGTTCTGCGAGATCGCCGCGGGTGCGGTGAAGTAACACGCAACCGCAAACTCGCACGGTAGATCGCCAGACATCTGCGACCTCCCGGTCGCAGCTACCTTGGGTTCGGCGCCTCCAGCGGCTTGGGCTTGATTCCCGGCTCCACCGGCGCCGGCGGAGCCTCATGCTCCTCCTTGGTGATGAACCCGTCGTGATTCGTATCCAGCCGATCGAAAATCTGCGGCGGGCCTTTGAATTCCTCTTTCGAGATTTTGCCGTCCTGGTTCCGGTCATCGCGCGCGAGCGCCGTTTCCCACGGCACGATCCGGCGTCCTGCCCCGTTGGCGATGAGCCGCTGCGGCCCGACGCCGCTCGCGGGCGCGGAGTCGCTGGCCGTCGTCACGGCCTCGATCTCGGCGCTCTTTTGTTTCAGCCGCGCATCGAAAAATCCGAGCACCAGGTCGTCGATATTTTTGCCCGCGAAACCGTTGCCATGGCCCGCGCCCTTGATGGTGTGAAAATGCGCGCTCACGCCCTCTTTTTTCAATGCTTCGAACAGCATCTCGCTTTGATTGATCGGCACCGTCACGTCCTTGTCGCCATGGACAATGAGGAAAGGCGGATCGCTCTTATCCACGAAGGTGATGGGATTGGCCTTCGCCACTTGCTCTTTCTGCTCCGTCACCGCGCCGCCGAGCAGCCGGCTCTCGGGCGATCCCGCGATGGCGTGCGATTCAAAACCCGGCGTCGTCACGAAACGCCCCAGATCCGTGGGGCCGTAGAAATCGCACACCGCTTGCACCCGGCTGGAAACATCGAGGTTGGCGCCCACCTCGAAATCCTTCACGTCGCCGCTCGTGCCGAGCAGCGCGACGAGGTGGCCGCCCGCCGAACTCCCCCACACCCCGAAACGATCCCCGTCGAGATGGTATTCCTTCGCATGCGCCCGCAGCCAGCGGATCGCCGCTTTGCAGTCCTCGATTTGCGCCGGGAAAATCGCGTGGTTGCTGAGCCGGTAGCCGAGGCTCGCCACCGCATAACCGTGGGCCAGGTAGCCCTGCCGCAACGGCGGGCACTGCTCCTTGCTCCCCGACGACCAGCCGCCGCCATGAATCCAAATAACCACCGGCAGCGGGCCTTCCGTTTTCTCGGGCAGATACAAATCCAGTTTCTGCCGCTCGTGCCCGTTTTCCACATAGGCCAGATCGCGGTGCGCCTGCACGCCCGTTGGCAGCAGCATCGATCGCACGGCAGGGCCGGGCGGAGCCGACGGCTGGCTCGGTTCCTGGGCGAGCGCTGTGAGAGATAAAAGCGGGACCAGAGCAAAGCGCATCGTGTTCATGGGATGTAAAAATTTGAACTAACCCAATGTAGCGAAGTTTTGCAGAATGGCACGGCGAACCGCGGGACGCCATTTGGACTGCGGTGGCAAAGCGGAGCGGCGACACCGCTTTGGATGCCGGGAGGGATTTCGGGAAGGCGGCAAGGAGTGACGCGTAAATCCGGCCAAAGCTGAGCACGAAAAGCCGCCCGGATACCGCTCCTCTCCGCCCACCTAAAATCCCTCCCGGCACTCAAAGCGGTGTCGCCGCCCGCGTCGCGGGCTCTGCCACCGCACTCCAAAGGGCGCCCCGCAGTTTTGAGCGACTATCGCCGCGCGGCGCGCAGCTCTTCGAGGCAGCGCTCCATGAGCGGCAGATCGATTTCGTGCACCTCGAACCGGGCGCCGATCCCGTGCGGATACGTCACGCAGAGCTCGCCGCCGAGGTGCTCCTGAAAATCGCGGATGCCGGCAAAAACCTCCAAGTGTCCGTTCGCATCGCGCTGCACCGCTTCGTCATGCCACAGCGGGAAGCCGCTGGCGCGCAGGCCCCGATCGATCGCTGCAAACTCTTCCGCCGAAATCCAGCCCTTCTCGCGGGCGTAGCAGGAATCCAGCAGCACCCCAAACGCCACCGCCTCCCCGTGGCTGATGCGAAAACCGGACATGAGCTCCAGCTTGTGCGCACTCCAGTGGCCGAAATCCAGCGGGCGCGCGCGCCCGTACTCGAACGGATCCCCGTTCGTGCGAATGTGCGCGAGATGCTCGTCGGCGCAGCGATAGACGAGCTGCTCCATCGCGGCAGCATCGCGCGCGGGAAACTTAGCCGCATGGTCGCAGAGCCAGTCAAAGAACGCGGAGTCGCGAATGATGGCCACCTTCCATGCTTCGGCCACGCCGCACAGCCAGTCGCGCAGCGGCAGCGTGAGGAGAAATTCAAAATCGTTCAGCACCGCAAACGGCGGCGCAAAGGTGCCCAGCGCATTTTTCCCGCCTTGGAAATTCACGCCATTCTTCACGCCCACCCCGGCATCGTTTTGCCCGAGCACCGTGGTCGGCACGCGCACCTGCCGCAGCCCGCGATGCACCAGCGCCGCGGCCAGGCCCACGGCATCCATCACCGCGCCGCCGCCCACGATGATGATGAACGACTGCCGGTCCATGTGGCGATCGAGCATCAGGCGCATGAAACCCTCGACGAGGCTGAATTGGTTTTTGACCGTCTCGCCGCCCGGCACGATCTGCGGCTCGATGGCCAGCTCCAGGGCCGTGTGGTGCGCGCCAAAATATTCGGCCACCTGTCCGGCCAGCTCGGGACGCGCTTTCGCCACGTGTCCATCGATGAAGACCATCACGCGATGCCGGCGCAGCTCACCCAGCCGCCCCAGCGTTTCCACGAGCACCGGGTTGCCGGGCCGGAAGAGCCCGTGCGTAAAGGTCACCGGAAAATCCCAATTGACGGAGATGCTCTGCTGGATGCTGCGCGTATGGTCGGTCATTCGTAAAGGCGAGATGAAAGTATCAGCGAGGGTTGAGAGAAATTCGAGGGCTCAAGTGTTCAAAGTGACCGCTCATCGCGTGCCCTCCATCCACTCCTGCACGCGCTTGGAAAGATCGAGCTGCGTCACCGGCGGCTGCGCAAAAGTCAACGAACTCGCCCACGCGATCTCCATGCCCGGGCGATTGCTCGCATGGGTGCCGTGGATGCGCCGCGGATCCATGCTCACCGCGCCCGGCGGCCAGCCGAGGAACAGCTCGCATGGGTCATAGCCCGGCTTATTGTGGATATCCACGTGCGTTGCAAAATCAGGCGCCTCACGCCGATCCGTAAACCACGGATACGCAAACCACACGCTCTCGGACGCGATGAGAATCAAGTCGCCACTGCGCCGGTGGGCCAGCCCGCGCTCCTGCTGCGCCGCTTTATCGAGCACCTCGGCCACGCCGTGCATTTTCGAAAGCACCGCCTTCGCGGCCTCCACCGAGGCGGCGTCGCGGCAATACACATGCGCCACGCCATGATCGCTCACTACAAACGCGCGCGATGTGTAGAAATCCGGATAGGCCATCCCCTTCAGCTCGCGCGTCGCAAACAGCCCCGCCTCCCGCAACACGCGGTTCGGATACACCGCTTCCTTCGCTGACTCGATCGCGTAGTCGCCAAAGAACAGCCAGTCATAGCCGCACTCCGCCGCCTTGTTTTGCAGACGCGTGAAATAGTCCAACACCACCGCCAAAGCTTGGTCGGCCTTTTTGCTGTCCGGGCCGTAGCGCTGCAAATCGTAGTCGAGATGCGGCACGTAGGTAAGCAGCAGATCCGGCGAGACATCCGGCATCTCCATCGCCGCGCAAATGGCGTCCACAATCCAGTCGCTCGATTTGTGATTCGCAAAGGGACCCCAATAATTAAACAGGCTGAACTTCCGCCCGATCCGCTCCTCCAGCTTTTCCTCCAGCCACGCCGGCTGCGTGTGGCAGCTCTGAATCATGCCTCCGCTGTGCTTGTGCACGGGCCACGGTGACACCACGAAATCCACCGCCTCGCCGAGCGATTGCTGCCAGAACATCATGCCCACCGTGCCGCCCTTGGCGCGGAAGCTCTCCCAGATACGCGGCCCTTCCACGAGCTTTGCGCTCTGCTCCCAAAACATCACCTTGCGCAATTCGTCAAAGAACAGCCCGTTCGCCACGAGCCCATGCGAGCCCGTGGGCTGGCCCGTGCGGAAGCTGGCCTGCACCGGGCACGTCACGGCGGGAAAGATGGCCTGCGCCGGCTTGAAGGCGGGCAGGTGCGACACGAGATTCCACCCGAGGGCGGCGGTATCGACGACGAGCAGTTTGCGTTTTTCAGGCATGAAGGGCGGGTAGAAAACCAGCTTGCCGCGATTTTGCTAGTCCGGTGCGCGATTTCTTACGGCGTCGTAAGACGCGGCCCGCGAGCAGGACGCACGCGAAACACCCAGGCGATCGGGCAAAAGCACGATGGTTTTCCGGCGGGCCTTTGCCAGACTGGCGGGGTGAAAGCCGTCCTTCTATCCCTCCTGCTCACCATGCCTGCCCTCGCTGCCGATCCCGCCGCCGTGGCCATCAATCAACTGGGACTCGATTTGCACCGCCGCCTGGCCGGCGAGAAAGCGGATGCCAATCTGTGCCTCTCTCCCTACTCCATCCAATGCGCCCTGGCGATGACGTATGCCGGGGCCGATGGCGCGACACGCGCGGAGATGGCGAAAGTGCTGCACTATCCCGCGGGCGACGCGATTCACGAATCGCTGCCGGCGCTCAGCAAGGCGCTCGACGGCATCACCGAAAACACGACGCAGTGGGCGGAGGCTCAGAAGCGCCAGGGCGGCTCCGGGGAGCCCATCGTGCTCACGCTGGCCAATCGTCTCTTCGGACGGAAGGGCTACGCCTTTCACGAAAAATTCCTCGCGCAGCTCCAGGGCACCTACCACGCACCGCTTGAGCAGATGGACTTCTCGCAACCCGGAGAGGCAACTCGCCGCATCAATGGCTGGGTGGCGGAGCAAACGCGAGAGCGAATCAAGAACCTGATCCCGGACGGAGTGCTCAATGAAGCGACACGCCTCGTGCTCGTGAATGCCGTGTATCTCAAGGGGCCATGGGCGGACGCCTTTCGTGAAGCGGCGACGAAACCCGAGCCCTTCCATGTCGCCGGCGGCGCCAGCAAGGACGTCCCGACGATGACGCAGCACCGCCACTTCGGCTACGCCAAACACGACGGCTACACCGCGGTGACCATCCCTTATTTCGGTCGCGGGCTGCATTTTCTCGTGATCGTGCCCGATGACGTGAAGGGCCTCGCCGGCGTGGAAAAGAAGCTCACCGCCGAGGCCCTGGCCGATTGCGCGCAGATGGGATCCCAGGACGTGATCCTGCATTTGCCGAAATTCAAAATCGAGGGCTCGACCATCTCGCTGACCAAGGAACTCGGAGCCCTCGGAATGAAGACGGCTTTCGACCAGCCGAAGGGCAGCGCCGATTTCAGCCGCATGGCACCGCGCACGCCATCCGATTACCTCTACATCTCCGAAGTGCTGCACCAGACCTTCATCGCCGTGGACGAAAAAGGCACGGAGGCCGCCGCCGCCACGGCAGTGATCATGGCCGCGGGCTCCGCCGCTCCCGTCCAGCCGCCCAAGCCCATCGAAGTAAAAGTGGACCGCCCCTTCCTGTTCGCGATCCAGCACGGCGAGACGGGCGCCTGCCTCTTCCTCGGCCGGGTGACGGAGCCGAAGTAGCGAGCAAAGGTAGGGACGCCGCGCCGTCGGCGTTCCTGATCTCCGGCAAGGGGCGTGATGCTTCCCGCCCCGCATTCCCTCCCAAAGATCACGGACGGCGGCGGCGCGCCGTCCCTACCTTTATCGGCCTCGTCTCACGTACGTTTGCTCTGCCCGACTTCGGTTGGAAATCCTACAGGATTCAATCACCCGGAGTATCAGTTCCCCGACGCCACGCCCTTCTCCACCTTGTTGATCGCCTGGTCGATCAGCTTGTCGGCCTCGTGCCGCTTCTTGGCCTGCACTTCGGCGATCGCCTGCTTGATGATATCCATCGCCTCCACGCGATAGCCCGCCTTGTTGCGGACTGCCACGTTGAGCCGCTCCATCGCGGTCTTTAAATCCGGGATCGGATCCACCGCGCTGCGGGCCGCATGCAGGGCATCCAGAGCGGCATGCATTCGCGGCTGCGCGGGTTTCCCAGCCTTGGCCGAGGCTGGGGCGAGAAGGGAGAGCAAGAGGATCGCCGCGAACGCGATCCATTGACGGAACAAGGGATTCGATTGGGAATTCATGGTGAGGCGCGGGAACTCTGGACCGTGCCATCGCACAGTCAAGCTCACGCCGAACGCCTCACCGGAGCCGCGCTACGAGGTCTTCAGCACCTCGATGAAGGCTTCCTGCGGGATGTTCACGCGGCCAATGGCCTTCATCCGCTTTTTGCCTTCCTTCTGCTTCTCGAGCAGCTTGCGTTTGCGCGAGATATCACCGCCATAGCATTTCGCGGTCACATTCTTGCGCATGGCGCTGACGCTTTCGCGGGCGATGATTTTTCCGCCGACGGCCGCCTGGATGGCGACCTGGTAGAGCTGGGTGGGGATGACTTCCTTGAGCTTGGCGGCGAGGGCGCGTCCGCGGCTCTCGGCTTTGTCGCGATGGACGATGCTGCTGAAGGCGTCCACACGCTCGCCGTTCACGAGCATGTCCAGCTTCACCAGCTTGTCCGCGCGGTAGCCGGCGTGCTCATAGTCCATGGAGCCGTAGCCGCGGGTGATGCTCTTCATCTTGTCCACGAAATCGACGAGGATCTCGTTCAGCGGAAAATCGACGGTGAGCATGACGCGGCGCGGGTCGAGCGTCTCGGTGTGATCGACGACGCCGCGCTTGTCCATGCAGAGCTGGAGCATGGGCGAGATGTACTCGTTCGGGATCATGATGAAGCACCGCACGATGGGCTCGCGGATTTCCTCGATGATGCTCGGGTCGGGCAAATTCTCCGGGTTGTCGACTTTCAGGATTTCGCCATTCGTCTTCACCACCTCGTAAATCACGGAGGGGTAGGTGGAGATGATGTCCATGTCGTACTCGCGGCGCAGACGCTCCACGATGATCTCCATGTGCAGCAGCCCGAGGAAGCCGCAGCGGAAGCCGAACCCGAGAGCCACGCTGGACTCCGCCATGAAATGGAAGGCGGCGTCGTTGAGCTGGAGCTTGCCCATGGCCGCCTTGAGGTGCTCGAAATCGGCGGTGTTGATCGGGTAGATGCCGCTGAAGACCATCGGCTGGAGCTCCTGAAAGCCCTTGAGCGGCTCGCTGGCGGGCTGGCGGGAGTGGGTGAGCGTGTCGCCCACTTTCACTTCCACCGCGGTCTTGATATTGGCGATGACGTAGCCGACGTCGCCGGGGCCGAGTTCGTCCTGCGCCACAAACTTGGGCTGCTGCGGGCGGAAGATGCCGACTTCCTTCACTTCGTAAGCGGCGTTGGTGGCCATGAGGCGCACGACGTCGCCGGCTTTCACCACGCCATCCATCACGCGCACGTAAATGACCACGCCGCGGTAGGTGTCGAACGTGGAGTCGAAAACCAGGGCGCGCAGCCGTTCGTTGCGATTGTTCTCCGGAGCAGGGATGCGGGCGACGACGGCCTCCAAAATATCCTCGATGCCGATACCCTGCTTCGCGCTGGCATTGATGGCCTCGTCGTGCGGGATGGCGAGGATGTCCTCGAGCTGGCGATGGACGCTGGGCAGATCCGCATTGGGGAGGTCGATCTTATTGATGACCGGGATGAGCTTCAGCCCCTGCTTCATCGCCAGGTGCACATTCGCCACCGTCTGCGCCTCCACGCCTTGCGCGGCGTCGACGATCAGCAGCGCCCCTTCGCACGCGGCGAGGGAGCGGGAGACCTCATAGGCAAAGTCGACATGGCCGGGCGTGTCCATGAGGTTGAGCAGGTATTCCACCCCGTCCTTCGCCTTGTAGCGCATGGCGATGGGATGGGCCTTGATGGTGATGCCGCGTTCGCGTTCCAAGTCCATGGCATCGAGCAGTTGGTCCTGCGACTCGCGCTTCTGGATCGTGCCGGTGAACTCCAGCAGGCGATCGGAAAGAGTCGTCTTGCCGTGGTCAATATGGGCGATGATACAAAAGTTGCGTGTGTGTTCGGACATGGAGCCGGAAAAAGGGCGCGGAATATGGTGGCGAAGAACTGGAAACGCAAGGTGAACGTAGGATGGCCGCCCCGCCACAGGGCCAGCGGCCTTCGAAATTAGTTAGGACCTGCTTCATTTCTAACTTGTCATCTTTTCTAGGCAATCCTACACCCCACCTCGTTTGCAGGAGCCCCATTCCCAAAAACGATGGTTCCCGAGCCTGCGCACCGGTCAGTTCGCGTCGTTTTTTGTCTCCAAAAATTCATGCCATGAACTTCCTGAAGCTCCGCAAAAGCATCGTCACCCCTTTGCTCGTGGGACTTGCCAGCCTCGCCGCCACCACCGCGCAGGCCTACGAGATCTACATCGAATTTGATCCGAGCGGCAACGGCTCCATTCAAAAATTCAACAGCGGCAACAGCACCGGCACCCCCTTTTCTTCAGGCTTCGGTTTTCCGCAAGGCCTTGTCCGGGACAACTCGGGAAATTTTTACCTGGTCGACCAGAATGTGGGCCAGCTCTTGAAAGTCCCCGCCGCAGGCGGAAGCCCGACGGTGCTGGGAAACACCGGCATCTCTCCCTATGACGTCGCCATCGACTCCGGCGGCAATCTCTACGTCGCCAACTACGTCGCCAACACCGTCCAGAAATTCGGTCCCACCGGCACAAACCTCGGCAATTTCGTCACCGGCATCTTTACGCCGGACGGTCTCGCTTTTGATGCCGCGGGAAATCTTTACGTCTCCAGCTACGGCGACGGCACAGTCCAGAAATACAATGTTTCGGGTACCTTGGTGGGCACCATCGGCAGCGGCGTGGGGCCGCAAGGCCTCACCTTTGATTCCGCCGGAAATCTCTATGTGGCGTACTCCGGCAGCGGTGTCGTAAAAAAATATAACTCCTCGGGCGCTTTTGTGAGCAACTTCGCCTCCGGCTTGACCCAGCCGACCGATCTGGCCTTCGATCCCAACGGTTACCTGTATGTCACCGATTGGGGGATCAGCGGCAAAGTAGAGATCTACAGCCCCACCGGAGTTGATCTCGGCCCGTTCCTCTCCAATGTCCCCTACGTCACCGGCATCCTCATCGTGCCCGAACCCGGCACCGCCGCGCTCCTCCTGGCCGGAGCCGCCGTCAGTGCCGCTCGCCGGAGGCGCCGGTAGAGACGAGTTGCCCCGTGGTGGATGAAAGAGAGACGTCTCGAATGCTCTCCATCATCATTTTGTCGCCCATTATTTTGTCCCTCAGAAACGGCCGCGGCGACGCGTGCGCCAAAATCTCGACGACAAAATCATGGAGCGAAAAGCGACGCAGCCTCCGCAGTTCATGATTTTGTTCCTCATGATTTTGTCTCCAGAGAACCTCGCCCACCTCACCAACTGAAAATCCGCGATAGGAGACAAAATCATTGGGAACAAAATCATGGAGCAGGGATGGAAAGCCGGCCCTCTCCTTTCATAATTTTGTGTCCCATGATTTTGTCTTAAGAGCGTGGCACCATCGCCATTGCTCTCGGCGGGCGAGCACGTTATGCGGGCGGCGATGAAACCCGTCCGCCTCCTCGCCTCCCTCGCTCTTGGCACGTTTGCTTTGTCCGCCCGCGCGGTGACGCCGCCCGACCAACTCAAGGTGCCGGAGGGTTTCAAAGTGGAGCTGCTGAAAGAAGCCAGCCAGCGCGATGGCTCGTGGATCGGC
>FTCB01000095.1_pt1 | contig 17897 bp, 18 predicted proteins | sample 1639431 | NCBI WGS metagenome assembly FTCB01 (sample SAMEA3914864, study PRJEB12502) | metagenome | biome: forest; material: soil | place: USA | collected 2012-03-12 | depth 0.3 m
AGTGGCGCGCAACTCTTTCGGCTGGAATCAACGGGTGGTTCGCCGGGGGAAGTACTCGGTATCGCGGCCTCGCTCAGCGGGAATAACGCCCTGGTTGGAGCTTCCAGTGCAGGCTCTCCGATCAATGGTAGCGCTTACATTTTCGATACGGTTAGCGGAACCAAAAAATTTCGCCTAAGTCCCTCCGACGGCTTGGCGAACGATCGTTTTGGCGAGTCCGTTGCCATCAGCGGGAGCATCGCATTGGTGGGAGCGAACAACACAGATGGCGGTATCGGAAGCGCTTATGTATTTAACGCTTCAACCGGCGGACAGATCTATAAAATCAATGCGGAATCGCGCGTTAGTGGCGATCGCTTTGGCGCTGCCGTTGGACTATCTGGAAATTTTGCCTATGTCGGTGCTCCCGGCACGAATGGTGATAGTGGACAGGTCGTTATCTTTGATCTCAACACAGGCTCCCAGAGTGGCATTCTTGCCGCCTCCGATGCACAGGCTTCCAACGATTTTGGCGTCTCTTTTGCCACCAGCGGACATCTTGCCATAGTAGGCGCTGACGGCGTAGCCTCGGGAGGGGGCGCGGCTTACGTGTTCGATCTAAATACCGGCTCTGAGATATGGAAGCTCACTGCTCCCGACGGCAGCGCAGACGATCATTTCGGCTATTCCGTGGCTATTAACGGCGACCTGGCCCTCATTGGCGCCTTCAGAAAGGGCTCATCGATAGGAGCCGCCTACATCTTTAACCTCAACACCGGTGATCTGCTCCAGGAAATTGCCTATTCCGGCACTTCCACATCCCCTGCATTTGGTGTTGCCGTCGCCCTAAGCGGGACGGCAGCCTACATCGGGGCTCCGCCAGACGACGTCGATTCCCAATCTGCCCGAGGCAGCGTCACAGTCGTCGATGTCGTCCCAGAACCTTCCTGCTTTGCCTTCTTGGTGATCGGCCTGTTTACGGCTCTTTTTCACTCGAGAAGAATCATCAATTCCCCGCGGCCATAGTCTCCTATAGTACTTGGCTCGCGGTGAGCTGAAGTCATTCGGCGAGGCTTCGATTTACTTGGAAACCGAAGCAGGTCTAATCACTTCCGGCAAAAACCCTCCATCATTCACCCCCACTTCCTTCGCCATCAGATCATTCAGCAGCCCGTTCATCCGCAGGATCAAGTCCTTGTTCGCCTCGCGATCCAGCGCCAGATTCTTCATCTCATTCGGATCCTCCTGCAGATCGAAAAGCTGCACGTCATTGTGCTGGAAAATCTCGTCGATCGTCTTCGGTGTGTTGAAGTCATTCGGCGCGTAGTAGCGGGCAAATTTATAACGCCCATCGCAGACAAAGGTCAGAAAGCCCCGCTTATCCAGATACGGCTTCACGTTGGTCAGCGCCTTGGCCTCCGCATTGCCGGGGACGAGACATTGCGCGCAGAAATTCCGCTCGATGGTGGACGGCCCCACATAGTTGAACAGCACTCCCTCGCGCACTGCGTGAACATTTTGCCGCTGATCCGGCGCCAGGGTCGCGGAGAAATCATGCCCCGGCAATCCCTTCGCCGCAGCCTCGCGCTGGGCCGCGGGCAATCCAGTCAGCCCAATGAACGTCGGCAGCAGATCCAAGTGGCTGGTCAGCACATCGCTCGTGCCAGCGGGATAATCCGGATGCACGATGATGAAGGGCACCTTGGAATTCTCCTCATAGCCAAAGGGCCCCTTCCCGCGCAGTCCCCCATGCGAACCGCCCATCTCACCATGGTCCGCCGTGAAAACCACGATCGTGTTCTTCCACAGATCCATCTCATTGATCGTGCTAAGCAGATCGCTCAGCGTGCGGTCGTTATCGCGCAGCAGATTCAAATAAAGGTTGTTGAACCGCCGCCACATGTCCTCGCGGCCCTGCGGAATCTCGCCCAACCCCATGGACCACCCCGCGCGATACTCCTCCAGCGCGGCGGGAAAGCCGGTCGCATTGATATCCTCGGACAGGCTCACCGGCAGCTTGAAATTCCAGTCCTTCAGAAACAGCACATCCGAAGGCGGACCAGTCAGTTCCCCCGCATCCAGCCCCTTCTGCACCACCGGGTGGCCGGGGATATTCGCATCGCCGTACATGATGTCGTGCGGATTCACAAAGCTCGCCACCAGGAAAAACGGCTTCCCGTCCGTCTTCATCGCGCTCGTGCGCAGCCGCCGCAACGCCTCGCCCGCCGTGAAGGAATCATTCTGGAAACCCGCATCCGGCTTGCTGCCGATTTCCCCGCCCGCAGAAAACGCATCGAACCCATAAGGCTGTAGCGCGGTCGAGTAATTCGTCGTGTCCTTCACCGCGAGGATGCTCTTATCCATCTCGTACTTGCCATAGTACGCCGTGTTGTAGCCGAGACTCTTCAGCACCGAGCCCATGTTGGGCAGCGCGGGATTCAGCGTGGGCGTGAAGGGATACTCCATCTGGTCAAACACCCCATGCCGCTGCGGCGGCAGCCCGGTGAGAAACGACGCCCGCGAGGGCGAGCACATCGCCGAGGCAATGTAATGATTTTGAAAGGCAATGCCCTTTTCCCGCAGCCGCTCCCGCGCCGGCAGGCTGTACCCCGGCGCCGCCAGCAGCCTGAACTGCTCCTGATCGCAAATGATGAAGAGAATATTATAAGGCTTCCGCGCCTTCTGCGCCGCCTGTCCGCCCGCGGTCTGCGCCTCTGCGCGATCGGGCGCAAGGCCGATCGCCGCCAGCATCGCCACCACACAGACCAGGGTGAGCGTGCTGTGATGCAGCCGCCACAGGGTGGTTTTCATAGGGTTGCCCTATTTCCGAAAAAGCGCCCGCGTTTCCGCCGTATCCGGGATTTCCAACCTCACCGGCACTCCATCGCTAAAAACCCCGTCCTTATAATAAGTCGTCTTCAGCGCCAGATCGAGTTGCGGCGGCGAGGCAAAGCCACCCCACACATTGGCCTCCTCCACATGCCGCGGCGTGTGAAACACCCCGCACGGCGCGAGAATGCAATCCAACGGATCCATCGCTCGCATCTCCCCCGGCACGCCCAGGTACGCGCTCCCCTTTCCCGACCAGAGCACGAGACACTCATCGGACACCGGATGCGTGTGGGCAAACTCCCGATCTCCCCCGGCATAGCAAAAATTGAACCCCGCCGTGCGCGTCCCCGAGCCCGGCCACGCCACCAGCACCGCCGGGCTGCCCAGCGCGCCAAAAATCGTCCCCTTGAATACATTGAACAACGCCCCCTCGCGGCGAATATCCTTCACCTTGCGGTTCCACGAGCGCACCTCGCTCTCCGTCTCGCGATACTGCAGCGCCAGCGGCGCCCGCAGCTTACCCGTATCCGCGTTCAACCCCGCATGGAAGCAGGCATCAAGGTTCATCACCCCCATCCCCACATGATAAAATCCCGCCTCAATGTAGAGATCGAATTGCGGCGGCGTGATCTGCGCGACCAGCACAAAATCCTCCGTATTCCCCGCCGCATTCCGCACTGCATGCGCCACGCCCTCCGGAAAATACGGCATGTCCCCCGGCTCCACCGCCACCCAGCGCCCGAGCAGGAAAACCTCGCCCCGGCCCGCCACGCAAAGCAGCAACTCCTCCGCGATCGAGTACGCATAGCTCTTACTCTCCTCCCCCGGCTTCACCGTGATCACATGCACGCTCTCCGTCTGGTAGCCATTCCCCGGCCACGCGACGAGCCGCGTATGCAGCCCGTGTGTCTTGATCACCACCCCTTCGTTCAAGCTTCCGATCGCGCCATGCTGCCGAATTTGCGCTGCGGTGAAATACTTTGCCTGATGTGCGGGGGCTGCCATGGACGGAAGACTACCTAAGTCGCCTGGGCATGCCAAGCTGAACACTGATTCCTATTTTCTCACTCGTCCTTCATCTTCGGTTCCGCGTCCACCTCGCGAAATACTTTCAGCGGCTCCTCCTCACTATCCTGCCACTCCTCCTGCAGCGTCACCGAGATGTCCCACGTGCCGGGCTTCTCAATCTTTAGCGAAAAGGAATTCGTCGTCGTGATCTTCCCATCCGCCGGGTCCGTCTCCACCGTGCCGTCCGCTTCCGGCTCACTCTCCTTCACGTGCCACACATACTGCCGCTTTCCCGTTCGCGTCCACGGCGGTCGCCCAAAGGTATCCGGCGGCGCGTCCGTGCTTCCGCCCGAGAGCGCATAGTTGATCGTCTCGCCAAAGAGCATGTACTCCGGTTGATCCGAGAGCACCAGCGGTGGCGTCGCCGCCCTCACGGGATGGCAACCCCACAGCGACACCAGCACCGCGAGGCACCTCGTCGCTCCTGGCATCATCATGCCGTACATCCGGCTCGCGCAGGCCTTGCCTCCGCGAAGCGCAGCCTAAACCGTCGAGATGCCCATGTGGCCGCTCTTCGAATCCTGAAACACTCCCGCGCGATAGGATGCACGGTGCAGGGTCTCGCAAATTTGCTCCTTGGTGATCGCACTCGCGTCGTAGCTTAACCACGCGCCGCGCTGAATCAGGTTTACTTTGTGGACGCCTCGGAGACTCTTCAAGATCTCTCCGACCGCCACTTCTGCTCCGGGTGAATCCATATTCGCAATGGCCAAATCAAGCTCATCCCATTTCATATTTTTATAAAACTGACGCCGGGATTCTCAACCCGTCCCCCGCCCACCGCAAGGGAAAATCACACGTTCGCTCTTCTTTCTTTCTTTTTCTTTTTCTGCGCTTCGGGTTGCGCCTTCCCAGCCCGCGAAGACACCATCTCTTTTCCGCAGGATTGCTGGCTACCGGCGCGAGATTTTCCGGAGGTCAGCCAGTACTCTCACGGGCCGGTAAACGTGATCCCGCCAGGCTCCACAAAAACCCCCGGCGCATCGCAAAACGGATTCTCCACCATCCGCGCCCGCACCTCAAAAATCTCGCCGATCGCCTCCTCGGTCAGCACCACTCGTGGCGCACCGGCGGCCCGGATGCGCCCAGCCTTTAGCAAAACCAGGCGATCCGCGTATTGGCTCGCCAGATTCAGATCGTGCAGCACCACCAGCACCGCCATTCCCTCCCGCGCCAATTCCCGCGCCACTCGCAGCGCTCCGTGTTGATGCGCCGGATCCAGCGCGGAAATCGGCTCATCCAGCATCAGGCACGAGCCCGTCCGATGCGCGCCCCATCCCACCTGGAGCAGCACCCGCGCGAGATGCACTCTCTGCAATTCCCCGCCGGAGAGTGTGGTCACAATGCGATCGCTCAGGTGCGCGCACGCCGTCTTCTCCATCGCTTCCATCGCCCGCTCCTCGCAGCGCGCCGCATCGCCCTGCGGCGACCGCCCCAGCAGCACAATCTCCCGGGCCGTAAATTCAAACGGTCCCCCCGAGCTCTGCGGCAACACCGCCCGCCGCAGCGCCAGTTCCCTGGGCGGCCATTCGCTCAGCGCTTTTCCCTCAAAGAGCACCCGCCCGCGCGATGGTGCTAAGTCCCCACAAAGCATCTTAAGCAAAGTCGATTTTCCCGCCCCATTCGGCCCCAGCAGCGCGACGAACTCGCCTGCCGCCAGCGCAAAATCCACGCCATCGACCAGGGCTTTTTCCCGCACGGAAAATCCTGCACCCTCCGCCCGTACTACGTCCATGCGGCAGCCCTCCTTTGCCGAAATAGCATATAGAGAAAAAACGGCGCTCCAAAGGCCGAAGTCAGTACGCCGATCGGCAGCTCCGCGGGCGCAAAAATCGTCCGCGCCACCGTGTCCGACGCCACCAGCAGCAGCGCCCCCAGCAACGCCGAACCCGGGATTACCCACCGATGATCCGGCCCCAGCCCCAGCCGCACGATATGAGGCACCACCAGCCCCACAAAGCCAATGATCCCCGTGAACGCAACGGAAATTCCCACCCCCAGCGCCGTGAGCACAATGAGAATCATCTTAATGCGCTCCACCGAGAAACCCAAATGCCGCGCCTCCGCCTCGCCCAGCGCCATCGCATTCAAGGCCGTCGCCCACCTCGGCGCGAGCAGCACCAGCGCGAGGCAAAACGGCGCCGCGATGAATACTGTCTGCCAGCTCGCCGAGCCCAGGCTGCCCAGCATCCAAAAAGAGAGCGACCGAAGTTGCGCGTCGGTCGCCAGATAGGTCGCGAAGCCCAAAAACGAGCCCACCAGCGCATTGATTGCGATGCCCGCCAGCAGCAGCGTCGCCGCCGCCGTATAGCCTCCACTCGACGCCAGCCGCTGCACCATCAGTGTCACCATCAGCGCCCCCGCAAAGGCCGCCACCGGCAGGAAACGCGGATCACTCAACGCATGCGCCTTCGGCAGGAGCACCGCTCCCACCACCAACACAAAAGCGGCCCCAAAGGCCGCCCCGCTGGAAATGCCGATCAATCCGGGATCCGCCAGCGGATTCCGAAACAGCCCCTGCAGCAGCGCCCCGGCCACCGCCAACGATGCACCAACCAGACAGCCCAGCAACACGCGCGGCGCGCGCAGTTGCCAGAGCACGCCCTCGTAGCGCGACTCGGAGACCGCCGCCCCGGTGATTTTCGCCACCAACAACTCCCAGAGTTTATCCGGCGGGATTTTCATCGCGCCGATCGCCAGCGAGAAAAAAACCACCGCCAGCAGCCCGAGCACCAGCCCGCCGATCATCAACGTCCGGCCGGATCGCCTTCCGGCGCGTCCCCTCATTTCTGCGCCGTCTGAGCCGGTGGGTGCAATTGCGTAAACAGCTCCTGCGTCGCCTTCCCCATCCGCGGGCCAAAGCCCAGCAGATAGAGATCATCCATCACGATCACCTTTGCGTTCTTGCCCGCCGGTGTCAGATCCACCCCCGGCAGCTTCAGCAAACCTTCCACTCCGCCCGCGCCGCCGATCGCTCGCGTCGTCGTCAGGATGTAATCCGGCGCTGCTGCCACTGCGGCTTCCGCTGTCAATGGCTTGTACCCATCATAGTCCTGCACCGCATTCACTCCGCCTGCGAGGGCGATCACCGCCTCGGCCGCCGTGCCGCGACCCGCCACATTCATCGTGCCCCCGCCGTGCGCCATTAGGAAAAGCACCTTCGGCCTTTGAGTGGCTCCCTCCAGTTGCTTATTCACCCCAGCCAGGTCGGTCGACAATTCCGTCGCCACTTTCTCAGCCTCTTCCGCATGGCTCAAGGCCGCGCCGACTTTTCGAATCCGCTCGATCGCCGCGTCCGGTGTATGCGCGCTTTCCAGCTTCACCACCTTCACCCCGGCCTTTTCGATCTGCTCGATCACAGTCGCCGGCCCGCCATCCTCACTCACCAGTAGGATCGTGGGCTGCACCGAGAGAATTCCCTCCGCTGAGAGCTGCCGCGCATAGCCTACCTGCGCCAGCTTCGCCGCCTCCGGCGGATACACGCTGGAAAGATCCACCCCCACCAGCGCCTTGTCCGCGCCGATGGCATACACCGTCTCCGTGATCGCCCCCGCTCCGCTCACCACGCGTTCCTCCGCCTGGGCCGCGACGCAGCCCAGCACACTTAGCCAAAGTATTAGCCTTCTCATAAAGCCAGCTCTCAAGCCTCAGGCTCTGGGCAGCGCGGCTACGATCTTGCGCCAATTCTCATCCTCGGCTTCGCCGGGCTTCCGCTTGCCAAAGAAAATTACCAGGTTGTTGCTCTCCGCGTCAAAGAGCTCCAGCGAAGTCACCACCCCGTCGCTCGTGGGCTTCCGCACCACCCAGGCCGATGCCACCGCCGTGTCCCGCAGGTGCATGTTGAATTCGTCATCCAGCACGTTCAGCCATTCCTCGCCAAACATCTTGATGTTCTTCACCGGTCCCGTGTGGATCTGCAAACATCCGCGATTGCCAATGAAGACCATGATCGGAGTCTCTCCCGCCGACGCCGTTTCCAGCATCTGCTTCGTCGCTGCCGGCGTCACGCGCCAGGCGTGGCCTTCCGGCGCAAGGCGCAACGCCTGCTCGCGGCCCACCCGGTATTTCCCGAGGATCATGAAGAACGCATGCGTGTCCTTCAGTTCCAGCCAGGCCTGTTGAAAGCCCGCCACATCGATCTCCGCATCCGGCAACAACGGCGTCGCCACTGGCGCGGGCGCCACTTCCTGCACCGTGCCCTGATCTTCCGCGCGGAAGCGGTTCATCAACTCACCGTAGGCCGCATAGTTGCTCTCCTTCTGGAGATACACCTTGTGGATCGCCGTGCCCGTCGCGTCAAAGAACTGGAAGCTTTGACGATCGCCGTCCGGCGTCACGTCCGTCACCGCAAAGCCATGCTTCCAATGGTTCAGGAAGAGGCGCAAATCAATGTCCGGCCCCACCACCTGGCCCATGCCGTGGAAAAAATCCACCTGGAGAAAATTGCCATACCGCTCGTGCACCGCGTGTTCATTGCGCGTCAGGCACATCACGCGCCCGAGCTTGGTCAGTTCCTTTAGCAGCGCGGTCCAGTCGCCGGCCAGACGGGTCACCCGTCCTCCGCAATCCGTCGCCAGCAGCTCCGCTTCGCTCACGCCCAGCTCCGTCGCGGCGTCGCGAATCCGCAGCTTCGGCTTTTGTTGCAGTAGTTCGGTCCAGCGGTCTTTGAGGGATTCTTGTGTTTCGGCTTTCATAGCATGTGTCCTTTTATTGGTTTGGTTATTTGGAAAATTTCTCTCGCCGGCGGAAGGCCACGGTCAGCACCACGATCGCCGAAATGAGCAGCGCATAGGTCGAAGGCTCCGGCACGGCGCTGAATTGCACCTGCACCGAATTGCCACTCACCAGCCAGCCGCCCGAGCCAAAGCTCGTGTCGAGCACAAAGCCCGCGCTGTTCACCAGCGCAAAGTCCGTCAGGTCCAGCCCGCTCGCGCTGCCGTAGGTCAGCAGCGTGTACGCCACCCCGGCCTGCGCTCCCGGCTCGGCCAGAAATTGAAATTGCATATTCCCCGCTCCCGTCGATCCCGCCAGCAATCCATTGACGTTGATCTGGTCCGAGATCGTCCCGAGTTCATACACCAGGCTCACGCCCGCCGAGCCATTGAGCGAAGCTAGCGTCAGTGTGCCGGGACTGTCCCCCGCCGAAAGCACACTTAGGATGCCGCCCGTCGTCACCGCGCGGTTCACCGTACCCACGCCGCTCAGCGTGCCGTTCAACGCCAGCCCGCCGCTTCCGCCCAGCGTTCCATCCACCACCAGTTTGGCTCCGCTGTTCACCGTCATCGCGCCATTGCCTGTGAACGAATTTCCACCCGCAATCACCAGCGTCCCCGCGGCCACCGTGGTATTGCTATTGTAGCTCTTGGCCGATCCCGAATACACCACCGTGCCCGGCCCGGAAATGGTCACGCCCAGGCTGGTGTTTCCACCCGTGATCGCGCCGCTGAAGGTCACCCGATCCGTCACCTTGCTCGTGGTGAATTTCACATTGTCCGATGTCCCGATATTCACGCCGCCCGAGAAGGTCGCCCCGCCGGTCGTGCTCGTCGCCCCGAGCGTTTTTTGGAATGTCCCCGTTGCCAGAACCACATCCCGGCTGATCGTGTGATCCCCTTCAATCAACAGCGCCGCGTCTCCCGCCGGCACCGTCGTAAAGACCGTGCTGTCCACGCCCAGCGCTATCGCCGTGGACGTGCTGCCCAGCGCGCCCGTCGAGCCGGCATCCGCCGCCACGATCATCGTGCCCCACTGCACACCCGTCGCGCCGGTGTAGGTGTTCGCGCCGCCGATCCGCAGCGTTCCACCCTCGATGGCCAGCGTTCCGTTGAAGGTGTTGTTGTTATTCAATTCCAGCACCCCATTGCCGGTCTTCATCAGGCCATAGGCGCCCGAGATCACTCCATTCATCGCCACCGTACCCGAGTTGATCTCAAAGATATTATAAGACCCCAGCGCATAGTTGGCGTTGATGCTGTATTTGCCCGTGGCCGAGCCGCTCGTGGTCACGCCCGTGTTCGCCGTCAGCGTGAAGTTCCCCGGCGAATCGATCACCGTGTTCGCCGCCGTGTCAAAGAGCACCTGCCCCACCGTGTGATTCCCATCCAGGTGGATCGTCGCCGCTCCGGCGTTCCTGAAATTCACGTTTCCGTTGGTGTTCGTCGAGGTATACGTTTGCCCGCTCCACCCGTTCGCCGCGTTCCAGTTTCCGTCTCCGCTGCTCCACGTCCGCGAAGCCGGGACCACTTCCGCAAAGGTCTGCGCCGTGTCCAGTGTCGCCAGTTGAAAACTCATGCTCGAGTCCGCCGCCGCAAAGACGACTTCATACGAAGTGATGCCCAGTCCCGTCAAATCCCACTGCACCGCCGAACGGTTGCCCGTGCCGCCAAAGGAGGACGAGGACGACGCGTATTCCCGCAGCAATTCATTCGGGCTCAGCGAGTGGCTGCCCGTTCCATCCGTATAGTTCAGCTTGATGGACGAAAAATCCACCATCGTTCCTTCCGTCTGAAATTGAAACACCACCGTCCCCAGCGAGTAAGGCGTGGTGTCGCGCAGCGTAAAGCTCGTCGCCGCGGCGAAGCTGTAGATATTCCCCGCCGAGCCCGCGCCGATGATAAACGCCGAGTTCGTCCCATCCTGTGTGATCGTCGGATTATTGACATTGAAATACGCCGAGGGATTCGGCGGGCTCGAGTTTGATGGCGCCGGGAAACCCGCCGACGAAGCCGATTGGTAAATCCCATTCGGAGCCGCCAGATCCGGATAGTTCGCGTTATTGTACGGCGTATAGAAAACATCCCAGCCACTGTATTCCGTATTGGGCTGCCCATCGAAGGACGGCACCAGCAGCCCATTATAAAGAAACGATGCCCTGCCTTGCTCCGCGCCCAATAGGCCGATCGCTCCCACCGCCAATGCTAATAGATTCTTTTTCATTAGGGTCTTCCTGGTCGCGTTGTGGGGGGAACCACATAGTTGGGATTATTCTGCGCCAGCGCGTTGCGGTTCCACAGCCGCATGTCGCGCAGTTCTTCCACGCCGTACCGGCGCACGCTGCCGTCCAAAAATGCGCAAATCGCCTTCCCGCTATACCGCGCATCCACATTGCCGTACTGCGCGGGATCGGCGTCCTTCGTCCAGGCCGCCGCCGACCACAGCGAGGTCGTCTCCTTCGGCGGAGTCAGAATGCAATACCCGCTGATCTGCGTTCCGCCCGAGCCTCCCGGCGCCGTCCCCGCCCCGGCCGCCGTGGCAAAGACCATGATCGAGCTGGCCATCCCCTGCCGTGTCAGGCATTCGTCGGGAAACGTCATCGCGCCCGCCGCGGAAATATCCCCGCCCACAAAAATGTAGTTCATCCCAAAGGCCGGGAAGCAACTGATGCTGTACGTATCCGTAAACGCGATCTGCCGCAGGTTGTCGTTCACCACGATGGTCCCGCGCATCTCGTAGTTGAAATAGGAGGCCAGCCGGTAGGGATACCGCTGCGCCGGTGGACCCGAGAGCACCGTTCCATCCGGCAGCGAAAAATCCTGCGCCGTGCGGTCATAGCCCGCCATGTACTTCCCGTCGTTGTCCACCGCCGTATTTACAAACGCCGTGATCAGCGTTTTCGCTGCGCCGGTCTCACGCACCGAGTTGGCCGACTTCAGCGCGCTACCCGAGATCCCCACGACCAGCCCCGCCAAAATGGCAATGATCGACACGGTGACGAGGATCTCCACCAGGGTAAATCCTCGTCCGTGACGGTTGCGATGTCGCAATCGGCTCATCAATTCCTCTGCGCTAAATCCTTAGGACTGCGCTTTCGCCATCCGGCGCTTGGCCAGAAGCACAAAACCCACTCCGGCAAAGCCCATCAGCGCCCAGGTCGAAGGCTCCGGCACCGCTTCCGCCGTGCCCTGCGTCAGTTGAAAGCCCGCCGTCACCGCGTGCTGCGTCATCTGCCAATTGATCTCGAAGCCGGTGATTTCGCCCGAGATGCCCGAGAGATCCCAGGTGAAGCTGCGCAGGTCATAGTTGGTCGGCATGCCAAACAACGTGACCGGTGTTTGCGACAACAACGTTCCACCCGCCACGCTGGCCGAGAGATTCGACACATCGCCCAGCGTCGTGTGCAGCGTTAGCGTCGGGTTCACCAAAAACGCTCCCGCGATGCTCGACTCCAGGTTCAGCGCGCTCAGCCCGTCCACCGGATTCGTCGAGTCGATTTTGTAATTCGTCGTCGAAAAGAAGTTGTAGATGCCGCCGCCATCGGTCGCCCCCAGGAAATCCGTCGTCTCCGAGCTGTTCAGGTCCAGCTTCTGAAAGGTCACTCCGCGGGGATTCGTCGGCGTTACCGTATTGTACACCGTGTCCGGCCCCAGTGCCGCCGGCCACACCTGCGATCCCGAGGTCGTCGCGGGATAATCCGGATGGTTCGTCCGGTCAAAAGCCGTCCACTGATCCGACACGGTATTGGGAGCGATCCCGCCTTGGCCTGTGAAAGTCGGGATAAACGTCGCCGCCCGGAGACCGGAGGTCGAAAGGGCCAGCACCGAGGCGGCCAGCAGAAGGTTTGTGCGTAGTTTCATTCCCCGCACCCTGCCGTCTTCCCAAAATTCCCGCTAACGGCCCCTTGCGGAAAGTTAGCGCAATCTTGCGCTCCCGCCGGATTCTACGTCACCCCCCTTCTAACCAGCCTCCTTCTCGTCCACCTTTTTCTCCTCATCCGAAAGCGTCAAATCCGTCCCCGCCTGGCCTTCCACCACCTCTGGCGGCGCCGCCAGGATCGGCGGCGTCATCCCGCCCTGCGCCAGCTCTTGCGCCAAAAACATCCCGATGCCCCCGGCCAGCCCAGTCTCCTCCACCGGCTTCTCCTCTTCGCTCTCCTCCGGCTTCATATCATTGCCTCCTCCGCGATGTGTTCCTCCACCTCCAGCAGCGTCGGGCTTCCCGCCCCATGCTGCGAGAGCCAGCTCTCCACATAGCCCGCCACCTCCCGCCACCCCGGCTCATTGCAAATATGGTGATCCCGCCCCGCAAAGAGCCGGATTGACTTCGTCCCCACCGCCATCCCATACGCGTCGAAATTCCGCTCCACCAGCGCCTCGGGGACAATGTGATCCTCCCGCCCCGACAGAAACAACAGCGGCACATGAAACTTTGTCAGCTCCACGTGTCCCTCCTTCCCCAGCGCAGTCCGCAGCACATTCCTACTCTCATGCACCGCATACCACTCCCATTCCCGCCGCGACTCCTCCTCTGTCAGGCAATTTGCAAACGTCTCATGAAACAACTCCGGCGTCATCTCCTGCGGCGCATCCCCCATCATCGGATTCAAAATCGCCACGGTGCTCTTCAAAAAATTCCAGTCCAGCGACAGCATCGCATTCGGCGCCACCGGGCTGATGCACACACCCGCCGCCGCCAGCCCCCGGTTCACCAGCACCTGTACCACCAATCCCCCCACGGAATGCCCCACCAAAATCGGCGGCTCCTCCAGCTTCGAGATCACCCGCTCCATCTCCCCCAACACCCCGGCAAAAGTCAGATCCCCCAGCCCGGCTGGTACCCGCGCCCGCAGTTCCGACGGTTCCCCCTCGTGCAAAGGCCACGCCGGCGCCAAACACTCATACCCCGCCGCCTCAAAAAACCCCACCCACCTCTCCCAGCACCGCGGGGTCATGAACATCCCGTGAATAAAAACAATCTGCTTGGCCATATATAAGTAGATTCGTTTCTCGGCCCTATTTGAGTGCGTTTTTCGGCGAGTTTTGAGGGGTTTTTGTGGTACTTTTTTGGGTGATTTTGGCTTGGTTTTGCGGGGGTAGCGCAAAGCGTTGCGGGAGGGTAAGAGGTTTGTGGTTAGTGCGATACGCGAGATTTTTTGGAGGCACGTTGCGTTGGGGCCTTTGGAGGTGGGGGCACTAATTTTTGGGGAATTTGGGGGGATTGCGGGCAGCGGGCGGAAATTTAGGAAGGGGAAGTGCATGGGAATGAGCATGTTATGCACGGGCTGGCGGGCGTTGAGGGATAACAGCGTTTCTGTGCCCACGGCCTGCGGCCGGTTTTTTCGCTTCGCTCCAGAATTTGTTTTCACGGCATAGTCAATACCATATCACCGAGAGCAGTTCAAGGCGGAAGGAAGAGTCCGTACATCCCGAAAGGCGACTCTGCGGAATCAAATCCCCGACATCCTGCCCGCAGGTTAAGATGCGCGTGCTTAGGCTCGCTTTTAGCGGGGTTTGGGCTTAGGAAGCTTCTTCCATGATCCGATGCGCGCCATGGCAAGCCTTGCTGCTCATGGTTCTTTGTGCCCCCTGCTTCGCTGAAGCTCCCCCCGACCTTCCGGGCAATCCCCTCCCCACCAAACTTCCCTCCGGCTTTTGGGCGGCGAAACCCAAGGCCGCCGCCCTGGCCCTCGTTCAGGCGAATCTTCCCGCGAAGCTCCCGCCCGATTTTCAGATCGCCTTTGATGACCGCGAGGCGGGACCCGCCCCCGAGATCGCCTCCATCGCGTTCTCCACGGGCCAGGCCCAATACTTCCTCCGCCTTGATCCCAAGGGCTCCTACCTCGCCTATGGCCAGCGCTGGGACGACCGCATCAACTTCCGCGCCAACTTCCTTTATCCACCCTCGGCCGACCTCCGCCTCTGCCCCGTCCCCTACCGCGATGCCCGTCAGCTCGCCCACGTCATCTGGTGGCTCGATCACCTCCGCACTCGCGGCTTCACCGATAGCCCCGATAGCATGATGCGCGGCTACGCCGACGACGCCGGCCACCCCGGCTCCGGCTGGCTTACCCTGCGCGATGCCCAGGGCGGCGTGCTCCTCGACGACACGAAGCGACTCTGGCAGATCACCTTCTCCCTCGCCTTCAACGGCTACTGTGACCGTGAGGCCACGATCAACTTCATCAACTTCCTCTTCAAACAAGCCCTCCCCGAGCGTCTCGGCCCCACCTGGATCAAGGCCGATCCCAACCCCAAAAACCCTTACGCCTCTCCCTCCACCCTCTATTCCGCCGCGGAACAAGACCACCTCCGCGACGTCACCCTCCGCCTCCTCGCCCTCTCCTCCCCGGCGCAGGACCACCTCTCCTTCGCCGTCGCCTCCTGCGCCGCCCGTGCCGCCGGCGAACTCACCTTTCCCGAAGCCACTCCCCTCCTGCAAAAAATCGTCGCCAGCCTCCCCGCGCCCACCAGCCCGCTCCGCCTCCCCGAGGAGGTCTTCCTCGAAGAAAACCAGCTCTTTCACGACACACCCAAGGACGCCTCCGAATCTGTCAAAAGCGCCCTCGGCGAAAAGGTAAGAGCCTTCAGCGCCGAGCGGGATGCCATTAAGCTCGGCACCACCGCCGGCCAGCCCCGCGAACTCCGCGATACGGCCGAGACCGCCCTCCGCCAGATCCGCGATGCCAATAACATCGACGCCCTCACCACCTGGGCCACCACTCCCGAGCCCGGCAACTACTGGGCTCTCTGGCGCGTCTCTGTCCTCGATCCGACCCGCTACCCCCTCGCCCTCGAATGGTGGCTCAAGCACACCTACCCCGTCGAACATTACCTCATCCTCCGCGACCTCAAGCGCGTCGCGCCTGAGCGCGCCAAAGAAATCCTGGCCACTCTTCCGCCAGATCAGAAAACCTGATTAGTTTTCCGCCGCCTCCAGTTGACCCGACGCCAACCTTGCAACCTACTCCAGACCTTTCGCTCCATGAACCTCCGCGACCTTATAAAATCCCTCCACGAGGCTGACCCCGACTTCGGCAAAGTCAGCAACGCAGAGCCCTCCAAGGAGTTCGCCTTTACGATACCGGGCGATCTTACCGTCGGCCAGGTGGCGTCTTTCTCTGAAGCCGAGGGCAACCAGCGCATCACCGCCGTGGACGACTATGGCAACCCTGTTCTCCAAATCCCTCTCGGTGAGACCAGCCGAACCCTGCGCTTTGACTTCTGTGGCCGTACTCTCGACCTCCCCTTCAAAGAAGACAACGTCCCCATTATCCTCTTTATCGATGTCATCACGCTTCTTCTCGTCCAAAAGGTCTGTGCCCACCCGGAACGGTTTGACCTTCACGCCACCCGCGAACAGATCCTCGCTCTGCCATTCTACCGCTTTTACTACGACAGCACGGAAGGCTGGTGGGAAGCCATCTTCGACAAGCCATCTACAGCCTGAGACGCGCAATCGTCAGTAGCCGAGCCCCTGCTGGCCAACTCGAAACTACGGCCACCCGCTCGTCCTCATCGACGAAAAAATTCCCTTCTACGACACAGAATCCGTGGCGCCCTAATCGTCTGCACCACCCCTCAGAAATTCGGCTTAATTGAAATAACCGGCTGCCACTGACCTCCCGTGATTGACCTCTATCCCATCGCGCTAATTGTCACCACGGGACTTTTGTGGTTCTTCACCTGGCTCACCGCCCATCGCCTCCTTTGGTCATTCTGTGAACGTCACCCCTCGATCGCGCGGCAGGAAATCCCGCATGCTTTCAATCGCGCCTTCGCCCATCCCGAAAAAGCCCTGTACTTTTTTCGGCCCAAAACAGCCGAAGCCCTACGCCACGACCCGCCGCTCTTCCGCCTCCGGCAGCGCGTCATTTTTCTCACCATTCTTTCGGCAGTGGTTCCCTTGCTCGGCTTTTTAGGCCTCGGCGCTGTCGCTCTCTTCGGGACATTCAAGTAATACTCGCCTCAAAACCCAGCTCGGCTCCCTCCAAACCATCGTCATTCCATGAGCACACCACCCATCCTTTGCGAGCAATGCCAAATCCGCGAGGCCCGCGTCCACCTCACGCAGATCACCGACGGAGTCCGTCGTTCCCACGACTGGTGTGAAGAATGTTACGGCCAGATGACACCCTCTGCCGCACTCCCCGACGTTACGGGCCTTATGGCCGCCATGGCTGCGGCGCACTGCAAGTACTGCGGAGGCCAGCCGTGCGTCAACCAAGCTATCCCGGATCGCGAGCCGACTCCGACCGGAGACATCCAAACCCACGGCTTCATGTGCGAAGCTTGCCAACGGGAATTCACCAATTTCTACGGATCATATCAGGAACGCATCCGATCCGGCCCCTTGGAAGACCGAAGACAAGCCATCCATGAATTCCTCGCCGAACTCGAAAACCACCTCATCCGCGCGGCCAAGCAAAGATCTCAGGAACCGCCTGAAAAGTAGGGAGACGCTGATTGAAGCGGGATGGGAAGCCAAGGTTGGCCCGACCGATCGCATCATCGGAGCCGAACTTGCAGGCGACTGGGGTCAGTCGCGAATGGCGGCAAGATAAGGGTGATTGGGAGGAGAAATGAGACGGGCCTACAGCCCTGGGAGTTTGGTTGGGTGGTCGATTCCTGGGGCTTTGCCCCAGGCTGGTATGAGTTGGGCCTTTGGCCCACTCGGCGTGGAGTCACACGTCCCAAACCGGCCTTATCTTACCGCCATTCGGGTCAGTCGCCCCCACCAAATGGCCACCGCAACACCGCAAATAAACGCGTTCCGATTCAATCAGCGCTTCCCTAATGTTGTGTCCCGGAAATACGGGAAAGAAATCGGCTGAGTTTCCCAGGAGGGGTTCTGCACTGATGATTCAAGGAAGCGGCTTGGTGTCTTGCCATCCGACTTCGCAGGGGGAATCAGGTTCAGATTATTTTTCCAGTTATTTGCGGGACACGATACTAAGGAGACGCTGATCAAAGCCAGACGGGAAGCCAAATTACCCTACCTATAGTATCAATGGAGACGAACGCGCTGGCCGTTGGGGTCAACGGCCCCTACCAAATGGCCGCCTCAACACTGTGAAAAGCGCCTCCCTAAGTGGGACGCTGATTAAAGCGAGATGGGAAGCCAGGGTTGGCCCGACCGATCGCATCATCGGAGCCGAACTTGCTGGCGACTGGGGTCAGTCGCGAATGGCGGTAAGATAAGACGGATTTGGGACGCAGCCCCTTCAGGGCAGGAGGATATTTTCGCCGAGAACCCAGGGTAGCTGCGCAACCCTGGGCTAGGGGATGAAGCCCCGTTGGGGCTTA
>FTCB01000501.1_pt1 | contig 17712 bp, 14 predicted proteins | sample 1639431 | NCBI WGS metagenome assembly FTCB01 (sample SAMEA3914864, study PRJEB12502) | metagenome | biome: forest; material: soil | place: USA | collected 2012-03-12 | depth 0.3 m
GCCCTGAGCCGCGCAGCGGCTCCCAAAAGCGCCATCCTCTCCGCCAACGTCGTCCATTCGAGGAGCCGCTGGCGCGGCTCAGGGCGACGAGGCCGTCGCCCCTCCCTGGCGCATCCGTCGCCCACCAGATAGTCGCTACGGGCCGCGCTGGGCTTCTTCGTGGGCGTTACGGGCTTCCTTGGGGGATTTGAAGACGTAGGGCGGGCGGGCCCATTTGGCGGGGGCTGGGGTGGTGGCGGCGGGGATTTGCAGGTTGCGGGCTTCGCTTCCGCGCCACCACTGCACGCCGGCGCCGATGAGGAGAGCGGAGAGGATGAAGACGACGAGCTGGATTTCGGCGCGGGTCACGGGGCAGCGGGGAGCGTTTGTGTCAGAAACGCCCCGGGATGGCACGGCCAATCGATTCCCCTCCTAACAGGGGTCCGGGAAAGGTGCAATGAACGGCGCTTGAGCGGCACCAAAAAGTATGGGACGCCGACGGCGCGGCGTCCCTACCTTTGCTCGAGCGTTTCTCGCGCGATCGGTGTCGTGTCCGGCACCCTAGCTTACAGATCCCAGCTGCCGACGTCGTCGGCGGTGTCCGGGATACGGTCTTTGCCGGAGGAGAAGACGTCGTAGGCGGCGGTCTTCGTCTTGGTGGCGGGATAGCGGTAGTGGTAGTTCATGCCCCAGGGATCCTGCGGGATCACGGGCATGAGCTGGCGCCAGCGGCGGGGCTGCGGGTCGCCGCCCGGCAGGGCCACGAGGGCCCCCAGGCCTTGCTCGGTGCTCGGCGGCGCGCCATTCAGCGTTTCATACATCTGGAGCTGCGTCATGATGTTTTGGAGGTCGGGGCGGACGCGGCCTTCTTCCTGGGCGATGCTCAGGTTATTGCGCAGCAGATAAATGGCGGAACCGGCGAGAACCGCGATGATCATGACCACGAGCATGATTTCCAGCAGCGTGAAAGCGGCGCGGAACGAGCGGAGTGGCCGAAGGGCCGGCGTGGCGGTGGCGTGAGTTTTCATGGATTTACGGGGCTCAATTTATAGTCGAAATGTTTCCAGTTTTGCTTGAGTTGCAACTCGACGTTGCGCACGGCAATCGGGCCGCTGTCCTCGGACATCCCGATGGTGATTTTGTTCAATCCAGAGTGCAGCAAATGACCTGGGATGACAGCCTGGGCCTTGAGCCAGCCGGTGTATTGAAAGCGCATGGAGGGCTCGAGCGCGCGGCCTTCGCCGCGGTAGCCGGGGTCGGCGAGGTCCGGCCACTGCACGCTGGCAAACACGGGCTCGCCGGCATTGGCGAACACGATGGGCGGAGCGGTGAGGTCGGCGTTGAGCACCTCGAAAGTAACCACGGTGATGAGCGGTTGTTGCACCAATTCAAACGGCCACTGCGCCGAGGTGCCATCCGCCTGGGAGAAACGAACGATGCCCGGATCGATGAGCGCCTTCACGCGACCGAAGAGCCGCCGGTCATCGGGCTCGGGTCCCATCGGCGCGGCACCGCCGAAGGGATCGACGATATCGGCGGGCGCCTGAAAGTCGTTGGTCTGCAGCGTGGTGACGGATTTCAGCGAGCCGGCGAAAGCACCGCGGACATTCGATCCGTCGCCGGCGACGGCGATGTCCACGTAGTCGGCGCCATCGAGCGGGATGACGAGGCTTTCGCTCGTGGACAGCGCGAGGCCATTGCCCAGCGTCGGGCTGCGGAAGCGCTCCTTGCCCGTCTCGCTCCACGCGGTGACGACGGGCTGCATCTCGGGGAGATCGTCGAAATAGACGCGGAGCAGCAGTTCGCGATGCAGCGTGGGCATGCGGCGGAGGCGCAGGCGGAAGGTGGTCTTCGGCGGCTCCGCGCCCATGGCGGGCTCGCGCAGTTCCTGGAAAGCCTCGAACCAAACGGGAAGCGCCGGGCGTTCCGCATTCTCATTGGCGAGCGCATTGAAATCGAGCCACACGGAGAAGGGCGTGATTTCCTCGGTGAGCGGCGTCGCGGGGGCTGGCTCCGTGGACGGTGTTAGCCCGGCTGGAGTCTGGGCGAGCGCGACCGTCGCCAGCGAGGCGGCAGAGGCGAGGCGGAGAAACAGGCGAGGCATGAAGGTGAAAATTAAACCGGCGGTGCGGGGCGTGGCAAGCGCGGCGGCACCGCACTCAAGTCCCCATGGAACCGGGGTTTGGGGGAAAAGTTTCCTGATTTAAGATTTAAGAACGGAGATTTAAGATTTGCTCCGAGGTTCGAGCGTCGGGGCACGTCCTAAATCCCTACACCCGCTGCCACTGCGGCTTATTGTCGAAGACGTAGCGGTAGTAGTCGCGCTTGCGCAGGGCGGTGCTGGCGGGTTCGTCGATGACCGTTTTTGCCGTGGGGTGCATCTGGAGAATGCTGGCGGGGTTCATCGCGGTGATGGGGCCCTCGCAGGCTTCGGCGATGGCGTGGGCTTTGTTTTCACCGAAGGCGAGCAGCACCACGGCGCGGGATTCCATGATGGTGCCGACACCCATGGTGACGCAGTGCATGGGGACTTGCGCGATGTCGCCGTCGAAAAAGCGCGCATTGTCCTGCCGCGTCCGCTCGGTGAGGGTCTTGATGCGCGTGCGCGAGGCGAGCGAGGACGTGGGTTCGTTGAAGCCGATGTGGCCGTCGGAGCCGATGCCGAGCAGTTGCAAATCAATGCCGCCCGCGCCGCGGATGGCGTCCTCGTAGCGCGCGCATTCCCACGGGATGTCCTTCGCCATGCCGTTGGGGATGTGCGTGCGCGCGGCCGGAATGTTCACGTGGCGGAAAAGATTTTCCTGCATGAAGGCGTGGTAGCTCTGCGGATGCTCGGGCGGCAGGCCCACGTATTCGTCGAGGTTGAACGTGGTGACGGCGGAGAGATCGAGGCCTTCGGTTTGGTGGAGCCGGATCAATTCGCGGTAGGTCGCGAGCGGCGTGCTGCCGGTGGCCAGGCCGAGCACGGCAGTGGGCTTTTCACGGACAAGGCGCGCGATCAGGCGCGCGGCGATGACGCTGGCGGCTTCGGGCGTTGGCTGGATGATGATTTCCATGCAGGTGTGGATCAGGATTTTGGAAAGTGGGTAAACGCCGTAGCGTTTGTTGTGGGTTGCTGGGCGGACCGGGAGATGCTATTCATGGTCCCATGATCGACCTGCGCATCCTCGATGCTCCCGGCCAGCGCGAACAGCTCTGGCCACTCAGCGTCGAGGCGTATCACACGCTCGGCGAAGCAGGGTTGATTCCGGAAAAGACCGAGTTGCTGCGTGGCTTCGTTTTTCGAAAAATGCCCAAATCCCCCTTTCATCGCGCCATTCTCCAACGGCTCCTCGAACGATTGAATGCGGTCCTGCGGCGGGATGCTTTCTGGCTGCAATCGGAGCAACCGCTCACTTGCGGCGACTCGGAGCCGGAACCGGATATATCGGTGATCCGTGGAAGCAATGAGGACTTTTTGAATCAGCATCCGGCCACGGCCGAACTGGTGATCGAAGTTGCCGTCCATAGCCGTGAGATGGATCGCGCGAAGGCAGCGATTTATGCGGCAGCGGGAGTGAAGGAGTATTGGATGGTCGACGTCGCGGCGCGGGTCATTGAAGTACGCACGCAGCCGCGAGACGGTGGCTATCAACAATCCATTGCCGTCGAGGCGGACGGCGCGGCGGAGTCGAGCACAGTACCAGGATTTCGGGTGGAAGTTGCGGCGCTGCTCGCTCGATAGGCTGCGTGGCAACCGGCCATTCGGTTGTTGCCGATGGTTGGGCAGCAGATGTCTGCCTACAGTTCGAAAGATCGCTCCACTCATGACGCCGATTGATTCGCCACCTCTGCCTTGATGCGCTCCACGGCGAGGCGGGCGTGGGCTTCGTCGAGTTCGATGCCGGTGCAGGCGCGTTGGAGCCGGGCGCAGGCCACGGCGGTGGAGCCGCTGCCGAGGAAGGGATCGAAGACGTGGTCTCCTTCGTTGGTGGAGGCGAGGAGGCAGCGCTCCAGCAGGGCGAGCGGCTTCTGCGTCGGGTGGCGGCCCTGTTCCTTCTCCGTCTTGCGCGGCGCCACGATGGTCCAGATGTCCCCCGCCCCGTCTTCGGAAAATTCGTCTTTGCGCCAGACCGTCTTCATCTGCCGGCCGGTGACCTGGCGCATCGCGTCGTAGTTGAAAGTGTGTTTGCTCTCCTCGCCTTTCGCGGCCCAGAGCAAGCGCTCGGTGGAGTGGGTGAAATAGCGGCAGGAGAGATTCGGCGGCGGGTTGGGTTTTTCCCACGTGATGTCGTTGAGCAGCTTGAAGCCGAGCTGTTGCAGCGCGTAGCCGATGCTGAAAATCACGTGATGCGTCCCGCTGATCCAGATGGTGCCATTCGGCTTCAGCACTTGCTGGCAGCGGCGGAGCCATTCGCGGTTGAATTCGTGATTGAGCTCGGGGCCGCGCGATTCGTCCCAGTCGCCTTTGTCCACGCGGACCATGCGGCCATTCTGGCAGGTGATGCCGCCATTCGAGAGGAAGTACGGCGGGTCGGCGAAGATGCAGTCGAAGCGGCCCGCGGGGTGCGCAGCGCTGATGGCGTCGAGCAATTCCAGGCAATTGCCCTGATAAATTTCGAGCGCCCGATCCGCGCTTTCAAAAACCCGCACGGGAGTGGTGCTCATCGACCAAGTTGTTTGCTCAGCTTCGCGACCACGTCGGCGCGGAAGCGGTCGATGTAGCCGGTGACGTAGGCGACGATGTCGAGCGTGTCGTCTTTCACCAGCGGCGTGAGGTCCATGGCGAAGGCGAGGGCGTTGCCGCGATCGACGCCGTGGCTTTCGAAAAAAGTGGCGTTGGCGTGGCGGCGGCCGATCACGCCGAGGTCGTAGCGTTTGCCGCCGGCGATTTGGCTGTCGAAGAGGCCGTTGATGGCGGCGGCGAGATTATCGTGTCCGCTCACGTCGTGGGCGATCTTTTCGGCATCGAGCATCCAATCAAGATCGCGCCACACTTCGCAGCCATACACGGCTTCGGGGCGCCCGGCGGCGGGCAAGGTGCGAATGGCTTGGATCAGCGGAAGAACCACGGCGATGTGCGTCTCGTGTTTATCGGCGGGGTTGTGCGTGTAGACGACGCGCGGGCGCATGGCGCGCAGCGCGGCGGCGAGGTCTTCGCGCAGGCGCGGGTCGCTGGGATCTTTCGCGGCTTTGCTGGGATAATCGAGCTGCACCATCGCGGCGTAGCGGCCGACGATGGCGGCGTGGCGCTGCTCCTCGCGGCGCACGGCCTGCATCTCGGCATCGGTATAGCGGCCATAGGCGCCGGTGCGCGCGCTGCCCGCGCCATTCGTGCAGGTGATGCCGGCGAACCATTCCGTGTCGCTGTGGTAGCAGGCGATGATGCCGTGGAAGGCCATGAATTCCAAGTCGTCCTGGTGCGCCCCCACGCCGAGATGCGTCACCCGGGCGAAGGCCTCCGTGGCGGGAGTTCCGTCGGGGATGAACAAGTCGGCAGTCGGAAGATGGAATTTCATGCAGTGGCGAAAGTTTCGGTATATTGGAGTGGCGCGCGGGCGCGAGGGAAAAGGTAATTCCACGTCGGCCATCGATCGTCGAGGCGGCCTTTTTGGACTGCGGTGGCAGAGCGGCGCGGCGACACCGCTTTCCAGCTAGCCGGGGAGCGGAACGAACGGCTTATGGCGTAGTATCACAGCGAAGCGACTCGCTCCGTTTCACGTCTATCGCCAAAGCGGTGTGGCGCTTCGCTTCCCACCGCAGTCCAAAGGGCTGCCCGGCTATTTGCCGTCCAAGGCAGCGCGCACGCTCCACTCGCACGCTTCGAGACGGGCCTGGGCTGTGGGCAGGTCGACGCCGAGGGCGACGGAGACGATGCGGACGGCGCGGTCGCGGAGTTTCACGTTGGTGGCGCGGACGTCGACCATGGCGCCGCCGCGGACGTGGCCGAGGCGGATCATCGTGCAGGAGGAAAGGATGTTGAGCGCCACTTTGGTGGCCGTGCCGGCTTTGAGACGCGTGGAGCCGGTGACGATTTCGGGACCGGTGGGCAGGTCGATTTCCACATCCCAGGGCTTGGGCGAAGCATGCCGGGCGGGGTTGCAGGAGAGCAGCATCGTCCTGGCGCCGAGCGCGCGGGCGCCGGCGAGCGCGCCGAGGACGAAGGGCGTGCGGCCGCTGGCGGTGATGCCGCAGACGACGTCACCGGCACGCACCCCACGACTCGTGAGCGTGGCAGCGCCGGCCTCGCGGGAATCCTCGGCGGCTTCCGCGGAGCGGGTGAGCGCGGGCGCACCGCCGGCGATGATCCCCTGCACGAGTTCCGGCGCCGTGCCAAAGGTGGGCGGCATTTCGCTGGCATCGAGCACGCCGAGCCGGCCGCTGGTGCCGGCGCCCACATAGAAAAGGCGTCCACCGTCGCGCAAGGCGGCGGCGATCAGATCGACGCCCGCCGCGAGGCGATTCGCGCAGGCCGCCAGCGCGGCGCGCACGCGATCCTCCTCCTCGACGAAAAGCGAGACCATTTCCTGCGCCGTCAAATTTTCGATGCCCGCGCTGCGCGGGTGGCGCTGCTCGGTCGCAGCGGCGGCGAGTTCCAATTTGACGGCGGCATCCGCGGTCGAGAGATCGGGCGCGGCGCTTGAGGATTTTGCGGCCATGGTCGTGGAAGACACCGCCGCACCGGCCGGCGCCAGCGCGCGCACCAGCGCAGCCGCACCGTGCGCGCCGCTGCGCGTGCAGAGCTCGATATGCGCCCCCGGGACGTGCGTGGCCAAATGGCGGCGGTACTCGGCGGCATACCACGGCTCGCGCGTGAGCAGTCCGCCAAAGAGCCGGACCTCGGGCCGCTCCAGCTCCAGGCGCTGCGCGACGGCTTGGGTAAAGAGCGCGAGGTCATGGGCGCGATTGCTCACCAGCGAGCGCATTTCGCCATCGCCGGCTTCGGCGGAGCGAATGACCACCGGCGCGAGGCGGGCGACGTCCATCTTGTCGGAATCGTGGATCCAATCGACGAGCTGCGGAAGTTCGTTCAGCGAGAGCGCGGCCAGCACATTGGCGCCGAGCGGGGTCACGGTGGCGTGCAGATCGTAGTGAAACATCACCTTGCGTAGCGCGTGCCGCGCGAGGTCATAGGCGCCGCCGCGGTCGCCAAGAATGTGCCCCCAACCGCCGGCCTTCGTCGTTTTTTCCCCACGCCGGCCATGCACCACGGCGCCCGTGCCGCTGACCACCACGATGCCGTCGCCCGTGCCGAGGGCGGTGGCAAAGCCGGATTCGCCATCGCTGCCCAAACGCAGTTGCGCCTGGGGCCAGGCCGCGGTGGCGAGCCGGCGGAGGCGGGCGCGGTCCCGGTCGATGAGGCACCCGGCGAGAAACACGCCGACGCGCCCCGGGTCGCGCGGGAGCAGCGAGAAAAGATGGGTGAGTTGCTCGTCGGACGACAGCTTCATGCTGGCTGCGGGCAACTGGCCTTCGTCCAAAACGGCGCCGGATGCATCGAGCAACACCCAATCAGTCTTGGTCCCGCCGCCTTCGATGCCGAGCGTGGTGGTCGTGGAGGTTTTGGGCATCGAGCCACCATGAGCGGAGACGCGGTGCTTGGCAAGACGACGCAAAAAAACACCCAACGCCCAACATCAAACACCCAATGCTCTTCCGCGCTCGCTGGCGCCATTGAGGATTGGATCTTTTTTTCGTGCTTTTCGTGTCTTTCGCGGACCAAAAAAGAAACGGCATGTCCGTCCACAAAAACCACGAAAGAATCTGCCCATCCGCCGCGTAATGGCGCGATGTCTCACGCTGCCACACTCTCCATGCCTCCTTCTTTGCTTTGGTTTCGTCGCATCTGCTGGCTCGGTGTGGTCATTTGGGTGTCCACGGTGTTCATGCTGTCGTCGCTCAGCGGACCGCAAATCGAGGAACTGAATACCTTTCGCCTCAACGACAAACTCTGCCACTTCACCGCGTTTTTCTGCGGCGCCCTGCCGCTGGTGCCGGCGCTGCGGCTCACGTGGAGACCGTGGTCGTGGAAGCGAGTGCTCTGGACGGCCATCCTCTCGCTTTCCATCTACGGCGCGCTTGATGAAGTCCACCAGCTCGCCACGCCCAGCCGCAGCGCGCTGGACCCATTCGATTGGATGGCCGATACTCTTGGCGCGCTGGTGGGCGCGCCGCTCGCCGCTTTGATCCATGCCTACGCTGAACGAAAAACTCGCCAGACTGCGCCGGGAAATTGAGGAGCACGACCGGCGCTACTACGTCGAAGCCCGCCCGACGATTAGCGACGCGGACTACGACAAGCTTTTCCGCGAACTCCGCGACATCGAAACCGCGCACCCGGAACTCATCACGCCCGACTCCCCCACCCAGCGCGTGGGCGGACGGGCCACGGCGGGTTTCAAGCAGGTGCGCCATGCCGTGCCGATGCTTTCGCTGGATAACCTCTTCGCGAAAGACGGTCTCGAAGGCCTGCAAAAGTGGGTGGCGAGCGTGGAGCGATCGGCGCCGGGCGAAGCGCTGGAGTGGCTGGTGGAGCCGAAAGTGGATGGGCTCGCCATCACGCTCCGCTACGAAAATGGGCGCTTCGTCACGGGCGCGACGCGCGGCGACGGCGAGACCGGCGACGACATCACGGACAATCTCAAAACCATCCGCTCGATTCCGCTGCGCATCACCGGCGCGCCGGAAATCCTGGAGGTGCGCGGCGAGGTGTACCTCACCGTGGCCGGGTTTCGCAAGATGTGCGACGAGATGCGCGCGGCGGGCGAAGAACCGTTTGCGAATGCGCGCAACGCCGCCGCCGGCTCGCTGAAACAGCTCGATCCCGCGCTCGTGGCCAAGCGCCCGCTGGCCATCGTGCTCTACGGCATCGGCGAGATTTCCGACGACGAACCCGCCTCGCAGGCGGAACTGCTCGCGTGGCTGCGCAAAATGGGCTTCCCCGCGCCGCAGTTTGAGAAAATTTGCCGCACGGCCGAGGAAGTGTTTGCGGCGATCCAGGATCTCGACCGCGTGCGGGACGGGTTCGGTTTCGAAACGGACGGCGCGGTGATCAAGCTCAACCAGGTCGCCCTGCGCGAACAAGTGGGCTATCACTCCCGCGCTCCGAAATGGGCCAAGGCCTGGAAATATGCGAGCGAGCAGGCGGAGACCAAGCTGCGCGCCGTGACGATTCAAGTGGGCCGCACCGGCGTGCTCACGCCCGTGGCGGAACTCGAACCGGTTTTCCTGCGCGGCAGCACCATCAGCCGCGCGACGCTGCACAACGAGGACGAAATCCGGCGGAAGGACATCCGCATCGGCGACACCGTGGTCATCGAAAAGGCAGGCGAAGTGATTCCGGCGGTCGTGCGCGTGGCCTTCGAGAAGCGGCCCGACGATGCGCAGCCTTTCGATTTTCTGGCGCACATCGGCGGCCAGTGCCCGGCCTGCGGCAGCACGCCGCGGCGCGACCCGGAATTCGCGGTGTGGGTGTGCGAGAATCCGGCGTGCCCAGCGCAAAAAACGCGCCGGCTCGAATATTTCGCCCGGCGCGGCGCGCTCGATTTGGAGGGGCTCGGCGGCATTGTGGCCGATGCGCTCGTGGAGCGCGGACTGGTGCAGGACCCGCTGGATGTTTTCCACCTCGCGCTGCCCCAACTCGCCACGTTGAATCTCGGCACGGATGAGGAGCCGCGCGTGTTCGGCGAGAAGAATGGCGCCAAGATGCTCGCGGCGATCGAACGCGCCCGCACGCTGCCGCTCGCGCGGTGGCTGCATGCGCTGGCCATCCCCGAAGTCGGCGAAGAGACCGCGCACGATTTGGCGAAGTACCATGAAACGATCGACGCGGTGGCGGATTCCACGCTGCTGCGCGACGTGGTGGAACTGAACCGGCTGCGCGAGGAAATCGAAACGGCGAATCCCAAGGCACGCGCCAACAAGGATCGGACCGACATGGAAAAGCAGCAACTCGCCACGCGGCACGCCACGTTGCAGGCGGAAGCGAATGCGACGGGCCGCCGGTTGATCGATGCCGGCTTCGCCCAGCCCGCCAAAAAGAAAGGCGCGACGGAGGCCGATGTGGTGGTGGTCCTCGGCCCGGTCACCGCCCGCGCCACGCTGGCGTGGTTTGCGAGCGACCTCGGGCGAGCAACGTTGCGTCGGATGAAAGAGCTGGGCATTTCGCCGAAGGGCGGGCAGCCGAAGACCGGTGACTCGCCGTTTGCGGGCAAGACCGTGGTGCTCACCGGAACGCTGGAGCGGATGGGCCGCAATGAAGCGCAGGAGAAAATCCGCACGCTGGGCGGGAATGTGAGCGCGAGCGTGAGCAAGAAGACACATTACGTCGTGGCCGGGCCGGGAGCGGGATCCAAGCTGGAGGATGCGAAGAAGCATGGCGTCCCCGTGCTGACGGAGGACGAGTTTTTGGCGATGCTGGGGGGAGAAGGAGGAAAGTCCCCCGGCAAAAAAGACGATCTGTTTGGATAAGCCGAAGGCCCCTTTTTGGACTGCGGTGGGAAGCGGAGCGCCACACCGCTTTGGGAAAAGCCGAATGTGGGTTCGTTCGTCCTGATGCGAAGCTTTCAGCGGTGCCCAATCATCGCGAGGAAGTAAGACCTCTCGCATAGCGGGAAAGCGGTGTCGCCGCTCCGCTCTGCCACCGCAGTCCAAAAGAGCGCCATCCACTTTCTCCAAAATCCCATTCGACATTCTCGCGGCTGTCCGCCCCAACTGCGATGGTGCGTCTGCTTTTCGTCAGCAATCTTTTTCCTGATACGCGCGAGCCCTATCGCGGGCTGGATAATGCCACGCTGCTGCACGCGCTGGCGAAGGACTGGGAAATCCGTGTGGTCGCGTTGCGTCCGCTGCTCCCGTGGAAACGCGGAGCCTGGCAGCCACGAGCGGCGGATGTGCCGCTGCGGCCCAACTACGTCCGTGTGCCCTACATCCCGAAGTTTGGCGGCCGCTGGAATCACCGGCTATACGCCCGCGCCATGCGCCAGCCGCTCGATACCCTGCGCCGTAACTGGAGCTGGGAGGCGGCGCTGTGCGCGTGGCTGTTCCCCGACGTCTGCGCGCTGGACCGGCTGCGCCCGGAGTTCGACGTCCCCCTGGTGGCCATCGCGCAAGGCTCGGACGTGCATCAGTATTTGAAAATGCCGGATCGCCGCGCGGTGATGCTGAAGCATTTGAAAGGCGCATCGGGCATCGTCACGCGCAGCGGGGAACTCGCGCGCCTGCTCACGGAGGCCGGCCTGCGCAAGGATCGGCTGCATCCGATCTACAATGGCGTGGACGCGGAAACTTTTTACCCTCCCCTCCCCGCCGAGCGTGAGGACCTCCGCGCCCAGCTCGGCGTGCCCCGCGATGCTTCGATCGTGTTGTTCGTGGGAAATTTTCTGCCGATCAAAAATCCGCACCTGCTGCTGGAGTCCTTTGCCCGGCTGCGCGAGCAGGAGCCGGAACGCGATCTGCGCCTGGTGCTCGCGGGCGGCGGACCCATGGAAGCGGAGCTGCGATCGCTGGCAGCCCGGCAGGGCGACACGGTGATTTTTGCCGGCCGGCAGGAAGCTCCCGGCATCGCCCGCTGGATGCGCGCCGCCGATGTGCTCGCGCTGTCGAGCGACAACGAGGGCGTGCCCAACGTCATCCTCGAAGCCTTCACCAGCGGCCTCCCCGTGGTGAGCACGCGCGTGGGCGGCATCGCTGAAGTGCATCACGGCGAGCCCCACGGCGCCCTGGTCCCGCCGGGGGATGCCACCGCGTTTTGCGAGGCGCTCCGAAACATTTTGAGGGAAGGTCGTGACAATGCCGCCATAGCCCGCCATGGTGCTCAATTCACGTGGGACACAACCGCAAAAGCCTACCAGCAAGTGATTAAGACCGCGCTCGGCAGGGTATGAACCGTTACATTAACGGTCTTTGGATCCTCATTTGAATGTTGCAGATTTGCTTAAGATCCGTCATGCAACGGTGACGGTAATAGGCCGATATTTGACTTGTGAAAAGTAACAGCCCTGCTAGTAACTACGCACCTCGGGCGACACCCTAATACGCCCATGGAATCCCCAAATTCCAAAGTCACATCCCATCCCAAATGAATTCCAATGGCCTGCTCAAGAAGCATTGGTTCCAGGTGTCCCTGCACTTCCTGTTGGACGCCGGCCTCTTCATCGCCTGCTTTTATTTTGCCTCGTGGGTGCGCTTTCGCGGCGACGCCGATGACGTGGTATCCAAATACTGGCCGGGCATGGTGGTCTCCGCCGCGACCTTTGCGTCGACCATCTACATCGCGGGCCTCTACACCTCGCACAGCCTGAACCGCAGCGGCTACCGGCGCTTCTTCCTGCTCGGATGCTGCATCATTTTCGCCGCCCTCACGCTCATCGGCTCGACCTACGTGGCCACCGCCCGGCCGCTGGGCCGCGGCTACATGGCGCTCAGCACGGGCTCGCTGCTGTTCTGCGCCCTGGCGCATCACGCCTACCTGCTGTATGCGCTGAAGACCGCCCGAGAGCGCGTGGCCTACATCGTCACCTCGGCATTCGACGAGGGCGAAACGCATATCTTTTCCGACATCGGGCTGAAGCACCTGGATTTTGCGGGCGTGATTTCCGGCCTGGGCTACCAGCCGAGCACGCGCCACCGGCAGCTCGGCAGCATGGCGGATCTGGCGGAAATTGTGGAGCGCGAGCGGATCGACCGCGTGCTGGTCACCAGCAAGAGCCTCGGCAACGTGGCGCTGTCGCGGCAATTCTGCGTGCTGCGCTATTCGGGCGTGACCGTGACGCCGCTGGTGCTGCTGTGCGAGGAAGTGGACCAGTACGTGCCGCTGGAATTGATCTCGCCCGAGTGGCTGTTGAATGCGAGCGGCGAGCCGCACCTCCTGTACATCCGGAAAGTGAAACGGCTCTTCGATATCGTGGCCTCGCTCGCGTTTCTGATTATTAGCCTCCCCTTCCTGCTGCTCGGGATGCTAGCGGTGAAGCTCACTTCACCCGGCCCCATCTTTTACCGGCAGACGCGGAGCGGCCGCTTTGGCCGGCCCTTCTCGATGATCAAGCTGCGCACCATGCGCACGGATGCCGAGAAAGGCGGCGTCCAATGGGCATCCGGCGGGACCAGCGGCGATCGCGATCCCCGCGTGACGGCCGCCGGCGGCTTCCTGCGCCGCTTCCGGATCGATGAAATTCCCCAGCTTTGGAACGTGCTGCGCGGCGACATGAGCTTCGTGGGACCGCGGCCCGAGCGCCCGGAATTCATTACCCAACTGGCCGCGCAGATTCCATTCTACGAGGAGCGCATGATGGTGCAGCCCGGCATCACCGGCTGGGCGCAGGTGAACTATCCCTATGGCGCGAGCGTGCTCGATGCGCGGCGCAAACTGGAATACGATCTGTATTACCTGAAAAACATGGGAGTGTTTCTCGATATCTTCATCCTCCTCGACACCATTCGCGCGGTGCTCTTTGGCGCCTCCCGCGGGCGGTATCGCCGCGTGATCCCGGATGCGCTGTCGCGCATCAGCGAACTCCGCAAAGCCGAGAAAAGTCCCGCCGAGCTGGAACTCGGAGCGGTGTAGTCGTCACGGATGGCGTCGGTTTCGGCGGGCAAATTGCGAGGCTGGCACCACTGGGTCTTGGGGCTTCTGGCTCTCGCCTGTTTTCTCGTTCCGCTGAAGTTTGAAGTGGCGATGGAGTTCTGGGAGCGCTTCCTGGATTTTCTCCACGTGCCGGCGTTTGCGGCCATCGCACTCTACCTCCACCATTTTCTCCCCGCGAAGTGGTCGCCCGCCCGGCGGCTGGGCTGGGCCTTCGGCTTGGCTGCCGCGGCCTCGGGCATGGTGGAAATTCTGCAACACTGGACCGGGCGGCAGGCCAGTTTTTGGGATTTTTACTACAGCGTTTCGGGCGCCTTCCTCTCCGTGCTTTGGCTGCTGCTGTGGCCGCGCGGATTTGGCTCCCGAGTCGCATGGGTTCTCTACACCGCGCTGATTTGCGCCGCGACGGGCCTGCCGGCCTGGCATCAATGGCAATGCCTCGCCTGGCGTGAAATGAATTTCCCGATGATCTCCGACTTCGAAGACCTCGAGGAATTCCGGCTGTGGCGCGAATGGCGCCCCTTCGACGCGGGATGGGGATTCAGCATCGTCCCCTCGACCCGCTACGTGACGCACGGACGGCAGTCGGCGCGGGTCATTCTTCGAGGCAGCCAGAACGGAACGATGCGCATCTTTCTCGTGAACCAGGATTGGCGGCCCTACCAGGCCTTCGCCTTCGATCTCTTCAATCCCGGCGAACCCTTCGAGCTTTCCATGCGCGTGGACGACGACGGCCCGATTCTACCGCCGCCGAATCGCTTTTATCGCGCCCTGCCGATCGAGCATGGCTGGAACCACATTCGCATTCCGCTCGAAGAAGCCAAACACCCCGCGAAGGGCCGCCCGCTCAACCTCGCCGCGATGCGCCGGATCGTTTTCTTCCGCTACGAGCCCAAGGTGGATGTGTGCGTTTTCTATTTGGATTGGCTGCGGGTGGAGTAGCCGCGGCGTGGACAGCGGCGGCTTGCCATAGGATTGCCCACCACGGAGGCCAATGGAACTCGGAGGCAGCGCGAAAGAGTGGCACGGGTTACAAACCCGTGCCACTCTTTCGCGTGCCCTTGATATGGTGGAAGCGTTCCACTGACTTCGACGCGTTTAATCCACGCCACCCAACGCCCGTCGCTTGCGCATTCGGCGTTCGATGTTGGACGTTGGACGTTGGACGTTCGCGCGCAGCGCGCCGCCTACTTCTTCCCCTTGGCCATCCCGAGTTCCGCGGCGCTCCAGGCTTTGGTGCGCTCGCTGTTCTCGCTGCGGATCTTTTTGACGGCATCCACGCTCACCGGCGAAGCGGTATGTTCCCATTCGCGGCGAACATACGTGAGCACGCCGGCCACCTGCTCATCGCTGAGCGCGGCGCCGAGCGGCGGCATCTCGAGGGACCACGTGCGGCCATTCACTTTCACTTCGCCGGACAGACCGTGAATCACGATCTTGGGCAGGATCTCGGGGTTGCCGAGCACCCAGTCACTGTCGACGAGCGCCGGCGCCAGGCCGTCCATGCCCATGCCGTTCTGCTGATGGCAGGCGATGCAGAGCGTGGAATAGACCTGCTTGCCGGTATCGAAGAGTTTTTGCTCGGCGGCGGTGAGCGGCTTCACCACTGGCGGCGGCGGCACGCCGGGCTTGCCGGGCCAGGCCACACGACTATCGAAACCGGCGAAGAGCGCCTTGTTTTTCGAACTCACCGCCGAGGCGATCTTCGCGAGTTCCGGCGCTTCGCTTTCGAGATAGAGCAGCTTCGGCTTCGCCGTCCCCTTCGGCGCGTTCTTGTTGCTGGCGCCGGTGAGCATGGCGATCTGGTAGAAGGAATTGGCGGGCTGCGCGGCGATGAGGCTGATGAGTTTCTTCACGCGCGCCGCCCGGCGTTCGTTCATCACGGCGGAAGCCAGGGCCGCGACGAAATCCTCCGGCGCCGGCTTGTCGCTGGTCTTGAGCAGCGCTTCGAGAGTCTCCAATTCATGGCCCCGGAGACCGCTGAGGATGGCGTCGCGCACCATCCCATTCGCCCCCGCGGTGCGGGCCAGCGTGAGCATGGTCTCAAACGATTCCGGATACGAACTGGAGGTGAAGCCGAGAGCGATCTGCACGTCCACGTCCTTGTCGCCCGCGAGTTTCGCGAGCTCCGGCGCGAGGGAGCGGTCCGCGAGACGCACCGCCATGGCGCGCACTTTCGGATCGGCGTCCTTCATCGCCGCGCCCGTGACGTCCGGCGTCAGCGCCGCCATGCCTTCGAGCGTCCAGAGCGCGTGAATTTTCGCGAGCGGATTTCCGGTTTTCACCAGCGCGGCAATCGCGGGCACCACGGCCGCGTCCTTGCGCTCCACGAGCACCCGCTGCGCGGTGTCGCGCACCCAGCCGTTATCGTGGCCGAGGAAAGGCACCAGCTTCGCGCTCTCGGCGGGCAGCTTCGGTGCGACCGGCTTCGCGCCGTCGGGCACGATGCGCCAGATGCGGCCCATATTGAAGGGCTGCTCGAGCTTGCGGTCCTTGATATTCGCCACGAGGTAATACGTGAGGAAGCCTTTGTGCTGAATCACGCCGCGATACATGTCGGCGATATAGAGCGCGCCATCGGGGCCCGTGTAGGCATTCACCGGACGGAACCGCTCATCGGTGCTGGCCATGAATTCCTGGCCCTTGGTGGCGTTCTCGCCGGTCACCACGCCGTCTTTTTCCGAAAGAATGAAGCGCTTTACCAAATTCGCCGAGGGCTCGGGAATGAAGGCGTTGCCGTGAAAATCCTTCGGGAACAGCGTGGCGCGATAGATGCCCGCGCCGCATGTCGCCGTGCAGCTCTTGAGGCGTCCGTCCGCCGTGAGCGCATTCGCTTCGTAGCCGCGATTCACGCCGGGCGTCGGCGCGATGGGCCACACGCTTTGATCCTTCACCACGCGCGCTCCCGTGCCCGCGCCGCCGGCCCAGTTCGGGTTGCGCTTGTAGAGCGCCTCCGGGACGAAATTCGCCTGCAGGAAGTCGGAGTTGAAATTGTAATACTGGCGTCCGTAGTCGTCCTGCGTCATGCCCCACTGGCCGCGCGACGGGGTGGAATCGGTCACCCATTTGCCGTTCTGGAATTTGTAGCGGCTGCCGTGGTTCGCGCAGTAGATCCAGTTGTCGAGAAAGGACGTCGGCGAGTTCGACATGTGCTCCGGCTGGCCGGTGCGCGATCCGAAATTGCCGTCCACCTGCTCCTTCACGTCGGCCTTTCCATCGCCATCCGTGTCTTTCATGAACCACAGCACCGGCGGCTCGCCCACGAGCGCGCCGCCATTCACGCACACCATCGCGCGCGGCAGCACCAGGCCGTCGGCAAACAGCGTGCGCTTGTCGGCTTTGCCGTCACCGTCGGTGTCTTCCAAAATCGAAACCACGCCGCTCGGCTCGCTCTCGCCCGCGCCCTCGACGTCATGCATGTAGCCGCGCATCTCCAGCACATACATGCGGCCATGCTCATCCCAGCTCATCGCGATGGGGCACTCGATCATCGGCTCCGACGCGAACAGCTCCGCGTGAAAGCCGGGAGCGACCTTGAACGTCTTGAGTTCCTCCGCCGCCGTCAGCGGTTTCGGCGGCGGCAGCTTGAATTTAATCTCGGCGTTTTGGGGACCAGCGCTCTGGGGATGCAGCGCCCAGGCTGCGGCAGCAGCGGTGACGATGGATGCGGTGAGGAAAACAATGCGTCTCATTAAGAAGGAAAAGGATTGGGAAGATTGGATAGCCCGGGGGCAATGGCTAGTGGGAAAACGAAAACAAAGCGATTGTCACGGCGATTTGGATAGTGGTTCCGGATTACAGCACCAGGACCCAAAACTAGGACTTCTTCGCCAAAGAATTTTCCAACCTTCGCCCTCGTGATCACCGCCTCCCGCCCGCGGCTACGTAGTATTGCTATATCCGTCAGTTCAGTCTTTCGCAACCGGCCATCGCTGCTATAACCCGCCCCGACCACCATGAAATTGCTCCGCCTTCTCGCTGCGCTGCTGGCTTTTGCCGGCCCGGCATTTTTTGCCGGCTCCGCCCTGGCCGTCTCCAACCCCAAAGCCGACGACGAAAAAGCCCAACTCGCCCGTGAGGAAAAAATCCTCAGCGAGCTCAAATTTCAAACCGGCAACATCTCCCTTCTCGGTGGCCGCGCGGAGATCCATCTCGGCGACAAATTTGAATAC
>FTCB01000335.1_pt1 | contig 17576 bp, 12 predicted proteins | sample 1639431 | NCBI WGS metagenome assembly FTCB01 (sample SAMEA3914864, study PRJEB12502) | metagenome | biome: forest; material: soil | place: USA | collected 2012-03-12 | depth 0.3 m
GCGGTATGATGAGCGATTTCGGTTTGTGCCGGCGGAGAGGATTGCGGCTTAGGGGAGTCGGCAGCTCAATTTAGATAGAGTATCATTGACTCGCCGCCTTTGGCCGCTGTGTCAAAGAACGCTTGGAGACTGGCGTATTGCTCGAGAACATAGCGGCGCTCTATTTCGCTACCTTCCCAGCCAACCGGGTAAATCTCCGCTTTACGGGCCGCCTCGGCATCGAATCGCTGCCAAAGTTCTTCAGGAGAAATCGCCGAGAGCGCTGCCGCAACTTCGTTTACCTCAAGAGGGGTCAAGTAGCTGGCCGGACCATACCCGACATCTTCCTTGCCAATTTCCGTGCCTCCCATAACGGCGTTGCAAAGCGGCGCTTCCCCTCCCCAGGTATCCCCAGTGAGCAGAAAATGAATAAGGTGCCAGGCCTTCCCCGTATCGAGATGCCGGTCGCCCTGAGATTCCGTTTCGTCTTCAGGATAGAGAAATTCCAGAATTGAATCCGGCTTCTGCAAAACTCTTTGCAATTCGCTCTCGGGAAGACGCAGATAGTTTCCGATCATCGACATAGCTACTTCTCTAGCGTCTAGTGCCCTTTTTGGAAGTCGAAGAGAGGCCATTTTTCCGGCCGACTCGTCAAATCGATACCCGCATTCGTCAATTTCTCCCGAAAAAAACCTTCTCGGCCAAGGGAGTTCCCGGTTTACTTCCCCTCCCTTACTTCTCCTTATCCTTCCCCAAATGAGCACGAATATTGAGTCCCACCTCATCGAAAAACGCGTTTTCAAGCCTTCCAAGAGCTTCGCCAAACAGGCCCATATCGGGTCGTTTGAAGAGTACAAAAAGATCCACAAGGAATCCGTCAAGAATCCGGAAAATTTCTGGGGCAAGCAGGCCTCGGAACTTCTCTGGCAGAAAAAATGGACGAAAGTTCTCGAATGGAAGAACCCCTTCGCGAAGTGGTTTGTCGGCGGCAAGCTGAATGCCAGCGAGAATTGCCTGGATCGCCACCTGGCCGGACCCCGTCGGAATAAGGCGGCCATCATTTGGGAAGGCGAGCCCGGCGAGAAGAAGGTCTTCACGTTCTTCCAGCTTCATCGCGAGGTTTGTATTTTTGCGAATATCCTGAAGCGCAATGGCTGCAAGAAGGGTGATCGCGTACTGATCTACATGCCGCACATTCCCGAGGCGGCGATTGCGATGCTGGCCTGCGCGCGGATCGGCGCGGTGCACAATGTGGTCTTCGGCGGGTTCAGCAGCGAGAGCATCAAGGACCGGATCACGGACAGCGGATCGACCATCGTGGTCACGGCGGACAGCGGCTATCGCCGCGGGCAGAGCGTGACGCTGAAGCAGAACGTCGATCACGCGATCGAGAATCTCGACACGGTCAAGCGCGTCATCGTTTACAAGCGTGGCACGCTGGACATCCACATCCAGGAAGGCCGCGACGTCTGGTGGCATCGCGAGGCGGAGTATGTGAACGCCGATTGCCCGGCCGAGTCGCTCGACAGCGAGCATCCACTCTTCATTCTTTATACCAGCGGTTCGACGGGTAAGCCCAAGGGCATCCTGCATACCACGGCGGGCTATCTGCTGGGGACGATGCTCACATCGAAGTACACCTTCGACCTGAAGGAGAACGACACCTACTGGTGCACAGCGGACGTGGGTTGGATCACCGGGCACTCCTACGGAGTGTACGGTCCTCTCGCGAACGGCACGACGACGGTGATGTACGAGGGAGCGCCAAACTGGCCGGAGCCCGATCGGTTCTGGAAGATCGTGGCCGACTACGGTGTGACCATTCTCTACACGGCTCCGACGGCCATCCGCGCGTTCATGAAGTGGGGCGATCATTGGCCAGCCAAGCACGACCTGAGCACGCTGCGCCTCCTCGGCACGGTGGGCGAGCCGATCAATCCCGAGGCCTGGATGTGGTATCACAAGAACATCGGCGCAGAGCGCTGCCCAATCGTAGATACCTGGTGGCAGACCGAAACCGGCATGCACATGATCACTCCGCTGCCCGGCGCGACCCCGCTGAAACCCGGCACGGCGACACTGCCGTTCTTCGGCATCGACGCGGCCATCGTGGACGATGACGGCAACGAAGTCGGACCGAACGAAGGTGGCAAGCTGGTCATTCGCAAGCCGTGGCCTGCCATGGTCCGTTCGATCTACGGTGACAAATCGCGCTTTAAGAAACAGTACTGGAGCGAGGTCAAGGGTTGCTACTTCACCGGCGACGGAGCGCGCCGCGACAAGGATGGCTATTTCTGGATCGTCGGCCGCATCGATGACGTGCTCAACGTCTCCGGCCATCGCCTCGGCACCGCCGAGGTGGAGAGCGCACTGGTGTCACACGAAGCGGTGGCGGAAGCCGCCGTGGTGGGCCGGCCGGACGAGATGAAGGGCCAGGGCGTCGTCGCCTTTGTCACGCTCCTTAGCTCGGTCACGGCCAGCAAGGAACTCGCCGAGAAGCTCCGCAAGCATGTGGGCAACATCATCGGGCCGATCGCGAAGCCGGACGAAATCCGTTTCACCGAGACCCTGCCCAAGACGCGCAGTGGCAAGATCATGCGCCGCCTGCTCAAGCAGATTGCCGCCGGCGTCGCGGTCACGGGTGACACCACCACGCTGGAAGACTTTGGCGTGCTGGCGAAGCTGAAGCAGAGCGACGAGTAGGATTTTGGGTAAGCGGGGCGTTGCCTATGCGCCCTGCTTGTCCGCCCAAAGCTAGTTGAATAGCTCGTGGAGTAACGACCCCCGAACGCGAGAACCTGATCTATCAGGACATTTTGCGCGCCGTTATCTGGGGCTCGGAAAAGGAGGATGTTTTCCATACGCTCGCGGTGAATGATATCACCGGAGAGCGAGCTGAAGAGTTGTATGATCGTGCTCGCAAAGAGCGGATCGATCTGTTGCGCTCCGATGCCGCGCGAATCGCAGTCAAGGGTGCTCTCCTGCTGGTCGGCGGAATAGGGTTGTTCTGTTTCTTCTGGTTTGAGCTCGGATTTACCACGCGGCTCATCATGGCCCTAAGCGCCCTCGCGTGTATTGTCGGCGGATGGCGGCTGCTCAGCGGAGTGATGGAATTTATTCTCGCTCCGGCCAAGAAGGGTTCGGCGGTCGCGGATTATAGGAAGCGGGGTAAGACTTTAGCCACCGACGAAGCAAAGTGCGCTCCAGCGACTGTAGGCCGGCGCAAAAGGCGTCGAGATAAGGAGCGGTCGGGAGGAGGAATGAAGCGGGCCTACAGCCCTGGGATTTTGGTAGGGCGATGATCCCTGGGGCCTTGCCCCAGGCTGGTATGAGGTGGACCCTTGGCCCACAAGACGGCGAGGTGGCTACCCGAAGATCTGACTTATCTTAGTGCCATTCGGGGTTAGTTATCCCTACGCGGCCATAACCGGGCAGATGATACTTCTAAAACACTCCAAAACTGCGCCCCTTTTATCTACTCGCTAAGACTCCACCGCGTCCGCCACCACCGGCACTTTTTCCCCAGGCAGCGAAATCGCGAGAAACACGAATGCGAGGGCGCCGAGGGCAACGAAGACCCAGCCCATGGGGGCTTGGGAAGACTCGGGGAGGAAGGCGGCGATGGCCATGGTGCCGCTGACGGCGAGGCAGCAGACGGCGCTGGTGAAGCCGCCGAGCAGGCCGAGGTTTTTGGAGAAGAGGCCCATGGCCATGCCGTACATGGTGGGGCAGAGCGTACCGCAGCCCATGAGGGCCAGCGCTCCGCCGAGGGTGATCGTCCAGAAAGCCGATCCGTAAAATGTGCCGGAGAGCGCGAGGACGACCGCACCCAAGGCGAAAACGGTCCACGCGCCAAAACAGAGGCGCCGCGCGGTGGTGCGGGTAGCGAGGGTGGTGCAGGCCATTTCCCCGAGGAGGTTGGCGCCGCCCAGAGCCAGCGCGATGAGGCCGTACGCGCCGGCCGAGTAGCCGAGATTTTCCTGATAGAGAAAGGGGGCCACCACGCCGAAGACGAGTTGGGCGCTGGCCATGGCCGCGTAGACGAGCGTGAAATTGCGGAAACGCACATGCCGCACGGCTTCGCCCATGACGCCGAGCGCCTCGCGGACGCGGATCGGGGCGCGCTTGGCGGGCGGCAGGCTCTCCGGCAAAAACAGGGCGCAGATCACCGCCACGAGAACAACGCACAGGGCCAGCAGCCAGAAGATGGCCCGCCAGGATGCATACTGCACGATGAAGCCACCGGCCGCCGGAGCCAGCACAGGAGCCAAGCCCCAAGCGATACCAAGGAGGCCCGCCGTGGCGGTCAGCTTTGCTCCACGAAACAAATCAGCCGCGATGGCATAAACCACCACCATGCAAGCCGCACCACCCATGCCCTGAACAAACCTCAGGCCGAGCAGCGTGACAATATCGTGGACCAGCGCGCAGCCGATACTTCCCGCGGCCAGCAGAGCCAGAAAGATGAGCAGAGTCTTTTTCCGCCCGATGGCATCCGCGATCATGCCGATGGGCACGAGGGCCAGGCTCATGCCGAGCATGTAGGCTGTGACAGTGTTTTGCACGATGGCGTTGTTGGTGTGCAGCTCCTCCACCATCACGGGCAGGGCGGGCGTATAGACATCCAGCGGGATCTGGCTGAAAGGGATGACGCAGAGCAGCAGAGGGATAAGCCCGCGACTGGGGGATGGGCTGTCGCCAGATGGGATCGGCTCTTCGATAGCCCACCTGTATCTCGAAAGCCCGGACTTTCCCAGCGCTTTAGTGTGGCTTGATAAAAAGCTCCTGACCCAGAAGATGCGATGCTTAGATACTCGGACTGATTGGAGATGACAACCGACCACCACCATGGCGAAGCCGCCGCGAAGCCCGCGCCACCGAGCTTTGCCGAAGCGTTCTGGTTCTGGCTGAAGCTGGGTTTCATCAGCTTTGGCGGGCCCTCGGGACAGATCGCCATCATGCATGCCGAACTGGTCGAACGGAAAAAATGGATCAGCGAGGCGCGCTTTCTCCATGCGCTCAACTACTGCATGCTGCTGCCCGGCCCGGAGGCGCAGCAGCTCGCCACCTATGTGGGCTGGCTCCTGCACAAGACGCGGGGCGGCATCGTGGCGGGAACGCTTTTTGTCCTGCCTTCGGCCTTCATTCTCTGGGCCTTGAGTTATGTTTATGTCGTCTACGGCAATGTGCCCTGGGTCGCTGCCATCTTCCATGGGCTGAAGCCGGCGGTGCTGGCCATTGTGGCTTCGGCGGTGCTGAGGATCGGGCAGAAGGCGTTGAAAAATGAGGTGATGTGGTCCCTCGCGGGGCTGGCGTTCCTGGCCATCTTTTTTGGCCATGTCCCCTTCCCCGCCATAATTCTCGGGGCGGGTGTCGTTGGGTTTGTTGGCGGCAAATTCTGGCCACAGAAATTCCATGTGCTCAAGGGCCACGGAGCGGGTTCCGCGCAGGAATCCATTCTCAGCGACACGGCCGCCTCGCCTGATCACACCCGGCCTTCCCTGGCCCGTGCCATTCGCGTCATTTTCGTCTGCCTAGTTCTTTGGTGGGGTCCCATTGCTCTCGCTGGGTGGTGGTTTGGGTGGAATAGCACGCTCTTTCAACTCGGCGTTTTCTTCAGCAAGGCCGCGATGGTCACCTTTGGCGGGGCGTATGCCGTGCTGCCTTATGTTTCCCAGCAAGCGGTGGAACACTACGGCTGGCTGAGCGCGGGGCAGATGCTGGACGGTCTTGGACTGGCGGAGACGACGCCCGGGCCACTCATCATGGTGCTGCAATTTGTGGGATTCCTGGCCGGCTGGCATCAACCCGGATTGCTTCCCGGCCTAGCCGCCGCGACACTGGGAGCGGCCATCACGACGTGGGCGACTTTCCTGCCCTGCTTTCTTTGGATTTTCCTCGGCGCGCCTTATATCGAGCGACTGCGGGGGAATGCTAATCTCACAAGCACGCTTTCCGCGATCACGGCCGCGGTGGTTGGCGTGATTTTGAATCTCGCCGTGTGGTTTGGGCTGCATGTGCTTTTTCCCGGCAAGGATGGCGCGACGCTTTTCACGCAGCCCGACTGGTTTGCGGTGGCGATCAGCCTGATTGCCTTCGCTGGTCTGGCGCGCTGGAAATGGAATGTGATTCCGGTAGTCCTGGGGGCGGGAGTGCTGGGAGTGGCCTATGGGATAGTTCTCTAAGGCAGGGGTGGTCACTTTTACAAATAGGAGGAATGTCCATGCTTTGCTTTAACGTTTCCCAAACCCAGCGCACCCAATCCCGAGTGCTGGAGGCTTGCCTGGCCAATTCCATTTGCTAAGAGTTTGCCTATGTTGTTCATCAAGCGACTCTTCACCGCTGCCGTGCTTTTCGTGGTTTTCTTTGTGGTCTTTTTTATTCTTAGCCTGGCGGTGGCAGGCGGAGTCGCCGGGGCCAAAGCCGCCCCTGAGGCTGGAGCCAAAGATTTTCAGGCGGGTTATGCCATCGGGCAGAAGGCCGGCGCTGAGGTCAGCCGAAAATATGGACGCGTCCTAATGCTCGGCTCGGCTGGAACGGCGGTCGCAGCCTCGCTGGGCCTGACCTTTTTGGGGGTCCTGCCTTGGTGTCGACGGCAGGACAAGAGCTCGCCTCCCGCGCCACCACGTACCAGCGTTCCCCCTAAAGTATTTTAAGTTTAGGATGCCGCCTTTTTGAAAGAAGACTTGGGAGATCGCCCGTTGGGCGAAACGGCGACAGAGCGCCGTTGCTACAGCGCCTGTTGGCGCGTTGCGGAATTCGCGCCCGGTTTAAGTTCGCCAAATCGCCGCGACTAAATCCCTAGTCCTTGGTCTCTTCGGCCTTGATGGTGCGGTAGCGGCCGTGGTTTTGGCGGGCGATGGCCTGGAGAGTCTGGACTTCGTCGGCCTTGGCGACGGTGGTCATGTATTGGATGACGTGGATTTTGGCCTCGGCCTCGTCGCTGTCGTCGCCGCGGGCTTTCTTGAGTTCCTTCTGCAGTTCCTTGAGCTGGCCGGTGATATCGGCCTGGCTGATCTTTTCCTCGCCACGGTTGATTTCACCGTCGGTGATGAGGAAGATGAGATCGGGCTGCATCTTGAAGGCGACCTTGAAGCCGGTATCGAGACGGGTGCCGCCGCCTTCCATGAGCTTGGGACCATTGCCCCGGCGACCGGAGATGGAGGTATTGGGATTCTCGTCGAGATTCATCACCCAGTCGCGCGCGGCGGCCTTGTTGGCATCGGTGGCGGGCAGGCTTTGCTGGGAGAAGGCCATGGCGCCGCCCTCGTAGATGACCACGTTGAAGAGCGCATTGATGTTCATGCTGTCAATGAGCTTCATGGCCTCGTCCTTGATATCCTTAAAACGGAAGTGGTACTGCTGCCCCTTGCGCACGCGCTCGAACATACTGTTCGACGTATCGATGAGGATGAGGACGCTGCGGCCGGTATCCTTGATGCCGAAGAAGCTCATCTGGAAATTGAAGTTGGCCTTGGAGCCGCCGCGTCCGTCGCCGTAGCCATTCCCATTCCCGTTACCTCCGGCGCCGACGATCGGTGAAACGATCATTTCAGGATCGAGCGGGAGGGCTTGATCCATCGGCACCTTCGGTAGGTCGGGTAGGGAAAATGGCGTGGGTTTCACGCTTTGCATGCGGTCGGAGAAGGAAGGCTTGGGGGCCATGGAATCGAAGTCGCGCATGGCCATCTTGTGCTCGCGCTGCTTGGCGGAGATGCGGACGTCCTTGACCACCTTGAAAACGGCCGGGGGCGCATTGAGGTAGCGAGCGATGACGATGATGCCGGCGACCACGCCGACGGCGAGGTGAACACCAATGCTGGCCAGCACGATGGTGATGATGAGGCGGCGCAGGCGCTTCTTGCGCGCGGCTTCGTCGATCTCGGAGACCGGTGGTGGCTCGGGCGCTGGGGCAGGAGCCGGAGCGGGAGCGGAAAAAGGTGAGGTAAAAGCGGCCACTATTGCTCCTCCTCGTTGTCGTCGGCGAAGGTGACACCGCCAATGCCCGCGGCCGCGCAGGCGTTAAGCACATCGACGATGCGCTGGTGGCGCGATCCATCGTCGGCGGCGATGGTTACGAGAGCCTTGCTCTTATTGGCCTCGGTGGTCTCCTTGAAACGCTTCAGGGTGCCGACCAATTTTGGCAGGGCGGGATCTTCCGGCGAATCGACCGGGAGGTCGTTGACGATGACCTGGCCGTTGGGCTGGATGACGATGCGCTGCTCGTCGGGGATATCCACACTCTCCTCCTGCGCAACCGTGCCGGGGAGACTGAGGCTCATGTCGGCCTCGGGTTTGATGGGCTTGGAGGTGATAATATAGAAAAAGAGGAGCAGAAAGCACACGTCGATCATCGGCGCGATCTGCAGTTCAATGAGAGGATGTTCGATGCGTCTCATTTCTTGAGGACTCCAAAGATGACTTCAACCGCGCCGGCGTCACTCGCGATGTGCATGACTTCCTTCACCTTCTTGCCGGCGGCGTTGGCATCGGCGCGGATGTAGAGCTTGAGCGGGGGATAGTTTTTGAAGCGTTCCTTCAGGTGGGTGGTGAGCTCCTGCGAGGTAGCGGGAACGTTGCCGATGAAGAAATTGCCGGCGCCGTCGATATTGATGATGTCGCGATCGCCGAGCTGCGATTCCGTGGGAATGACGGCGGTGAGCGCGTGAGGGACCTTGATGTCCATCATCTTGGCCTGCTTCGTCAGCTTGCCTGAAAGCATGAAGAAGAAGAGCAGCAGCAACACCACGTCGACCATCGGCGCAATTTGCATACCGACTTCTTCGTGATGCACACGGCGCATCTTGCGGCGGGTCTCGGCCATCGTCAGCTATCCTTAGGCTTCCTCGGGGAGCGGGGCGGTAGGTTCCTCGGCGTAGATGGGAGGATGGGTCGGCGCGCTGGCGGGCGGGGTGCCGTGGGCTTCGCCGGTGAAGAGATCGAGCATGTGCGAGAGCGCCTTGTGCACGTCGGCCATATTGGTGGTGACCATGCCGCGGAAGAAAAAGTAAAGGAACATGGAAGGAATGGCGAGGAAGAGACCGCCGCCCGTGGCGACCAGCGCCTCACCGATACCCTTGGCCAGATCGGTAGCTTCAGCCTTGCCTGCGACGAGGGCGCTGAAGCTCGTAATCATACCGGAAACCGTACCAAGCAGACCGATCATCGGGGCCAGCACGGCGAAGGTATTCAAGTAATTGACGATGACCATCATCTTGGTCTCGGAGCGGAAACATTCCTCGGCGATGGCATTTTCCATGGCAGTCTTGTTGTACATGTCGCGCTCGTAGTTGGCCTTGGTGAGAGCGGCATTGAGCGCAGTGGTGAGCGGGCCGGGATTAGCCTCGCCGTACTGATAGGCGGCGGCCAACTCGCGCTGGGTCATCAAGGTATTCAGGTGATTGACCATGGCCTCGGGCATGAGCTTCGACTTACGGTACATGATGACGCAATAGGTACCGAGCGCCATGACGGCGACCGAGCACAACGCGATAATGTGCATGATCGGGCCGCCTGAGCGGTAGAGATCGAGCAAACTCTTGTTGGTAGCGACATCAGCCGCATGGGCGGTGAGCGGAGCAAGCAGGCTGAGTCCCGCGACGATCAGCGCGCCGGCGAGGTAGTGGTGTTTTGTTCTCATTTGGTAACTTTCGTTTCGGTGGAGGGCTTGGCCTCTTCAGGGTTCTTGTCTAAATATTGCTGGGCCTGGGTGGCGTATTTCGTGCCCGGGTACAGGGTGACGAGGTCCAGGGCGGTTTCGCGGGCGAGTTTCTTTTCGCCGGTGAATTCGTAAACGCCAATCGCACCCCACAGGCCGCGCGAGGCGGGCTCGATCTCGGAGCCGAAGAAGAGATAAGGGAAGAGGTAAAGCTCGAGGGACTCGTTGTAGAGGCGATTGCGCTCGGGCTGGATGTTGCGATCGATCTGCCAGCGGGGATTGTCCTCCACGAGCTTGCGATAGGCCGAATTCGAAGCCTCGGCGAGGATGAACTTGGCCTCGACCAGCACGGCGGGATCTTCCGAAACCTTGGCCAGCTTGCGCGCTTCGTCGATGGCCTTGCCGGGCTGGCCGGTGGCGATCATGGCGCGGAGGCGGCCGCGGCCGGCTTGCGGTTTGGCGTCGTCGTTCCAGGAAGAGGTTTCGATGAGCTTGAAGAGATCAAGAGCCTGGAGGGCGAGTTCGGGCTTATCGGAGCGCAGGAGCAGGTCGCCATAGACGAGACCGACGGCGGCGGCGGGCGATTTGGGCACGGAGAGATAGGGCTGCCAGATTTGCCAGAGGCGGGCGATGTCGTTGATCTGCGCGGGGGTGGCGTCGTGGAGGCGCTTATCGCGGGCCTCGTCGGGCGCAAACTCGATGTGGTCAACGTCCTTGCGCGGGACGGCGACGGAGGCGGTGGCGGCGGGGTTCTTCGGATCGAGCAGGACGGTAACCTTGAGATTCGTCGCGTCGATGCCGACGATGCGGCCGAGGCGTTTTTCACCGGAGTTGAGGAAGATGGTGTCGAGGCCGGGCGCGGGCGCGACGGTCTGCGCCTGGAGCGAGGCGGCGGCTAAAAGAAGAATGGAAAGGAAGCGCTTCATCAACTGCTGATCGTGACGTGGTCGGGCGTGGCCGAGGGCGTGGGCTCAGCCTTGGGCAGCGGGCCGCCGATGGCATTGAGACGCAGGAGAGCCTGCTGGGATTCCTTGAGATCGGAAAGGGCGGTGTTTTCGGTGAGTTCCTGGTAGGTCTTGCGGGCGGCCATCTTGTCGTCGAGTTTTTCAAAGGCCTCGCCGCTGCGGAGGTAGGCCTTGGCGACCCAATCGCGCCAGCGGCCGTACATGACGTAGGTGCGCTGGTAATAAGGGACGGCGAGGTTGGGCTTGCCTTCCTTCATGTAGAGGTCGCCCATGAGGCAGAGGGCCTCGGCCTTTTCATTACCGGAGGAGGATTTGGCGGCGAGGAGCGTCTCCAGGCTCTTGCGGGCGGCGGGGACATCGCCGCGGGAGATGAGGAGGTTGGCCTTGGCGAGCATGACCTTGCCGAAGAGGAGGGAACCGTTGGTTTCGGCCTCGAAGCGGTTGAAGTAGTCGAGGGCCTTCTTCTCGTCGCCATTCTTGAGTTCCACAAAGCCGAGGGCGGCAAAGGCGCGGTCCTTTTGCGGAGCGCGGGGGTTCCATTTGACGAGGTCGCGCCACATTTGCTCGCTTTCCTTTTCCTTGCCGGTGGCGGCGAGGGCGGTGGCGAAATCGGCGAGAAGCGCGGGGCTGGTCTTGGTGATATCGGCGCGGGCGGCGGCTTCGGCGAGGAGCTGATCGGCCTTGGCGGGATCGGCCTTGCGAAGGAGAGCGGCCTCGGCCCAGAGGGCGCGCATGGCGAGGGTCTTCTTGCCGGTGCGGTCGGCATCGATGCGGATATCGTGGAGGCGGGCCGTGTAGGCGCCGGAGTCGTCGCCGCCCTTGTAGAGCTTGGCGACGGCGGGGAAAAGGTCTTCGACAGAGCGGATCTCGGGATCGTTGCCGTATTTGTCGATGGTGTTCCAGTAAAGGTTGCGGGCCTTGTCCATGTGGCCATCCTGGCGCTCGACCCAGCCGATGTTGAAGATGGCTTCGGCGACGCGCGGGCTGCGGGGGCTGTTCTTGATGAAGAGCTCCATTTCCTCGCGGTACTTCTGAGGCTCTTCCATGAGCTTGTAGGCCTTGCCGATCTTGAAGACGGCTTCCTCGTACATGCCCTGGTCGGCGATGGTGCTGGGAATGCTCTTGAGCGAGGTGATGCCATCTTCCATGCGGCCCTGGTTCATGAGGGCATCGCCCAGGAGCATGCGGGCCTCGGAGTTGTCTTCGGCATTAGGGTAGGCCTTGAGGTAGGCGGTGAATTCCTTGATGGCGTCGTCGTATTTCTCGAGCTGCTGGAGGCAATAGGCGCGGCGGTAGATGGCTCCGTCGCGGAAGGCTCCGTCCTTGCGCTGGGTGAGGTAGTCGCCCATGACGGAGCGGCATTTCTCGAATTGCTTGTCGAGCGAGTAGCCCATGCCGCGCCAGTAGGCGTTGGCGTCGGCCATCTCGTGATTGGGATAGGCGGTCTGGAATTGCTCGAAGCACTCGATGCCCTCCTTGCTGCGGTCGGCGAGGAGGAGGGTGAAGCCCTTCATGAAGAGAGCGCGCGGGGCGTAATCCGACGTGGGAAAATCCTTGAGGACGCGGTCGTAGCTGGCGATGGCGCCGTCGTAATCGAACTCCTTTTGCTGCGCGGCGCCCTCGAGATAGAGGACCATGGGAACGCTTTTCGATTTCGGGAATTTGTCGACGAAGATCTCGGCGGATTCCACGACCTTGGGCCATTGCTCGATGACGCCCCAGCATTGGACGAGATTGACGGAGGCGGACTCGACGACGGGGTCGGGCGGCATGTCCTTGAGCATGGCTTCGAGAACGAGGGCGCACTCGCGGTAGCGCTCCATGACCTGGAAGGCGTAGGCGAGGCGGAGGCGGAGGGCGGAGTCGAAATTGGGGATCTTGGCGAAGTTCTTGAGCTCGTGCTTGACGCTGTTGATGAGCTGGACGAGGACGAATTTTTCGTAGGGATCGCTATTGGGATTGGCCGAGGCGGCGGCCAGGCGGGACTCGAGATCAGCCAGGCGTTCGCGCTGGTGTTTGATGAGGCGGTCGGAATCCCAGATACGCTGGAGGCAGATGATGGCCTTGCGGGGTTCCTTTTTCTCGAGGAAGAGGGAGCCGAGCTGCAGCGTGAGGGTCTGGAAGGTGACGAGCTGCATGAGATCGGCCATGTGCGGGTACTCCTCCATGACGAGCTTGAGGGCGCCTTCGTTGTCGTCGGCCTCGATGAGGGCGCGGAGCTGCATGACGGTGGCGCGACCACGATTGACGGGGATGAGGGAGGGCTTGATCTTGGCGAGGTAGTCGGCGCCTTCCTTGTATTTATCCTCGATGAGGTAGGTCTGGCCGATGAGGAGCTTGGCCTCGGGGATTTTTTGGATGGAGAGGTGAGACTTGATGTAGCTGGGTTGGTTCTCCGCGCCCGGCGGAAACATGGTGATGAACTTCTCGAAACACTCGCGGGCCTTGGTGGTGTCCTCCTCCTGCATAAGGCAGACGCCTTTCCAGAAGGTGAGATCCTGGCGGAGATATTCGTCGAGAGCGGGCTGGACGCCGAGGGCGATGTCGATGGCCTCGACCGCGTCGGAGAATTTCTTGAGATGGAAGAGACACATGGCCATCGGGTAACGCATCTCCCGGATGGCGGCCTGGGCTTCCTTGGCCTCGCCGAAGCTCTCGATGAATTTCTTATAGAGGGCCAGGGCCTCGGCGTATTGGGTCTTCTGATAGGCGAGCGAAGCAGCGACGGCGATCTGCTCGGCGGTGAGATTCTGATTGGCGGCGGAGACGGCGCCGGTGGAGATCTGGGCAGGGAGTTGCGCAGCGAAGACGCCGAAGAGGACGAAGAAACAAATTTGCCGCACGGACCGATACATCAGGGGAGGGAGTATTACTTTGAGGCCGCTGAATCCGTGAGTGACAATTTCGTCATAAAACGGTGGTTCAGCAGGAATTGAGCCAAATGCGCACGCTGGAGGGCGATGGTGAAAAAAGTAGGGGGATTTTCTCTGGAGGGGGAGGAAATTCTCTTGAGGAGGAAGGAGGCTGGGGTGGAAAAATTGTCAGGGAGGGTGCGGAAGTTTGTGCAAATGGTGGCGGGGATTCACGGGAAGGGGGATACGGAAGGGATCCATGTCCGCGAACGAGAAAACCGGCGGCGGAATGAGATATTACGACATTTGTTCTGGACATATCGCTATTTTTTATAAATGTACTAAACATTATTAACCCGCTCGGAACGGGACGCGGGCGGTGGGAGAAATCTTGGGGAATTTTGGGGGCGATCGGCGGGAAGCGGCGTTGATGACGCGTGGGGCGAGATCGCAGGGGAAAGAATATGAAGAGACAACAGCCAATATGGGTCAGGTCAGATCGAAAGAATGACAAAAATCGCCCGGGGAGGAAGCGCTACGCGGCCTGGGTGGCGGCGTTTTTTGCTTCGGGCATTTTGGCCCACGCCGCGATTCCCCTGCTGCCGGGCACAGGGCAGGTGACGGGCAGCAGTTGGGTGGTGGTGCGAAGCGTGGCGGGAAATGCGGAGGCGAGTGTCGAGACGGTGACCGGATCGTCGGGCGCACCGACGCGGGCGATCCATCTTAAGATGACAGGGACTCAGGGCTATGCGGAATGGCGGGTGCAGCCCTATGTGCCGGTGACCCCGGGCGATACGGTGGCTTTTTCGGCGGAGGTGAAGGGACAGGGCACGGCATCCGCACCGTATGTGGGGGTCTACGGGTATCCGAGCAATGGGGGCTCCCCCACTCTGCTGGCCTGGATCACGGGCACGGCGGGAACGATGGGGTGGACGCAATTGAGCCGGAATATTTCGGTGCCCACAACGGTAAATGCGCTGCGGATCGGCGCGGGCCTGAGCCAGACCATGGGTGACATGTGGCTGGCCAATCCCTCGCTGAAGGTGCCAAATGTGGCGGAGTTGCTGCCGCCAATCGATCAGACGGCCACGTATTGGGCTCCGGTGTTGAGCGTGAATAATACGGCCAACTGGAAGCCGGTGCTCACGGCAGGGCCGAGCGGGACATCGGTGCAGGCGCTCTATCTCCAAAAGCTAGTCACCACGGGATATGTGGAATGGAGGCCGACGGCACGGGTTCCCATCCCGGCGGGAACGCAGGCTACGGTGAGCGCCTGGATGAAGACCCAGAGCACCACGAGTGCGCCGTACATCCAGGTTTTCCCGATGGCGGGCGACGCAGTGACGGGAGGCGCGCTAGTGACGATAGCCGGCACGGCGGGGACGACGGGATGGACCCAACTGTCGGGTACATTCACGGTGCCGAGCAACGCGGACGGCGTGAGGCTGGGAATGGGCCTGAGCAGCACGGCGGGTGAGTTGTGGATCGCGGCTCCATCCATCTGCACGCCGACAGATGGGGGAAGATCGCTGCGCCAATTGGTGACGGGCACGATCCTCTCGGCTCCGTCGGTGGTGGCGGGGGGAACGATGGCCACCTTTCAAATCGCGCCAGCCCAAACGCTGACGAGCACCCAGGCGGCCGGGCTCGATCTGGTGTTCCTGGATGACGGACGCCGCATCGCACTGGGGCCGGAGAGTGCGGCGCTCGCCTACAACTCCACGACCAATACGCTGAGCGGCAGCCTGCCGATTTCCAAGTGGGCGAAGGTCGGAAAATTTTCCTGGGAAATCCAAGCGCCTGGGTTGGTGATCGAAGGAGCGGATGGGGGGAGCTCTCTCCAGGTGACCACGGGCAGCCCACCGGCTTATCTCACGGGGTACTCGTATTATGCGAACGGACCCGCCAATAGCGTGGCCACAGGAAGTGGAACCCAAACACCCTTCTCCTACAGCCCGGCGGTGACCACGGCGCCCACTTCATTTTTCAAGAGCTGGCATGACACGACGGGAGGCCACCAATATGACGCGTATGCCACGGCGACCGCCTGCTACGACGCGGGAGGAGCGTGGAATGCCTATGCGCTCGAACAGCGGCTGATGCAGATCCTGGAGGCGGATCCGCAGGCCATGGTGCAGATCCGGCTGGATGTGAATGCGCCGCCGTGGTGGCTCGTGCTGAACTCCAGCGAGTGCTACATCCCGAGCACGCCGCCGGGAGGGATGACGCAATGGCAATCCTTTGGGTCCGATGCCTGGGTGACCTTTGCGGGCAAGGCGGTGACGGATCTGGTGAAGGACTTGCGGACCCGGCCGGCGGGCAAATGCGTCCGTAGTGTGCTGCCGATGGCCTTTTCCACGGGAGAATTTCAACTGTGGGGCGAGGCGACGGGACAAGGCTACACCTATGATTGCTCGGTCCCGGCGCAGTTGGCCTTTGCGGCGTGGCAGACCCAGCAGGGGATCGCGACCGCGCAGCAAACCACGCTGCCAAATGCGGCGCTGGAGTGGAGCACGACGACGCCCCACTTCACGGCGGGGGCCACGGATGCGGCGACCAGGGCCAATTTCTTTAAATTCCTGGGCGAACGCCAGGCCGCCAATATCGCGTCGATCGTCAACGCGATCAAAACCTACGACGCGCAACTGGGGTGCGCCGTCTACTATGGGTATTTGTTCGAGCACGCGGCCAATCCCCACCGGTTTCTCTATGCCGGATCGCTGGGCCTGGACAAATTGCTGAATCTGGCGCCAAATCTGGATTCCGTCACGGCGCCCGCGTCCTACCTGCTGCGCGGAATGTCGCTGCCGCACGCGTTTATGTATCCGGTATCGAGCGTGTCCCTGCATGGCATGCAGCCGGGAATCGAGGACGATGTGCGCAATGTGCTGTGCCCCGTCCCGCAGGACTCAAGCGGCCCAAAGTTGCCGACATGGGCGGATTCCCTCCAGAGTATGGACAAGCTGCGGTACCTGGCTGCATCCCATGGGGCGAGCGTGCGGTATCTGCCGCTCTATAATCCGGATCAATTTCAAGACCCGCAGCCACTCGGCGAGCTGGCCAGCCTCAACACCCTGCTCCAACCGCGCCAGCCGGTGCCGATTGGAGCAGCCAATCAGATCGCCCTGGTGCTCGACACGGACGGCCTGCCGCGGGCGGGGGAGTTGACGGATGCGGATGGCTCGCTGCTGAACTGCGTGGGCAAGGTGCAGGAGCCGCTCACGCGAACGGGTAATCCGGTCGCCTATATCACGATGAAGGACTGGCAAAGTCATCCAACGTGGTGGAATACGGTGGTCGTGCCGCTGCCGGGATTGTTAAGCACGGCGGGCGCGAACGCGCTGGCGGCGCGCTTTGGAACGCTGCCAACGATCGGCCTGAACGACTCGTTCTGTGTCTTTCGCGCCGGGCTGCCGGCGACGGTAATCAGCACAACGGGATCGACGGCCTTGAATACGCTCTGGGGTTTGCTGGCGACCTCGGCGGCGATCAGCCTGCCTCAGCCGACGTATTGGTATCTCGGGGGGGATTTCACGGCAACGGTCCTGTACCCCAACCCGGCGGGCACGCCACAAGATTACGTCATTTATTCGAGTCCGTAGGCTACAGGGGAAGCCGGGCACCGAGTTGGCCGCGCGGGTCTATCCTTGTGCGGTGAGTGGCCCGCGTGGAGACTGGCAGGAATGAGCGAACAGGAACAGAAGCCCCGATTCAGTGCGTTGGAGAAGAAGGTTTTGGAATTTTTGCAGGAGGGGGAAGGAGATTTTGCGGGGTTGATGATGGAGGCGCATGCTTTTCAGAAGGCGAGTTGTGCGGCCTATGGGGCGCTGTGCTCGACTTTGCCGGAGGCGACGAATTGGCGGGAGATCCCGGCACTGCCTTTGGATGCGTTTCGGCAGGCGGGGATTCGGACGTTTCCGGTGGAGGAGACGGTGCGGACTTTTCGGACGAGTGGGACAACGGGAGAAGGTTATGGGGAGCATCATTTCCGCACGCTGGCGCTGTATCGGGCGGCCGTGTTTGGCGGGTGGCCGCTGCCGATGCGGAATGTCTTTTCGATTACGCCAACGCCGGCGGAGGCACCGCATTCGTCGCTGAGCTGCATGGCGGGCTGGCTGGTGA
>FTCB01000767.1_pt1 | contig 17474 bp, 13 predicted proteins | sample 1639431 | NCBI WGS metagenome assembly FTCB01 (sample SAMEA3914864, study PRJEB12502) | metagenome | biome: forest; material: soil | place: USA | collected 2012-03-12 | depth 0.3 m
GCATTTGTCCAAAGGTATAGACCGCGACGAGCACGCCGACGACTTCGTAGTAAATCGCTCCCGTGCCCGTGAGCGAGCTGTGCAGCGAAGCGCCGAACGCGCCCGCGATGCCGAGCAGGAACAACTGCTCCAAAGTCACCCGCCCGGCGCGCGCGGCGGTCCAGCTCCGTCGAAAGATGGGACCGCCAAGCAGCACCAGCACGAGCACCGCCGCAAGGGCGAGTCCGCCGTGGGTCCACAGGCGCGTGCGGCCCGCGACAGGCGACAAATTCACGCCGAGGCTGAACTGCATCGAGAGGCCGGCCAGGACGATGGCGACGGCGAAACGCATCCAATCCTGCGGTTTCGCCAGCGTGCGCGGAGCATCGGACTCTACCGCGAGGGAAGTGGCCGAAGGGTGACAGCAAACGCCCATCGGTTCTAGCGCGAAGGCTCGGTTGGCGTGGGCTTCTGCCGGACGTGCTCGCGTTTCGAGCGCTCCAGAGGGCTGGCTTCGTATTCATCCCATTTCCAGTCGGCAGCCTCGGTGAGCAGATAGCAGAGAAGCCATAGAAACATGCTGAAATAGAATACCCTCAGCAGGACGGGCATGCGGCGCACGGCCTCGGTCGGCTCAGCTTCTTCGCGCCAGATCGCCGCATGCACGTGGCGGACGTCCATGTCTTCTCCGGGATCGGCAGTGCGGGGCTTCCCGGGATTGGTGCCGTCGGATGGTTCGTTCATGGTTTTTCAGGTGGCTCGAAGGCTTCCGCCGGCTCGCCGAGGTCATGCTTCAGCGAAACCAAATACGCGACCAATGCTTGCGCTTCCAGCGACGGAACAAGCTCGTCGCCGTCGGGGAGCGTGATCGTGCCGGTCTCGCGGGACGCGCTTGCCTTGCGCCGCTGAAAGAGGAAGCGAAACGGCGGCATGATCGATCCCTTCGAGGTGAGTTGTGGATCGTATAGATGCAGGTAGTGCCACTGGGGCAAAGGGTTGCGAGTACCGATATTCGCGAGGTCCGGCCCGGTGCGCATGGTGCCGAGGAGAGCGATTTTGTCGTTCCGGTAATCGCTCGCCACCGTGCGCCGCGTGCCCCACCCGCGCGCTTGATCGGAACGGAAATTACGCGGCGAAACCTGCTGGCTATGGCAATAGATGCAGCCGTTCTGCATGTAAACCCGGCGGCCGCGATCGATGAGCGCCTCCGCCTCGCTGCGCGCCGCGCCCGGTCCGTAGCCGTAGTGCGCCGTGGGCACCAGAGCCAGACCGATCCAGGCGCTCGCGAAGGTGATCAGGAAGCCGATGAGAATGACGGCGAGCCGGTTCATGGGGTGGGGTGCGCCGCGAGCAGCGTTGGTTCGCCCTCGGGTCGCGTTCGACCGCGCAACATGCGGATGAAGGAGATGGCGAAAGCCAAATGGCCGATCGTAATCAGGATGCCCGCCCAGGTCCGCAGATAAAGGTACGGAATGGTTTTACGGACGATATCGAGGAAAGGCATGTTCGCGTTCTGAAGGTTGAACCCTTGCTCGATGCCGCCCACGGTGAGCGCGGCCACATAGCTCAAGATGCCAATCGCCACGGACCAAAAATGGAGGCGAATGAGAAACGCGGAAGGCCATTCCCGCTCGAGCACCCGGGGCATGATGTAATAGATCGAGCCAAACAACATCATGGTCGCAAAGGAGTACATCCCAAGATGGGAGTGAGCGATGGTGTAGTGCGTGAAATGAACCACGCGATTGACACCGCGGATCGCCGTGAGGCTCCCCTGGAAACTCACGAGCGTGTAGGACATCGCGCCGAAGACGACGAACCGCAGCGTCGGGCTCCAACGCAACGCGGAGAAATGGCCGACCATCGTCCGGTGATGATTGATGCCGACGGTCACGACCGGCACCACCATCATCACGCTCGCCGCCACACTGGCGCTGATGAGCCAGGCCGGGTAAGGCCCGCCGATGAGATGGTGCATTCCATTCCACGCATAGAAAAACGCGAGCGACCAAAATCCGATGGCCGAAAGGTAATAGGAATGGATGGGCCGCCCGATCACTTTCGGGATCAAGTAATAAGCCGAGGCCAGCCCGACCGGAGTGAACCAAAGCCCGAGAACGTTGTGCCCAAACCACCAATTGATCGGCCCCTGCGCGATCGCCGTCACCGGCTTCCAAACCAGCAGCACCTGCGCGGTGAGATACAGCATCGGGAACCAGAACAGCGCGGCAAACAGATACCATTGGGAGACGTAAATGTGGCCGGGGGCGCGCCGGCGCAGCATGTCCACGCCATTCCACATCACGATGGCAAAGGACGCGATCAGCCAGGGCGTGGTGTCGCCCGGATACTCCAGCCATTCGATGGAAGTGCTCCGGCCGCTGAGGATGCCGATGATTCCCAGCAGATTGCCCACATTCCACAGCACCGCGGCGACGTGCATCGACCGCGCGTGGCGCAAAGGCGCACGGCAAAGCCGCGCCAGGATCCAGAGCGCCACCGCGATGGAGCCGGCTGAAAGCCAGCCATAAACCACAGCGTTTAAGTGCGCCGGGCGGACCCGCCCAAAAGTGAGCCACGGATAATCGGCGACAAACTCCGGGTTGGTCATTTTGTGCGACGACACCAGCGCGAAAACCGTGCCGACCAGCAGCCAGAAAAGCGCGCTCGAAAGCCAGTGAACCGTCGGCCCGCGCAGCGAGAGATCGATCTCCACGCGTTGCGCGCGACTGCGCGCCACCTCGGCTGGATCGGCCTGTGGTGGAGGATTCATCGGCGATCGTCGGGCTGTTTTTCGGACACCGATGGTGGATGTAAGCCGGGGAAAGCATCCGTCGTTTCGCCTTCCGGCTCATCCGGATCGAAAACCACACGAGCGGCTGCGCCCTGATCGCGAAATTGCCCATTCTTCGCCGCCCAACCAAACGCGAACACTGCGGCAATGGTGATGCCGCAAAGCGTCAAGAAGACAAGAGCGGTGGCAATCATCTGCAGTTGATGACGGCACGATGCTAACGAGTCATTGACAGTCAGTCGAAGTAAAATTATCGGCCATCGGAGCGCCGCGCGGTTGGTGGTAGGTGGTCCTTCGACTGCGCACCGCCCCTCCCCATTTCGCCTCCGTCACCCGCGCACTCCGAGCGCAGCATCACACACGCTCTCGCTGTGCAGTCCGCCATGCTTTTACCTTAGAAAATCCAAGGTAAGCCGGAGAATACCATGGGAGTTCCCGGCTACTGGGGGCGTCAATTGCAGCCGCAGCCACCACCACCGACATCCTTGCCTCCCGCATGGGCTTCGCGGGAAAAATAGATGTGTTCGCTGTGGGCCTCGCCAAGGGGATCGGCATCAGGCCGCATCGTGCGGTCGGCGAGGATTCCGCGCTCCCAAGGCTGAACCGTGGTGCAACCCGGCAGCAGAATCACGAGTGCGGCCAAGAGCGCGGCGCGTAGCAAGTTGGTTTTAGTGAGCGGAGGCATCGAGGAGTTTGCTGATGGCGGCTTGCAGGGCGGCTTCGGACGAGTCCGCGTGGAAGCCAACGTGAACCAGCCGCACGATTCCTTTTTGATCCAGGACCAGCGTGGTCGGCATGCCCGGCGGCTCGACGGCCGCCGCGAACGAATGTTTGGCGTCGCGCACCGTGGCAAAGGATGCCGGATGCGCGGCCAGATAGCGTTTGAAGTCGGCCGCGGATTCGTCGACCGAGACCGCGACGACGACCAGCTTGTCGCTGCCGAAATGCTGCACGAGTCGCTCGAAGGCGGGAAACGACTGGCGGCACGGCGCGCACCACGTGGCCCAGAAATCCACGATGACCACCTTGCCCTTGGTGGACGGGATTTTCCCCTCCAAATCGAAGCGCTCCATCGCGGGCAACGCTTCGCCAACCTTCGGACCACCGGCGAAAACAGAAGCACTGACGAGGAGCCAGGCGAGCGCCGAGACGAGTGAAAGTTTAGAGCGGTTGCCAAAAATTCTTACCAAATGGAGGGCGGAGGCAACCCTTTCAGGGTTGATGATTTCTGCTGCGTTTCCCCAGGGTAGCTGCTTCGCAGCAACCCTGGGCTGGAAGATGGAATCCCGTTGGGATTCCCTGAACCGGAAACTACTTTTGGCAGTTGCTCTAGATGGCATAGCGATGGAAATTTTGGGTTTCGTGGCGAGCCTTTCCAACCCAAATGGCTCCGGCGGTATGGGCCGTTTGCGTGAGCATCGAGAGCGCCTCGGCAGGCGGAAGAATGATGGCCGCGGTGGAAAAAATGCCGGCCTCCACACAGGTCTGCGCGACGACCGACGACGCATCGCCACCACCCACCGCCGGCCGGCCCTGGCGCGGGTCGAGGATGTGCCCGAACCGTTGCCCGGCCTTTTCAAAATAACGCCGGTAATTACCGGAGGTGGCGACCGCGCGATCGTTCAGCGTGACGCCTCCCCAGCAGCGTTCCGGATCGCGGGGATCTTCCAGTCCGATTTTCCACGGCCCGCCCTCGGGCGGACTGCCCGCCGCACGGACGTCTCCGCCGAAATCCACCAGATAGTCACGCACACCCGCACGCTGAGCCAAGCCACAGACCTGATCCACCGCGAACTCTTTTCCGATTCCCCCCAAGTCCAGTTCCATCCCCCGCTCGGAAAGAAAAACGGCTCCCGCCCGGCGTTGCACTTTGCTCCAGCCGACACGCGACTGCGCCTCCGCGATCGCGGCGTCCGATGGCAAATCCCGCTCGGGCGTGTGATAATCCCACAAGCGCGCCAGCGGCAGCATCGTCGGATCAAACACTCCCTGCGTCCGCCAGTGAAACCATCCGCACAGCGCGAGCATTCGTTCGAGGTCCGCGTCGATCCCGACCCATCCGAGGCCGGCGGCACGGTTGATTTCCGCCACCATGCTGTCGTCTCGAAAGCGCGTGTATTTCGCTTCAAACTCCTGCACCCACGCCACCGCCTGCTGCGAAAAATCCACCGCCCGCCCTCGCGATGGCGCTCCGAAATCCACGCGGCAATTCGTGCCCATCGCGCGGAACTGCACACTCCACCGCTCGCCCGTGCCGGTGAGTTTCGCCGGAGCGCTGGCTGGCGGAGTTAAAACCATAGTTGTGCTCCCGCCGTGAAAACATTGGCTTTCGGATAAGCCTCCGCGCTGGTGAGATGATCCCGGCCGTGCATCTCGTAGCGCTCGTAGCCGACGCTCAGCGACATATTCTCCCGCACCCTCCACGTCACCCGCGTCTCCAGCGAAAACGAGCGCAACGACGAAAGGCGATAGTCGGACGAATAGTGGTCAGGATTCCCCGTGAACGAGACGGCGTAAAAATCCGCCGCGCTCTGCCAATAGGCTCTTCCGCCGACGGAAAGCGTCCAACCCTCCCCGAGTTTCTGCCGCCACGTCACCGACGCGGTGTTCGACGTGATGCCGAAAGTATCCGAGCCAAAGCGGTAGCCGGCCTCGATGCTCGCGTTGAGCGGTGCGAGGTAGCGCTTCACCTCCACGCCAAGAGTCCCCCGTCTCCGGTACGATGGCCGGTTCTCGGGGATCACATCATTCCCGAGGAGAACGACCTTATATTGATCATCCAGATACCCGCTCGCTGAGGAGAGCGAGGCGTTGAAATCCAGCACCGTCTGACGGTCAAGCACCTGACTCAGCCCGAGATGAAAATCCACGGTGTCCTTCCCCGCCGTGCCTGGTCGCGTGAATAAATCCGCCTCGTCATGCGCGTAAGCAATCCCCGCATCCAGCACCGTGTTCTTCTTGTTGAATTCCTGCGTCCACTTCAGCGCGCCCGCCAACGACTCGTAGTCCCGCTCCGTGCTGTAGGCGAGATTTACGCCTAGCACCCCCGGCCCCAGCTTCGCCGACAGCAACGCATTCACGCCCTCGCGTTCATCGGTGATTTCCTGCGTCGGCAAGTGCTGGTGATCCGCCAGCACAATCGTCTGCTTCCTGACCGTCGTCACTGTATTGCTCACCGGCGCCCTCTCCGTCGTCGCCACCGTCCTCGTGGTTCCACTCGGGCCGCTGACGGTGTGAAACACCTTTTTCGAAACCGTGCTCGTCGTCGTGGACGACTCGCGCACCTCAATCTCCGTCGTGCGACGCCCCGCCGGCTCGCCGGTCGGCGTCGCTCCAGACACGGCATTATACACGCCATCCAAGCGAAGATTCAGCCACGGCGTGATTTCCTTTTCGGCAAAAAACGACGGCCCCCATACTTCGATCCGCCCTCGCGTCTCCGCATACCATAAAAAATCAAGCCCCGCCCGATCCTCCCCTCGCATCGGACGCAGCGTGACAAAATACAACGCCGCCGCCACCCCCACCGCCTGCAACCCCCGGCCCTTGGCCGCACCCTGCGCGTGGATGCAGGACTCCACCGGCCTTTTTGAGTTCATGGATTTTGCAAGGAAGTGTGCCTTCTCTCTGCGCCTCCCGCTTTCACGAAGCGCGTTCGGAACACAGTTCGGTCATGGGCAAAGCATTTCATGGGCCCGGCCCATTCCACGTCACCCCATATGCGCGATGCCGCGTCGGCCTGCCCGTGCAGGGGGTAAACAGGAGCCCCCCTTCTTTTCGGAGCACTCAATCCGCGAAACAAACTGCGGACGAAAGGGTTACGCTGCGTGATCCCCGCCATCGCGGAAACCTGGACGCGGCATGCGGATTGCTGAGAAAATGCCGTGATGGCGATCGCCACCGGCTGGCGGTCGTTTTCCAACTGCCCTAATGTCGCCGAATTGGGCCTCCACCCCGGGAGCTCGATGCGTAGGTGCTCGGTTCGGCGCGTTTCGGCGTGGCCGTTGAGAGCGGCCCTGCCACCGCCCGAGCTGGAGACCTTTCCGCCAAGTGGGATAGCAGCCACGTCCACTTCCATGATCCATCGCCCACGCCCTGCCAGCTTTTTCACCGCCATTACCCTTGCGGCTCTCCTCTCTGTTTTCACCGCCCGCGCCGATCCCAACCGATTCAGGACCGGCACCCGATGGAACATCTCTAGCGACTGGGACACTTTCAATCTTCCGACGACCGCGGAGGCCCTGCTCTTTGACCACACCTATCTCAGCGTCATCCCCACGACCACATTGGGAAATAGTTTCACGGTGCAGACCCTGGGCTTCGACACCGGCTCAGACTTTTTTTCGATCGAGGCCAATCCGACCGCGACCACCCCGCGAACGCTCTCTCTGACCGGGGGCGGGTTCAATGCGGTGGGCGGCACAGCATCCCTCGCGATGAGCGCCAATACCACCGGCACGATCGGCGTGGGGGCGAACCCGGATCACGGCAAGGTGACCGTCGATTTTGGCACGGCGGCATCGGTCGACGTGAGGAACGCACAGGCCAACCTGATCTTTGGCAGTAACTCTGCGCTCCTGCTGGGGGCGGGCTTGAGAAAAGAGGGAGCCGGAACGATGACGATTAATGGGTCGGCGAGCTTTGGAACTCCGGGCGTGGCCGGATACGTGACCGTGAATGACGGCACGCTGAACTTGAACGGAACCGGTCAGTTTGGAAGTGTCACGTTGAGTAACGACGCCATCCTGGCGGTGCAGAATCCGAACACGACCTTTGCACCGGGCAGTACGCTGGACACTGGAAGTGGCATCCTGGATTTTCAGACGACGGGCACGGCCTCCTTCGCGTCCCTGAACGGTGGGGGCATCATTCGAGCCAGCACGGAGCAGTTCACGTTGGAGGTGGGCTCGGACGGGAGCTCCAACATATATGGAGGCAGTCTGACGGGGGCGGGGCTTTCGGTTCGCAAGACCGGCGCCGGCACCCTCAATCTCGGCGGCCTGAACACTTACTCCGGCACCACCTATCTCTCCGGCGGCACGGTGTACCTGACCGCCCCCAATTCCTTCGGCTCGACCGACCCCTACGTCTCCGGCCTGATTCGCTTCGAAGGCGGCACGCTTCGATACAGCATCGTCAATAGGACGGACTACTCCGCGCGCTTCGCCAGCGGCGGCGCCGTGAGCATCGATACCAACGGCGAGGCGGTGACCTTCGCCACGGGCTTGAGTGGCGGCGGCGGTTCCCTCGCCAAGACCGGAGGTGGAACGCTGACGCTCGCGGGCGCGAGCAGCTACACGGGCCCGACGACGATCAGTGCGGGCACCTTGGCCCTGCAAAACAGCGGCGCGCTGGGGCAGAGCTCGGGGGCCACGGTGGCGGGGGGCGCGGCCCTGCAATTGAGCGGCGGGATTTCCACGACCAGCGCGGTGCCGCTGACGTTGCAGGGAGCAGGGGTGGCGGCCAATCCCAACGGCGCCCTGGAAAACGTGAGCGGGGCCAATACGTATACGGGCGCGATCACCCTGGGCGCGGCGGCCACCATTGGATCCAGCGCCGGCACGCTGAACCTCACCAGCACCATCACGGGCTCCGGGTTTGACCTCACCCTCGCGGGCGCGGGAGATGGAAACGTCGGGGGGGCCATCGCCCTCGGCGGGGCCACGCTCACGAAAGCCGGCGCGGGAACGTGGACGATCGCGGGCCCGAATACCTTCACCGGTGGGATCGCGATCAACGGCGGCACGCTGGGCCTGGGCCATGCCGGGGCCCTCGGCTCCGCCGGGACGATTACTTTCGGCGGCGGGATCCTGCGGTTTGGCCCGGCCAACACGACGGACTACTCCTCGCGCTTCAGCACGGCTCCGAATCAACAATACAAAATCGATGTGGATACCAACCGCTTCGTTTCCATCGGCACTGCGCTCACCAGCGCCGGCGGCTCGCTCACCAAGCTCGGCGGCGGCATGCTTAATTTGGGCGACGCGACCTATACCGGCCCGACGGTCGTGAGCGGCGGCACACTGAGCATCTACAGCTCGCTCTATTCACCAGCCGCCAGTTTCACGGTGGATGGAGATGCCACCAACCCGCCACAAGCACAGAGTCTTTTTACCGGCACCATCACGGTAGATTCCATCACCCTCGGCAATCTCAACGTTGGCCACCGCAGCGGCAATTTCGTGCAAGGCGGCGGCAGCGTGACCCTCAATTCCAACAATATTGGGCTCTACGTCGCGGGCGGAAGCTATCAAATCGCTGGCACCGCTACGCTTTACGCGAAAGCAGCGGTCCCTGTTTTCGGCAAATTCATCCAGACTGGCGGCAGCGTGACCGCGGACGGATATCTCCTCTGCGGAGGCGCCTATAGCATGAGCGGCACGAACTCCATTCTTTCCGTCCCCCAATTGAATCTCTATGGCGGCGGTCATTTTGAAAGCGACGGCAGTGTGACTCGGGACGGCGTTTTCACGCAAAACGACGGCGCGGTCACCGTGACCCGCAACGCGACCGGCGGCACCTTCGATCCATCTCTCAACCAGACCTTGTCGATCACCCAAGGCGGCCTTTACGTGCTGAACGGCGGCAGCCTGACGACCACTTATTCCGTAGTCGGCGGGGCTTCGTTTTTTTTCATCGAACCAAGCTCTTTCACGCAGCGTGGCGGCACCCACCTCACCACTTCGCTGAACCTGTCGATATCCTCGAGCGGCGGCACCTACCATCTCGATGGTGGAACGCTCCGGCCGGGACTCGTCTCCGGCATCTCGCGCGATGGCTCGCATGGCAACAGCACCTTCAATTTCAATGGCGGCACCCTGCAGGCCGCGCAGAGCACCGCTACTTTTTTCCAGGACTTGACCACGGCAAACGTGCGCGACTTCGGAGCGGTGATCGATACGAACGGCTTTAACGTGACCATCGCCCAGAATCTCACGCATTCCAATATTGCGAACGATCGCGCCATCGACGGCGGACTCACCAAGGTCGGAGCCGGCACGCTCACGCTCACCGGGGCCAATGCGTTCACCGGGCCGGTCACGATTCAGGCGGGCACGCTCGCCGTGGCCTCCGAAGCGAAATTGGGCGCGGGCAATTCCGTGACCGTCCTGGGCGGCCAGTTGCTCTTCACCGGCAATGCCACGCTGAGCCGGACGTATAACCTGGGCGTCACCGCCCTGGCTCCCGGCAGCAACACCCTCACCTTTGCCGGCGCCACCGTGAATGGCGGCACTCTCGGAGCGGGCGCTTCCGTGCTCGCCGACGGCGCGACGCTCAATGGCACTCGGACGACCAACGGCAGCGTCCTCAGCCAAAGCGGCGGCACGGTGTCCTGGAACCAGATGACGCTCGGCGGCAACAGCACTTTCACGCAGGCGGCGGGTGCCACGTTCCACTCGACGGGAGAACTCGTTACCACCCCGAATAGTACGATGTCGATCAACGGTGCCTTCACGGTTCTCGGCGGCAGCATCTCCGGGGCCGTGACCGTTCAGAACGGTGGCCAGCTCAACCAAAGCGGTCCAGACCCGCTCTATCTCGATGGCAGCCGCAGCGCGACGATCAACGCTGGCGGCCAGCTCAACGCGGCGCCCGGCAGCGCACTCGAGCTCGGCGGCTTGCTGGTCAACAACGGCACGCAGACTGGCGCATTGAACGTGAACCTGGGTGGCGTCGCCAAGGGGAGCGGCGCTTTCGGAACGGTCCAGGTCTTCGACGGCGGCCGTTTTTCGCCGGGGAACAGCCCCGGCACCGCAGTCCTGGGGAGCGCGACCTTTGGCGCCGGCAGCCATTATGATTTCGAGATCAACAGCGCCCACGCCACCCCCGGCAACGGAGCGGATTTCCTTTCGGTCGGCGGGACTTTGACCTTGGCGGCGGGCACGACCCAGGGCACCCGCTTCACCATCGATCTCGTCACGCTCGATGCGTCGAACCATCCCGCGCCGTTGGCGGACTTCGATGCGAGCCAGCCGTACCACTTCACCCTGGCTACCGCGGCTGGAGGCATCGCTGGTTTTGACCCGGCGACCGTGGGCGTGGGCACCACCGGTTTTCTCAACGATCTCCAAGGCGGCTTCTTCAGCGTGGTGGCGGAGGGCAATGATCTGCGCCTCGACTTCACGCCCGTGCCTGAACCCGAAGTGAGCGGGCTGCTGGTGGCCAGCATCGGCCTTGGCGCAGGATTACTCAGAATGCGCCGGCGCCGTTCGGAGCCTTGTTAGCGGGGAGCGGGCTCTTCCGATTGTTGGCGAACTCAGTTCGATAGAGCGTCCGCCTGAGGCCCGCCAAAGGCGGGTAAACTCCAGCCCCGGGGTTCAAATCCTCCCGGCCCGCCCATGCTCACGGCTTGGGAAATCCAAGGTTTTCCTGGTGTGTCTGTCGGTCGGCAACGGAATTCCGAGCCTCCCCCCACTTCATTCGCCCATCGCGTGTCAGGCGCGTGCGGCGCGGGCCTTCCGTTTACGCCGCCAGGCGATGAAGAGGGCAATGCACAGGCCCACGTGGACGGTGCAGAAAAGCGCGAAGGGGCCAAAATCGGCGGAGCGGGCTGGCGATCCGGAAGAGGATTTGGTGAATTCCAATTGTTGCAGCCAGTGGAGCGGTTGCCACGGGGCGCTCAGCGGGGACAGACTGGTGAGGTAGCGGGCGGTGTCGAGCCATTGGCTGCTGATCGAGACCAGCACCAGGCTCGTAAACAGCGGGACGAGTCCGGCCAGGAAGAGCGTCATCCAGGCCATGCGGCGGCTGTAGCCTTCGAGGATGAAATGGAAGATGGCGCCCATCACCAAGGCCAGGCCGATGAACATCCCCCACCCCGCCATCGGAAATCCGTTCAGGCCATAGGCGGCCGAGGTGGACAGCCGTTCCACGAAGACCGCCCACGCCGTGCCCGTGATCATTGCAGCGAGCCAGGCAAAGGGAGCGGCCGTGGCGCCGTCGGCCAGCCAGGGGATGCGGCGCCAGCCGAACTTTTTCCGCTGTCGAAAGGCGACCATCTGCGTGGGCTCCCGTGGCGTCATGCAGGAAATGACGGGCAGCAGGATTAAGAGGCTGATCACGCCGAAAATCACGGCGAGGATCCGGGCCTCGATGGGACCGGGCAGGCGGCTGAACTCTCTCGAGAGTTCGGTGGCCGCGCCGAGCATGCCCACAAAGACGCGGCCGCGGTCGACGAGCGGAAGCACGCCACCCAGCAGGATGATTTGCAGCCAAAGAAGCCAGCCGACGGCGTAGGCTTTGCCGAGCAGGTGCGCATCTTCATCGCGCCAGCGCCGCACGAGCATGAGGATGAACGTAACGATCAACGAGCCCTGGACGAGGAGCGCGAAGGTGACGTGCGAAATCCGGAGATTCCAAAATGGCACCTCCGAAACCAGGAACTGCTGCCACCACCCGGCATACGAGCCGCGCATGGCCGGCAGGAGATCGGTGAGATGCGCGCCGACCACCGGGATGACCGAGAGGTGGGAGAACATCGGGAAGCCAACTTCTCCCAGCCGTGGCAGGAAAAAATGACTGACCAAGACCAGGCCGAGCGCAATCAACCCGGCGCGCCAGCGCGATTTGATAATCAGCCCGGTAATCAGCGCCATGAGATGGTAGAGGATCGTGGACGTAAACAGGACGAGGTACACGGAACCCCAGGCGCGGAAGGGGATTTCGCCAACGATAATGGAAAAGGCGCTGAAGCACGCGGCGACACCGAAGGCCACGTATTGCCGGATTGGCAGGCCGAAGAGGTAACCGAGCACCTTGGAGAGCGGCGACAGCGGCGTAAGGCGCTGATACTCGATCATCCCTTCCTCCGATTCACGCAGGATGCCGCCGCCGATCGCGGCGGTGCCGAAGATTCCCAGGATGATCGCCTGGAAAATGAGCAGCGGCAAGAAGGGGGCGCGCCCGGCATCGGCCTCGGTGAACCCCACCCGGTACTTCAGCGGCAGGTAGGCCATCGTGGTGATGAAGCCCGCGATCACCAGCGTGATCACGATCGCGGCGCCCAAGCGAACCGGGCGCATTTGCGAGCGCCGGAATCGCCGGACGATGGGGTTGTTAAAGATATTCAGCGCCGACGGGAGTCCGTTCATGGGCTAGCCTCCTGGGAAACTTTGATCAGGATTTCCTCGAACGTAGCGTGCTTTTCCTCGAAGCGCCGGACGGCCACGCCGTCCTGCACCAGCCGCGTCAACAGCATCGCCTGATCGCGCTCATCGCCCGCGAGCTCGAAACGGAAGACGAGTTTTTCGCGCTGCAGCGAAGCGACGCCCGGCATTTGCGGAAGGAGCGCCGCGGTGCGCTCGGCGTCCGGTTCATGAAGCACGCCCAGCTCGATGGAGCGCGCGCCGCCACCGAGTTTGCGGCGCACTTCCCCGGTGGTGCCGGAGACGACGAGGCGTCCTTTCACCAGGATGCCCACGCTGGTGCACATCTCGGCGAGCTCACTGAGGATGTGCGAGCTCGCGAGGATCGTCGCGCCCTCGCTGGCCAGCGTGCGCAAGGTCTGGCGCAGGGCGATGCGCGACATCGGGTCCATACCGCTCGCGGGTTCATCGAGCACGAGGACGCGTGGGCGATGGAGGAGGGTTTTCGCCAGGACGAGCCGCTGCGTCATGCCGCGCGAGAGCGTGCGGCAAATGGTGTTGCGCTGATCGGTGAGTTGCACAGAGGCGAGGCATTCCTCCAGGCGCGTCCGGCGCTCGGCCGCTCGCAAGCCGTAGGCGGCGGCGAAGAGATCAAGAAATTCCCACACGCGGAGGTCCGACGGCGCCGGCGCGAGGTCCGGCATGTAGCCGAGGATCTTGCGAACGGCCGCCGTCTTCTCAAAAAGATCGAGCCCGCAAAAGGCCACCTCGCCGTAGGTCGGACGCATGAGCGTGGCGAGAACGCGAAACGTGCTCGTCTTCCCCGCGCCGTTGGGCCCAACGAGCCCATAGATTTCGCCCGCGGGGATTTCGAGCGTGAGGTGATCCACCGCGACCAAATCGCCGTAGTCGACCCGCAATTCCTTGATCCGCAAGGCCGGCTCGGAAGTGTTAGGACTCACGCAGAGAATGGTGGTGCGTTGGAAACTACAGGGCCATGGCGGGAGTTTACAAGTCAGCAAGGGAGATGATGGGAGCGTAGCAGGAGCGGGACAATCCAGGCGTTCCAAGCCGGTGCACCGAGGATGGGTCTTTTATTTGGGACGAAGAGGCCGGGGGGCAAATCCCCTTTTGTTCCAGGACCTGCGGCGCGGGGCGAAGGCTCCCTAGTTTATTGCAGTCAAAGGAAGGGCGAAAGGGTATGAGGGGAACATGAACGGGAAAACCAATCGCGCTCTGGAGCTCGGGGTTGGTGCGCGGGCGGAATGGCCCGGGTCGTTTCGCCGCACGTGGCTCTGGGCTCTGCTCGGTGGCGTTGGCTACTATATGGCCACGCAGGTCGCTTGGACGCTGTGTTTCCCCGACAGCAAGGTCTCGCTCTTTTTTCCGCCGCATGCGGTGCTGGTTTCGATTTTGCTGGCCGTGCCCACCCGGCACTGGTGGGTGTATACCCTCGCCGCCGCTGGTGGTCATTTCATCGCAACGCGCCAGGCGGACTGGCCGGTCCCCTACGCATTGCACTGCGAGATTTTCGATGCGGTGCAGAATGTGGGGATGGCAGCCGGGATTCGGATGTTCATCAAATCTCCGCTGGAATCGATCACCCTGCGCGACGCCGTCGTCTTCGTGCTCATTGCGGTGATTATCGTGCCCTTTGGGACGGCCTTTTGGGGCGCCGTCTTCACGATCTCCAATCACTATGGGACGCACTACTGGGTGGAATGGCGAAACTTGGGAATCTCGAATGGCGTCACGGCGATCGTGCTGGTGCCGGCCATTCTTCTTGGAGCCCACCATCTCTTGGCCATCGGGCGAACATCGATTCGACCGACCCGGCTGCTCGAAGCAGGCCTATTGACCGTGGGGATCCTCACCGTCGGTCTTTTTGCATTCGACCGGGCGCCCGCCGGGCCGGAGAACTCGCCGGCGCTGCTCTATACGCCCATCCCCCTGCTCGTGTGGGCCGTGCTCCGCTTCGGACTTGGTGGAATAAGCGCGGCCTTACTGGCCGTCACCGTCCAGGCGATTTGGGGAACCATGCACGGACGCGGCCCGTTCCTCATGGAGACGCCGGCCGAGAATGCGCTGGCGCTGCAGTCGTTTCTCCTCGTGACCGCCACGCCGCTCATGCTCCTGGCGGTGGTGATCGACGAAGAGAAGCGCTCAAAGGACGCGTTGCGCGAAAGCCAGGAGCGCATGGGCCTCGCGGCGGATGCGGCGAATCTCGGCATGTGGGTGTGGGACATTTCCGGCGACGATGCGTGGATGACGGAACACGGCCGGGCGATGCTTGGATTCAAGCCGGGGACGCGCCTGGATTACGCGGCATTCCTCGATCGCGTCCATCCCGAGGACCGTTCCGCGCGCGAAATGGCGATCAAACGGGCACTGGAGACTCAAGGTGAATACGAGATGGAATATCGCGTGCAACTGCCGGATGGCAGGGTGCGCTGGATCAATGCGCGGGGTCGCTGTGTGGGCGCGACGAATGGCAATGGCGCCAAGCTGCTCGGGGTCTCCATGGATGTGACGGCGCGCAAGCAAGCGGAACTGGAGGCCGCACAGCAACGCGCCGAGCTCAGCCATCTCACGCGCGTGACACTCGTGGGCGAGATGGCCGCATCCCTCGCCCACGAACTGAATCAGCCGCTCACGGCCATTGTCGCGAATGCCAGCGCGGCGCAGCGATTTCTCGCGCGAGGCAACATCAACGCCGAGGACCTGCGCGAACTGCTCGTCGACATTTCGGACGATGGGCGTCGTGCCGGCGAAGTCATTCGCGGCATCAAGAGCATGGTCCGCCGAGCGGAAAGCGAACGCGACTCGCTGGACCTGAACGAGGTCATCGGCAACGTGCTGCGGCTCGTGCGGGCCGATGCGCTGGCCCACGGCTGCCCGCTGGGCACGGAACTCGCGCCCGCGCTGCCACCGGTCCTCGGCGAGGCCGTGCAGCTTCAGCAGGTGCTACTCAATCTGGTGATCAACGCCTTCGATGCGATGCGGGAGACGCCGGCGGAGGCGCGCCGCGTCGAGATTCAGTCCCGCGCGGTGGATTCCCGCGAAATCGAGGTGTCGGTGCGCGACTTCGGCGCCGGGCTGCCCGCGGACGCGCCGGGACGAGTGTTCGACCGCTTCTTTTCAACCAAGCGCGACGGCATGGGCATGGGTCTCGCGATTGCGCGCGCGATCATCGAAGCGCACGGGGGAACCCTGGGCGCCGAAAATGCGAGCGGCGGCGGGGCGCGGTTTTGGTTCAAGTTGCCTGCGCAAGGCGCAGACCTCGGGGAGAAACCGGCATGAACGCGGGCGCCCAGGTTTTTGTGGTGGATGACGACGCTTCGGTCCGGAGAAGCCTCGTACGATTTTTCCGCTCGGCGGGCCTGGAGGTGGAAGCCTTCGAGTCGGCTCGCGCCTATCTCACAAGAACACCTTCCTCCGGGCCGTCGTGCCTGGTCCTCGATGTGCAGATGCCCGAACTCAACGGACTTGAACTCCAGCGCGCCCTGGCCGAAAGCGAGCGCACGGAACAAATCATCTTTCTCACCGGGAAGGGCGACATTCCCATGTGCGCGGGGGCGATGAAAGCGGGTGCCGTCGATTTTCTGCCAAAGCCCTTTGGGGACACCAAACTGCTCGCCGCGGTGGAGCGAGCGCTGGCCATCTCCGGCCAGCGCCTGTTGCAAAACGCCGAGCATGCGGACGTGCGCGCCCGGATCGCCTCGCTGACGCCCCGCGAGTCCCAGGTCTTCGAGGGGGTGATTGCCGGGAAACTCAACAAGCAGATCGCCGCGGACTTGGGAACGTCGCTCAAGACGGTCAAATTCCAGCGGGGCCGCGTCATGGAAAAAATGGGCGTCGTCTCGGTCGCGGAACTGGTTCGGCTAGCGGAGAAAGCGGGGATCACGCCGGCTCGCACATCATAGGGACCAAGGTCCAATACCGGAGTTGGATAGATGTGCCATAGTGGGTAATTCGCACCAAAACTTTGCCTTTCCCCGCCGCCACCATCTGCCTGCTCGATGACGAGCCCTCCGTGCTGAAAGCGCTTGGACGCTTGCTCGCCTCAATCGATCTTCCCACCGAGAAATTCACCGAACCGGCGCGCTTCCTCGCTTATGCCGGAGGCCACCCGGTGGGCCTGGCGGTGATCGATGTGCGCATGCCGGGGATGAACGGGCTGGAGGTGTTTTCCGAACTGCGCAAGATCTCGCCCAAGACGCGCGTGATCATCATGACCGCCGAGGAGGATCCCGACCATCGCGACGCCGCGATGAGTGGCGGCGCGTCCGCATTCTTTCTCAAGCCGTTCGACGACTCCGCCTTCCTGACAGCGGTGCGTGCTGCGGTCAATCGGGAGGCTTGAGTGCGCCAGGTCGGCGCGGCCGGGCGCATTGGGACCAAGGTCCAATAGGCAGCCAGGGCGGAACCTGATGCAATTCTCGGGACGAAACCTGGCTTGTGCCGGTGAACATGATCGCCAGGCGAGCGCAATCAAACCCTCAAGAAAGCACCAAGAATCGCATGAAACCAACGAGACCGATCCTCCCGAGTGCGATGTTGGCGATCGCCATCATGGCGGTTGCGCCTGCCGCAGAAGCACAGCACATCACCGGCAC
>FTCB01000195.1_pt1 | contig 16916 bp, 11 predicted proteins | sample 1639431 | NCBI WGS metagenome assembly FTCB01 (sample SAMEA3914864, study PRJEB12502) | metagenome | biome: forest; material: soil | place: USA | collected 2012-03-12 | depth 0.3 m
AAAATTGTATGGGATTTCACGCGCCGCCGCCCGGGTCGAAGGCTACCGCCTCACCCAACGCCCCGAGGTCGCCGCCCGCATCGCCTCCATCCGCCAGGCCGGCGCCGCCCTCGTCGGCTGGTCCCGCCCCCAGCGCCTGCGTTACCTCCGCGAACTAGCCGAGACCCCCATCGCCGACATCGACGAAAACAGCCCCTTCTGCCAAGGCTTCCGCCCCGGCGACAAATTTGGACCCCGCATCCGCGTCCCCAACAAACTCCGCGCCCTCCAGCTCTACTCCCGCCTCGCCGGTGCCCGCGACTCCCTCCGCTCCAACTCCATCGAGCAAATCGCCAAACGCCTCCGCTCCTGCGAAGACGATCCCGTCGCCAACGGCATCGAAGCCTCCCTCATCGCCTACGTCGCCGGTCCCTCTCGCCCCGATAATACCGCCAAACCCGCCCAACTCGCCGCCTGATCGGAAATATGGCCCAAGAATCCGCCCGCTTGAGCCCAAAGGCCGAAGGCTGTAGCCACGGCACTCTGTGCCGTCCGCCTGGAGGCGGAACCACTGGCTCCCTTTCTGGCTCCTTTCAATGGCTCAAAACTCAAAATCAGCACATCATCGGAGCCCTGGAAGGGCTCCGGGAAGAGTGCTCGCAGAGCAGCCTCCGGCTGCGGCGGGGGGCGAGACGCGCGGCAGCGAGCGAGTCAAATGCCTTTGACCCCGCGGAGCCAATGCCCTAAATCCATTCGTTACTTTCCTATGTCTCAGCGTCCTACCATCATCTACACAAAGACCGACGAGGCCCCTGCCCTCGCCACCTATTCACTCCTGCCGATCGTCCAGGCCTTTACCAAGCATTCCGGCGTCGACGTCGAGACCCGGGATATCTCCCTCGCGGGCCGCATCATCGCGCACTTCCCCGAGTACCTGACCGAGGACCAGAAGATCGGCGACGCCCTGACCGAGCTGGGCAACCTGGCCACCACGCCGGAGGCCAACATCATCAAGCTGCCGAACGTCAGCGCCTCCATCCCGCAGCTCAAGGCGGCCATCGCCGAGTTGCAGGCCAAGGGCTATAAGCTGCCCGATTATCCGGCTGACCCAAAGACCCCCGAGGAAAAGGAAGCCCGCTCCCGCTACGACAAGATCAAGGGCAGCGCGGTGAATCCCGTGCTGCGCGAAGGCAACTCCGATCGCCGCGCCCCCAAGGCGGTAAAGGAATACGCCCGCAAGAATCCCCACTCCATGGGCAAGTGGTCGCCCGATTCCAAAACCAACGTGGCACACATGGCGGCGAACGATTTCTTTGGCAACGAGAAGTCGGTGACCGTTTCCGAAGCGGGTCCGGTCAAGATTGAATTTGTCGCCAAGGACGGCTCGGTCACCGTGTTGAAGGAAAAGACGACCCTGAAGGCAGGCGAGGTTTTCGATGCCACGGTGATGAACAAGAAGGCCCTCGTTGCCTTCCTCGCCGAGCAAGCCGCGGAAGCCAAGAAGCAGGGCGTGCTGCTCTCGCTGCACCTGAAGGCAACCATGATGAAGGTCTCCGACCCGATCATCTTCGGCCATGCGGTCGAGGTGTACTTCAAGGATCTCCTGGCCAAGCACAGCGCGACTTTCGCCGAGCTCGGCGTGGATTTGAAGAATGGTTTCGGCGATCTGGTCGGCAAGATCCAGAGCCTGCCCGCCGAGAAGAAGGCCGAGATCGAAGCCGACATCAAGGCTGCCTACGAAAACGGCGCGGCCCTCGCCATGGTGAACTCCGACAAGGGCATCACCAATCTGCACGTGCCCAGCGACGTGATCGTGGACGCCTCGATGCCTGCCATGATTCGCTCCTCGGGCCAGATGTGGAATGCCGAAGGCAAGCTGCAGGACACGCTCGCGGTCATCCCCGACCGCAGCTACGCCGGCGTGTATCAAACGACCATCGACTTCTGTAAGAAGCACGGCGCGCTCGATCCCCGCACGATGGGCTCGGTGCCCAATGTCGGCCTCATGGCGCAGAAGGCCGAGGAATACGGCTCGCACGACAAGACCTTTGAGATCGCCGGCGAAGGCACTGTGCGCGTGGTCGACGCCTCCGGCAAGGTGCTCCTCGAGCACGCGGTGGAGCAAGGCGACATCTGGCGCGCCTGCCAGACGAAGGACGCACCCATCCAGGATTGGGTGAAGCTCGCCGTCAACCGCGCCCGCGCGACCGGCACGCCCGCGGTCTTCTGGCTTGATAAGAACCGCGCCCATGACGCGCAGATCATCGAGAAAGTGAACAAGTACCTCGCCGACCACGACACCAAGGGCCTCGACCTCCGCATCCTCCCTCCCGCGGAGGCGACCCTATTCTCGCTCGATCGCATCAAGAAAGGCCAGGACACCATCTCCGTCACCGGCAACGTGCTGCGCGATTACCTCACCGATCTCTTCCCCATCCTCGAACTCGGCACCAGCGCGAAGATGCTCTCGATCGTCCCGCTCATGAATGGCGGCGGCCTCTTCGAGACCGGCGCAGGCGGATCTGCTCCCAAGCATGTGCAGCAGTTCGTACAGGAGAATTACCTCCGCTGGGATTCGCTCGGCGAATTCCTCGCCCTTGCCGTCTCGCTGGAACACCTCAGCGAGACCTTCCACAATCCCAAGGCCAAGGTGCTCGCGGATACGCTGGATGAAGCCACCGGCAAGTTCCTGGATACCGACAAATCCCCTTCCCGCAAGGTCGGCGGCATCGATAACCGCGGCAGCCACTTCTACCTCGCGCTCTATTGGGCCCAGGCCCTCGCCGCGCAGGATAAGGACGCCGAACTCAAGGCCATCTTCGCCGGCCCCGCCAAGGAGCTCACCGAAAACGAAGACAAGATCGTCGGCGAACTCCTCGCCGTGCAGGGCAAGCCCGTCGACATCGGCGGCTACTACCAGCCGGACGATGAAAAGGCCGGCGCAGCCATGCGCCCAAGCGCGACGCTTAACACCATCATCGGCGCTCTCTAAGCGTATGAAGAATACTTAAGCAAGGGTCCCGCCGGTTTTTCCTAACTGGCGGGACTTTTCGTTTTGAAGTAGGGAAAATAAAGAACGCCGCTCGATCCGGATCTGTGCTATGGAAAGCGGTCTTCTACCACCGACTAATCTTATGGATTCCACCAATCTCAACGGCGCAAGATTCCGGGCCATCTTTGTCCTCGTTCTGGTCCTGGCCATTGCCGCTCTCTTCCTGGCGGTCGTCTGGCCTTTTCTCCAGGCCCTGCTGGTGGGAGCCATGTTTGCCGGCCTCTGCCACCCAATCTATCGCTGGATGTTGCGTCTCTTTCGCGGGAGAGAATCCCTCGCCTCGATTGTCACCCTTCTGATTCTCTTCCTCATCATCGTCGGCCCGCTCCTCTCGATCCTTGGGGTGGTGGTCAAACAGGCGATCAATGTCAGCAATCACGCCCAACCCTGGCTGCAGACTCACTTTACCACCGCCAATACTTTTGATGCCCATGAATGGCTGGTCAAGCGCTTCCCGGTGGTGGCCGACTTCGTACCCAGCCAGGAGGAAATCGTGAATGGATTCGGCACAGCCACCAAGGCGGCCGGCACCTTCCTCGCCGCCAGCGCCGCCTCGGTCACCGCGAAGACCGCCGGGTTCTTCCTCAACCTCTTTGTCATGATCTACGCGATGTTTTTCTTTTTGAAAGACGGTCGCGCCATCTTGGAAAAGGTTTTCTACTACATGCCGCTCGGGCACGACGATGAGGTGCGGATGCTGGACCGCTTTGTCTCGGTCACGCGGGCCACGATCAAGGGGACGTTGTTGATCGGCTTGATTCAAGGCGTACTCGCCGGAACCGCCTTCTATTTTGCCGGGATCGATGGCGCGGCCTTTTGGGGAACAATCATGGTGATCCTATCCGTCATTCCCGGAATCGGGGCCGCCCTGGTTTGGTTCCCGGCCGTGATCTATCTCTACATCATGGGTCAGACTGTCGCGGCGACCTGCCTTTTACTTTGGTGCGCGGCGGTGGTGGGAACGATCGACAATGTCCTGCGGCCGACCCTGGTGGGAAAAGACGCCGAGATGCCGGATCTTCTGATCCTGATCGGTACGCTGGGAGGCTTGTTCCTCTTTGGCCCGATCGGATTTGTGGTGGGGCCGATCGTGTGCGGACTCTTCCTGACTGCGCTTGATATCTACGGCACGACCTTCAAGGACATTCTGCCTCCGGCAGGCAAACTCAAGGCGAAGCGCTAAGGCGCTACTTCGACGCGTAGGAGAGCACCTTAAGAACGTGGATAGTCGCGGCCTTGCCGTCCTTTTTGATGTCCCGTTTCTCCAGGGCGAAATCAATGAGCGAGGCCGTGGTAAGGGTGCCTCCTCCGTTTTCCTGATACTCGATTTTGTAGTGATCGCCCTTGGCCTCGATCACGCGGTAGCGCATGAAACCATGGGTCTCGCTGTCGGGATACAGCAACCATTCTCCGTCCCGTTTTAGTCCGTCGGTTTGGAACTCATTGTCGTTAGCCTTGACCGCATCGAGGTTGATCTCGGTCACCACCGGGGCGACGGAATCCGAGATCCAGCAATCGACCAGATGGAAAACCTTGGGATGGATATCGAGCGGCGCGATCGCCTCCTTTTCCTTGGCCCAACCGGGCGTGAGGAAAAGGAGCAGTGCAGCGAGGGCGACGAGCGGCCTCACAATCCGGTGAAGGATTGATCGAGCGCATCGAGCAGGCAATCGACATCCGCCGCGGTGATGCACATGGGAGGTTTGACGCGGAGCACGTTGCCGTGGAATCCGCCCTTGCCGATGATCACGCCCAGCTCACGGCACTTTTCGAAGACCGCGAGGCAGGCTTCCTTGGCGGGCTCCTTGGTGGTGCGATCTTTGACCAACTCCACGCCGATCATGAGGCCGAGGCCGCGCACGTCGCCGATTACGGAATGCTTCTCCTGCAGTTTGCGCAGGCCGGCGGAGAGCTGATGACCGCGCTCAAGCGCGTTGGCCTGAATGCCTTCTTCCTCGATCACCTGGAGCACGGCCAAGCCCTGGGCCGAGGCCATGGGGTTGCCGCCGTAGGTATTGAAATGGATACGCTGAGCCAGGGTCTGGGCGATCTCGGGTGTGGTGACGACGGCGGCAAGCGGGAAGCCGTTGCCGATCCCCTTGGCCATGGTGACGATGTCGGGAATGACGCCCTGCGTTTCAAAGCCCCAGTAGTGCGTGCCGGTGCGAGCGAAGCCGGCCTGCACTTCATCCGCGATGCAGACGCCGCCTGCCGCGCGAGCGTGGGCGTAAGCGCCCTTGAGATAGCCATCGGGGAAGACCACCGTGCCGCCGACGCCCTGGATCGACTCGGCGATGTAGCCCGCGATTTTTCCCGGGGTGGCGTAGTCGATGACGTTCTTTACATCATCGGCGTAGTTCTGGCCGGAGCCCGCATCCGTCCAGCGGCCGCGATAAAGATCGGGCGCGATGGCATGGTGCACGCCGAAGCCGTGCGGCACATTGAATTTCCAGGTGCTGTGCGAGGTGAGCCCCATGGTGGATTGGCTGCCGCCGTGGTAGCAATTACGCAGCGCGACGATGTCCCAATTGCCCGTGTAAAGGCGCGCCATGAGCAGCGCGAGGTCGTTGGCCTCGGAACCGGAATTCGTGAAATAGCAGACCTTGAGATTGCCCGGCATCTTCGCGGCGAGGGCCGTGGCGTACTCGGCGATCTTGGGATTCAGATAGATCGTGGTGGTATGCTGGATGGTCTCATTCTGGGCGTTGAGCGCGGCCACGACCTTGGGGTGGCAATGTCCCACGCTGACCGTGACGATGCCGCCGAAGGCATCGAGATAGCGGCGGCCGTTTTCGTCGTAGAGGTACTGCATCTTCCCCTCCACGATCATGAGCGGCTTCTTGTAGTAGGTGAAGATGCCAGGGCTCACATGAGCCGCGCGCATGGCTGCTACTTCCGCGGCACTGGGGCCGGTGTAGGACTTGGGCTGGTAATCAAACGGAGGGAGCGTGATTTCTTTCATAAGATCGTCAGGAGTTGGGGGCTAGTTTTCGGAGAATAATATACACACCAAAGGCCACCCCGAAACCGATGAACCAGGCGTAGCTGTAAAGATCGACCAGGATCGATGGTACGAGGCCCGGCGGGATCGCCTTGATGGTCACAAGAAATCCCGGCAACGCGGGCGCAGCACCGGCCAGCAGGGCGATCAGCGCGACAAAGCTGAAGCCACCGACGAAGCTATACTTGCCGTGAGGCCGATAAAGGTCCGCGAGGTCGAGGGTCTTGCGCCGGTAGACAAAGTAGTCTGCAATCAGAATGCCGCCGATGGGGCCAAGCAGCGCGCTGTAGGCGATGAGCCAGGTAAAAATGTAGCCGGAAGGATCCGCGATCAGTTTCCAGGGCATGATTACAATTCCAATGAGGCCGGTGATAAAGCCGCCGATGCGGAAGGTGATCAGGCGAGGGTAAAGCTGGGCGAAATCATTGGCCGGGCTCACGACATTCGCCGCGATATTGGTGGCCAGGGTCGCGATGCACAGGGCGAGCATGGCGATGATCAGGACGAAGGGATTGGTGAACTTCGTGAGGAGATCGACCGGATTCCAGATCGCAGCGCCGTAGATGACTACGGTGGCGGAGGTCACCGCAACGCCGATGAAGGAGTAAAGGGCCATGGTCGGAGGAAGCCCAATGGCTTGGCCCAGCACTTGATCGCGCTGGCTTTTGGCGTACCGGGAGAAATCCGGAATGTTGAGCGAGAGAGTGGCCCAGAAGGCAATCATGCCGGTGAGAGCGGGGAAGAAAAACGACCAAAATTTCCCGGCTTTTGGCTGGCCAGGGTCGAAGGCGGAAGGCTGCGAGAGCATGGCTCCGAAACCATGCGCTTGGGTGTAGGCCCATCCCAGCAGGAGCAAGCCGAGCGCGATGAGGAGAGGGGCCTTGATGATCAGTAACAGCCGGATGGAATTAATCCCGAGGTAGATCACCAGCATGTTGATCGCCCAAAAGAAGAGGAAGCAAACCAACTGCGACATCGAGATGCCAAGGCCGCCCAAAGGAGCGCCGTGCGCCATGCTTGGAATAAAAATCGTGAGGATCTTGTGGATCGCCTCGGAGCCAATCCAAGTTTGGATGCCAAACCACCCGCAGGCCACGAGCGCGCGGAGGATGGCCGGAAACATGGCTCCGTAGACTCCGAAGGAAGCGCGGCAATAGACCGGAAACGGAATGCCGTACTTCGTGCCGGCATGGGCGTTGAGCACCATGGGGATGAGCACGATGACGTTTGCCAGGAAAATGGTGAGGATGGCCTGCCACCAATTCATCCCCTCCCCGATCAGCGAGGAGGCCAGCATGTACGTGGGAATGCAGGCCGCCATGGAGATCCAGAGGGCGGCGAAATTCCAGCAGCCCCAAGTGCGGGATTCGATGGGGATCGGCGCGAGGTCGGCGTTGGAAAGGGAACTTTCCACGCCTACCACAGGGGGAACGGTGGTTTCGTACGGCATTTCAGACACTGCCGAGTATGCAGCAGAGTTAATGCCAATAACGAGAATTACTTGCGAATATTAGTCGCCGTAGCCACCGGGGTGTTTGACGTGCCAAGCCCAGGCGCTCTCCACGATGGTGCGGATATCCTGGAACTTGGGCGCCCACCCGAGATGGGAACGGACCTTGTCGGAGGCGGCGACGAGCCGCGGAGGATCACCCGCGCGGCGGGGCTTCTCGAGGGCCTTGATGTCCTTGCCGGTGATCTCGCGGCAGGCGGCGATGACTTCCTTGACGGAAGTGCCCCCACCCGTGCCGAGATTGAAGCGGTCGCTCTTCTCGGCTTTGAGCGCGAGAATGTGGGCCTGAGCGAGGTCGAGGACGTGGATGTAGTCTCGCACGCAGCTGCCGTCTTCGGTGGGATAATCGGTGCCGAGGATGTCGACGGATTCCGTTTGGCCGAGGGCCACCTTGAGGATGTTCGGGATGAGGTGGGTCTCGATGCGGTGGTCTTCCCCGTACTTCTCCGAAGCGCCGGCGGCATTGAAATAGCGGAGGGCGACGTATTTCAGGTCGTGAATTTCGTCGTACCAGCGGAGGATTTTCTCGAAGAGGAGCTTCGACTCGCCGTAGGGGTTGATGGGATTTTGCGGGATGGATTCGTCGAGCGGCACGCGGTCCGGAATGCCAAAGGTGGCGCAGGTGGACGAGAAGACGAATTTCTTCACGCCATGCTCCACGGCGGCATCGAGGAGATTGATGCCACTGCAGACGTTGTTGCGGAAGTACTTCGAGGGATTGGTCATCGACTCGCCGACCAGGGCGTTGGCGGCAAAGTGCATCACGGCGTCGGGCATCACCTCGCCCATGGCGCGCTTGATCACATCGCGATCAGCCAGGTCGCCTTGAAAAAACACGGCGCGCGGATCGACCGCCTTGCGATGGCCTTCGCTGAGATTGTCGAAGACCGCGACTTTGTAACCTTCGTTCAGGAGTTGCTCGACGCAGACGCTGCCGATGTAGCCGGCGCCTCCGGTGACAAAAATGTTTTTCATGGGAAAAGGCAGATTATCGCGGCTGAAGCGACAATCAAGATCGGGCTTTGGAAGATGGCAGTGCGATTAATCACATACTCTTTCGCGAGGCCACGGGAGGCGGGCGGATTTAGCCCGCGAACTGGCCGATGGCATCCTGCAGGGCGCGCTCGTCGCCCACAGAGAAATCATCACCGGCCTGGAGGACGACAGATCCGCCCTGGTCGTTGACGAACTCGATGAGCAAGGGGCGCTTGCCCGGGTGCTTTTTCACCGCTTCCAGGATGTTCGGAAGATCGGACTCGGAGAGCTTGCGGCGGGCGAGCTTGAGGAGCACGGGACGGGCCGAGGATTTGGGCTTCAGAGCGGCGACCGAACCGGCAATGGCGCGCACCGCCTCATCGCGCACGCTCAGCTTGGCCGAGACCTGCACAACGGAGCCTGGCACCAGGAGGGCGGCGTTTTTGGTGTAAACTTCATCCCAGGCCATCATCTCGATCTGGCCGGTGAAATCTTCCAACTGGATGACGGCGAAGGGGCGGCCGTCTTTCTTGGTGAACTTCTTCTCCACGGTCCCGATCATGCCGGCGAGGCGGAGCGTGCAGGGTTCCTCCACCTTGAGGGCGGTGGCCACGGAGCTGTTCTTGGGATTGTCGAAATGGCCGACATAGGCGTCGAGGGGATGGCCCGTAATGTAGTAACCGAGCAGTTCCTTCTCAAAGGAGAGCATCTCATTGCGCGGCCAAGGTTCCACCTTGGGGCCGGAGGCACTGGCGGGTGACGGCGCGGAAGTCTCAAACGCATCGAAAAGCGCCCCCTGCCCGCTTGCGCGGTCGCGCTGGACGGCGGCGGCGGCGGACATGGCCTGCTCGAGATCGACGAAGAGCTGGGCGCGGGATTTCTTGAAACTGTCGAAGGCCCCGCACTTGACCAGGCTTTCGAGGATTTTTTTGTTCACCGTACGGGAGTCGAGTCTCGAGCAAAAATCCTCGAGCGAAGGAAACTTCCCAGCCTTCTGGCGCTCCTCGATGACAGATTGCATGGCGCCCGCGCCCACGTTCTTGATCGAGGCGAGGCCGAAACGAATGGCCGTGGTCTCTCCATACGGCTCGGGACGGAAATGCAGGCCGCTGCGGTTCACATCGGGCGGCAGAACCTTGATGCCCATGCGGGTACACTCGGCGATGACCTCGGCGATGCGATCCGTGGTGGAGGCATCGAAGGTGAGCAGCGCGGACATGAACTCCACCGGGAAGTGGGCCTTGGCGTAGGCGGTCTGGTAGGAGACCCAACCGTAGGCGGCACTGTGGGACTTGTTGAAACCGTATTCCGCGAATTTCGCGATGAAGTCGAAGATCGCGTGGGCCGTGGCGTTGGGGATCTGGTTGACGCGCAGACAGCCTTCCACAAAGCGGATGCGCTCCTTGGCCATCTTCTCCTTGTCCTTCTTACCCATGGCGCGGCGCAGCAAATCGGCGTCGCCGAGGGAGTAGCCCGCGAGCACGTTGGCGGCGCGCTGGACCTGTTCCTGATACACCATGATGCCCTGGGTTTGGGCACACACCTGCTCGAGCAAGGGATGGGCGTAGGAGACCTTCTTTACGCCTTTTTTACAGGCGATGTAGTCGTCGATGAACTGCATCGGGCCGGGACGATAAAGCGCGCCGATGGCGATGATGTCTTCGATGGAGTTTACATCGAAACGTTTGCAGCAATTCGTAATGCCGCCGCTTTCCATCTGGAAGATGCCGAGCGTTTCGCCGCGGTTGTAGATATCGAAGGAGGGCTTGTCCTCCGTGGGGATTTTCGCGAGATCGAAATCGGGCACCTTTTGCCGGATCATGGTCACGGCGTCCTCCAGCACGGTGAGCGTCTTGAGGCCCAGGAAGTCCATCTTGAGCATGCCGAGCTCAGTGAGGCCGTTCATCTCAAATTGGGTGACAACTTCGTCGTCCTTGCCCCGGCAGAGCGGCAGGTATTCGTCGAGCGGCCGGTCACCGATGACCACGCCGGCGGCGTGAATGCCAGTGTTGCGGCTGAGGCCTTCCAAGACCATGGCGTGATCCCACAGGGCGCGGGTGGCCTGCTCATTTTCGATGGAGGCCTTGAGCTCGGGGTTCTTTTCCGCCGCGCTGGCCAGGGTGATGTTCAGCTCATTGGGAATCATCTTGGCCAGCCGATCGGCATCGCCATAGCTCCAGCCGAGGACACGGGCGACGTCGCGGATGACGCTCTTGGCGCCCATGGTGCCGAAGGTGACGATCTGGGACACGCAGCGCTCGCCATATTTGCGACGCACGTAGTCGATGACCTCGCCACGGCGTTCCATGCAAAAGTCCACGTCGATATCGGGCGGGCTGATGCGCTCGGGATTGAGGAAGCGCTCGAAGATCAGTTCGTAACGAATGGGATCGATATCCGTAATACCCAGGGCGTACGCGATGATCGACCCTGCGGCGGAACCACGGCCGGGGCCCACCGGAATGCCCTGGCTGCGGGCGTAGGCGATGAAGTCCCAGACGATGAGGAAATAACTGATGAAGCCGGTTTTCTCGATGACGCCGAGTTCGTACTCGAGGCGCTCCTTGAGTACGGGATTTTCCGCCACGCGCTCACCGTAGCGGTCGCGCATGCCCTGCCAGCAAAGGTCGCGGAGGTATTGCTCACGGGTCTGGCCGGGAGGCGGCTCAAAGGCGGGATACTTGGGTTTGCCAAACTCCATCTCCAGATTGCACTGCTCGGCCACGTGCAGGGTGTTGGTGATGGCCTCGGGGATCTCGGAGAAAAGCGCGGCCATCTCCTGCGGGCTCTTGAAATAGAGCTCGGGCGAGTAGCGCATGCGCTTTTCATCGAGCACCATGGAACCGGTGCCGATGCAGAGCATCACGTCGTGAGACTCGTGATGGCTGCGCTCGAGAAAATGGACGTCGTTGGCGGCGACCACTTTCAGATCGAGCTCGCGGGCAATCTTGATGAGCTCGGGATTGTTGCGGCGCTGGAGATCCATGCCGTGGTCATGGATCTCGATGTAGTAATTCTCCTTGCCGAAAATATCGCGATATTTTCCGGCGAGCTGGCGGGCACCGGCGAGGTCGCCGGCGGTGATGCGGCCGTTTACCTCGCCCTTGATGCAGCCGCTGAGCACGACGAGACCGGCGGAATGCTTGGCGAGCATCTCGTGATCGACGCGGGGCTTGTAGTAGAAGCCCTCCAGATGCGCGGCGGAGATGAGCTTCACGAGGTTGCTGTAGCCTTCGCCACTGGCCGCCAACAGGGTGAGATGGGAGGATGCTTCCTTGCCCGACGAGGCATTGCGGTCGTGCATCGAACCGGGAGCCACGTAGGCCTCGCAGCCGACGATGGGCTTGACCTTGGCCTTTTGAGCGGCCTGGAAAAACTCGACGGCCCCGAAGAGATTGCCGTGGTCGGTCATGGCCACGGCGGGCATGCCAAATTCGGCGGCTTTTTTGACCAGGTCCTTCGTGCGAATCGCGCCATCGAGCAGTGAATACTCGGTGTGGCAATGCAGATGAACGAAGGAATCGGAAGCCATGTCAGCCTACTATAAAATGCGAAAGCCGACGAGCAAGGATTCCCGTCGGCTTTTGCAAAATGAGTTGAGAAATTTGCCTAGGCTTCCCCTCTAAGGCGGAAGAATGTGATCACGCCGAACGTGCTGGCCGTTGAGGTCAACGGCCCCTACCAAACTGCGGTGCCAACCGGGAAAGATCGCGGGCGCTATAGCGACAGCTCTCTAGGCTAGAGCCTCGAGGCGCCGAATAATCTCGGCTTTTCCAGAGGCCCCCACGGTCTGCGCCTTCTTCTCTCCTGCTTTGAGGTAAAGAAGCGTTGGAACACTACGAACTCCAAATTTTTTAAAAGTTTCAGGAGCATCGGCAAAGTTTGCTTTCGTAATCTTAAACTTGCCCACATTTTCCTCCGCGATTTCCTCGATGACGGGAGCGAGCATTCGACAGGGAGGACAACCCTCCGACCAGAAATCCACCAGCATCGGCTCGGTCGCAGAAGCGACGATGTTTTCAAAGTTGGAGTCGTTCAACTCCACGACATTTTCGTTGGCCATGAAGCCAATATAAAATGCGAAAGCTGAGGGGCAAGGATTGCCGTGGGTTTTTGTGAAATGAGTTGGGGGAAGTGCAGCCCGGCGGTAGCCGGGTGGGCCGAATTTGGCACAGTCCGCTGGGCGGGAACGCCAGGGGACTGGCGTTGCTACAGCAAAAGCACGACGCGCCAAGGCGGGACGCGGAATTGAACGGCGGCTGACACAGAGGTCAGCCCTCCCGGGCCTATCGCTCCAATGGCGGTTTTCGGACTTCTCGAAAACTACAGTTGCTTCAGCAAATGCAAAAGCCGACGGGCAAGGAATCCCGTCGGCTTTGGCAAAAAGAGTTTAAGAAATCGTCTTAGACGAGCGCCTCGAGGCGGCTGATGATAGCCGCTTTGGGCAGGCCGCCCATGTGCTGCTCCTTTTTCTCACCGCCCTTGATGAAGAGGAGGGTGGGAATATTGCGCACGCCAAATTTGGCGGACGTTTCAGGAGCGTCATCGACATTGACCTTCGCGATCTTGAACTTCCCGACGGTCTCACCGGCGATCTCGTCCACCACGGGACTGAGCATGCGGCAAGGCCCGCACCAGGGAGCCCAGAAATCCACCAAAATCGGTTCCGTGGTGGAGCCGATCACACTATCAAAATTGGAGTCGTTCAACTCCACAACATTTGCACTAGCCATAGGATTGGAATGTAGCAGGGAAACCAAGTCGCGCCAGCGATCTTGCCCCCTTTGTAACAGATTTTAGGGAGAGTTCCCGACTAGCTGATGAAGATCCAGACCTGCAGGCCAAGAGCGATGACGGCAACGACCAGAGCCGCCGCACCAATGGCAGGGCTCACATCGGCCGAAGCGGGAGCCGCTTCAGGCTGAGGAGCAACCGTGATGGAAGCCGAGGTCGAGACCGACTTGGAAGCAGAAGCCGCGGGCTTCTTCTGGAGCTGAACCGTCGCCTGAGGCATGCCGGGCTTGGGCCCGAGAGAGCTCGGGGGAACCTTGGCAGTTTCCTTTTTGCTCTCCGAGGTCAGAGGAGCCGGAGCAATGGCACCAGCCGCAGGGGCCTTGGGAGCCGCCGGAGCGATGGAAGCCGAAGGTAACACGGTACCAGCAGGAGGCGCCGGAGGAGCGGATGGTGGCGCGGGAGGCGCGACCGCGCCGGGAGGCTTGGGAGCCAGCGGCGGAGCGGAAGGAGGAGCCGGAGGCTTGGGAAGTGAAGGAGCCGAAGGTGGCGCCATGGGAGCGGGAGGCGCCACGGCCGAAGGAGGGGCCACAGGAGCGCCTGGAGCACCAGGGGGCTTCTGGACGGGTTTGGGAGGCAAATTGATCATCGCGGTTTCGCGAGGATTAGAGGCCAAGGGTTGACCATCCCGACGCGGTGGTAGGACGATGCGTACGGTTTCCTTCTTGGGTTCGGACATAAGCGTTTGGGGTTAAAAGCAGCGTTGGACTAACGGGTTATCAATTCCAAATTCCACGGGGACTGTCAATAAAACCAGTGTAAACCGGTAAAAATATTACGGTTGAGCCGCAGCGGTCGGTTGGGCGCTGGCGGTTTTGGCCGGCTGCGACAACTCGATGAAGTCCTTCATGATGCGCAACGCCTCGTTGCGAATGGCATCGGGAGGCACGGGGCCGGGCTTCTTGCTCTTGTCGTCGTCCTCGTCGTCGTCAGCAGCAGCCGCTTTCTTCTCATCCCTGCGATCGAAGGCCACGGCGCGAAGCTTGGGCGCATTCACGTCGTCGAGCTTGAGCTCGTAATCCTGCACGGCGAGCGCCGGGCCACGGGCCTCGCGTTCCTGATCCCGGGTTTCCTTGCGTTTCTTTTCGTCGGCCAGCTCCTTGCGGCGGTCCTTCTCGTTGAGCGACACCGAGTTCTCGGTAATTCTTTCGCGCAGACGCTTCATGTCGTCCATGGTGTAGAGAAACTCAGGATCCTTGGCCACGCGGTCCAGGGAACGAGCCTTCAACTCGGGAATAAAGAGCGGGCTGGTGGATTCCGTGATCTTCACCGGGGCGACTTCGTCGTAAACCAGCCGGTTTTTCAGCGAACCTTCGCCAATCTCGGGATTATCCGTGAGCGAGGGCAAGACGATGTCGGACTCCACGCCCTTGAGCTGGGTGGAACCGCCCTTGACCCGGTAGAATTTCTGAATGGTCAGCTTGAGGGCGCCTGCATCCGAGGAACTGAGGCTGAAGAAGGGCATCAGGCGCCCGAGATCGAGCACGGTCTGCACGGTGCCCTTACCAAAGGTCCGCTCGTCGCCAATGATGACGGCGCGGCCATAATCCTGTAAGGCGGCGGCAAAGATTTCGCTGGCCGAGGCGCTCATGCGATTGACCAGCACGATGAGGGGGCCGCTATAGGCCACGCTGGGGTCGGTGTCGGGAGAGACCGTGATCTTGCCATTGGAATCCTTGGCCTGAACGACGGGGCCCTTGGGAATGAAGAGGCCGGTCAGGTTGATCGCCTCCTCGAGGGAGCCGCCACCATCCTTGCGCAGATCGATGACCAGACCCTGGATGCCTTCCGTTTTCAAACGGCCGATGAGAGCCGCGACGTCGGCCGTGGTGCTCACCGGGTCGCCCTTGCCATCCATATTGGCATAGAAGGAAGGCAGCGTGATCCACCCCACCCGCGTGTTTTTGTCACTGGGTCCACCCAGATCGAGAACCTCGGCCTTGGCGGCGGAGTCCTTGAGATTCACTTTATCACGTTTAATCACGACAACCTTGCGCTTGGAAGGATCGGTGGCGTTGCCGGGAATAACCATGAGACGCACTTTCGTGCCTTCCTTGCCGCGAATCTTCTCGACCACCTTGTCGAGTTTCATGTCGACCACGTCCTCAAATTCCCCATCGCCCTGGGCCACAGCGGCGATGCGATCATTGACCGCCAGATGCCCTTCCTTGTCGGCGGGACCGCCCGCCACGACCTCGCGGATCTTGGCGTAGCCATCTTCCGAGGTAAGCACGGCGCCCACACCCACGAGCGAGAGCTTCATGGAGATCTGGAAATTTTCGAGATCCGATGGGCTGAGATACTCGGAGTGCGGATCGTAGGTCTGAGCCAAGGCGCTCAGGAAGGTCTTCACCACATCGGCGTCCTCCATCTCGTCCACATTGCGGAGGATCTGGTTGTACCGCTTGGTCACCGTCTCCTGAGGAGGACGCAGCTTCAGCTCGGCCAGATCTTCCCGGAGCAGTTGGGCCTCGACCTGATTTTGCCAGATGCGGTCGGCCTCGGCCATGTCCTTGGGCCAGGCAGCATCCTGCCGGTTGATCTCGACGGTGCGATTGCTGTCGAAATTATACTTCTTCTGCACGAGCTTCTTGCTCTTGCCGAGACGGTCTTCCACCCGCTGCTTGAAACGGGCAAAAATCTCCCGGGCGGGAGCAAGATCGCCCCGCAGCACGCTGTCTCCGAGGTTGGATCCGTATTTTTGCTGGAACTCGTCCACATCGCTCTGGAGGAAGTAGAGTTTGTTGTAATCCAGCGTGGTCAGATAGGTCTGGAGAAACTTCTTCGACATTTCCTCGTCGAGCTTCTGGCGGCTGTAGTGGCCTTGTTCCAGCCAGCGACCGACGGCCACGGAAACCTGGCTGGGATCGGCGGCGGCGCGTGCGTTAAACGGGAAATAGGCCAAAAGCACCGCCGCAAGGGCGGTTATTCCCGATCGTAAAAAGCTAGTAGGAGCACGCATGGTTATATGGAAAACGAGAAAAACTTGCAGAGGGATGGTGGAAAATCAAACTTCGTCACTATTTTTATCAGACCACTTTCTCATGAATCAGTTCAAAAGCTTTACCGGCGGCGCCCTCGATACCAATTGTTTTTTCTACCAGGCGCCGCAAGGCGGGCTGCTTTTTGACGCCCCCCAAGGGGCGGATGCGGCCTTCGCGGAGGAGCGGGTGGATCTGTTGCTGCTGACCCACGGGCACTTCGACCACGTGGCGGATGCGGCCGCCATCATTAAAAGACACGGCTGCAAAGTGGCTCTGCACGCGGATACCCTGCCCATGGTGACTGATCGCGAATTTTTTCGGTCCTGGGGGTACGGCCTTGAAATTGAGCCCTTCAACGCAGACATCCTGCTGACGGAAGGCCCCGGCCAGGATTTTCTCGGGGCCGAGTTCCAGCTTTTTGAAGTGCCGGGGCATTGTCCGGGCAGTCTGTGCTTTTTCCTGCCAAAGGAAAGAATTGTTGTCGGCGGAGACGTGCTTTTTCGGGGTGGCGTGGGGCGCTGGGATCTGCCCGGGGGAGACAGAGATCTTCTTTTCAGCGGAATTCGCCAAAAATTGCTGACCCTACCGGACGACGTCGTGGTGCTGCCAGGCCATGGACCAGCC
>FTCB01000257.1_pt1 | contig 16876 bp, 13 predicted proteins | sample 1639431 | NCBI WGS metagenome assembly FTCB01 (sample SAMEA3914864, study PRJEB12502) | metagenome | biome: forest; material: soil | place: USA | collected 2012-03-12 | depth 0.3 m
ATCGTATAGACCCCGTAGGCGATGTAGAAGAATGTCCCCGTGATCAGCAGATAGACAAACTGGGCACTCTGCGACCACTTGGGATCGGCCCACCATACCGCGGCCAGAAAGAAGGCCCTCGAATCCTCAGATGGGCGCTAGTGAACGCGCTATCCGCTGTTTAGCGAAAGGATTTCCGACTGCGCATCTCGCGTGGGGGAATTCCAAAGTGGTTTCGGAACATCTTGGAGAGCTGGTACTCGTCGCCTATTCCCACAGCCGGTGCGATAGCCTTCAGGGGCAGGCTTGTACTCAGGAGGAGCCGCCTCGCTTCGTTCAGCCTGGCCTCGCGCACTTCCTGCATCGGCGTTGTGCCGGCGAGCGCCTTGAACTTTCTGGCAAAGGCGTGGCGGCTCATCTCCGCCTGTTTTGCCAGGTCGTCCAACGTCAGTGGCTCGCTGAAATGCGCCCAGATATGGCTCCGCGTCGCTGCCACCAGTGGATCGGTTGGCTCCGACCTGAGGCGCGTCAACTCTGCCAGAATGGCCTGCAAATGGTGGCCGCACGGCGTTCCATCCCGCCGATCTGTCAGCAGCCAAGAAATCATTTGCCCCACGCGTCCATCCGCGTCCCTCATCGTCAGCGGAAAGTTCGGCTCCGTTTTTTTGGAGCGAAAACTTAGGAACCTCGTCTGCACGGGATCTTTCGCATCAGAAGTTTCCTCGTGGACGAGCCCCGCCTCATAAAAAAACATCTCCCCAGAGCGTCCGGAGATCTCTTTGCCGCCAACCTTCAACTTCATCTGCCCGCCCATGATCACGATCAACTCGTGGAAGGGGTGAAAGTGCGGGGCCATGTGCCAGCCCGGGTCTTTCACAATCTGGCCCACAAAGACCAATTCCGGCGCGTTTCGATCAGGCGACATTTCTGACAAGTCATAGCAATCCCGCCCATCCCTCGCAATGCCCGAGGGCGCTAGTGTGAGTTTATGTCCTCTCCTCGTATCCGCATCGCCTTCGTGGGCGCCGGCCAAATGGGCCAGGCGGCGCATCTCCAAAACTACGCCTCTCTCCGCGACGAATGTGAGGTCGTCGCCCTGGCGGAGTCCAAACCCCAACAGGCGGCTGCCGTGGCGTCGCGCTACGGCATTCCCCGCGTCTATGCCAGCCATCTTGAGTTGCTGAAGCAGGGAGGCTTCGACGCCATCGTCGCGGCCCAGCCTTTTACTCGTCATGGAGTGCTCATCCCCGATCTGGCTAAAGCAGGCGTGCCCATCTTCACCGAGAAGCCCATTGCCAGTTCCATCGCCGTCGCCCGGCAGATCCTCACAGCTTTGGATGAGAATAACACTTGGCTCATGGCCGGTTACCACAAGCGCAGCGATCCCGCGACCATCTATGCGAAACAGGTCATCGACTCCTGGAGGCAAAGTGGTGAATTCGGCAAGCTCCGCTATATCCGCATTGCCATGCCGCCAGGCGATTGGATCGCGGCCGGCTTCAACGACAACCTCGTCTTCGACGAGACCATCCCCGCGCTGGAGAGCGATCCTCCGCCTTCCGACATGGACGAGGCCACTCACCAACGATACGAGGCCTTCGTCAATTATTACATCCATCAGGTCAATCTCCTGCGACATCTCCTCAGCGAGGATTTTACCGTTAGCTACGCCGATCCCGCCGGCATCATCCTCGTGGCCCATAGTGCCAGTGGCATCCCATGTACCATCGAAATGGCCACGCACTCAACCGGCATCGATTGGCAGGAAGAGGCCTTCGTCGCTTTCGAGCGCGGCCACGTCACGCTCCGCCTGCCCGCGCCGCTCACTCGTAACCGCGCCGGTCAGGTCGAAATTTATCACGATCCCAAGGGCGGTACGGCGGAGACTATTCGCCCCACACTCCCTTGGGTCGACGCCATGCGAAATCAGGCGCTGAACTTCATCCATGCGGTGCGTGGCGAGCAGCCGGCCGCCTGTCTTGCCCCCGAGGCCCTGCAGGATCTTCTCGCGGCTCGTGAATACATCCGGCTGCTCACTGCCGTTTAAAATCATGGCGCTCCGATTCAAAAAGATATTCCTCGCGGCCGAGCGTTTTGAGGCGGCCGGCATTTTCGACGTCAATGGCGATGGTCATCCGGATATCGTGAGCGGCGAGTTCTGGTACGAAGGTCCCGATTTCAAGAAACGTCACCGCATCGGCTCCGTCGCGGCCTTTGGCGAATACTACGACGACTTCTCCACCATCCCCCTCGATATCAATGGCGACGGTCGCCTCGACTTCATCACCGGCGGTTGGTGGGGCGAAACTCTTCGCTGGCGGGAAAATCCCGGCGTCCCCGGTCAGGAGTGGCCCGAGCACATCATCGCACAATGCGGCAACATCGAGACGACCCGCGCCTGGGACATCGATGGCGATGGGCATCTCGAGATCGTGCCCAACACGCCCAACCACCCGCTCGTCATCTACAAGCTCATCCTCGATGAAAACGGTCGGGGCACGGCCCAGTTCCAGGCTCATCCCATCAAGATCAAAGGCCGGGCTAACGATTGCCAGGGCCACGGTCTTGGCTTTGGCGACATCAACGGCGATGGCCGCGGGGATTTCATTCTCCGCGATGGCTGGCTGCAAGCGCCCGCCGATCCCTACCACGAAGAGTGGATCTGGCATCCCGAATTCACCCTGGGTGAGAAACCCGGCGTGCCCATCCTGGCGGTAGATCTCAACAACGATGGGCTCACCGAGCTTATCGTCGGCGAAGGCCATGGCTACGGTCTCTCCTGGTGGCAGCAATCTCTCTCTTTCGACGGAACCCGCACCTGGCAGGAGCATCCCATCGATCCCTACAGCAGCCAATACCACGACCTGCACTGGCGGGACATCGACGGCGACGGCTGCCCCGAACTCATCACCGGCAAGCGCTTCCGCGCTCACCCCGAGGGCGATGGCGGCGACCAGGATCCTTACGGCTGGTACGTCTTCAAGTGGACCGGAGAATGCTTCGCCAAGCATGTCATCGATTTCGGCCCGCTCGGCGCAGCCAAGGGGCTCGGCATCCAGTTCGCCATCGCAGACCTCACCGGCAACGGCACGCTCGATGTCGTCGCCCCCGGCAAGGATGGCCTCGCCCTCTATTTCAACGAAGGCACCCTATGAAAATCGGTATCAACCTTTTCCTTTGGACCACCCGGGTGGACCGCTCCCACTACCCGTTGCTGCGCGAGCTTAAGCAAGCGGGCTACGATGGCGTCGAGATCCCGGTCTTTGAAGGCAGTGTTGCCGACTATAAGGAACTCGGCTCCGTTCTCGGTGACCTCGGCCTTGGAGTCACGGCCTGCACCGTCCAAAGCGCCGAGACCAACCCAATCAGCCCCGATCCAGCCGTTCGCCAGGCCGCTCTCGATCGCCTGCGCTGGTCGCTGGATTGCTGCCGGGCCATGCATGCGGAAATTCTCTGCGGCCCGCTGCACTCCGCTCTCGGGGTCTTTTCCGGCCTTCCTCGGACCGAGGAGGAAATCCAGCGTGGCCGGGATTTTTTCAATGCCATCGCGCCCGAGACCGACGGCGTCGAACTCGCCATCGAATACCTCAATCGCTTCGAGAACTATTTTCTCACCACCGCCCAAGATTCTGCGGATTTTATCAGCGGCATTCCCCATCCCTCCTGCGGCCTCATGTGGGATACCTTCCACGCCCATATCGAGGAGAAATCCTGCGAGGCCCTCCGCACCATGCGCGACCGCCTGATTCACGTTCACCTCAGCGAAAACGATCGCGGCATTCCCGGCACCGGTCAGGTTCACTGGGATGCCACCTTCGCCCTTCTCCGTGAGTTGCAATACGACCGTTGGCTCGTTATCGAGGCCTTCGGCCGCGCCCTGCCCGATCTCGCTGCGGCCACCCGCGTATGGCGCGATCTCTTCGCCCGCTCCGAGGAAGTTTACCAACAGGGGATCTCCTTCATCCGCGAAAAATGGGAAAAGGCCGGCGGCCCGGCGGTGAAAAATTAGTTCTCCACCAGCCGAGCCCGGCCCCAGTTCTCACGCGACCCGGTATTCTCCGCCGTGCCATTCCACATGAGCTGCTGCTTGCGGGCGGAACCATCATCGCTGTTATCGATCCCCACATCGAAGAGCAATTCCAGGCCCGCCTTCGGTTTCACTCCGAGCACTGACCATGGGATGGCGACCGATGCGACATAGCCGTCTCGCGAAACATCCTGCGTCACCAGCAGGCGGCATTGGGCCGCTTCGTCAGCGTGGTCGGGGATATAGACTTCGGGCTTTTTACCCGTTCCCAAAAGGATCTGCCGGTCACTGAAGATCATCGAGCCCTTCTGCCCAGGCTGCTGCGTGCCGATAAAGATCTCCACATTGTCCCCGCTCCAGAACGCCTTGGGCTCGTGATTATTCATCCCAGGCGTTGCGTCTTTCACCTGGATGAGAAAGTACAGGTTGGTCTCGTCCCAACAAAGGCGGAAGTCGCCGCGTAAATTGGGATTCGGATTGCCGAGCACCAGGCGGGTACTCTCGATCGGCTCGGCCGGGCGGGGTGGCCAGTGGCGCGTGGTGCCATCGAGCATCAGGCCGGGCAGGGCCTTGGGCACTGCCACCACCTTGTTCGATGGCCCGGAGGCGTGGGCGTCAAACCGGGGATCCTTGAAGGCGAAGGGCTCCTTTTGACCGAACATCACATCGTAAACGCGATTGGACGTTTCGCGCGCCGCCGCGGTCAATTCCGGGTAAGGCCGATCCGCGACATTCACGAATCCCGTGTTATTCCCCTCGCCGTGGAAGCCTTCAAAGAAACGACCTGTGATCGATTGGTCATTATAGATGAACCACTGCGAACCCACCACGAATGGCAGCGCTGCGGCCTGCTCCACATAGTTGCGATACGCCTTGGCCCGCTCTGCCTGGTCCTTCACTTCCTTGCCTCCGCCGAGTCCTTGGTCCGTGGCGCTGTAATACCATTCGCTCAAAATGATGGGCCGCCCTCCGCTCCAATCATGCACCTGCTTGAGGAAATCTCCCTCCATCGGGTACGTGTAGTAATTCACACTCATCACATCCATGTACTTCCCCGCGATTTCCACCGCGGTTTTGTTATTGGCCGTTCCGGGCGTGAAGCGATTGCCGATGAGCAGATGGTTGTTATCGTACTTGTGAAAGGTCGTGCTCACCAGCGTGTAGTAGGTTTCGAGATAGAGACGGTAAAACTCCTGCATGTCCGCCGCGCCCTGTTCGGTCCGCACAAAGAGCGGCTCCTCGCCCACCGCCGCCCAATCGGGAATCGCCTTCGCGGGATTCCACGCCGCATTGAACTTCTCCACTGACGAATATTTCTCCTTGAGCCAACCGACGAGACGGGCCTTGGCCGGAACCTTGCTGGCCAGGTAGGCCGGGATGATCTTGGGCAGGAGCTCAAAATGCTGCTCATTGCCGAGGAAGTATCCGATCAGCAAAGGATCGTTGGCCGCAGCAGGTAGTCGCGCGGCAAAGGCCTTGTCGAGCGCCTCTGCGGCATTGGACGCGAATGGGTCGATCACTTCCGATGCGCCGATCTTGTCGGGCAGCATCGTCACGTCCTTGCTGCCCGGCAAAAAACTCACGTAGGGAAATTTGAGTTTCCGCATGGTGCCGGTGTTTTGCGAGAAGGCTCCCGCACTGTTGAAACCCCAGTGGCGCAGGCGGTCCACCACCTGCCCGCTCCACTCCTCAAGATCGAAAGCCCGGTCGAATTTTCGCACCCAATTGGCCGCGTAGAATGAAACCACCCCCGGCGTCTCTGGCCGCCAGGCCGAGGCGAGGGGACCCTCCTTGGGCGGTAGCCATTCATAGGTTTTTTCCCGGCCAGCTACGAGGGTGAAGTCATCGGAAAGTGCAATCCCGCAGACCGCCAACTGAAAAAACGCATTCCCCTCAGGCGTGACCAAGACTTGCCGGTCTCCAGCCTTTCCGACGTGAAAGAACCCCGTCTTTGCGAGTTGGTACTTCGCCCCGCTACCCGCCAGCCCACCGTAGGAATCGAGCGCCGGGCCGCCCGAGAAGGCCTCCAGCGCAGCTTTCTGCGCCGCGACATCCGCCTTCAGCTCGTCGTCACTCTTGACCTTCGAGGGAAAATCCTTCCGCGCATTCTGCCCGTAGCGATCTACCAAAAAAGTCGTGCCGCCAGCCTCGCTTCGCGCATAAGGCTCGAAACGAATTTTAAACTGACTCTCTCCCGGATGATCCTTGAAGCGATAGTAATAAATGTACATGAACACCGGCCAATCGAAGACCCGGTTGTCTTGCACCTGCGCGTAAGCCGCCGGAACTTGCAGGCGAAATCCCGCATTCATCGGATCGACCAGCGCAAAGCTATCCGCTGTCGCCGCACCGACGATCTGCTTCTCCTTTGCCGCCGGGAAGGGCTTCAATTCGTCCTTCCCAAACGCAAAGGCCCCGCCATTCACGAAGCTGATCGGGATGGCCATCTGGAAAACGAACGCATGCGCGGAGGCTGGAATATCCTTGAAGAGATAAGTGACGGATCGATCCTGCGCATCCACCTCCATGCGGAGTTCCGCACCCGAGGGATATTTGGCCGCCACGGTATTAGCGCTATCGGGCGCAATGGTGGGCTTCTCGCCCGAGTAGTCCTTCTCGCCGAGGCTCAAACCAGGAACGGGCAGCACATACTGGCCGGCATCCCCTGTATTGATCTCCAACCCCCTGTCGGAGGCGGAAAGCTTGAGCTCTGCCGCCTGAGTAGGGGCGGCCCAGCCAAGTAGGCTGGCGGCCAATAGAGATTTGATTTTTGACATGGGGGCTGTGGCAAAGGGCCGAAAGACGGTGTCGCTTGGCTCACGCGCCAGCAAGCGACGGTTTAGTTAACGTTTAATCTTCGGTGAGGGCGTTTTCAAAAAATCAGCTCAGCCTGCTCTCCCATCGGCTTTACCGCGATGGGCGTCCAGTGATCGACCTTGCGTTGTTCCGTTATGGCCACCGCGAGTTCCTCGGAATACGCCTCAGCGAGTTCATCCTTGGTCGCCTTGGTCAGGATGTAACGCTCATGGCCCACGCGCTCCAGCAGCGCCTCCTGAATCTTTCCCAACCTGCTCGATTTCGGCCCGACTTGCAGGAACTCTCCCAGCAGCTGCCGCAGCGGTACATACATGCGAAAGGGAGGCGTATGCGGCAACTCCGCTGGCTCGTCCCGGTCGGCAATTTGCTCCAGCCAATCCCGCGATCCCGTCGGCAAACGTCCATGACCTCGCGGGCAGCTCGCTCCATCGTAGGCCGTCTCGCAGCGGGCGCACCAATTCAGGAAATACCGCGTCCGGTGAATGGAATACTTCAGGCAATAAAGCACCTCGTCCCGTGTGCCCCGGTTCAGCGCGGCAAACATCGCCTCGTAGCCCGGCTCCGTTTCCAGCAGCGTGCATTCCCGGCCGATATTTTCCGGCGAATGCGCATCCGAGCACGCGAAGAGCGCATGGGCGTCCAGCGAGCCAATCCTCCGGACCATTGGAGGTATCGAGGTCAGCCCCATCTCCGCCGCCATCAGCCTCGGCGTAAGCTCGCCAAAAATCTCCTCCAGCGTCCGATGCCGCTCCCGGCTGCCGAGGCTTGAGAAGTAAGGATTCATCACATGCGCCGGGGCAAAGTGGCAGCCACTCTCCAGCGCCACCTCCAGCAACTCGCGCGAGCTCAGCCCCACCACCGGCCTCCCCTCGGTCAGATTCCCGTGCCGCTCCAGTCGCTTCTGCACCGCCCGAACCGCCTCGAAGGTCGGAAAATAAATCAGATGATGAATGCCCTGCAATTCCCCCGTACCCGGCGGTGCGCAATGCACCTCCGTGCTCAGCACAAATCGCAACGACTGCCGCAGCTTCGGCGGCAGCGCACTCAGGATCGATCCATCGACCTCCTCCCGCAGCTCAAACCACCCCGGCTCCCTCGGTGCCAATTTACCCTCCAGTTCGCCCAGCCACATCGGCTGCAGCGCATCGCCCGTTCCGATCACATCGATGCCCTTCCGCCGCGCATACCGCGCGATCGTCTCCAGCGTCATCTCCTTGGAGACCGCCTTCGCATGGCGGGAATGCAGGTGAAGATCGGCGGCGTAGCGCATGCCCGATCTTAAAGCCGCCCTCGCTAAATTCCCAAGCGTTTGTTGTCTCGTCGCTTCTGTCCGCCATTGACAGATCGCCATACGTCATCAAAGGTGTGATTATTGAATCAAGCTTCCCCTGTCCGATGAAATCTCCCCTTTATTTTCTTCTCTGCACCCTTGCCGCCACCTCCCTTGCCTTTGCCCAATCCGAAGACGCCGAAGCCCCTAAGCCCGCCCGTTCCGCCTACCAGGCCATGAAGGTGGAAGATCTCCCGCGTGACGAAAAAGGCCTCCTGAAAGCCGAGGTATGGGACGTGATCGCGAAGGAGGCCGCCGAGCATCCTTCCTCCAACGAAGCCCGCGTCCTCGGCGAACGCGACATCTACAAAAAATACTACGCCACCTTCGCCGGGTGGACCCCGCCTCCGCCGCTCCCGGTCACCGAGGGCAAGCTCCGCAATCTCTCCGACGCCCCAAAGGAGCCTCGCTTTCCCATCACCGACAAGGTCTGGCCCGCCAAACCAGGCGACGCTTCGGTCTGCCTCTGGGAGGACGATAAACTCGCCGCCATGAGCCTCGGCGTGGACGACAACTGCGCCTCCGACCTCCCGTTCTGGAAGGAACTCTCCAAGAAATACGGCGGCCTCAACATCACCTGGAACCTCATCACCTGCAATATCGACGGCGTCATTGGCAAGGGCCGCATGGTCAGCACCGGCTCCTGGAAAACCTGGCAGGACATGCTCAACGAAGGCTACCACCTCGCCTCCCACAGTGTGACCCACAACCACGCTCCCATCCTTGCCGACGGCTGGCCCGGCCCCGATTGGGAAGCCGCCGAGTCCATCCATCAGATCGATTCCCACCTCCCCGGCCACCGCACCCGCATCTATGCCTATCCGGGCTCCGGTGTGCATGCCTTTGGCATCCCGCGCTCGGTCATCGCCAGCACCTACCGCCCTGCGCTCATCAAGTACTACGTCGGCGCGCGTGGCGCCGGCCGCGATGCTCTCAACCAGGCCAATATGGTCGACTACTTCGACATCCACGCCACCACCGGCGGCGTCACCTCGCTCCTCAACACCGACAACCCCAAGTACCTCGACCAAAATCTCAACAACCTCTTCAACGCCGACCCCAAGAACCCCTATTACAAATACTATCGCGGCTGGGCCAACATCTTCATCCACTTCATCAACAACGGCAAGGACTGGGACAAGATCCCCTTCAACCTCGCCTACGCCAAGGTCCTCGATTTCTATAACCAGAATCGCGACAAGCTCTGGACCGGCTTCTTCGACGACATCACCCTTTACAGCTAGGAGCGCGACACCGCCACGGTGACAACCAAAGAGGCGACCAACGCCAAAATCATCTTCACCCTCACCAGCAAAATGGAGCCCACCATTTTTGACTACCCGCTCACCATCAAAGTCCGCCTGCCCGACGCTTGGAAGTCCTGCCAGGCCACCCAAAAAGACGCCAGTCTCCCCGTCCAAACCATCACTCACGAAGGCGCTCCCTACGTCTTGGTCAAGGTAGCTCCGGACAAGGGCGACGTTACTCTGGCTCCGGCGCGCTAGCTAAAAGCGCGTTGCTTCCGCCCCTCGTTGCGGCACACTGTCGGCCTCCCATTTTATCATGAGTGCTGCTGCTCCCATCTCTCGCCGCTGCTACCTGCCCGCGTCTGGCTCCCTTGCCGACGCCAATTGCAAAATCCGCCACCCCGCCGAGCGCGGTTCCTGGATTTGGGCCGCGGAGAAAGCCCCGTTGGAGACCGCCATTCTCCGCTTTCGCCTTCGCGTTGATCTCGATCAGCCTCTTACCATTCGTCTCCACGTCACCGCCGACCAGCGCTTTCAGCTTCGCTGCAATGGCCAGCGCCTCACCTTTGGCCCCGATCGCTGCGATCTCGAGCATTGGACCGTCCATAGCTTGGATCTCGATCTGCCCGCCGGAAAGCACGATCTCGAGGCCCTCGCCTGGTCCATCGCCCAGCCTCGCGAGGGAGACACCGCCGCCGCCGCTCCGCCCATGGCGCAGATGACCTGGCAGGGCGGATTCCTCCTCTTCGCCGAAGGCGCCGCCGGCCCTCATTTCAACACCGGCGAAGCCCCCTGGGTCGTTGACGATCTCACCGAGTGCCTCAGCTTTTCCCGGCAAAATGTTCCCGGCTATCACGATATCGGCCCCGCCTTTCACTACGATCTTGCCGATTGGTTCGGGCAGGCCGGAACTCAGCCCACCGCTATCCGCCCCGCCTTGGAGGATACTCCTCACGGCGTTCGCCGCCCCGGTTGGTGCCTTTATCCCGCGAGCCTCGCCGAGCAACGCGCCGAGCCTTGGACCGGCGGCATCATCCGCGCCGTCCGCTCAAAGTGGAAAGAGACCCCCTATCTCTCTCAGGACACCACCTCTCCCGAGCTGCCCGTGTGGCGCGCTCTCCTCACCGGCGGCTCCATCACCATCCCTCCGCACTCTCAACGCGAGATCATCTGGGACTTCGAGACCTATTGCTGCGGCTATCCCGTTATGCACGCCGCTGGTTCTGGCGCCACCATCGAGTGGACTTGGGCCGAAGCGCTCTACGCGGAAAAAGATTCCCGCGACGTCACCGCCGCCTCTCACAAGCACCATCGCGGCGAAATCGAAAACAAAGTCTTCGTTGGCCTCTCCGATTCCTGGCAGTTAGGCGATGCCGTCCTTCCCGCGCCGCCCGCCCTCTGGTGGCGCTGCGGTCGCTACGTGCGTCTCCGCATCCAGACCGAAGTCCAACCGCTCACCCTCTCCTCGCTTGGCGTCTCCATCACTGGCTACCCCCTCGACTCCGTCGGCGCCTGGTCCTCCTCCGACGCCGGCTGGGACAGCCTCATCCCGCTTTTCCAACGCGCCTTCCGCTGCGCCGCGCACGAGACCTGGACCGACACGCCCTACTACGAGCAGATGTGCTACGTGGGCGATAACCTTATCTGCGCTCTCTCAAACTACGCCTGGTTCGGTGACTCCCGCCTCAGCCGCCGCTCCATCGAACTCTACGAGTGGTCGCGCCGCGCTTCCGGCTTCGTCGCCGAGCGCTATCCCTCCCGCCTGCGACAGGAGAGCTCCACCTTTTCCCTGCTCTGGCCCTGTATGGTGCGCGATTTCGCCTGGTGGAACGAGGATCGCGACTTCGTGCGCAAGCTCCTGCCTGGCCTGCGCAGCGTGCTCGCGGAATTCGAGGGCCTCGCCGTCGACGGCCTTCTGCGCCAAGTCCCCGGCTGGCCCTTCATCGACTGGAGCCCCGAGTGGTCCGAAGGCTGCGGCCCCGGCGTGCGCGAGGGCGACTCCTCTATCGTCAATCTCCACTGGGTGCTTGCTCTGCAAGCCGCCGCCCAGGTCGAAAGCGCCGTCGGCGACGATACACTCGCCACCCGCTGCGACCGCCTGGCCCGCCGCGTCTTCACCGCTGTGCTCGAGCGCTACTGGGATCCCGCGCGCGGCCTCCTGAAAGATACCACCTCCAGCGAAGCCGCCTGCGAGTACGTCCAGGCCTTCGCGCTGCGCACTGGCTTGCTCGATGCGGAAAAGACACAGTCCTGCCTCACCGCCTTAAAGCACGATCCCACTCTCATCCGCGCCACCATCTACGGCTCGTTCTATCTCCTCGAGGCGCTTTATCGCCACGGCGAGAGCGAGGAATTCCATCGACGCCTGCAGCCTTGGCGCGATCTGCCGGGCCGCGGATTCACCTCCACCCCCGAGCAAAACGAACCCAGCCGCAGCGACGCCCACCCGTGGGGCGCCCACCCCGCCTGGCATACCCTCGCCTCCGTCGCCGGCGTCCGCCCCTCCGCCGCAGGCTTCTCCCGCGTGCAGGTTACTCCCTGCCCAGGTCCATTGGAATCGATCGATTGCGTCGTCAATCACCCTCGCGGCGTGGTTAAAGTCAGTTTGAAATTCACCGCGAGCACAGCCCGCGGCCTCATCGACCTTCCGCCCACCATATCCGGCGATTTCGATTGGCAGGGCCGCTCCTACCCCCTCCAACCCGGCCCCAACCAGATCAGCGCTTCCTAACGAAGCGCATTCTCCACCGCGGTGGGGGAGCCACCCGGTAGCGGCGCTTGACCCCAAGCGCCAGCAAGTTCGGTTCCAATACTACTTTTGATCAGACCGTCGCGTTTCTTTGATACCCTAGGGCGCCACCGATTCCGAAACATTCGCCGCCACCGCATCCTCCAGCTTCTCCACCGTCACCGCGCCACGCGTGCTCCGCTGCAGCAACCACCCCGTCAGCCCCATGCACGCTGCACAGAAGAGAATACACAACCGCCCGAGCAGCGGATTCGGAATTGCCACCATCAACAGGATAAAGACCGCATAGATCCGGCACAGCTTGGCCAGCGCCCGGGCCTGGTTGTTGTCCGTGCTCTCGCCGATCTCGCGGGCAAAATCCACCGGCTTCTTCATCTGCGCAAAGAACCCTTCCACCTGCTCTTTGTAAGCCGATGTCGTGCGGTTGTAGAAAAGCGTCGTCCCAAGGAACCAGGCCGTCCCCACGCCGATATTCACCACCATCGCCGCCACGAAATCATGCGCTTTCGCCCACGCTGCGAAGTCCTGCAGATGCAGCGCATGCAGCACCGGCTGCAGCCACACCGAGTCGGGTCCGTTGGATATGAGGAACGACGCCGTGAGGCACACCAGCACCGTGGACCAGCCCGACCAGGCTGGCGTCTTCTTCACCAGCAGGCACCAGAAAAGCGGCACGCCATAGGGAATGCCCACCAGCGCACTGAAGTTCACCATCAGCTTGAACAACCCCACGTTCTTCCACGAGCTGTAGACCATCGCCATCGCGATCACCAGCAGGCCAAAGCCGATCGTCGCCATCTTGCCCACCATCACCAGCTCCCGCTCCGTCGCCTGCGGCCGCAGCAGCGGCTGATACACGCTCTTGATGAAGATGCCCGCGTTGCGATTCAGCGCCACATCCATCGACGACATCGTCGAGGAAAAGATTCCCGTGATCAGCAACCCCAGCAGCCCCACCGGCATCGTATGCACCGCGATTGCCACAAAGGCTCCCTCTGCCGGATTTTTCAGCGTGGGAAAGACCGTGCTAAGGTCCGGATACAGCACCCGCGCTGCCATCGGCGGGATGAACCACACCACCGGCCCCACCACGAAAAGAATCGCGCTCAGCAGCGCCGCCTTCCGCGCGGCCTCACCGTCTTTCACACACAGGTAGCGCGAGGCGTCCTGCATGTTGTTCAGCACAAAGATCTGCTTGATCACCATCGCCACGATCCAAAACGCGCCGTACTCCACCACATGCGAGCCCGAGAGATCCAGGTGGCCCGCCGGCAACTTCTCCAGCATCGTTCCCACGCCTCCCACTTCCTTCAGCGCGAGCAGCGCCGCGATGATCGTGATCGGCATCAACACCAGGGCCGAGAGAAAATCTCCCGCCACCACCGCCCACGAGCCGCCCACCGTCGCCACGATTAGCACCACCACGCCGCACAGCACGATGGTCAGGGTCAGGTCGAATTTGAAGACCGACGACGCAAAGATCGCCATGCCAAAAAGCCAGATTCCCGCGTACAGGATCTGCACCGGCAATTGCAGCCACGTGAAGAACTGCTCATTCCCCTTGCTGAACCGCTGCCGCACCGCCTGCATCACCGTGATCACCCGCATTTGGCGAAACCACGGCGCAAAGGTTGTGTAGTTCAGGAAAAATCCAAACGCGTTCGCGAAGTAGATCACCATTACCACCATCCCGCTCGTGTACGCGATGCTCGCCGCGCCCGTGAAGGTCCACGCGCTGAAGGAGGCCATGAACGCCGACCCGCCCACCAGCCACCATGTCATCTGCCCGCCGCCGCGAAAGTACTCGCTGCTGTCCTTGCTGAATCGCCGGAAGAACCAGCCGATCCCGATCAGAAAAATAAAGTAAAAGCCAATGACGGCGTAGTCGAATCCCTTGAGCATGGCCCCCTACTCTTTGGCTACGAGCGACACGTCGGTCAGGTACACATCCGTCCCTGTGTCCTTGCTGTCCGTCGCAAATCGCAGCCCTGCGATCGGCATGCGCGCGTCGGGCTCGGCGCTCGCGATGATCTCGCCCGTGTCCTCCAGCCCCACTTCGTACTTCACCTTGTTCCCGTCCGCGCTCGTTTCAAAGTTGACGAAGAGCGGGTAAATTTTATCCGGCTCAAATTTGAAAGTGCTCTTCGAACGCGGCCCCGCGTTTCCCAGCGTGGCCTTCCCATTGATCACCTTGAAATCCACCACCCGAGTATCCGGTCCCGAGACCTTGGGCCCGCCCAGGTAGACCCCGAACGACAGCCCGATCTTTTGGAAATACACCTTCACCGTGAAGCGCCCTTTCTTCGTTTCCGGAAAATTCTGGAATGTCCCGGTGGGCACCTCGGGATTTTCGTCGTGCAACCTTAGCCACAACTTGCCATCCGTCGTTCCCGGCAGCGTTTCCAGCACCACCGACACGTTTTGCGCCTTGGTGATTTCCGACGACACCACCCATGGCTTGGGCGGCGGCCCTCCGGCGCTGCCGCTTTCAAAGCTGCCGTTGGTGATCAGATTTTGCGCCTGCGCCGAGAGCGCCAGGCAGGTCGCGCCAAGGAGAGTAAGGATGGGGGAGAGTTTCATAGTTATTGGAGAGGAGGTTGAGCTAGGAGGAATTCCCACGCCCCTGCGGAGGGTTGCCACTGCAGGGTGGCGGGAGAGGAGGGGAGCAGCACGGTTTCGCCGCGCTGGAGGGAAAGAGTGCCTTCTGGAGTGGAGAGAGTTCCCGCCCCGACGGTAACGATTAATACGGCGGGCTCCATGCAAACAAATTCCGCCGGTCCCGCGCCCCGCAGCCGGCGCAGGCGAAAATATTCGGCATACTTGGACTGGATCAGGTCTTCCTCGACATGCCCGCTGCTTCTCGCCAGCTCCCGTGGCTTCTGCCGCCAGGCGTCGGGCGCATAGGCCGTAAAATCAAAGATCTCCAGGCACTGTGCCAGCTCCAGTCCCATGAACCGCGCCTCGTGGGGTAGCGTATAGTCGCCCACCGTGAACTCGCACCGCACCACCCAGTCGCTGGGCTGTTGCAGTTCCATCAGAAAGATACCCTCGCCGATCGCATGGGGCACGCCAGCGGGCACCATCAGGCAATCGCCCGGCTTCACCGGAATCCGGTCGAAGCAGCCCAGCATGGCTGTGATATCCTGCTCCTCGATCATCCGCCGCCATTCGTCGGGCGCGGGCGGCCGTTGCAGGCCGAGATACACCCAGGCTTCCTCCTGCCGGGTAGAAATCACATACCAGCACTCTGTCTTGCCCGCCGTCCCCTTGAAGGTCTTCTGGACATAGGCGTTATTGGGATGCGCTTGAATATGAAGACGTTCCGCGGAATCCAACAGCTTCAGCAACACCCCAAATCCCTTTGCTCCCCCGCCGGGAAAATACTCCTCCGCTTCGCCCGTCAGATCCGCCAGCAGGCAAGTCTCGCCCTGCCAGTCCACCCGGGATAGCCCCTCGTCGGGCCCCGTTGATTTGGCTCCATTGCGGGCCCGTACCGTCGAGGCCAGCCAGTCCTCGGGAAAATGATCATCCGCCGTCCCCACCGCTCCGCGAAAGGCCCTCAGCGCGCTCCCTCCACGGTAGGTCCGCCACACATAGTTGGGCGCGAGCTTCAGCGGGCTGGGGGAGAGCTTGGGTGTCATGGGGAAGATCTATAATAATTATTACTTTGTTGTTGCTTCAACAAGGGAAATGTTTTAGATTTTCACCATGAGTCGTTTCCCCCGCATGAGAACGCGCCGTTATATCAAGGGCTTCAGCATGGTTGAGTTGCTGGTTGTCGTGGCCATTATCGGCACACTGGCCTCCCTCGTCATCAGCAGCTACGGCGGCATCTTGCGCAAGGCCAAGGAGACCAAGTGCATCTCCAATCTTCGGCAGGTGGGCTCTGGCCTCATGCTCTATGTGAGCGAAAACGATGGCACCTTTCCGCGCGCTACGATCAAGAAGAATACCCCGGACAATCCGCTAAACGCCGATTTGATGTGGAGCAAGCTGCTCGGTCCCTATCTCCCCCTGCAGACGACCTCGCTCACCGCCCCGCAGAATCGAGTTTTTGTCTGCCCGGCTGCGAACTACGATGGCTATGCCAATTCTGAGATATCCACCACCTACGCCTCGAGTTCGACGCTCTATGCCTTCGACACGGCAACCACGCTCGGAAGCGCTACCTCTGGGCCCGGGCGTAAATTGAGCACGGTGGAAAAGCCGTCCCAAACCATTGTGGTCACCGAGGGCAAACTGGCGGTTGGTGCGACTTCGCCCGCCTGTTCGAGCACGGTGCGCTGGGACCAGGCCGCCACCGACCTTGGGCAAGGCGCGCCCGCCGACGCGATCTATCTCGACTACCGGCACGGCAACAAAATGAACGTGGTTTACGGCGACGGCCATATCGGTACTCTTCTCTTCAAGGATCGGGCAAACATTACCCGCCCCATGTGGGAGGGTCGCAACTACACCAACTAACGCCGCAGGCGCTGTAGCAACGTCGCTCTATCGATGTTTCGCCCAGCGGGCGATCTCCCTGGCTTACTGCCTCTAGTGAGCAGCTAGGCTCTGCGGATCGCTCCTTTTTCTACCGCGCCAGACAAGGCCCCGTACTCGCCCTCGGAATCAACTCCGACGCGAGCACCATATCCGAAAACATCTCCTTCGCCTCGCCGCTGCTCCGCAGCAGGATTTCTCCCGCGACTCGTCCGAGCTCTTCGGGCTCCGCGCTCGCCCCGGTC
>FTCB01000631.1_pt1 | contig 16821 bp, 12 predicted proteins | sample 1639431 | NCBI WGS metagenome assembly FTCB01 (sample SAMEA3914864, study PRJEB12502) | metagenome | biome: forest; material: soil | place: USA | collected 2012-03-12 | depth 0.3 m
GTCCTGCGCGATGGCAAGCCGCTCAAGGTCACCATCCCCCTCACCCACGCCTGGCCCTTCACGCTCCAGGCTAACGCCTACAACGAAAAGCCCCGCTTCGTCGTCTATGGAGGCCTCGTCTTCCAGCCGGTCGACGCCAATTTCATCGCCGAGCACAATCCCGACGACCTCCGTCTCCGCTATTACTACGACAACTTCATCCAGCAGAACCTCTACCAGGACCGCAAGGAAATCGTGGTGCTTAGCAATATCCTCAACGACCCGGTCAACACTTACCTCGGCGAGTTTCGTTACGACATCGTGGACAAGATCAACGGTCAAAAGATCGATACCATCGACGACGTCGCCGCCGCCTTTGACAAACCCGCCGACTACTACGTGATCGATATGCTCGGCCAGGGCCGCCCCATCGTGCTGGAGAAAAAAGCGGTGGATGAGGCGCGTGAACGCATCCGCTCCCGCTACCAGGTCACCACCGAGAAAAATTTGCAGAAATGAAACCCCTCGCGGCCCTCCTCGCTCTCTTTGTTTTCACCTCCGCTTTGGAAGGTGTCCACGCGGCGCCCGCCCCGGGCACGCTTTCCAATAAATCCCTCGTTCGGGTCAACTCGACAAATCAGGCCTTCGATTTCTTCCGGCCCTGGATGAAGAAAGCGCCTTTCCTGCGCAAGGGTCTAGGCGTGGTCCTCTCCGGCGACCGCGTCCTTGTCACCGCCGAGATCGTGGCCAACCACAACTATGTGGAGCTCGAGCGCGCGGCCTCCGGCGAAAAGACCCCCGCGGAGGTCGTCGTGGTCGACTACGATTGCAACCTCGCCCTGCTCAAGCCGGTCGATCCCAATTTCCTCAAGGACGCCAAGCCGGTGGAACTCGATAACGGCGCCGGCGTGGGCGACAAGGCCTCCGTCGTGCAGTTGGAATCCAATGGCGTCATCGCCGAGACTCCCGCCACCATCACTACCATCGCCGTTACGGGCTATCCGCTCGATCACCTCTCGCTCCTGATCTATCGTCTCAGCGTGCCGCTCCAAAATCGCGAAGGCAGCTTCACCATCCCCGCTGTGCGCGACGGCAAGCTCCTCGGCCTCATGATGCGCTACGACTCCCGCACCCAGACGGCCGAGCTCATTCCTCCGCCGGTCATCACCCATTTCCTCACCGACGCCAAGCTCGCCCAGTACCCCGGCTTTGCCCGTGTGGGCGTGGCCTTCTCCTCCACCCGCGATCCGCAATTCCGCCGCTACATCGGCCTCAAGGAAAACGGCGGCGTCTACGTTACGGAAGTCCGCCCCGGCGGTGCCGCCGACAAAGGCGGACTCAAAAAAGGTGACGTGATCCTCTCGGTCGCCGGCAAGCCCATCGATCAGGATGGCAACTACGCCGACCCCAATTTCGGCAACATTTCCTACAGCAACCTCATCTCCACCGAGGCCCACGTTGGTGAAACTCTTGATTTCGTCGTTCTGCGCGATGGCAAGAAGCTGACCCTGCCCGTAAAGCTCGAGTCCCTCGACCATTCGCAGGTGGTCAGCGAGCCTTACCTCTACAATCAGCAGCCCCGCTACTACATCCTAGGCGGCCTCGTCTTCCAGGAACTCTCCCGCCCGTACCTTCAGGAGTGGGGCGCCAATTGGCAAAAGACCGCCCCGCAGCGCCTCGTTTACCTCGATGCCTTCCAGGGCGAAGAGCAGGACCCAGGCTCCAAAGTTGTCTTCCTCAGCCAGGTTCTGCCTACCCCCAGCACCCTCGGCTACGAGAATCTCGAGCACCTTGTCGTCACCAAGGTCAATGGCGTGGAGATCAAGTCCCTCGCCGACCTCGCCAAAGCCGCCAAGACGCCCAAGGATGGATTCCACAAGGTCGAGTTTGAGCAAGACCCCGGCTTCATCTACCTCGACTCCGCCGAGGTCGAAAACGGAAAGAGCCAGGTCACAGACGAGTACAATATCCCGGCCCTGCAGAGTCTGGACTAGGGGCGGCGCGCAATTTCTTCGGCGGATCGAAACGCCAGCGCCATGATCGTGAGCACTGGGTTAAAGCCGCCATTCGTCACATGAATGGCGCCGTCGACGACAAAGAGATTCTTGTGTCCGTGCACCCGCCCGTAGGAATCTGTTACCGATGTCTTCGGGTCATTGCCCATCCGACAGGTACCGGCCTGGTGCTGTCCACCGCCTAGCACAAGACCCGGCGGATAGCTCCAAATCTTCTTCGCCCCACTCGCTTCCAGCCACCTAATCGCCTTCTGCCGCATGAACTCTGCCGTGCGCACCGTCTCCGGATGCTGCGTGCCGGACAACCTTATAACAGGAAGGCCGTAGCAATCGCGCACCTCCGGATCCAGCGTCACTCGGCCTTCGGGGCTGGGGATCTCCTGCACCGGCCCCTGCACCATATGCGTTCGCCGATAGTTTTCGCGGACCCAACGCTTATTCTCCAAACCCCATCTGGACAAATCCGGGGGTAAATCATTACGCCAGTAAATAATGGGGATCTTGATGAATTCATTCGCCAGCATGGCCCCACCGATCACGCCTTCGTTGTCGTGATTGAAATCGCAGGTCGAGATCGAAACTCCCGGCCCGATTCCATCATAAACGGACTCCTCGAAGAGGCCCACGGCTCCGGGATAATAGTGCCCCTGCAAATGACGGCCCACCTGGTCCGAATTGTTCCCCAGCCCATTGGGCTCTTGGGAATTGGCCGAGAGCATCAGCAACCGGGCCGATTCAATGGCCCCAGCCGAAACCACCACTTGTGCCGCCCGCACGACATGACGTACCGGCTGGCCATCTTTCATGGTGAAATAGCTCAACCCGGTCACTTTGCCTTCGGCATCGGTCTGAATGCGGTCCGCCTGCGCCTCGCACACCAACGTGCAACGCCCCGTGGCAAAGGCCCGCGGCAGCATGGTATTAAAGGAGCCTGCTTTGGCATTGGTCGGGCAGGCGAACCCAATGCAGTGGGCACACTCGATACAGGCCTCACGCCCATTGCGCGCCACGGTGTTCATGGCGAGTGGCACCGGGGCGGTATTCCAGCCGAGTTTCTCCGCTCCGTTTTTCAGGACTACCCGCATTGCATTATCTCGCACGGGAGGCAGGGGATAAGGCTTGGCCCGCTCTCCCTTGTTCAGGTGGCCGGTCGCATCGCCCGCGACGCCGATCTCCCATTCCGCCTGCTCGTAGTAAGGCGCCAGGTCTTCGTAGCTGATCGGCCAATCCGCCAGCGAACTTCCCTCCGGCACCCCGTACTTCGTCGCCATGCGAAAATCGTCCGGCAAAAATCGCCACGACTGCATCCCATAAACCAGCGCCCCGCCGCCCAGGGTCATCGCATTGAGGTGATAGTTTGGCTCGAAGGGCTTCACCACTTGAATCGTCCCCTGCTGGTCCACATGTACCCGGGGCTTGCCGTCCATGTCCGAATCCGTATTCACCCCATAGAGAGAGAGACGATGATTGCGCAGATGGTCCCGCGATACATCGGAGAGCTTCTCGTGATGCTTGCCCCGCTCCAGCAGCAGCACGCGACGCCCAGCCTCCGCGAGCTTTGCCGCCACAATGCCGCCGGCAACACCGGCGCCCACCACCACGACGTCATATTCATCCGTAACCTCCGGCATTGGCGGCGTATTTGGCAGCACCGGTATGGTTGGCAAATCCGGCTCGGGCACGGGCCGTCCAGTTGTATAGCCCATCATCTTCCAGGAGACTTCGCCACGATTTCCCCCATTTCCAGGATCCGCATAGAATCCTTCCGCCGCGAGGTTCGCCATGAGGACGACAAAGGCCGCCGGGGAGATGGACCAGCATGTCGCCACCTGGCCCGCTTCCACTTTCCGCAGCAAAGCCGTTTGCACCTCAGACGCCAGTTCACCAAATCCTGCGCCCTCGATGGCTTTTGCCTCCGTATCCAACGCCTTCAATCCATCGGTGATTTTCGAGGCGAGGTGACGCAAATCCCCATTCAATTGGCGGTTCACATACTCGGGCACACCCGCTGCCACCGCCCCCGGAAAATCATCCGGCGGAATCAGGCAATCGAGCAACGCGTTCAGCAATTCACTACGGAAATCGGGCTGGGACATGGGGAGAAAAAAGAGACTCCCCTTGCCCTTACCAGTTTCCTCAACACAATCAATCCCCTCCCGTTATCTTCTTCAAATCTTTGCGCCCTGCGCGTTTGAACGAAGCACACTCCGTGCTACGGTCCTCCAAGCGCGTCGCGCTTTCCCATGCTTTCCGCCCTCTTCCTCCTCGCCACCATCACACTCCCGTCGAACAACACCATCCCCCAGGCCTTTGCCGGGCATCCGGGTGCGTTTGTGATGATTGACTGCGCCAACGGCAGCCAGCTCCAATCCAACTCCGCCGCCTGTTCCGAAAAGCTCGCTCCCTGCTCTACCTTCAAGATCTGGAACTCCGCGATCGGCTTGGAAAACGAGCTCATTTCCGATCCCGACGCCTTATTTTGGCAATGGGATGGCCAAAAGCGCTGGCTGGAGGATTGGAACAAAGACCAGACTCTGCGCTCCGCCTTTGCCGTCTCCTGCGTGCCCGCCTACCAGGCTCTCGCTCAAAAAATTGGCCCCGAACGCATGCAGCACTCGCTAAATCTGATCAACTACGGCGACCGCAATATTTCCGCAGGGATTGATACCTTCTGGCTTCCCGCTCCCGATCGCAAGACTCTCCTCATTACCCCACTGGAGCAGGCCCAACTCATCGCCCGGCTCGTGCAGGGCAAACTCCCTTTCTCACCACATACCCTTGAGGTGCTCAAGAGCATCATGCAGGTCAAAAAGACCGACAAGGGCACACTCTACGGCAAGACCGGCACCGCAGGCGAAAAATTCAATTACGGCTGGTTTGTCGGCTACGTCGAGGCGGGCGGCCAAACTTATGCCTTCGCCTGTCTGCTCAAGGGCGACGGCGTGACGGGCAAAGATGCTCGCGCCACCGTCGAGAGCATCCTGACGGCGCAAGGGCTCCTCTAGGAGGTCGCCCCGCGCTTGATCACAAACCCGTCCCCTGGGGGATAATCCAGCAGGCCGCCTGAGGAGAGCAGCCGCTCCCGCAAGGCGGGATAATCGACATCCTGCACGGCTTGCCGGCGATCGATCGCCATGATCGCAGCTTCCGCGGAAGCCTGCCCGAGAGTCATGAAGACGGGCTCCATGCGAATGGACCCAAAGGCGGTATGCGACGCCGAAAGGCACCAAGGCACAAGCAGATTCTCGCACTCCGCACGGCGCGGAACGATCGCCCGATAGGAGATCGGAAATGGCCGAGGTACCATGATCTCCACATTGCCCTCATTATAAGCTCGCCCGCCAAAGACAATGCGGCGGCAATTGTGAGAATCCATGTGGTAGGTCGCCAGCGCCACGGGATCATGCGCCTTTACCGCGCCCACACAATCGTGCTCGGTTACCACCACCTCGCTGACCATCCGGCGAGCTTCACGGACGTAGAGTTCATGCGGCCAGCCTCCGGTCTCGGTGAATTCATCAGCCGGTAATCCCAGTTGGCTCACTTCCGCACGGATGAACTCCGGCACGCGTGGGTCATTCCGCAGAAACCAATAGAGCCCCTGATTGTAGGTCACATGGTCCTGAAACATCACCTCACGCTCGGCGTAGCTGGCATCGGGCCAGGGGTGATTCATCCCGATATTGTCCGAGGAGAATCCGCCCCAGTTATTCGTGTCGGACTTGGTTTTCGTCACCCAGGAGGTCAACTGCAGCGCGTCCCACACCCCGGCCTTCAGGTATCTCGCCAATAGCGTGAAGCGTTCGGGATCGTAGTAGTCGGGCTTCGAAAAGGGCAGCTGGTTCTGCGGATCACGGCTCAGGCAGACTCGGAAATTGTAGGCCTGGATGCAGTTATCGCCCTCTCCCTGCAGTCCCGGCGCATCATCGCTGATGCCTGGCAGTAGGCCACTAGAGGGGCGTCCCTCCTCGCGGTACGGGTCGACGAACAAATGAAAATTGTGATTGGGGTGGCCAAAGTGCCGGCCATTGTAGACCTCGCCATACTGTGCGCTGCTTTCCCGACCCGCCACCCAGGATACCCCGGCCAGAGCCATGAGGTCGCCTTCGTAGCTGGCGTCGATGAAGACCTCCGCCCGATACACCGAGCCGTCCTCACAGCGGATCGCTCGCAACCTTGAGCCTTCCTTCTCCGCCGATTCCAGAACCTGCCGCCGATAGAGTGGAACCTTCGCCTCCTTGAGCCATTCCTCATACACCCGCTCGGCCACCGAGGCCTCAAAGTACCACGAGGCGGCTTCCCCCTTGATGACACCCATCCGCCGGTAAAACTCCATCGCGAGCCCGCCGTACATGTCCTTCTTGCCGTAGTCCGTACAGCCCAACCCGCCTGCACTCAGCCCTCCCACTTTGGTCCCGAAGGCCAGCAACGCCACTCGCTTCCCCTGCTGCGCGGCATGGATGGCGGCAACTACGCCGCCCGAGGTCGCTCCATAGATGCAGATATCGCAATCAATCGTACGATCTTCGCGTTCGTCGGTTGGGCGGTAATAGAAAAGATTGGGGTGGGCCATGGTATTTTAGGGGGGAGGGAATCGGACTATGCCAGAACGGGTAACTCCCTCTTCTCTAATCGAATACACGTTAAACCGTGAGTCTCACCCTGACTCGATCTGTGCGATTTCCCGACGCTTGTTCGATTTTAATCGAACAACGAGACCACCGAAACCTGCCTTTGGCTCCCGAAACTCTAAACCTTCCGAAAGCCGCTGAAATCCCGAATTCGGGCTTCCAGTTCCTTGATCTTGCCTTCGAGGCGGGCAATCGTTTCCTCCGCCGCCATGAGCTTGCGGCGCTTGTCGAGGAGACCGCTTTCCAGTTCGCGAATGCGTTTCTGGAGATTGGCGCGGTGGCTGCCTTGGCCGGGCTGCTGAAGCATCGCGAGCAGCGGGTGCGTCGCAATCTTATCTTCCTTCGGCTCAAGCTGGGCGGCCTGATAAAATTCGGTGGCGCTGAGCACGGTGGTCTCGCCGGTGCAGCAGTTGACCAGCGGCGTGTCGGGCGTGATCTCGCCAATCTGGTCAAACTCCATCAGGGCCTCGGATGTCGTCGGCCCGTAGAGAAGATTATCTCCCACCACGACGAGCCAGTCCATTTTCAGGTCGGGAATCATCGGCGCCTTGGTCCAAATCGTCCGATCATTGGAAAGCATATCCTGAGGATTGACCTGGGCCGACCGGGCCCACTCGCGGATCTTGTCAAAATGCACGGGGCCGAAAACCTCCCCGTTTTCATGTTTCTTCAGGAACCAATTATCCGGATTTTCGTTTACCATAAGGTGATGCTGCTGGGGTCTTATCGCATAATTTGCCGCATCTGGATGCAGTTGACAAGGAACTTGCGTTGCAAGCCTTTAAGAGCGATGATTTTCAGTTCGCCCTCGGGCGCAACTCGTACATCAACATCATGAGCAAAACACTATTGGATAAGGTCTGGGAGGCGCACACCGTGCGCGTATTGCCAAATGGAGCGACCCAGCTTCTCATTGGCACCCACCTCATTCACGAGGTCACCAGCCCGCAGGCCTTTGGGATGCTGCGCGACCTGGGCCTCAAGGTCCTGTATCCCGAACGCACCTTCGCCACGGTCGACCATATCGTGCCCACGGACGAGCGGGAAGAACCCTTCTCCGACTCCCTGGCCGACGACATGATCAAGGCTCTCCGCCAGAATTGCGCGGAGTCTGGCGTCACCTTCTTCGATCTGCCCAGCGGCAAGCAGGGTATCGTCCACATCGTCGGACCCGAGCAGGGTATCACGCAGCCCGGCATGACCATTGCCTGTGGTGATTCTCATACCTCCACCCATGGTGCCTTCGGCGCCATCGCCTTTGGCATCGGCACCAGCCAGGTGCGCGACGTGCTGGCCACCCAGACCATGGCGCTCTTCAAGCCCAAGGTTCGCCGCATCAACGTCGAAGGCCAGCTCTCCAAGGGCGTCTACGCCAAGGACGTCGTTCTGCACATCATCCGCAAGCTTGGGGTGAATGGCGGCATCGGCTACGCCTACGAATACGGTGGCTCCACCTTCGACAACTTCACGCAGGAAGAGCGCATGACCGTGTGCAATATGTCCATCGAGGGCGGCGCTCGCGTCGGCTATGTCAATCCCGACCAGACCACGTTCGACTACCTCAAGGGGCGCCCTTATTCTCCCACTGGCGCCGCCTGGGATGAAGCCGTCGTCCGCTGGCAGTCCTTTGCCTCCGATCCCGACGCGCAATACGACGACATCGTCACCTACCAGGCTTCAGATATCGCGCCGACCGTCACCTGGGGCATCAACCCCGGCCAGGCCATCTTCATCGATGAAAACCTGCCCATCGTCGCCGACCTGCCCGAAAAGGATCGCGCCACCGCTGAGGAAGCCTACGTCCACATGCACCTGAAGGCCGGCACACCCATTAAGGGCACCAAGGTCGATGTCGCTTTCCTGGGCAGCTGTACCAACGGCCGCCTGAGCGATCTCACCGAAGTCGCCCGGTTCCTCAAGGGCAAAAAGGTCAAAAGCTCCGTCAAGGCCATCGTCGTCCCCGGTTCTCAGGGCGTCTCCCAGATTGCCGAAAAGATGGGCCTCGCCGAGATCTTCCGCGACGCCGGCTTTGAATGGCGCGGTGCCGGCTGTTCCATGTGTCTGGGCATGAATCCCGATAAGCTGGTCGGAGACCAACTCTGCGCCAGCTCCAGCAACCGCAATTTCAAGGGCCGCCAGGGCAGCATCACGGGCCGCACGGTTCTTATGAGCCCGCTCATGGTCGCCGCCGCCGCCGTCACCGGCGAGATCGCCGACGCCCGCGAAGTCTTCACCCTTAGCTGATCCTGACATGCCTCTCGAAAAAATCACCCAAATCACCGGCCGTGGCGTTTATGTCCCCGGCGACGACATCGATACCGATCGCATCATCCCGGCGCGCTTCATGAAGTGCATCACGTTTGACGGTCTTGGCGAGTTCGCCTTCCGCGACGTGCGTTTCACGCCCGAAGGCGAAAAGGCCGAGCACCCGCTCAACGAAGCCCGCTTCGAGGGCGCGAGCATCCTGCTCTCCGGCTCAAACTTCGGCTGCGGCAGTTCCCGCGAGCACGCCCCACAGGCGCTGTATCGTTATGGTTTCCGCGCGGTCTTCGCCGAAAGCTTTGCCGAGATCTTCTTTGGCAACTCCATCACCCTTGGCATGCCCTGCGTGGTACTGGCCCACGACGACATCGTCGCGCTGGCCGACATGATCGACCGCGATCCCGCCATGCTCATTACCCTCGACCTGCTGGAGCGCAAGGTGACCGCCGGCGATGCCGACTTCCAGGTGGAGTTCCCGGCCATCCTGCCCGATCACGCCCACGAGGCGCTGGTCCACGGCAAGTGGGACGCCATCGCCGACCTGCTCGACGCCATCCCGCAGATTCACGAGACCGGCGCCAAGCTGCCTTACTTCAAAACCGCGTAAGTTCGGTTCCCGAATTGCAGGCGGCTGACCAATCGTCCAAACGGGCGCTTGGCAGCCGCCTTTTCGCACCCTAAAGGAGAGCGCGTGATTTCGTTTATTCTCCGCCGGCTCGTCGCCCTGGTGGCCGTGCTGTTTTGTGTGGTGACGATCACCTTCCTGCTCATGCGTATCTCGCCGGGCAGTCCCTTCGACTCCGAGCGAAAGATCTCGCCGGCCATCGAGAAGGTGCTGCGGCAAAAGTACAAGATGGATGGCACGCTGTGGGAGCAGTACTCCGACTACATGCGGGGCCTGGTGCTGCGGGGCGACCTGCGCATCTCCACCAAATTAAAGGCCCGCAGTGTCGCCGAGATTCTCGGCCAGACCCTGCCGGTAACGATCACTCTGGGTGCCTGCGCCTTTGTCATCGCCGTGATCGGTGGTGTGGTCCTCGGCGTCACGGCGGCGGCCGGCAAAGGCTCGTGGCAGGACCGCGGAGCGATGCTCTTTGCCCTCGCTGCCATCTCGCTACCCGCCTTCATCGTGGGGCCGCTACTCATCTTGTTTTTCTGCCTCTGGCTGAAGTGGCTGCCAGTGGGCGGCTGGGGCACACCGCAAACCCTCATCCTTCCGGCCATCACGCTGGCTGCTCCCTATGTGGCCTATATCGCGCGCCTCATGCGTGGCAGTATGATCGAAACGCTGAGCCAGGACTTCGTGCGCACCGCCCGGGCCAAGGGCGTTTCCGGCACACAGGTCCTCTACAAGCATGCGTTGCGAGTCGCCATCCTGCCGGTAATCTCATTCCTCGGCCCGTTGGCGGCCAATCTGCTCACGGGCTCCATCGTTGTCGAAACCGTCTTCAATATTCCCGGCGCGGGTGGCTTTTTCGTTAACTCCATCTTCAACCGCGATGGCTTCCTTCTCTGCGGCGTAGTCATCGTGTATTGCGCCATGCTGGTCGTCTTCAACCTGCTGGTGGACATTGCATACACCGTGCTCGATCGGAGGATCCGGCTGAATGGTTGAGCCTAAAACGCTGAGGCGATTCTGGAAAAATCCGGTCGCCGTGATCTCGCTCTTCGTGCTGGTGTTTGTCGTCCTGAGCGCAGTGCTGGGGCCGCTGGCCATCCCTGCGGAGTACGCCCGGCCGAGCGCGCTCTCTTTTTCTCCACCCACCCTTGCGCACCCCTTTGGCACCGATCTCCTGGGACAGGATCTCCTCTATCGCGTGCTCACGGGCGGGCAGGTCTCTCTCCTCGTCGGTTTCTGCGGCGCCATCGTGAGCCTCATCATCGGTACGTCTTACGGCCTCGTCGCAGGCTATGCGGGCGGGAGACTGGACGGACTGATGATGCGTATTGTCGACATCCTGTACTCCGTTCCACGGCTGGTTTTCATCCTGATCGCGATCAATGCCTTCAACCAGCAGATGCTGGAACTCGCGACCAAGCTCGATTCACCGTGGCTCCTGGCCAATTCGCGCATCGTGATTCTGGTCATATCGCTCGGCATCATTGAGTGGCTCACCCTTGCCCGCATCGTACGCGGCCAGACCCTGGCGCTGAAGGATCGGCAGTTCGTCACGGCGGCAAAGGCCCTGGGGCAGTCCCATTTCGTGATCCTGTGGCGCCACATCCTGCCCAACCTCCTCGGCGTCGTGCTGATCTCCCTCACGCTCACCATCCCCGCCATCATCATCGATGAGTCCTTCCTCAGCTTCCTCGGCCTCGGCGTACAACCACCGGCGGCCAGCTGGGGGTCGCTCCTCGCGGATGGCGCCGGTGCGCTAAATCCCATACAAATTCGCTGGTGGCTGGTCGTCTTTCCCGCGGTTTCCATGGCGGTCACGCTGCTCGCGCTCAATTATTTAGGCGATTCGTTGCGTGATCTTTTTGATCCGAAGCGTTCCTAGGGGTATTCGGCGAAAAGTCCGCGCGTCTGCCCACAACATATTGTGCTTTCAGCTTACGCAACCAGTTACAAAATTTTCATTGCGTTTCCCTAGAAATCAGCAAGATTACGGAGTGTGAATCGGGAAACCCTCGCCACCGAAACCAGCGCCCGGAATGCTTTGCGTTCGGAAGTGCCTTCGTTTGTGCGAGATGCGGTGATTACTGGCCTGGTCATTTTCGGTCTGTCCACCGCCATCGCCGTCTTCATCTACAAGACGGCAGTCTCCACCAAACTCTCGGAAGCTCTGAACCAGCTACGCCCCCAGGCTGAATATCTGGCCTCTCTGGTGGACGCCAAAACTCATGCCTGGCTGGCCACGCCGCAGCAAACGGGTTCACAGCCGCACATCATCCTGACGAATCGCCTGCAAAACATGCGCTCGTACTATCCCACGGTCGGCAAGCTCTTCACGGGCCGCTACCAAAACGGGCAGGTGATGGTGATCCTGGATACCTTTGATGCAAAGGCTGGAAGAAGCGACCTGCACTCCGTCGCCACTCCGCTGGGCATCGACATTCCAGCAGAATCGCCGGAGATCAAGGCGATCATGGCGCACATCCCGTATGTGACTGACAAGCCGGCGTTTCAACCAAACGGGCAATACCTCGGCGTGATTGTACCGTTACCCGGCGGAAATTTCGGCACCTACGATTTTCTCTATCTCGACACGAGCTACGAGTCGGTGGCGGCCAGCCTGGACGCGGCCTGGAAGGCCTGTATCATTACGATTCTCGTGGCCGGAATTTTTGCCTTTGTGGCGGGAGCGACGGTCTTCTCCTGGCGCTGCCAATCCTTCTTTCGCCAGACCGTGGCGGTGGCCAAGCTGCGCGAGAACGAGGAATTGTTTCGCAGTACCTACGAACTCTCGCCCGTGGCCATGTGCCTCACCAGCACGGATGGCGCGATCCTCCAGGCCAACAAGGCCTTTTGCGATTTCCTCGGCTACTCCGAGGCTCGGCTGGGGCGGATGAAGCCGACCGAGTATACGCATCCCGAAGATCTGAAAAAAGAGCAGCCGCTCCTGAAAAACCTGCAGCAGCATCAGGCCGGCCAGTATCAGGTCGAGCGCCGCTTCCTCCGGCAGGATGCCCGCACGGTGTGGGGGCTCGTGAGCGTGGCCATCGTGCGCGACTCCGACGGAAACATATCGCACTACATGACCCAGGTGGTGGACATTACCGAGCGTCACAAGGCCGAGGAAACCCTGCGTCTAAGCCAGGAACGTCTCACCCTCGCCGCCAACACCGGCAAGGTGGGCATGTGGGATTGCGACTGCGTGAGCGGCTTCATCGTGTGGAACGAGGTGATGCACGACATCTACAAGACGGATTCCGTAAAGTTTGCCCCAACGCTGGAAGCGCAGGCTAAATTCATCCACCCCGAAGATGGCGCGAAGGCGGCCGAAGAATTCCAAAAGTGCCTGCGCGAGGGCGGCCTCATTGAGCAGGAATATCGCATCGTGCTGCACGACGGGGAAATCCGCCACCTCAAGGCCAATGCGGTGGTCTTCCGCGACGACACCGGGCGGCCCCTCCGCGCGGTCGGCACCAGCCTGGATATCACCACCGAGAAGGAGGAGGCCGAGGAGATGATTCGCGCGAAGGAAGACGCCCTTGCCGCGGATAAGGCCAAGAGCGAATTCCTCGCGGTGATGAGCCATGAAATCCGCACCCCGCTGAATGGCGTCCTCGGTTTTGTCTCGATGCTCAAGAACACCCCGCTCGACAGCGAGCAGATGAGCTTTGTCGAGACGATGGAATCGAGCGGCCAGGGACTGCTCGCGCTGGTGAATGACATTCTCGATCTCTCCAAGATCGAATCACGCGAAATCCATGTGGAAAATTCCACCTTTGAACTGCGGCCCTTCATTCGAAAGGTTCATCAGCAGTTGCAGGCGCAGGCCCACGTCAAGGAACTGGAGTACGATTTCTTTGTGGAGTACTCGGTGCCAAAGAGCATCCACACCGACCAGATCCGTCTGGGGCAAATCCTGATCAACATTCTGAGCAATGCGATCAAGTTCACCGACCACGGAAAGGTGGACCTCCATATCAGCGCGAAGCCGGTGGGCATCTATCAGAAAAATTGGCAATGGACATTCACCGTGCGCGACACCGGCCCGGGCATTCCGGCCGAGGCGATCCCAAGCTTGTTCAAACTCTTTTACCAGGTCGATAGCTCGGCCACACGCCGGCATGGCGGCACGGGCCTGGGCCTGGCCATCTCGCAACGCATCGCCCGGATGCTGGATGGTGACATCACCGTGGAGAGTGAGCTCGGCAAAGGCACGGAGTTCACCGTCACCATCACGGTGCCCCGCGGCCAGGCCACCAACGCTCTCGGGCATCTGGCCCCCTCCCCGCGACCCATCGTGCAATCTTCACCCAAAACCCAGGGCAAGCGCGTGCTGGTGGTGGAGGACAACCCGATCAACCGGAAGCTGTGCGCCCTCCAATTGAAGCGCCTGGGCTGCGAAGCCGCCTTTGCCGAGACCGGTGTGGAAGCCGTGGAGAAGGTGCGGGCGGGACAATTTGATGCGGTGCTGATGGACATGCAACTGCCTGATTTGGACGGCTGCGACGCGACGCGGGAGATTCGCCGGGAAGAGCCCCTGGGCGAGCGGCTAAGCATCATTGCCCTCACCGCCAATGCGATGCCGGAGGACCGCAAAAGGTGCCTCGACGCGGGCATGGACGACTTTCTTAGCAAGCCTCTGCAGTACGAGACGCTGGCGGCCACTCTCTCCAAGTGGGTGTAAATTTGGCCAATTAGGCTCGCCGGAGAGGCCTTGCTCCCCGGAGAGCCCACCCAGCAATCGCTTGCGTTTATGCAACGCTTGCGCCAAGGTTGGCCAAATCTTTGACCATGCTTGCCAGATCTGAGCGCCTTTTGGGCAATGCCTATCTGGAAGGATCCGTGACCAATGAAGGCCGCCCGGAGCCCCCTGCTCCCCGTCAAATCGCCAGCCCTCTGCTTGTGACCTTGGCGCTGGCCATCGGCGCAGGGAGCCTCACCTCGCTGCTGGTCGCCAACCTCAGCACCGTAGGCTGGGTCGTCGCGGGGATCATCGTCGCCGCCGCCGTCCTCTGCCTGCGCATCCAGCGCAAGGTGCAACGTCAAATCGACCCGGGAGACCGCGAGCTTCTCCAAAAGCTCACGGAGGCCTTGCCCGGCATGGTCTACCAGTGCCGCCTTTATCCAACAGGCAAATGCATCGTGAGCTACTCCAACAGTGCGATCGATTGGATCTACGAACAAAAGATCGAGGATATGAGACAGGACTGCGGAGCGATCTTCGACCTCGTGCATCCCGACGATCGGGCCCGCGTCTGGGAGAGCTTGCGCGACAGCGCCATTCACCTGACCCCGTGGAAGGGTGAGTACCGCGTCATCCTGCCCCGGCAGGGGCTGCGCTGGAGAATGGCCCAGGCCCAGGTGGAGCGCCTGGCCGATGGAGGCACTCTCTGGCACGGCTTCATCGCGGATATCACCTGGAAAAAAGAGGCCGAGGAGAAGCTCCGCCTGGCGGCCGAGCGGGAAGCCGACGCCCTGCGAACCGCCAAGGCTGCCGCCGAACTGGCGGAGAAGCAAAAGACGGAGTTTCTCGCCATGATGACGCATGAGATCCGCACGCCGATGAATGGTGTGATCGGCTTTGTCGATCTGCTGAAAGACACTCCCTTGAACACCAGCCAGCGCGAGTACGTCCAAATGATCGCCGATAGCGGCGAACGCCTTCTGCTCATGGTCAATAACATCCTCGACGTGGTGAAAACCCGTCGGGGCGAAATGGAGGTGTACAAAACCTCGCTCGATCTCCGTAAGACGGTGGCCGGGGCCTTCGATCTGCTCCGCCCCATGGCGGCGAAGAAGCATATTCACTATTCCTTTGAGATCGCCCCCGGAACGCCCGAGCGTATCACGACCGACTCCCTGCGCCTGGGCCAGATCCTGATCAACCTGCTTGGCAACGCCGTAAAATTCACCGAGGAAGGCTGCATCACTCTTACCGTGAGCACTCGGGCCGTGGAATTCTCGCAGACCGATCTCGAGTGGCGCTTTGCCGTGCGAGACACCGGCCCCGGGGTGCCAGCCGAGGCGATTCCGAATCTCTTCAATGCCTTCTATCAGGTCGACAGTGCTTCCTCTCGCAAGGAGGGAGTCGGGTTGGGCCTGGCTATCTCCCTCCGCATGGCCGAGCTTCTCGGCGGCACCCTTCAGGTGGATAGCAAGCTCGGCGAAGGTTCGGAGTTCATCCTCCTGCTCCCTGCCCCCCCAGAGTAGAGGGCTTAGCTTTTCGAGGTTCCCGCTTTCCGTTCTTTCTGCTTTCCTCCGGGCGTGACGGCAAACCCTGAGAAATGGAGAAATGCGGCCGGAAGCGCGGTGGCCGCGCTGCAAAAGGAACTTGGCGACAATCTTCACTCCTGCTGTCTCTACGGCAGCGCGGTGCGGGGAAACTTCATCGAGGGCGTTTCCGATCTGAACCTGCTCATTGTTCTCAAGGATTCCAACAGTGCGGCTCACGAGGCCATCGCCCGCGCTCTTGGTTCCGACACTAAGATTGATCCTTTTGTCCTCGGCCTCCCGGGCTTTCCCCGTAGTGTGCGGGCCTTTGCCGCGAAGTTTGCCAGTATCCGCAATCACTATCTCGTTCTCCATGGCGAGGATCCTCTGGCCAATATCACCATCGATCCCGCACTGGAGAAATTTCTCTGCGAACAGGCCCTGCGGAACCTGCGTCTGCGCCTCGCTTTCGCCTTCATCACCCGGGCGCGGCGGCAGAGCTACCGGAGCTTCGTTTTCCACAGCATCACCCCGCTCTTTCTCCGGCTCTCCGAGGTGGCCCGGCTGGACGGCCACGCCACCCCCAACGACTTTGCCTCGCGCATCGGACTCTTTGAGAAGGTCTTCGGCATTGACGGCGCGGTGCTGCGCGATCTGCTCCAACTGAAGGAAAATCCGGCCGACCAATCCTGGGACGAGCCTCTTTGGCATGGGCGCATCTTCTCCCTGCTCGACACGGTGATGGACTGGATCGAGCAAAACTGGCCATCCAACTCCACGCCCTTCGCCTAGCTTCGCATGGACGGCCTCGACTTTCTCACCACGATGAGGGGCCCGGACTTCTTGCTCCTCTATCTGGTTTGGCTCCTCCTTCTCCGGGGTGCCGTGATGCTGTCGCGGAAGGCGGGACTGGACTATCCTCTCATTACCGGAGCAGGGCTGCTGCTCTTTGAAGGCCTCGGCTTCGCTCGCATCTACTTGGGCTTTCAGCAAGGCATGCACAAATGGGATTTCCTGATTGTCATGATGTTCGTCGGAGGATTCGCCTTCCTGCTCAGAGCTGAAAATTTCCAGGGAGGCAATTCCTCCGGTGGCTGCAGCAGTGGCA
>FTCB01000175.1_pt1 | contig 16799 bp, 14 predicted proteins | sample 1639431 | NCBI WGS metagenome assembly FTCB01 (sample SAMEA3914864, study PRJEB12502) | metagenome | biome: forest; material: soil | place: USA | collected 2012-03-12 | depth 0.3 m
GCGCCTGCGCTACCTCCGCGAACTCGCCGAGACCCCCATCGCCGACATCGACGAAAACAGCCCCTTCTGCCAGGCCTTCCGCCCCGGCGACAAATTCGGACCCCGCATCCGCGTCCCCCACAAACTCCGCGCCCTCCAGCTCTACTCCCGCCTCGCCGGCCCCCGCGACTCCCTCCGCTCCAACTCCATCGAGCAAATCGCCAAACGCCTCCGCTCCTGCGAAGACGATCCCGTCGCCGCCGGCATCGAAGCCTCCCTCATCGCCTACGTCGCCGGCCCCTCTCGTCCTGACAACCTCACCGAGCCCACTCAACTCGCCGCCTGATCATTCCGCGTTCCGCATTCCGAGTTCCGCGTTCGGGGAATCCTTCCCCCAAACTGTTGAATTCCTTCCCAGAGCCGCTAATCTATTCTCAATGACAGCCACCGGCGACATGACCATGAGCGAACTGCTTGCAGCCTTTCCAGGCGCGCAGCGGGCGCTTTTTCGTAATTTTCACATTGGGGGGTGCTCCAGTTGCGGCTTCCGGCAGGACGAGACGCTCGCCGAGGTTTGCCTGCGCAATGAGGGGCTCGATCCCGAGGAGGTTCTCGAAAAAGTGCGCCTCGCCTACGAGGAGGATCAGAAGCTGATGGTTTCGCCCGGGGAGCTCAAGGGTCTGCTCGATGCCGGTCAGGTGCGCCTGCTCGATATCCGCACGCAGGAGGAGTACGACGCGGTCCATGTGGAAGGCAGCATTCGTCTCACCCAGCCCCTGATGCAGGAAGCCCTGACCTGGCCGAAGGATTCCGCCCTGGTCATTCTCGATCACGATGGTAAGCGCGCGCTCGACGCGGTGGCTTACTTTGCCGGGCATGGTTTTACCGCCATCAAGTCCCTCCGCGGCGGCATCGACGCCTGGAGCCAGGAAGTGGACCCATCCTTACCCCGCTACACCCTGGAATGAGCGACGATCTCGAATCCAAAATCCAGGCGGCGATTCAAAACCCGCAAAACCTCGGCGAAATGGCCGGGGCCGATGCTATCGGCACGGTGGGCAGCGAGAATTGCGGCGATATGCTGCGCATGTGGGTGAAATTTAAGGAGGAGAACGGGCGCAAGGTGATCGATCGGGCGACCTTCCAGACTTTTGGCTGCCAGACCGCCATTGCGGTGGCCAGCGTGGCCACGGAACTCATCCGCGGCAAGACGGCCGGGGAGGCTCTCGCGCTCTCCGGGGAGGAACTGGCGTCGCCGCTCGGCACGCTGCCACCGATGAAGATTCACTGCGCTCAACTCGTGGAAGGCGCCCTCAAAAACGCCCTGACCGGCGAAGCCCCGGCTCCCGTGGCCCTGGCTCCCACTTTGCTCGACAATATCTCCGCGCCGAAAGGCCTGAAAATCAAACTCCAATCATGAACGAACACCGCGAAGTCACGCTCTCCCGCGATTGCGACGCCATCCAGATTCCCAGTGGCAATCCCATCATCCTGCCAGCCGGCATGGAGGTGGTGATCACGCAGTCGCTGGGCGGCACCTATACCGTGGCCACGCCCGGAGGTCTCGCCCGCATTGATCAAAAGGATATCGACGCCCTCGGCCTCGATCCCGCCGTCACCCCGGAAAAGGAGAAGCACGAAGGCCCCACGGAGGACGCGGTGTGGAATCAGCTCAAGACCGTGTTTGATCCCGAGATTCCCGTGAATGTCGTCGACCTCGGGCTCATCTACGATTGCCTGGTCGACACCAAAGAGTCTGGCCAGACCTCGGTGCTCGTGCGCATGACGCTGACGGCTCCGGGTTGCGGCATGGGCCCGGCCATCGCGGCGGATGCGCGCAATAAGATCCTGACGATCGATGGGATCGACGAGGCCGACGTGGAACTTGTGTGGGACCCGCCGTGGAGTCAATCGATGATTAGTGAGGAAGGGCGGATGAAGTTGGGGTTGGTGTAGGGCCGGTTAAGAAGACGCTGATTAAAGCGAGAGAAGGCAAGGATGCCCTGCCGGTGAGGTGATGAGAGCCGAACTTGCTGGCGCTTGAGGTCAAGCGCCGCTACCAAATGGCCCCCGCAGCGCTGGAGATAAACGCCCTGCCCGATTAAATCAGCGTTTCCCTAAGCCCTGGCTTTCCTCCTTCTTTTCTCTCGTCTGTGGGGGGAAAGCTAAGTAGAGTGGGGGCATGTCTCCCCTGACACGTCTCTTTGCGTCCGTGCGCGACCGGCTGGTCCAGTCCCGCTTTCTCACCATCTCGGCCACCGTCCACCTGATCATCATCGCCCTGCTGGGGACGACGCTGTATTACAAGATGGAGCCGCCGAAGGAGAAGGGGGAGATTACTTCCAGCCAGTTATTCACGGAAATACCGCGCGCGCCGGAGCCGCCCAGAGATCAGCCGACCAAGGTTGTCCCGATCGATATCACGAAGTCGGTGCCTTCCGAGTCACACGGTTCGTCGGGAGTGCCTGGCGATCGCAGTCCTATTGATGTCGTCCGAGGCTCGGGTGTCGCCGATATACCCGTTCCCGGCGCTGATAGCGTTAACCCTCCAGTGCCCCGCGATCACGTCCCCCAGCCACCTACTCCTCCCAAGCCCGGCAGCGAACTCACCAAAGCAGATCTCGCGCGGATCAAGGAAGGCACCCCTTGGAAGACGAGCAAACCCGGCATGGTGCCCACCTACGAATTTACCGCGTTCCTGGGCCGCTATAAGGATGGTAATTGGAACTCTACGGTGCGTCAGGCCAATGGCCAGATCGTCGGAGGTTCCCTGCCCAATCTCCTCTACTGCACCAGCAAGTGGAGCAAGGATCGGATCAAGACCAACGAGCGCAATGTGAAGGCGATCGACCTCGCCAGCGACGAGCTCTTCACGGTGAAGCCGCCGTTTGTTTTCCTCACTGGCACGCAGGATTTTACGCTCACCGCGAAAGAAGTGGAAAATCTCACCAAGTACATCCGCTGCGGCGGGGCAATCTGGGGAGACAGCTCGGTTCCGGGCCGCCGTTCGGCTTTTGATGTGGCCTTCCGCCGTGAGATGAAGCGGGTGCTGGCGGATGTGGACAAGGAATTTGAGCCGCTGCCGGCTGATCACCCGATCTTCGTGCAGGGCTACTTCAAGAAGGTGACTGCGCTGCCCTCCGGCGTGAATCAATACCGCGAGCCGGTCGAAGTGATGAAGTGGGGCGGCGAGGTGGCGATCATTCACACCCTGAACGATTACGGCGACATGTGGCAGATCGGCCTGGATAAAGATGGCAAGATCGACCTCTCTCGCAATGCCCGTGGGGAATATGTGGCGATGAATTCCACCCTATGGGATCAGCGCGGTTTGTACGTGCGCAATCTGGAGCAACCCTCTGTGGAAGAGGCGTATAAATTCGGGATCAACATGATTTTCCACCTCATCACGCGGTGGGAAAATCGCACGGCCTCCATCGGGTCGCTTTGATTTCCATTGCAATTCTCGAAATTTCGTCCAGATTTTCCGGCCCTATGAGTCAACATCCAAGCCTGAAAGGCAAAGGCGCCATCCAAGCCAAGCGCAGCGTGCTGAAACGCTTTGAGCGCGTTGAGCTGATGAAGAAGCGCGGTCAATTCAAGGCTGGTCAGCGTGTGATCGGCCTGCCCAAGACGAAGCCGGAAGATTAGGCCGCGTATGCGGTTAAATCGCTTTCTCGCCTCCGCGGGCTTCGGCTCGCGGCGGGCTTGTGAAGCTCTCGTCAAAGACGGCCGTGTTTCCATCAACGGCCATTTTATCCGTGAGCTGGCCACCACTGTGTTGCCAGACGATGACGTGCGCGTATCCGGCAAGCCCGCGCGGCAGCCAAAGATGGTGTATATCCTTCTGTATAAACCGAAGAACGTCATCTGTACGCGCTCCGATGAGAAGGACCGCACGACGATCTTTGAATTTGTCCCCGCGCATTTCGGCCGCCTCTTCCATGTCGGCCGGCTGGACAAGGACAGCGAGGGGCTGATCATCCTGACCAACGACGGCGATTTTTCGCAGAAGCTGACCCATCCCGCCCACGAGGTGGAGAAGGAGTACGAGGTGCTGCTGAATAAGGCCTTCGACTCGTCGCTGATCGGGAAATTGCTGAAAGGCTTTTCCATCGAGGGTGGCATGGCGCGGGCCGAGCATGCCTACGTGGTCGCGCCGCCGCTGGTGAAGGTGGTGCTGCGTCAGGGCATCAAGCGGCAGATCCGCCTGATGTTTTACAAGCTGGGCTACGAGGTGAAGCGGCTGGTGCGCACGCGCATTGGCCCGATCGAGACTGGCAGCCTCAAGCCCGCCCACTGGCGTCCCTTGAAAGCCGACGAGGTGGCCAAATTGCTCGCTGCTGCCTCATCCAAGAAGAAGAAATGAAAACACCCATTGCTCCCTTTGCCGGATCTCCTCCGGCCCTTGGCCCCTATTCGCTCGGCGTCGTCGCGGAAGGCAAATTCGTTTTTGTCTCCGGCATGCTGCCCTTTAATCCCGCCGCCGAGAAAATCGAGCGCGGCACGGTGGAGGAGCAGACCGAGCTCGTCTTGAATAACATCAAGAACGTCCTCGAAGCCGGTGGCGCCACCCTGGCCAATGTGGTGAGCTGCCGGGTTTATCTCTCGAATCTCACGCCCGAGAATTTTCAGGCGATGAACGGGGTGTATGCCAAATTCTTCGGCGAGGCCAAGCCCGCCCGCGCCACCATTGGCTGCCAGATTCTCAACGCGGACGTTGAGATTGAGTGCGTGGCGGTGCTGCCGGGAAATTAAGCGGCCCGGCGCAGGACGCCATCGGATAGGATGCGCGCGCGCAGACCGCCGCGGCCTTTGAGGAAATCTTCCGTGCCGGGGCAAAAGGCCTCGTCCATCCAGAGGCAGGGGCTGCATTCGGCGGCTCCCTCGAAACACACGCCCTGGATCTCAAAGGGCCGGCCGATCAGGGAATTGAGGTCGGTTCCCCGGGTGATCACATTGCGGCGGAACACTGCGGGAGGTTTGTGCCAGACGGCAAAGGTTTGGCAGAGTTCCCGATAGACTGCGTCGTCGAAGAACGTGACCTGGCCCTTGTAGTTTTCCTTGTAGCCAAAGAAGCGATCGCCGCGCAGGCCTTTCCCGGCGACGCATTCCACCTCGCGAACTTCATGGAGGGAGTGGCGCCCCGCCGCCTGGCCAAAATGGCCGAAGTAGTTGTGACCCGGAGAAATGTACAGAGCCGCGATGGTCATTTCTGCACGGAGAGTTGGACGGCGCAGGCCTTGTAGGAAGGCTGGCGGGATTGTGGATCGAACGCGGCAAAGGTCAGTTGATTGACCTCGCGGTAGTGCATCGGAACGAAGATCTGCCCTGCCTGTACGGTGGGGGTGATGAGGGCTGTCGCGGTGATTTCGGCGCGGCGGGAGGAGATGCGGACTTGCGAGCTGGCGGTGATCTTCAGGCGGGTCGCGTCGGTGGGGTTGATCTCAACGTAGCAGTCCTTGGGGTAGAGCTTGCGCAGCACGTCGGACTTTCCGGTGCGCGTATTGGTGTGCCATTGCGAGGACGTGCCGCGCCCGGTCAGCATGAGAAAGGGGAAGGCGGCATCCGGCTTCTCCGGCATCTCGCGGGGCTCCTCAAAAATGAAACGAGCGCGGCCATCGGGGGTGAAGAAACGGCCATCCGCAAAAAGGCGGCGCTCCTTCTCGGGCTGGCTGGCCGCAGCGCTCTCCGAGAAGGGCCACTGGATGCCGTGGCATTCGTCGATCATGCGATAGCTTGCGATGCCGGTGATGTCACAGGGCTGGCCGCGTGAGATTTCCTTGAGGATTTGGAACACGGCCTCGGGCGAGGACCAACGCGCGAACATCTCGCCACAGCCCCAGTAGTGGGCGATGAGTTGGAAGATGTGGAAATCGGAAAGCGCCAGGCCGGGAGCGCGCTTGACCTTCTTGATCAGCCCGATGCGCCGCTCGGAATTGATCAGCGTGCCATCCTTTTCGCCCCAGCCCGCCGCGGGCAGGATGAGGTCGGCGCGCTGCGCGGTCTCGGTGGTGTGGTACATGTCCTGCACCACCAGGAAATCGAGTTTCTTCAACAGATCGTTGAAGCGACCCTGATGAATCCAGGAATGCGACGAGTTGGTCGCGATGACCCACAGGCCCTTGATGCGGCCCTCCGCGATGCCATCGATGATCTGGTCGTAGGCCAGTGAGGGCTGTTGCGGGATCACCTCTTCCGCAATGCCGAGGATGCCCGCGATCTTCGCGCGGTGTTCCGCGTTCGAGACATCGTGTCCGCCGATCAGGCTGGTGATGTTGGCATAGAGACGCGAGCCCATGGCGTTGCATTGGCCGGTGATCGAGTTGGCGCCCGTGCCGGGGCGCCCCATGTTTCCCGTCATGAGTGCGAGGTTGATGATCGCCTGCGCCGTGCGGGTGGATTCGTGCCCCTGGTTGACGCCCATGGTCCACCAGAACGAGACGCGCTTGCCTTCCGCGATGGTGCCGGCCAAGCGCCAGAGCTTCTCTTCGGGCAGGCCGGTGGCTTCCGCGACGCGCGCGGGCGGGAATTGCTGCACGAAGGCGGCAAAGGCTTCGTACTCTGCCGTGTGCTGCGCGATGTAGTCGCGCTCTACCGCTTTGAGGCGGATGAGCATTTCGGCCAATCCGTAAAGCAACACGAGATCCGACTTCGGCTGAATCGCGTAGTGCTGCGTCGCCGCCATCGCGGTTTCCGTGCGCCGGGGATCGACCACGACGATCTCGGGCTGGTGCGGATTGCTCATCACGCGCTGCCACATGATGGGGTGCGCGATGCAGGGATTTGCTCCGATGAAAACCAGCACGTCGGATTCCTCAAAATCCGCGTAGGTGAAAGGCGGCGCGTCGAAGCCGAAGGATTGCTTGTACGCCACATGCGCCGTGGCCATGCATTGCCGCGTATTGCTGTCGCAGTGCACCAAGCCCATGCCGAACTTATAAAGGCAACCCAGCAGCGCCATCTCCTCGGTGGTGATCTGGCCGGTGCCGAGGAAGGCGATGGACTCCGGCCCATGCTTGTCCTTGATCTCCTTGAACCGCTCGGTGAAGTGGACCAGCGCGCGCTCCCAATTGACCGCCTCCAACTCGCCGGCCGCATTGCGCAGATAGGGCGTGGTGGCGCGATCCGGCGCGGCCAGCGGGGCCAAGGCCTCCCAGCCTTTCGGGCAGGCCATACCGAGATTCACCGGATACTCGGAATCGGGGCTGAGATTGATCGCCTCGTTGTCCTTCAGGTGGATGGTCAACCCGCAGCCGGTCGAGCAAAACCCACAGACCATCGTGGTCGTGGCATCCGGCTGGAGGCGTGCAGGAACCTGCCCCAGGCCGAACTTTCCGGGTTCGCGGACGAGTTGCTCCGTCAGCGCACCGGTCCGAGCCCGGAGGAGATTTTCGAGGGTTGCGATCATTTTTTGAAAGGCAAGCCGCCGGGCATGCGCAGAGCCACCACTGCGGTGAAGAAGGTGAAGCGCTCTAGAATGAGCCCGAGAGTGATCAAGACCAGCGCCGCACTGAGCCAGATTTCCGCGGCAAAGGCGAAGGACGCGGCGAGGCAGATTAGCGAGCCGACCAATAGCAGGCCCCGCGTGGGAACGATCCAGGGGAGCAATTGATTCACGATCAGGGCCGAGCGGTGATTGGGCTCGTCTGCGCTGCTGAGCGCATCGGAGTGCCGCGACATTTCCCAGCCGAAGAAGATCGCGGAGAAGGCCATGGCCGCGATGGCGGAGTAATGGGCCACCTCCGCCGCGCCAAGCCACGCAGCCAGCGCAGCTGAGGCGGCTGTTCCGCCGATCAATACCGCGCCATAGAATCGCCCGAAGGTGAGAGGGGCTTTCCAAAAGACGCGCCGGGTATCGATGTAGATCATCGCGGAGGTGAAGACCGCGGCCAGGCCAACGAGTGCCGCCATCAAAGCGGGCGGCGTGAAACCCGGGAAAAACCAGGCCGCCACCACCACCGGGAAAGCCGCTCCCGCAAAGAGGCCAAAGGCCAGGATCTCCCGGCTCATCCACGAGGTGCGCAGGCCGAGGAAGAAGCGCCACGCGCCCAGTGGCCGGCCCAAATGGAAGACGGCGGCGAAGAGTCCCACATGCAGAATGGCAAAGCCCACGGCGGAGAAGGGGAGGGCGATCTGGCGGAAGGCCGAGTTGCTGAACAAGGCCGTGACGCCCAGCGCGAGAAAAAGCCCGGCGGCCATTTGGCTGAAGACGAGCATGACGATGAGCGGCCAATGGGCGTGTTCGCAATGCAGGCTGTGGGCCGAGGCCGCGTCTTGCGGAATCGGCTTCTGCGAAACGTATCGCGTGGTTGGCTTGGTGTAGCTGGAATCAAAGGTATCCGGCAGCATCCGCGTACCTGGTTGGGCGGCGGCGGTGACCTCGGCAATATCCACCAGGCGGATGGTGATGGCCTCATGCGGGCAGGCTTGGACACAGGCGGGGGCCTCGCCGACCGCGAGCCGGTCGTGGCACATGTCGCATTTCCGCACGATGCCGAGGCTCTTGGAGTATTTCGGCACCTCATAGGGGCACTTCATCGTGCAGTACTGGCAGCCGATGCATTGGTCATCCAGATGGCGCACGATGCCGGTCTCGGCGTCCTTATCGTAGGCCATGACGGGGCAACCTTCGAGGCAGGCGGGCTCCGCGCAGTGGTGGCACGCGGTGGTGACGGTTTGCTGGAAGGCGGTCCCGCGTGAGTAGCCGTGCAGGGTTCCCACGTCGCGCCAGGTCTCGTCTTCATCCAAGCCATTGAGCGAGTGGCAGGCGCTCACGCAAGCCTTGCAGCCGGTGCAGCGATCCAGGTTGACCTCAAAGGAATATTGCTGGCCCGGCGCGGGTTTGGAGAGCGGGATGAGGTCGCGGTAGTGGCCCTCCAGCATCGGAGTGGAGGCGCTCTCGTGCCGCTGGGCAAAGCGCTCCACCGCGGTGAGCGAGCGTTGCTCGGCCAATAGCCGGTCGATCAAGGTTTCCTCGGTGGTGTTCATGCCTGGAAGAGGACTTGCAGAGAGTTGAGGTCGTGCCGGGTGGTAAAGGCCTGGAAGGTTTCGCTTTCCTCTCTGTGCTGGAGGTAGACCTTTAACATGCGTTCCAGGGTGGGCTTCACTTCGTCGAAGGGCATCGCTTGATAAACCTGCCTTCCGCAGGCCGCGTTGCGGCCAAACCCTCCGCCGACCAGCACGTGGTAGGCTTCCAGGCCGTCGCGGGTCTTGGCCCCAAGCAGGCCGATGTCGCCCATGTAGTGCTGCGCGCAGGAATGCGGGCAGCCGGTGACGTGGATGTTCACCGGCTGATCCAGCGCGACGCGCTTCTCCAGATATTTGCTCAATTCCAGCGCATGGCCCTTGGTGTCGGTGGAGGAGAATTTGCAATATCGATTGCCGGTGCAGGCGATGATGCCGCTCGCGACATGGGACTGGACCGTACCAAAGCCCTGGCGGGCGAGGGCTTTCTTCGCGGTTTCGAGCCACGCTTCCGCGATGTTGGGGATGATGAAGTTTTGCCACACGGTGAGCCGGATCTCACCGGAGCCGTAGAGGTCGGCGATCTCCGCGAGGCGCAGCATTTGCTTGGGCGTGATCTGTCCCACGGGCAGGCTCGCGCCGAGATAGTAGAGGCCGGGCTGCTTTTGGGGGAACGCACCGATGTGGCTGTGGGGAAGATCCTGGGAAGGATAGCTCAGCCCTTCCAACGGTGAGCGCTGCAGCGTGGAGCCGAGCACTTTTTCGGTCTCGCTGAGATATTGATCGAGCGTCCATTTCTCCAGCAGGTGCTTGAGGCGCGCGCGCTTGCGGTCCGTGCGGTTGCCATGGGCGATGAAGACGCGCGCGAGGGCGACAACGGTTTTGACAATGTCGGCCGGTGGCACGAGCACACCGAGATCGCGCGCGAAGGCCTTGTGCCCCGTGGCTCCCCCGAGCGCGATGCGAAAGGCGATCTCGTCGCCGACTTTCACCGCCTTGATCCCGATGTCATTCGTATCTTCCACCGAGCCAATGAGGCCGCCGCCGTCGAAGGCGATGTTGAATTTGCGCGGCAGATTATAAAATTCCCGGCTGGAGAGAATAAGGTCGGCGAGTTCGTTGAGGTAGGGCGTGCAGTCGATCAGTTCCTGCGGGTCGACCCCGGCCGTGGGATTGCAGGTCAGGTTGCGGATATTGTCCGCGCCCGAGCCCCGGGTATGCAGGCCGACGGCTTGAATGCGCCGCAAAAACTCGGGAGCATCCTTGGGCTTGATCAGGCGGAGCTGGAAGTTGGCGCGCGTGGTGATCTGCACGTATCCACTGGTGAGTTCCTGCGCGATGCGGGCGATCTCGCGGAGCTGGTAGGTTTTCACCACGCCACCGGGAATGCGCAGCCGCGCCATGAAGGCGTCCTTGACCGGGGTGAGAAAGAACAGGCCGTTCCACTTGAAGCGGAAGATCTCTTCCTTGTCGGGCGCCTGGCCCGCCTTGGCGTTCTCGACCAGCCGGTAGTAGGAGTCCAGCGGATGCTCCTCGTTCTTGATGCGCTCTTCCGCCGTGAGGTGAACTTCCTCTTCCGGTTCGGCGGCGGGCGCCGGCGGCAGCGAGGGGAAGAGGTCGGCAAAGACGACAGCCCGCTGCTGCACCCCGGCAAAAAAACCATCGAGGTAGTTTTGCTGTTCGGGATTGAGTTGCTGTCCCTGGATTTCCTTGAGTGCCGTCATAATATTCCCTCCTGTTGTCTAGTAGACATCCCGCAAATAGCGTTTCTCCGTCTTTAGCTTCCCGATGAAAGCCACCGCGGCTTCCCGATCCAGGCCGCCCGCCCGCTCGGCGACTTCATGCAGGGCGGCGTCGACGTCCTTCGCCATGCGATTGGCATCGCCACAAACGTAGAAGTACGCGCCCTCCTGCAGCCACGCCCACAGTTCTTCCGCATGCTCCAGCAGGCGATGCTGGACGTAGATCTTTTCTGCCTGGTCGCGGGAAAACGCGAGGTCGAGACGAGTCAGGCATCCTCTGCTTCTCATGGCTTCGAGTTCCTCGCGGTAGAGGAAGTCGCTGGCGGCGCGCTGGTCGCCGAAGAAGAGCCAGTTTTTTCCGGTCGCACCCACCGCGCGGCGCTCCTCCAGAAAGGCGCGGAAGGGCGCAATGCCCGTGCCGGGACCGACCATGATGACCGGTTTCGATTCGTCGGCGGGCAGCTTGAAATGCGGCGACTTATGCACAAAGACCGGAACCCTGGTCTCAGGCCCGACGCGGTCCGCCAGGAACGTCGAACACACGCCTTTGCATCCGCGCCCGTTCAGTTCGTAGCGAACGATGGCCACGGTGAGATGCACTTCGCCGGGATGCGCCTTGGGGCTCGAGGAGATGGAGTAAAGGCGTGGCTGCAGTTTTCGCAGGGGGGCTGCGAGTTCACCGGCAGCCACGCCCCGGGGAGGGAAAGCGGTCAGGAAAGGCTTGAGATCAAATTTGGTGCACAAGGCGAGGCGGAGCGGCATTTCGGCTTCACCGGGAACTTTGATCTTTTCTTCGCCATCGAGCCCGGCGGCGGCGAGGATGTCGCTGACAAATTCCGGGCAGTTTGTCGGCAGCACGCCCAGGGCATCTCCGGCTTCGTATTCCAAGCCGGATCCCTCGAGGAGAATTTCGACGTGGCGTGTTTCCTTGGCCGAACCGGCCTCGTTGAGCACGCGGTTGGTTTTAAGCACGGCTGGAAACGGACGGGATTTGTCGTAAGCCGGCTCGGCGGCTTCCGCTTCGGAAGGAGTGGGCGAGCCGGTCGTCGATCCGCCCCAGTTCGCCACCAGGCTGTCAAACCACTGCTTCGACAGTTCCTCGTATTCCACGTCGCACTCGACGCGCGGAAGAATCCGCTTCGCGCCCAATTCCTCGAGACGGAGGTCGAACTTTTTTCCGGCCTCGCAGAATTGCACGTAGTTTTTGTCGCCCAGCGCGAGGACGGAGAACTCGATGTGCTCAAACCGGGGCGCGCTGCCATTCTTGATGAAGTCCCAGAAGGGCTGGGCATTGTCCGGCATCTCTCCGTCGCCATAGGTGCTGGTAACGAGGCCGATGCGCTTTTCGCTGGCCAAATCCAACTGGGCGTAGCCATCGAGGCCCAGAGCGCGCGCGCTGAAGCCGCGCTTCCTGGCCTCCCCGGCAAACTTTCTCGCCAGGCCTTCGGCCGAGCCGGTCTGGGAGCCATAGAGGAAAAGCAAAGGGCCGAGGTCCGGCGTGGCCGATGGAGCCGAGGTGGGAGAACCCGCGGTGCCGCCGCTGAAAAGACCAGCCAGGTAGCCATTGATCCACGCGCGTTGTTCCGGAGAGAACGGAGCGTTTTCGGGAATGAGTGGAATGGTCGGTGCGTTCATGAGAGCAGCTTGAAAAGAAGAATGAGGACGAGAACGAGGAGCAGCCAAAAGCCGGTCTGATAGAAGAGCAGCGGATTACGTTCCAACAGGGATCCCGTTTCGGCGGAAACGAGCGGGGCCTGCGCGGGATGATCGAAGCCAAAGAGCAGCTCGGAATAGCATTGATACCGCTGGTCGGCTTTCAAGCTCAGGCACTTGAGGATCACGCCATCCAGCCAGGGAGGGATATTCGGATTCCGCCGGCTGGGTCTCTCGACCCGGCCAAAGTGCGGCGTTTGAAAGCGTTCAATGCGTCCAAAGGGGGCGTGCCCGGTCAGGGATTCATAAAGCGTCGCGCCAATCGAAAAAATCTCCGTGCGTTCGGTGACCGCCGCTCCCGCAAAGCGCTCCGGCGCCAGGAAGCTTGGCGTGCCCGACACGCCGGCGTCCGTAAAGACCGGCACGGCGAGGCCCAGATCGAGAAGCTTGAAGGAAATGTCGCCCGACTCGCGAAAGACCAGGAGGTTCTCGGGTTTAATGTCGGCATGAACCAGTTCGTTACGCAGAAGGAATTGTCCCGCCCGGCAAAGGAACTTGCCCAACTCCACGGCCTCGTCCGTGGTAAGACGGCGCGATTTGAGAAAGAAGCGCAGGCTGGGGGCCTCCAGATGATCCATGATGTAATACCAGGGAGAGCCACTCTCGGGCAGACGGGCCGGCACGAAGAACTCGCCTTGCAGGCGCACCGCAGTGCGCGCCTCGCGAACGAAACGTGAGGCGATCATCCCGCTGTCGTCCGTGGCCACCTCCTCCGGCACAAATTTCACCACGAAGCGGGCGCCATCTTTCTCGGCCAGCCAGACGCGTGAATTGCCGGCCAGCATGCGAAGCAGGCGGAAACCGTCGAAAACACCATCCCGCTTCGGCTTGGGCAAGGGATGTTCGGAAGTTTCCGTATTGATCGCGGCATCCACGGTTTCAACTTCCACGACCATGGTGCTGATGTCGTCGGTTTCCTGGGATTTCGCACGCTCCAGCGCTTCGCGAACAAGGTTTCGTGCGGAGGGCAGCTTTTCCGCGCTCAAACCAACGGACGGTTCGTCCATCCACTCGAACAGCCCATCGGAAGCCACCACCACCAGGTCGCCTTCCTGAATTTCCCTTTCAAAACAGTGTGGATTCATGTGAGGCCCCATGCCAACCGCATTGGTGAGGATATCGACCCCGTCGCCATTGGTGGTGGAGTGGCTGTGGCTCAGGCATTCGGTTTTCCCCTGGCGCACCAGCAGAACCGGGGAGTCGCCGACGTTGACGCCGTAGAGGCGATTCCCCTCCAGACAGACGGCGGCCAGCGTAGTCTGCATGGAAGGCACACCGTCGGCATACGCGCCTTCGCGATACAGACTGTCATTGGCTTGCTCGACGAGGCGAACGAGTGCGGTCTGTCTCGACCATTGGCGCGGGCGGGCGGCAAAATTGTCGGCCATGAGACGCACCACCCGCTCGGCGCAACGCCCGGGCTCCCGGGCGGCGCTCACGCCATCGGCCAGCACGCAGAGCACGCCCCCATCCTCGAGTGGCGTTACCGCCAGACGATCGCCGCACTCAGTCCGGTGCGAGCTGGTTTGCGAGAAGGTGGTCACGTGCAGCTTCATTTCGCTCAGATCCGCGCGCTGCTCAAAGCGCCCCAGGTGCTGCGCCAGCGGGTTTTGACCAGGCAGAGACCGCCGATGGCAACAACACACAGGGCCGCGAAGGCCAGCAGGCCGAAGGTATAGTTGCCGGTGAAGCCCTTGGAGTAACCCAGCATGGTGGCGAGCAAGAAGCCCCCAATTCCGCCGCCGCATCCCACCAAGCCCGTCATCACGCCAATCTCGCGGGCGAAGCGCTGAGGCAATAGTTGGAAGACCGAGCCATTGGCCATGCCGAAGGATCCGCTGGCGGCCAGCAGGAGTGGGAAGTTAAAGGCGATCGGGGCAATGAAGGCCGCGCCGACCAGGGCCAGACAAGCCATGGTATAGAAAATGGTGAGCGCTCGGATGCCGCCGATGCGATCCGCCAAGGCCCCGCCGACGGGGCGAAGCACCGCGCCGGCCAGGGTGCAAAGCGCCGCATAGTCGCCCGCATGCACGGGGGTAAAGCCGTATTGCGAGGTGAAGTAAAGGACGAAGGAACTGGCCAGCCCGACAAACCCACCGAAGCTCACTGTGTAGTAAAAGAAGAACCAGTGGGCATCCTGCTGCTTGAGCAGTTCGAGGTAGTCGGAGAGCTTCTTGGCTTTCACCTCCACGGGTGCATCCTTGGCCAGCCAGATGTAGATGGCCAGGACCAGCAGGACGGGAATGAGCGCGAGGCCGAAGACGCTTTGCCAGCCATACGCGGCGGCAAGGCGCGGGGCGAACAGGCTGTCGATCACCACGCCGACATTGCCGGCCCCGGCCAGGCCCATCACGAGGCCCTGCATGTGGGGAGGATACCAGCGTCCGGCCTGGGGCAGCGCCACCGCGAAACTCGCGCCGGCAAAGCCAAGGACAAAGCCCATCAGGAGGGTGGCCGGGAAAGTCGGCAGGCCGAAAACCCACCCGGACAGCAGCCCACCGGCCACGATTAGCTGGGCGATGATGCCGGTGCGCTTGGCCCCGATGCGATCCACGGCGAGCCCGAGAACGATGCGGAGAATCGCGCCGGAAAGGATCGGAATGGCCACCATAATGCCTTTTTCCTCGGGAGAAAGGGACAGGGTTTTGCCGATCTGGGCGCCCAATGGCCCCAGCAAGGTCCAAACCATGAAGCTGACGTCGAAATAGAGGAAGGAAGTGAGCAGGGTCGGCCAGTGTCCGTAGGTTTTCAGGTCGGTGAGTTTCATGAGTTGGTGGATTGGGTTGAGATGGGAAAAATCAGGGGAGGGAAAGCAGGCTCACCTGGAATGCATCCAGAGCGCGCCGCCGCTGGCCGGGATCGAGGCGCAGAGCGCCGTTCTCCAACACGCTCTCGAGAAACCACAAGGCCCTCTCCCGAGTAGCTGCATTGGCATTTTGGTTGTGAAAGACGATCAGCGGATTTCGGGTTTGCAGCTGGCCGGCCCCCGCATCGAAGGTCCCGGTCAATCCGTTGGCGATGGCTTTGAAATCGCAGGCGAAGAAGTTGCGTCGGTGCAGCGTCTCCGCAACCTCGCGGCGATTTTCCGGAATGTCGCAGTACCGGCAGGCGTCCACGATGGCTCTGCGCAGGAGGACGTATTCCTCCGCGCGCTGCTGATAGAGTTCAGGGCGTACCGCGAGCACCTTTTCCGGATGTCCGGGCTCCAGGGTCTCGCTGGTGGCCACCACCCAGCCCTCGCCGGCCAGGGTCGCGGCGGAGTTCCACGGTTCGCCCACGCAAAATCCATCGATCTGCCCGGTGGCCATGTGCTCGCCCACAAGGGGAGGGGGCAGAATGGCGATGCGCACATCCCGATCGGGATCAATGTCGGATTGCCGGAGCCATTTGCGCAGGAGGTACAGGTGGCTGGAGAAGGCCGAGACCGCCGCAAATACCGGCTTGCGCGGCAGCTCGCTCCGAATCATCAGGCGAAGGGTGCGGCCGTCGCGCACGCCCTTTTGCCAGAGCCGGCTGGAAAGAGTGATGCCGTTGCCCTGAAGACTGAGCACCAGATCGCTCCGGACCTCGCAGGGCGGAGTATGCGTGCCAAAGAGGATCGAAAACAGCAGGCCGCCGGGAGCCTGGGCGGCGTCGAGCTCGCCATAGACGATTTTGTCGCGGATCGAACCCCAGCCCAATTCCTGGGAGAGACGAACGTTCAACCCAGCCTTGGCAAAATAACCCAACTCCTCCGCCATCACCACCGGGGCCGCGTCCAACAGCGGCACATAGCCCAGCCGAATCGTGGTGATCGGCAGGCGCGGCACGGTGGCCGTCTGCTTTAGGCGGGCCGGGCTTTTGGTTGGAGCAATCCTGGACATTCTACCCGTCTCCTAGCAGCGGGCGTGCCAGCACTCCAAATTTTGACCATGAGCAGCATGATTGTTTTGACGGAATATCATGAATGAAATTCATAGATCTCCGCTCCTCTGAATGGGAGAGTTTCCACCCTCTTGGCCACTCACGCCGGGGGAGGTGATTCCACTCGCCATTCCCTGCGGATGGAGGGGGGCGATGCGCGGCGAGCCATGGCTGTGGCATGGGAGATCCCGGCAGGCAGCGCGCTTCTAGCCAGAAATTGCACAAATCGATACAGCTCACCTCATGCGAGCGGCGGCGCTTGCTCGCTCAACCGACCCCAGGCGCATGGGACTCTCGACCTCGCGCAGAAGTTGGATGCGATTTTGCAAAACTCCCGGAAGCTCTTGAAAAAAGTGCTCCCACCGGGAATCGAACCCAGATTTAAGGTTTAGGAAACCTCCGTTCTATCCGTTGAACTACGGGGACGGCGCGCTACGCGCATGACCGATAGCCAATAGCCGATAGCCAAGCGCTTCGCGTGGCCGAAATAATAGC
>FTCB01000908.1_pt1 | contig 16681 bp, 14 predicted proteins | sample 1639431 | NCBI WGS metagenome assembly FTCB01 (sample SAMEA3914864, study PRJEB12502) | metagenome | biome: forest; material: soil | place: USA | collected 2012-03-12 | depth 0.3 m
AATCACGGGTAGACCCAAGGAGCGGCGACATTCTTGTCGCCGTTGTGAGCATCGCGCGAAGCGCTGAACTTTTTGCCACAGTCACGCCAGCCACTTTTCCAAAATCGGTGCTGCTCCGCAGCAACCTTCTACGGCGACAGGAATGTCGCCGCTCCCGTTCGAGGGACCGGCAGAAACTAAAACGCCTCGGCGTCTTCCGGCAGCCCGGAATCGTGCCGGATGCTCTCGAGGCTCTTTTTCGCCCCGCGCTCGGTCTCCGGGCCGGCGATCAAATCGCTCACCGCTTCCACCAGGGAAGGCACCGCCAGCAGAGCGCCGACACCCAACAGGGCGAAAGCCGTGGTTTTGCGGGCGGAACTGCTCAGTTTGCCACCGAGAAGGAGACCGAGACCACACCCAACGGCGGTTTGCGTGATGGCGAGGAGGGCTGTGTTGCGGGTTTCGTTAGGCTTCTTGGCTTCCATGCAGGCAGTGCGTGAATATGCTGTATTACAGAGGCTTCGCAAGTCTTAAGGTGAACGAAGCATCGTGCCAAATGCCGCCCCCAATTCCCCGAAAACGCCCCGGCGGAGAGAGGCCCGGCGCAACATCCTGAGGATTTCATCTAGTCTCGCGCGGACAGTTCGGCTATCGGGCAGGCGAATGTCTTCCCTATATGTGCTGGTTTTAGCGGGCGGAAGCGGGGAGCGGTTCTGGCCGCTCAGCCGCAAGTCGCGCCCGAAGCAACTGCTCGCGCTTTTTGGCGAGGAGACATTGCTGGAGTCGACGTTGCGCCGGCTCGACGGCTTGGTGCCGCCGAAGAACATTCTCATCCTCACCAACGCGGAGCAGGAACCCGGGGTGCGCAAACTCGCGAAAGCGCTCCCGCCGGAAAATATCGTGGCCGAGCCCGCGAAACGCGACACCGCTGCGGCCATCGCGCTCGGCGTCGGCTGGGTCGCCGCGCGTGATCCCCAGGCGACGATGATCGTGCTGCCGGCGGATCACTTGATTCAGGACGCGGTCGGTTTTCAAAAAACACTGCGCATGGCCGTGAATGCCGCGCGCCAGTCGGGCGAACTCGTCACCATCGGCATCCAGCCCACGTGGGCCTGTCCCGGTTTTGGCTACATCGAGCTCGGGCCGCGCGTCGCCGTCTCAGGCGACGGCCCCGCGGTGCACGATGTGGTGCGTTTTCGCGAGAAGCCGAATGCGGAGCTCGCGGAGCAGTTTCTCAAGCAGGGCAGCTTCCGCTGGAACGCCGGCATGTTCATCTGGACCATCCCGGCGATTCTTTCCGGGCTGCGGCGCCATGCCCCGGAATTGGCGGAGTTTGTGGGCCGCATTCACTCCGGCGAGGATTTCAAGAAGCTGCTTCTCGACGCGTTTCACAAGCTGCCGAAGATTTCCATCGACTACGCCGTCATGGAAAAGGCGGGGCGTGTGCTCATGGTCGAGAGCGCGTTCGATTGGGACGACGTGGGAAGCTGGACGTCGCTCGCCAAATACCTGCCGCAGCTGGAGGCCGGCAACGTCTCGAACACCGATCTCACCGGCCTGGAGGCGCAGAATAATCTCGTCTTTTCCTCGCCGAAAAAACGCGTGGCGCTGCTGGGGGTCAACGATCTGATTGTGGTGGAAACGGCCGATGCCTTGCTCATCTGCAACCGCCACGAAGCCGAGCGCATCAAGCATCTCGTGGCGCGTGTGCCGCCCGAACTCCAATGAACCGCGCCCTCGGCATTGATTACGGCGAAGCGCGGGTGGGCGTGGCGATTTCCGACGAACTCGGCATGCTCGCGCATCCGCTCGAGACCATTACGGTGAAGGACACGGATCCCGTGGCCCGCGTGGCGCAGCTCGTGCGCGACCGTGGTGCCGACACGGTGATTGTGGGCCTCCCGCGAAACATGGACGGCAGCCACGGCCCCTCGGCTGAGAAAGCGCGCACCTTTGCCGTGAAATTGCGCGAGGCCGCCGCCGGCTGCAACGTGCGTCTGTGGGACGAGCGTCTGACCACCGTCGCCGCGCAAAAAGCGCTGCATGCCGCCGGCAAGACGGCCAAGCAAAGCAAGAGCCTCATCGATCAAGCTGCTGCGGTGATGATTCTCCAAGGCTGGCTCGATTCGCAGAGCATGATGGCGTAAGGTCTCACGTCCGCTTTCCGGGGATGAAAACCGCCACCGAGCGACTGAAATTTCTCATCGCCTATGACGGGCGCGGCTTTGCGGGCTGGCAGAGCCAGGCCGCCGGCGATGGCGTGCAGGATGCGATCGAGCGAGCGCTGGTCAAAGTCGCGGGGGAAACGATTCGCCTTCACGGCAGCGGGCGCACGGACTCCGGGGTGCATGCCCTCGGCCAATGTGCCCACGCCGATGTGCCTCGCGGCAAGCATGCGCCCGCCGTGTGGCTCTCCGCGCTGAATGCCAACCTGCCTCCGCTGGTCCGCGTGCTGCGCGTGAGCCGGGTGGCGGGCGGACGCGAGGGATTTCACGCCCGCTTCGACGCCCGCGGCAAACGCTACGAATACCGGCTGTGGAATGACGGCTGGCTGCACCCGCTGGAAATTGGCCGGGCGTGGCACGTGCCGCAGCCGCTCGATGTTCACGTGGTGGAAGCCGCGGCGAAACTCTTCCTCGGCCAGCACGATTTCGCGGGCTTCGCGGCGAATCGCGGCAAGGAAGTGCCGGACACCGTGCGCACCATCACGCGCGCCGCCGTGAAGCGGCGCGGCCCGCTGATTACGCTGACCTTCGAGGGCGACGGCTTTCTCTACAAAATGGTGCGCCTGCTTACCGGCACCCTCGTGCGGGTGGGGCAGGGGAAGGCCGACGTCAGCTACATCCGCGAGCTGCTGGCGGCGAAAGGGAAAAAGAAGACCCAGTTCGCCGCCCCGGCGGACGGGCTGTATCTGTTGAAGGTGTTCTATTGAGGCGCCGCCGCGCGCTCCTACTCCCGCGGCAGCCGCCGCAGGCTGGTGTCGATCTCGTTCATCAACAGCGCTGCCTCGGGCGATTTGCCCTTGATCCGCTGCAGCGTGCGCTTCGCATTCTCGAAATTCCCGCGCGCTTCCGCGGGTGAACTGCGCAGCGCCGCGATGTTCCCCATCTTCTGATGAATCTTGGCAATCTCGACCGGCGAAACCGGCGGCGTCGCGCGCTCGGCTTGATCCACCGCGCGCTCGTAGGCCTGCACCGCGCCATCGGGATCGCGATCCTTGTACAGCGCGTCCCCTTGCTCCATGGAATCACGCCAGGGCTCGCTGATGATCGCCGGCACTGGCGGTGCGTCCGTTGCTTTCGGTGTGGGCCCCATCGCCGCCACGGCATTGGCAAGATCGGGATTCGCCACGGTCCGCGGCGTGTTGCCCGTCAGTTGCGGCACCGGAGGCTTGGTGTTGCCCGGGCTGTTGAGCGACGTAGTCGGGCCGGCGCTGGCAATGCTCGTGGTATTCGCCGGAGGCGTCGACGTGTTCGAAGGATTCGGCGTGCTGGAATTCTGCGAGCCCGGCGCGGGTTCCGTGGACTTGCCCGCCGTGGAGTCCGTTCCTTTGCCCGATGGCTGATTGCTCGCGATGGCCACCGGTTCGCCCTTCTTATCGGGCTGCAGCGGAGAAATCGGCGGATTCTTGGGCGGCGTGGCGATGAGCCCCTTGGCATCGGGGTTCGGCGGCGGATTCTTGGAATCATCGCCGTTGTTCTTCATGATGTAGATGGTCGCCACCACGGCGGCGACGACGGCGAGAATGCTGAGCAGCGCCACGGGGCTCCTCTTTTGCGAGCCGCCCTGCCCGGGCACCGTCCGTGGCCGCGGTGCTTTGGCATTCGGGTCCGTGGAGAAACGGATGGTCTGCACCTCCTGCTTCATCTCCGCCGTGTTTTGGTAGCGGCGATCCGGCTCCTGCTGCATCGCGCGAATCACCACCTGGTCCACGCGCTCATCCACGCCCACGCGCATCGATGGCGGATCAAAAATGCCCTGCGGCACCTGCCCGCACAGCATTTCATAAAGCATCACGCCCAGGCTGTAGATGTCCGCGCGATGGTCCACCCGCGCCCCACGCTTTTGCTCCGGCGCCATGTAGTCCGGCGTGCCCAGCACCGTTCCCGTCATGGTGTAGCCATTTTGCTCCGCCGCGGAAGTATTCAGCCGCGCCAGGCCAAAGTCCGTCACCTTCACCCGGCCGCGCACGTCCACCAGCACGTTCGCCGGCTTGATGTCGCGGTGCACCACGCCTTCCACATGCGCATAGGCCAGCGCCTCGCAGACGCCCACGATGATCTCCAGCGCCTGCGGCGGCATCAGCCCCGTGGTCTTGATGATGTGGTGCAGCGTCGTGCCTTCCACATATTCCATCACGAAAAACAGATGTCCCTCCTGGGTGGTGCCGAAATCGAAGACCGACACGATGTGCGGGTGATTCATCTTCGCCATCGTCCGCGCCTCGCGCTTGAAGCGCTCCGCAAAATCCCGGTCCACGCTTACTTCCAGCGGAAGCAGTTTGATCGCCACGATGCGGTCCAGCGCCAATTGCCGCGCTTTATACACCGCGCCCATGCCGCCCCGGCCGATGAGTTCCACCACTTCATAGTTGGGAAAAAGGCGCGCCGCCTCGGGCACGCTGGGCGGTTCCCAAGTGGTCATGCCACCGGCTCCAGTCATCTTCACCGACTGCATTCCGCGCGCAAACAGCTCATCGGGGTTCAATCCGCTGAGGACGCTGGTGCCGGGGTTGCCTCCTGTCGGCTGGCTGGATGTTTCGGGCATGGTGCCGCCAGCTTGCCACAGGCTTCCGCACAGTCAATTCGCGAATAGGAAAGCTCTGGGTTGGACCATGGGCGCACGTTCGCTTCTCGAACGATCCGAAAACCACCTGAAGCCCCACATGGGCAGGCCTTTGCAGCTATCTAGCTCGCGCCGACCAGCAGCACCGTCAATTCGCTGTCCACATCCTCCGGGGTCCGGACGGTGTCGGCGATCACCGTCCGCAGAATCTCCCGATACCGGGTGCGAAAACTGAACGCCGCCATATGAAAGGCGCTCGTGGACATGCTGATGGTGTTCGCCGCCTCCGCATATCCGGCCTCGGAGCGCTTGTTGAAACCAAGGAAGGGCTTGAGGGCTTCAAATTGCGCCCCTTTTCCCTGCGAGTCGTATTCCGCTTTGAGCGCCGAAATCGTGGTTTCCAAAATGGTGAGCGACCAGCGCCGGGCAAAGAGTTCGTCCTCCGCGCGCGCCGGCTCCTTGGAAAAACGCCGCTCGGCATGGGCCACATCGAGCAGGAACGTGGGAAAGCCCCCGGTGGAGGGAAAGCCCGCCGCCGCGAACTCCTTTAGACGAAAGAGCATCAGATCGCGCAGCCGGGTGGCGCCCGGTTCGTCGATACGCGGCGGACTCACGTTTTGGAGCCGCGCAAAAAAACTCACGATATGGATGGCCGTATCCGCCGCGTCATTGCCCGAGACGCGCAGCCACACGTAGGCGGGATACCAGTAGCGTTCGGCGAGGCTCTCCAGCGCCGCGCCATCGCCCTCCAGCACCTTGGCCCAAAGGCCCGGACCGCTGGAGGCGGCAGGTGGCGGCGTCGTGGGTGCATCTGGAGTCATCGGTTCGCAAATGGGGTAGAACGATGGGCAACGTCAAGCTCGACGCATTTCGTTGGCCGACTTCCGAACGTGAGCGCTTCGCCCGTGGCCGCGACCGGAAGGCCGTGGTCAGCACGAAACTCTCTTTTCGGGTCTTTCGTGAATTTCGTGGATCAAAAAGTCTGCTTTTGGCCCGTCACGCCGACCGCACCGTCAGCACCGGACAATGCGCGTGCCGCACGATTTTTTCCGCCACACTGCCGAGCAGCACGTGCTGCAAGCCCGTGTGCCCATGCGTTGCGGAAACGATGAGGTCGCTCTGGCGCTGTCTGGCCACCTCCACCACTTGCTGCCACGGGCGTCCCATCCGCACGACCGGCGTGATCTTGCTTCCCATCGTTCCGGCAAATTCCCGCAGGCGCTTCACCAAATCGTCGGTCGGCTCGCCGACGATTGCCGGCCCCGGCACGGGCGCGAACACCCAATCCCCGGGGTAGACGATTTGTTCCACGATGTGCACCAGCGCGAGTTTGGCCCGGAACTTGGCCGCGAGCTGCCGCGCGTAGTCGAATGCCACCCGCGAATGATCGGAAAAATCCACGGGCACCAGGATTTCACGCAGGTTCAGCGGGACCGCTTTCGCCGCGGTTCGCTTGACTTTGCCCGCAGAGCGCGCCGCCGGCTTCGTGGCACCGGCCTTGGCGGATGTCGACCTTTTCGGCGAGGGGGTCGGAGTCGCTTTCATCGCTTTCTTCGGTTTCATAGCCATAACATGGTGGTGGAGTGGACGGGGGCGCAAGCGGAGTTGTGTCGCCAGGGTATCGTGCGCCAACCCATGTTCACGGTTGAACAATTCTGTGTGAAAGTTTCCAGTCGCCCGCACCCAATGGAGATCCACGAGATCCAGAAATTCAATGTCCTCGGCGTCGGCATGAGCGCGATGAACCTCGACCTCGCCACGCGCGCGGTGCTCGAGGCGTGCGCCCAGCGGCGCAAGGGATACGTGTGCGTGACCGGCGTTCACGGCATTACCGAGGCGCGCCAGGACCCCGCTTTTCGCCGCATCCTGAACGGCGCTTTTTTAAATACTTGCGACGGCATGCCGCTCGTGTGGGAAGGCCGCCGGGCCATCGGCTCCTGGGTGGACCGCGTCTACGGCCCCGATCTCATGCTGCGGATCATGGAGGCCACGCGCGATGGCCAATACACCCACTACTTTTACGGTGGCGGGCCCGGCGTGGCCGATGCGCTGAAGGCCGTCATGGAGCAGCGCTTCCCCGGCGTGCGCATCGTTGGCACGCACTGCCCGCCCTTCCGCGCTCTCAATCCCGAGGAGCAGCAGGCGCTCATTGCGGACGTCGCCCAGAAAAAACCGGACCTTTTTTGGGTAGGCCTCAGCACGCCGAAGCAGGAGCATTTCATGGCCGAATACCTCCCGCGTCTCGACACGACGGTGATGTTCGGCGTCGGCGCCGCCTTTGATTTTCACACGGGCCGGATGAAGGAAGCGCCGCGCTGGATGATGCGCAGCGGCCTGCAATGGTTCCACCGCCTGTGCAGCGACCCAAAGCGCTTGTGGAAACGCTACGGCGTCATCGTCCCCACCTACCTCGCCCGCATCTTCCTCCAGCGCACTGGTCTAAAAAAATACCCCATCGAACCGTAAGCAAATTGGCGTGGACCGCGCGGGACGTAGTCTGGAGTGCGGTGGCTTGCCACCGCTCTGTGGCATGGCGGAGCTTGCTCCGCGCGGTGGGAACGGTGACTTTCATCTCGGGCCGCGTCCTCCCCACCACACGCGGCAAGCCGCGCCGGGCCACAAAGCGGTGCCAAGGCACCGCACTCCAGACCGCGCCCCGCGTTTTCATCGACTCTTTGGAAACCTCCCGACCACCCACCCCTCCATTTCCGTTTCCAAATTCACGCTCACGCTCGCCAAAACTGCCGTCACACTTCAGTCTTTCCATCCGGTATGAAGGTCCATCTTCGCAATTTGCCCAAGGTCGTGATCATCGGCGGCGGCTTCGGCGGTCTCCAGGCCGTGAAGGCGCTGCGCCGCGCGCCGGTGCGGGTCACCCTCATTGACCGGCAAAACCATCACGTCTTCCAGCCGCTGCTTTACCAGGTCGCCACGGCCGCGCTCTCGCCGGCCGATATCGCCGAGCCGCTGCGGCACATCTTTCGCCAGCAGAAGAACGCCGAGGTCCTTCTGGGCGACGTGAAGCGCATCGATGTCGCGGCGAAGAAGGTCATCCTCGCCGACGACGAAATCGCCTACGACTACCTCATCGTCGCCGCCGGCGCTCGGCACTCCTACTTCGGCAAGAACGAATGGGAAAAGTTTGCCCCGGGCCTCAAGGGCCTCGACGACGCGCTCGAAATCCGTCGCCGCATGCTCACCGCTTTTGAACTGGCCGAGAAAACCAAGGATCCGGAGGAAGGCCGCGCCGCCATGACCTTTGTCATCGTCGGCGGTGGCCCCACCGGTGTGGAAATGGCGGGCGCCATCTCGGAAATTGCTCGGCAGACGCTGGTGCGCGATTTTCGCCATATCGATTCCACCCAGGCGCGCGTCGTCCTCGTCGACGCCGCGCCGCGCGTGCTCCCGAGCTTCAACCCCAAGCTTTCCGAAAGCGCGCTCCAGCAGCTCCGGCACACCGGCGCGGAGGTCTTGATGAATCGCAAGGTGGAAAATATTGACCCGGAGGGCGTGACCCTCGACGGCGGCGAGCGCATCCGCGCCAAGACCGTCGTCTGGGCCGCAGGCAACGCCGCCTCCCCGATTGGCGCGAGCCTCGGTGTGCCGATGGATCGACAAGGCCGCGTGATCGTGCGCGAGGATTTGAGCATTCCCGATCATCCCGAGGTCTTTGTCATCGGGGACTTGGCGCGCTTCGATACTAAGGACGGGCCGCTCCCGGGCCTCTCGCCCGTCGCCATGCAGCAAGGCCGCCACGCTGCGCGGAATATCGGCATCCAAATTCAGGGCGGCTGGATGAAACCCTTCCAATATTTTGACAAAGGAACCATGGCCACCATTGGCCGCAACGCCGCTGTGGCCGACATCGCCGGCCTGCGTTTCGGCGGATTCCTCGCCTGGCTCGCCTGGCTCTTCGTGCACATCCTCTTCCTCATCAGCTTCCGCAACCGCGCCGCCGTCCTGGCCAAGTGGGCCTACGTCTACTTCACCATGGGCCGCTCCGCGCGCCTCATCACCGGAAAGGATTGGCCGCTGTCGAATCGCTAGAGGCCGTTTGGCATGTTGTGGTGAAGCGTTGAGGGCCAAAGGCCTAGTCACAAGCCAGTCCAGGGCAGAGCGAAGCGCCGCCCTGGGTCAGGCCAAAGAAAGAAATCCAAGCCCCCGAAGGGGCGGCAACAAGGGAACGAGCGCCGTCCCGGTTTTTGGACTTCCAACGGCCTTTGAAATTTGCGATAATGCGCAGCACCAATGGGGAAGTACCGCAACGCGAGTGGCCATTTCGAAGGAGCGTCAAAACGGCAAGCTCAGGTGGTTATTTTCAACCGCTGAAAAAGACGGAAAAAAGCAGCAGAAGTCAGCCTCTACCCCTGAACTCCCAACCACCACGATCCTACCGAAAATGCCGCCTCTCATTGCTCCTCTCGTTCCTATAAGTTCCACTGGCTGCCTCGGTCCCGTCCCGGGATCGCACTCTCACCCTTGACCTCTGCACCCAGACATTCGACGTTACTCCCAGAACATGATCTGCGACGCCTGCAAACAGAAACCAGCCAACGTCTTCCTGACGCAAATCGTGGATGGGAAGATGCAGAAGGTGAATCTTTGCGAAGCCTGCTCTGAGGAGAAGGGCGTGACGAACCCGCATGGCTTCGAACTGGCCGACCTGCTGCTCGGCATCGGCGCTTCCGAGGAAATGCAGAAGAGCAGCGCCGGCGTGAAGTGCCCGAATTGCGGCTTCAGCCAGGCGGACTTCAAGAAGACCGGCCGCTTCGGCTGCTCACAGTGCTACAACGTTTTTTCCGAGGGCCTCGAAAGCATGCTGAAAAACATGCACCGCGGTCTGGAGCACAAGGGCAAGGTGCCTGCGCGCCTGCAACGCATCAAGGAGCGCGAAGAGCAGCTCAAGAAGCTGCAGCGTGAACTGCGCAAAGCCGTGGCCGAGGAAAACTACGAGCAAGCCGCAGGGCTGCGCGACCAGATCCGGACTTTCGAGGCGGAATCGCAAACGAGCTAACATGGCTATTCACAATCTTCTCTCCACGCCCGGCGAATGGCTGCGGGGCGACGGCCCCTTCAGCCATATCGTCATCAGCAGCCGCGTGCGGCTCGCCCGCAACCTGCGCAGTTTTCCTTTCCCCGGCTGGGCGAAGAAGAATGACCGCATCGGCGTCCTGGAGCAGATCAAGCCGAACGTCGAGTTGCTCCCCGAGATGGCGGAAGCGCACTCGGTTTACTCGCAGGATCTCAGCGCGCTGGAAAAGCAGGTGCTCGTGGAACGCCACCTCATCTCGCGCGAACACGCGGCCAAGGGCCTCGGCTCGGCGGTGGTGGTGAACAAAAAGCAGACGCTCTCCATCATGATCAATGAGGAGGACCATCTGCGCATGCAGGCCATCCGCTCCGGCCTCCAGCTCAAGAGCGCCTTCAAGCTTATCGACAAGGTGGACACCGAACTCGGCGACAAGCTCGACTTCGCGTTTCACAATCAGCTCGGCTATCTCACGGCGTGCCCGACCAATGTCGGCACCGGCATGCGCGCGAGCGCGATGATGCATCTGCCGGGGCTGGTGCTCATCGAGCAGGTGAACCAGGTCATCCAGGCCGTGAATAAAGTCGGCCTCGCCGTGCGCGGCCTCTACGGCGAAGGCACCGAGGCGCTCGGCAACCTGTTTCAGATTTCGAACCAGACCACGCTCGGCGAAGAGGAAGGCGAAATCATCACGCGGCTCAACAAGGTCATCGAGCAAATCATCCAGCACGAGCAGAACGCGCGGCAGACGCTGCTGCAAAAGAAGCCCGTGACGCTGCTCGACAACATTGGGCGCGCCTATGGCGTGCTCCGCTACGCCCACAGCATGGCCAGCAAGGAAGCGCTGAATCTTCTCAGCTACCTCAAGCTCGCGGTCGATCTCGGCTTCTTCGTCGAGGAAACGCGGCAGCTTGTGGACGAGCTCTTCATCGAGACGCAGCCCGCCCATTTGCAAAAGAGCACGCAGCAAAAGCTGCAAGCCGACGAGCGCGACACCCTCCGCGCCACCATCGTCCGCGCCAAGCTCCAAAGCCTCATCGAGCCCGACGTCCGCAAGGTGCTGAAGCCCGAAGGCGAGCAATCCACATAGCCGCGTAGCTGCAAGCGGAAGCTTGCAGAGAGCAGTGTGCGAAAAACGCGGGACGCGTCCGAGTATCGGATGGTCACCGCGCCTCGCTACTTCTTCAACCCCTCATAGTGCAGCCGCGCGACCTGCCCCATATACCCGGGCCCGCCGTCCGCCCCCGCCTGCATCGCCGCCTTGATCGCCTGCTCCAGATGCGTCCGCGCGGCGTCCGTGTGCCCCAGCAAATCCTCATTCACCCCGATGTAGTAGTGGGCAAAAAAAATCACCATCGGATCCTTCGCCAGTTCCTTCTTTTCCATTTCCGCGAGCACTTCGTCGCCGGTCTTCTTCCCGGCGAACATCTCGTAGAGCGCCGGGAAAGGCTCACGGTCAAAGCGCGTGTAAACGATCATGTGCTGCCGCGCCTTCTCCACGCCCTCCACTTTCGCGTGCGCGAGGAATTGCCAGATGCCATTTTCACGATCGCCGCTCTCGTAGGTTTGGTATTTCTCAAACTGCTTGGCCGATTTCTGAAATTCGCCCGCAAAATAATACGCGATCCCCAGCCGCCAGTGCGGCGCATCGTGCGAAGGGTCGATGGCAATCTCTCGCTCAAAATCCGCCACCGCGCCCTTCGCATCGCCCAGGAATAAACGCGCATCCCCACGTCGCGTCAGCGCCTGCAAATCGTCCGGTGACTTCTCGAGAACCGTATCCGCCGCCTGCTTCCGCTGCTCAAACGCGGCGATAATATCGCGCCGCGCCTCTTCCGAAATCGGCGGCTCCGCGAGTGCGGCGGTGGCGAATGCGACGGTGAGCAGGAGGCGAAGCATGAGGAAACTTATCCGCCCGCGGAGAAGGATTGTCCATCATCCATCCACTGGCCCGTCCGACTCGCCGGTCATCACCTTTTTGATGTTTTGCAGAAGCAAGCCGAGGCAGGTGAGGCCTACGCCGGTGATGAGGATGGGCCCGTAACCGACCCAATAAACTCCAGACCAATACTGCAACGCGAAGAACACGATGACACACGCCAGGCCTGATCCGGAAACAATAATCATCAGCAGCGCGCGGTTCCGGACCGCCTTCTTGCGCGCCACCTGCGCCTCCGCCAGCAGGGCTTCCGCTTCGGCGCCGGTGATGCGGTGCTTTTCCTCCAGCCAATCGAGCACTTCCCAATCGCGCGCGCCCCAATGGACCTTGGCGAATACTTGCTGGCGCATGACGGCGGCGCGCTCTTCGGGTGTTTTCATCGTACGAAGTTCGCCATGAAATTGGTGCTCAGAAAAGCCAATTTGAAACCCGGAAACACCGCCGTGCTAAGTCTTCTCCACGGTCACCAGCGCATTGTAGTCCGGCACCCCGCCGCCCTTGGCTACGACGCCGCGCCGGATGAGGATGTTTCCTTCCGGCCACATTACTTGGAGGTTGCCCGGGGCGAGGTCCGCGAGAAACACGCGGCCCTCGTAACGGCCGAGATCGTTCACCAGCGCGATGCTGTCGTTTTGTTTCAGCCCGAGCTGCTCCGCATCCGCCGCGGCCATGAAGACCGCATCGCGATGCGCGCCCGTCAGCGGATCAACCTCCGCATAGATGAGCGTGTTGAATTGTTTTCCGCGCCGCGTGCTCACGTGGAAAAGCCGGCCATTGGTGCCGTTGGCATGGCCGTTAGTGTCTGGTGTGGCCGGCATTCGCTCCGGGGCTGGCGGGGGCAATTCCACCGCGCGCAGATGCGCCTTTCCGTCGGGCGTTTCAAATTTTCCTCCCGGGCAAAGATGCGGCCCGCCGTATTGGAAGGCGTCGCCGGTTTTGCGCAGGTGCTGAATGCCGTCATACATCGGCACCACGCGCGCGATTTCCTCACGCATCGCCCAGCCGGTTTCGCAGCCCAGCAAATGGGCGCGCTCGGGATAGGCGGCGGCGGCAAGTTCGCGCAGGATTTTCCATTCCGCGCGGCACTCGCCGACCTGGCGCGGGATTTCCGGCGAAAACATTACCCGCCGCTCGGTGCTCGTCTCGGTGCCGCCGTCATCCTGCTCGTAGCGCGTCTTCGCTGGCAGCAGCAGCACTTCCTCGCGCGCGGGGATGAACATTTGATCCGTGAGGATGATGTCCTGGTGGATGCGCACCGGGACATTTTCCATCGCGCGCGCCACGTAGTCCGGCTCGGGCAGCGTCCGCAGAAAATTTCCGCCGAGGCAAAAGAACACATCGAGTTCGCCGCGCGCGCAGGCATCCACCATGTCCACCGCCGTCATCCCGGGCCACGAGGGAACGTCAAAGCCGTATTCGCGCGAGAGCCATGCGGCGTTCTCCGCGTTGACCGTCTTCACGCCTGGAAATGCCGTGCAGTAGGCGCCCATTTCCGCGCCGCCTTGCACGGAGCTGTGGCCGCGAATCGGCATCACGCCGCACTTGTTGCGGCCCACCCAGCCGCGGGTGAGCGCGAGGTTCAGGATCATCTGCACGCCCTCCGCGCCGTGCGGATGCTGCGTGATGCCCATGCTCCAGACAAACACGCCGGTCTTTGCCTGCTGCATCAGCTTGGCGAATTCCTCCATGCTCGCGCGCGGCAACCCGGCATTCTTTTCGAGTTCCGCAAAATCCATGGCCAGCGTGGCCTCTTTCAGCGCCTCCCAGCCCACGCAGTGCTCGCGCAGGAAGGCCTCGTCCATCCACCCATTCTCCACCGCGATGCGCAGCACGCCATACATGAACGCGATGTCGCCGCCCTGCGCGACCGGGAACCAGTAGTCCGCGATGTCCGTGCCGAAGAGCGCGCTGCTGGCCGTGCTTGGCACCCAGTAGCGCTTCATCCCGGGCTCCAGCAGCGGATTCACCAGCACCACTTTGGTCCCGAACTGCTTTGCTTCGTGCAGATATTTGGTGGAGACCGGCTGATCGTTGGCCGGATTGCTGCCGAAGAACACGAGGAGGTCCGTGCCATACCAATCACGATAGCTGCACGTGCTCGCCGCCACGCCGAGGGTCTGCTTCATGGCGACGCCGCTGGGGCTGTGGCAAAGGCGCGCGGCGTTGTCGATGTGGCCGGTGCCGAGGAAGCGCGCCACCTTTTGCGACATGTAGTAGATCTCGTTCGTGACGCCGCGCGACGTGATGAAAAAGGCGAGCCGCTTCGGATCGGTGGCGCGAATCTTCTTTCCCATGCGGGCATAGGCCTCATCCCACGTAATCCGCCGGAAGCCTTTCGCTCCGCGCTCGCGCAGCATCGGATAGGCGAGGCGCCCCATTTCGCGCAGTTCGTCATTTCGTTTTCCAGCGAGCTGCGACACATCGGCGAGCAGCGAATGATCGAGCGCCGGCATGGTGTTGAGGCGCAGCAGATTCAGCCGCGTCATGCACAGGTGCGGGCCTTTGATGGTCCAGTCGTGCAGCCCGGCCACGCCGAGCGCGCAGCCATCACAAACCCCGCGCGTGATCACTTTCCATGCGTAGGGAAGATTATCGCGATTCTTCCACACGATGCCGAGCATGTCGCGAAAATGCGTCGGTTTCACTTCACCGAGCCCAAACGGGATCAGGCGGCGAAGAAAACTCGTTTTCGGAACGACATGGGAAGGCATCCCTTTTTATTACGGAGGACCGGCCATCGCCGCAAGTAGGTAGGGACGGCGCGCCGCGCTGTCCCTGATCTTTGGGCGGGAATGGAGGGAGGGGAGCTTCACGTCTCTTGCGGGAGATTAGGGACGGCGTCGGCGCGCCGTCCCGACCTTTAAGGCGCGAGTCGCACCTGGTAGAATTTCGCCCCGCTGCCCGCAGCCAGATCGGTGTAGCTCGTGGTGCTGCCGGCACTCGGAATCGCCGATGGTCCGCTGAGGCATGTGAAAGCGGCCGTGAGATCGGTCGTAGCCCATACTTCATAGCTCTTGCCGGCGGCGCTGTTCCAAGTGATCGAAACGCTGGTCGGCGATGGACGGGAGGTGGAGATGATCTTAAAGGTGGAGGCGGGATCAAGGGCGTTGGTGCCAGCAGCCAGCTCGGCGGCGTTCGACTGCTGGTCACCGTCTTCATCCGCGGCCGCGTTCAGGAGTTTGATGCTGGTGGATGCCGTGCTCGCGAGACCGGCTTTCGTGGCGTCGTTGGGATTGATGGCCTGCACAGTGACGCTAACAGTTTGGCCCTCCACGGCGGTGACGGAGTAGTTTGCCGCCGTAGTCGTGAAGCTGCCCGTCGCGCCGCCATTGATGCTGACATTCACGCGATAGCCGGGCACGACGCCTTCGGCATCCGGTGCGACTGCAGGCCAGGTGAAGGTGACGGCGTTGCCGATGACGTAGGCGAAGACGTTGGACCCCTGCGGCTGCGCTGGAGTGGCGGTGGGTGCGGTGGTGTCGAGCAGCTTGAGGTATTGCGCTTCGTACGGCGCAGTGGCCCAGGCGGCGTCGCTGGTGGGCACGGGATTCAGCGCGACGAAGACGCCATTGGCGAGCAGGTCGGTTCCTGTGCGGCCCGTGCCCCAGAGCAGGGTGTCGCGGCGCGTGGAGTCGAGCGCAGTGTAGGCGGCGAGATTGTGCACGTTGTAAGTGCGGCCGGCCTTCACGCCGAAAAGATTCGAGCCACTTTGCGTGATGTTCACGTCGAAGGGGCCGCTTTGTGCATTGTTGCGATCGAGATTGGCGAAACCAAAAACGACGTCGCTGGTGGCGGGCGAAGCATTGGCCGTTTCGTATTTGGCCACGCTGAAGATGCGCTGGTGCGTGCCCTGGCCACCGGTGCGATCGAGGAAGTAGCGATTCGCCGAGCGCAGAGCGGGGCTCGTCCGGCGCGCGGCGCCGATCCCAGCATAGACGGGGTAGAGCTGATCGTTGCCGTAGTTGGTGTCGTTCCACGCGGGCATCATGGAATTCCACGTTTTGAAGTGCGGAATGAATTTGCCGAAGTTCCGCTCGTAAAGGTCGTAGCCGTAGGTGGTGGAGATGCCGAGTTCCTGCCCGGCGAAAATCATCGGCACGCCATCAACGGTGCCGCATGCCGCTGTGCGGATGAGCGCTTCCCATGGGTCGCTGTAGCTGTCTTCGTCGTGGGAGGTCGTGTTGAGCAGCACGAGGCCCTGGCCATAAGCGGTGCGGCGGTTCTCGAAGAGATTGCGAAAGTCGCTCGTCATCGTACCCGAGCCGGCGCTCAGCCCCTTCATCGCGAAGAGAATGTTTTCATTCATCACGTCGAAATGCCGCGAGGAGCGGTACGTGACCGCGCCGCCATCGAGACTCTCCGCCATGAAAACGAAGGCCCATTTGCGCGAGCGGATCTTGTTGATCATGTACTCCCAAGCCTGTGGCGGGAGGCCTTGCGCGAAATCGGCGCGCAGGCCATCGATGCCCTTCCACACTTGGTCGGCGGGCGAGGTGCCGGCAACGCAGCCGGTCTGGTCGAGCCAGTAGAGGCCGTAGTCGGCGAAGTAGCGCCACACGTTTTGCGTGATCGTATCGAAGTGCCCGTTGCCGCCGCCGCTGCTGTTTTCGTCGCCGATGCTGGAGTCGAACCAATCGCCTTCGTTGAGGTAGTCGCCATTGTTCGCTGGATTTGTGGCGACCAGCGCCGCATAGCGGCCCCAATAAATATCGTAGGTGTCGAAGAACTTGCCGAAATCACCGCGGTCCGGCGCGAGCGCGATGTTTCCAGCGCCGGAAGCGCGCTGCGCGTAGTTGCCGCTGCGGGAATAGAAACGACCTTCGCGATTGCGGATTTCATCGGTCGGCGCCGCGCCGGAGAAAAAATAGGTCACACCCTTCGCCGCGAGTTCGCAGTCGAACGAAGTGTGATTGAACGGCGCGTCGAGCATCACGTTCACGGTGTCGGTG
>FTCB01000323.1_pt1 | contig 16581 bp, 12 predicted proteins | sample 1639431 | NCBI WGS metagenome assembly FTCB01 (sample SAMEA3914864, study PRJEB12502) | metagenome | biome: forest; material: soil | place: USA | collected 2012-03-12 | depth 0.3 m
CCTGCACAACGCTCGAAGCCTGGCTCGGTTGAACGCCGGCCGGGATGGGGTAGGCGGCGGCGAGCTTGTCGAAAACGGCGGCCGCTTCGTCGAGTTTCTTCTGCTCGACCAGGGCCGCGCCGTAGGTGTCGAGATCCGCCGGGGAGAAGGCGATGTCGGGCTTGTAAGCGCCAGACATGATGGTGAAGGCACGAGCCTTGTCCTGGCCGGAAACATAAGCGGCCAGAGTGAAGAGGATTTTGCTCTTCGCGGCGGGCGACGGAGCGTTATCCGCGAGGTTTTGGAAGTATTTCTCAACGTCGGCCGGCTTGGTCAACTCCGCGCCCAACAACAGGCGCTGATCCTGCAACAAGGTCTGGAAGGCGAGAGCCAGGGCGGGATCCTCGGGGTACTTTTTGATCATCTCCTCCACGGTGGCGATACTGCCACGAACGAGGGGCTCCCAAGCGGCGCGCTCCTCGGGATTGAGGGCAGCGTAGCGGCCCTTGGCTTCGGCGCCGGTGCGCTGAAGCTCGGCTACCTTGTAGAGAGACTCGGCGGCCTGCGGGCTGGCGGGGGAGTCTGCGGCGAATTGTTTATAAGCCGCGATGGCCTCGTCGTTTTTACCAGCGGTACCCGCAGTCTGGCCGATGGTGTCGTAAGCGGAGTAGACCTTGTCATCCTTGGGATAGGCCTTGATGAAATCGTGCATGAGGGCGATGACCTGGTCGGCCTTGCCATCGGCCCCGAGGAGCTGGGCGCGCATGAAATAGGTGAAGGGCGCGGGGAGGCTCTGCGGGTAATCCTTGGCGACCTGAGCGAGGGTGGCGATACCGGCATCCTTTTGCTGGGTGGCGATCTGGGCCGTGCCTTTGGCGTAAAGGGCGATGGGCGTAAGAGGGTTCTTGGGATTGGCTTTGACGAAGGCGTCCAGAAGAGGGATCGAGGCCGCGTTGTCGCCCTTTTGCTGGGTGCAGACAGCGATCCAGTAATCGGAATCGACGGCCTGCGGAGTGCCGGGATATTTCTCCTTTACGGTCTTGTAAGCGGCGATGGCGTCGTCCCACTTGGGCTGGGGAGAGTCCTTATAGACACCAGCGAGGCCATATTGGGCAATCACCCCGAGGTCGGCCGGAGGGTTCTTGGCCAGGATGGACTGGAAGGTCTTCATGGCGTCGGCGAAGTTCTTCAATTGAAGCTGGGCGACCGCTTTTTGCAGGACGGCCTGATTGTAGAAGCGACCATTGGGATACAGCGTAACGGCCTCGTCGTAGATGCGGATCGCATCGTTGGGCTTGCCGAGACCGAGATACATGTCGCCGGTGATGATGGGCAGGTTGTCACCGATAGGGTCACCCTTGTATTTGGACTGGAAGGCCTGGTAGCCGGCGGCGGCCTTGTCCTCCACCTTTTGGATGCCGTAGGTGAGTGTGGTGAAGTACAGCAGACGCTTGAGGTCGTCGTCGGATTTCAGGGAAGGGGCGACGTGATTAAGCACGACGCGGGCTTCATTGAATTGCTGCTGCTGGAAGAAGATCTCACCCATTTTCAGGAGGGCGGTGGCCGTCTCGTCTTCCTTGCCCTTCAACTCGGCGAGCTTCTTGAGCTCACGCTCGTTTTCCTTGTCGAGTTGCTTGAGGATGCCGGGATTGGACTTGAGCGCCTCGCGGCGGCGGGCGGGGAAGGCGTCGATCTTAGCCTGCTGCCACTCAATGATCTGGGTTTGAGGAGCGACGGCGCGGAAGGCGGCCAGGGCTTCCTTGTAAAGAGGAGGGCGATCCGCCTCGGGGCTGGCAGAGGCTTGATTGACGAGGATCTCGCCGAGCTGGAAGTTGGCTTCGTTGACCAGGGCGATGTCGTCCTTCTTGTTGATGATCTCGCGGAGGAGATCGGTGGCGCGCTTGTAATTGGCAAAGGCCTTGGCCTTGTCGGCGCTCTCACCCTTGGCGAGTTCGAGGTTGCCCACGGTGGCGAGAGTGAGGGCGAGGAGATTCTTGCTGGTGGCAATGGTGGAGCTCTGCGGGAATTTTTGAAGGTTCAGCTCAAAGTCCTTCTGGGCTTCGTCGTACTTCTGGATCTGGAACTGGGCGATGCCGCGGTAGTAGATCATGCTCTCGGCATCCTGCGCCTGAGGATACTTTGTGAGGTAGGCGGTGAGCTGCTTGATGGCCTCCTCGTAGGCGGCCTTGCGCTTGGGGTCGGCGGCCGGGAGAGCTCCAGCCTTGGCCATGTAGATCTCGGGAACGAGGGAATCGGCGATCTGCTTCAACTCCGGCGGCAGGACCGGCAGGGCGGTGGCCTTGTTGATCGTAGTCAGGGCGTCGTCGTACTTGGCCAGGAAGTAGTAGCAGAAAGCGAGCTGGACCTGGGCGCCGGGGATCACCGAATCGGTCGGGTAATCGTGGATGAGCTTGGCGTAGGCGTCGGCGGCGTCCTTAAAATTTCCGCCCGAATAGAGGTCGGAGGCGGCGGCATTGGCGGCGGTAGCACCCGGCGATTGCGCACGAAGCGGGGAAAGCAGGGCGAGAAAGGCAAGGCAGCCGAAGAGGAAGCTCAGAGTCGGACGATTCATGGGGAAGCAGAGTTTTAATCCGAAGCGCCCTTTATTTCCATACGAAAAAAGGGAGGAGGCTATTTTGAGGCCGCGGACGGGTTGAGGTTCATTTTCTAAACGCGAGGCGCGTTTGTGCTTCGCGAGGGCAGGAAGGTCAAACACAAACGTGACTCGGGAGCCGTGACATGGTTCAACAACAGCGCGTGTCCTCGCCCATTCCGATCTTTCACCACGGAGAGTTTTCCGACCTGCCGGCCCTGCTTGAAGCCAAGAGGCGACAGGGGCTGACCGTGTCGCTATGCGTGCCGACGCTCAATGAAGAGGACACGATTGCCGAGGTGGTGCGCTGCCTGAAAACCGCCCTGCATGATGAGGTGCCGCTGCTGGACGAGATCGCGGTGGTGGATTCGGGATCGAACGACCGAACCCGCGAGGTGGCCAAGGCAGCGGGGGCCGACGTCTATCTGGCCTCGGAGATTTTGCCTGAACTGCCTCCGGCGCGGGGGAAGGGAGAGAACATCTGGAAGGCGACCCATCAGTTGAAGGGAGACATCATCTGCTTTGTGGATGGGGATGTGCGGAACATGCATCCGCGTTTTGTCTACGGGCCGCTTGGGGTGCTGCTGAGCCAGCCGGAAGTGCTCTATACCAAAGGATTTTATGACCGCCCCCATGCGGCGGTGGAAATTGGCATCCGACCGGCGGGAGGCGGAAGGGTAACCGAGGCGCTGGTGAGGCCGCTCTTCTCGCTGTTTTTTCCCGACCTGGCGGGGTTTGTGCAGCCGCTGGCCGGGGAGTACGCGGCCAGGCGGAGCGTGCTGGAGGGACTCGCGATGCCGACGGGGTATGGGGTGGAAACGGCTCATCTGCTCGATGTCTATCTCCAGCATGGCCGCGAGGCACTGGCCCAATGCGATCTCGATGAGCGCATTCACCGGCACCAGGATACGGGCTCGCTGGGGCGGATGAGCTTCTCCATCCTCCAGGCCTTTTTTGAAAGAGCCCAAAAGGCGGGCGTGCTTTCCTCGACGCAAGATCTCCCTACCCTGTACCGCCATTTCGTACGGGAAGAGGGGGCCATGCGTTTTCTCGAGACCGACTTTCCGGTGACCGAGCGTCCCCCGCTCAGCACCCTCCCCACCTACCGGGAGCGGCCCCGATGAGCGCCCTCCGGGTGGCTGTTTTGCACTATCACCTCAGGCCGGGTGGCGTGACGCGAATCATCGAAATGGCCTGGGCCGCCCTCCGGGAGCAAGGTATCGAGGTGCTGGTGATCAGCGGCGAGACGCCACCGCCCACCTGCCGCATCCCCGCTGGAGAAATTGCCGTGGCCCCGCAGCTGGCGTATGGCGTCGACGCCGGGCGGGCCGAAGCGCTCGGGGCCGAGATCGAGGAAGCGATGAGGCTCCGCTGGGGCGGCGCGGCGGACGTGATTCATCTCCACAATCACGCCCTGGGAAAGAACTTTGCCCTACCCCTGCTCGCAACCAAATGGGCGGCGGAAGGACGTGCGCTCGTCCTGCACATCCACGACTTTGCCGAGAATGGACGGCCCGCCAACTACCGCCAGCTGCTGGCGCAACTGGACGGGGCCACCAGGATGGACCAGGTGCTTTATCCCATCGGACCGCGGGTGGGCTACGCCGTGCTCACGGCGGCGGATCGGAAGAAGCTGGCGACGGCCGGGTTGCTGGATTGCCATCTTTTGCCAAATCCGGTGTCGCTCCCGGCAGGCGGGGCCGAGGTGGACAAGAGCCTGCTCGGCGCGGAGCGATTGATCGTGTATCCCACGCGGGCGATTCGCCGGAAAAATGTGGGCGAGGCGCTGCTCTGGGCGACCCAGGCGCAGGCCGGCGAGAAGATCGTGCTCACGGTCGGGCCACACACCGAGGCCGACCTGGCGGTCTACAGACGGTGGAAAGCGCTGGCGGAGGAGTTGCGCCTCCCGATCGTCTTCGATGCCCAGGCGCTCACCGGGCGGTCGACGGTGGATTTCCTCCAGGCGGCGGAGGTTTGCCTGACGACCAGCGTCGTGGAGGGGTTTGGCATGGCGTTTTTGGAACCGTGGATGGCGGGACGTCCGGTGGCCGGGCGGGATTTGCCCGGGAGCACGAATGATTTTCGGGAGGCTGGCGTGGTGCTGAATGATCTCTATACCCGGCTGGAGGTGCCGGTGGAGAATCGGGCGGAGATCGAAAGCGCGATCGAGAGAGCCGTCGGGGCCCTGTGCGAAGCCTATCAGATGCCGGTGACGGCGGAATTTGGGCGCCTGGCCGTGAGTTCCGTCTTTCACGGGCCCCAAGCAGATTTTGGGCGACTGGATGAAGCGGCGCAGGAGGCGGTGATTCGGCGGGTGGCGGCAGGGCAACTGGAGGTGGCGCTGCCAAAAACGGGCGGGGGAACCGAGTTGATCGCGAGCAACAAGCGCGCGATCGAAGAGAACTATTCGCTAAGAAGCTACGGGGAGAAGCTCGGAAGGATCTATCGAGGCCTTGCCGAAGCGAAGGGGAGCGCGACGGGGCACCTGGATGCCGGCAAGGTGCTAAGGGCGAATTTTGGGTTCGAGGACTTCTTTGCCCTGCGGACTTAAGGGCCCACCGGCGGAGGCGTGGCGGCCACGACTCGGACGTCGCAGTCGGGGCCGAGAGTGGCGAAGCACTCCACGGCGTACCAGACGCGAAACACGGTGAGCGGCAGGGTGAGCACCGAACTGAGATAGGGCAGGAAGCCGATGCAGCAGGTGAGGCAGCCGGCCAGCGAGGCCAGGACGATAAAGGCGAAGCCCAGGGCGAATCGAAGGCAAAGATAGAGGAGGAAATCAGCGGTGTGCTCGCCACCCAGAGCCAGCACCTGACGGGCCGCGTCCCAAGCCGAGCCGCCATGGCGGTACATCCAGAGCACACCGAAGTCGCGGAGGAAAAAGAGGGCGATCGCATAGCCGATGGAAAAGAAGAGGAAGATCAGAAGGCAGATCGCGTAGGGGATGTAGTAGCTCCAGGAATGGAACGCGTGCGGCGTGAGGAAGAAATAGGCCGCCGCCACACCGCCAACGAGGAGCAAGGACAGGAGCCAAATGAGGAAACCCAGCAGATAGAGCCTGAATAAGCTATTGGCTTGCTCCCGAAATTGCCGCCAGGGCGCACGCACCTCGCAACCGCCCCGCACCACGTTGTCGAGCAGCATGAACTGCCCGCGACAACCCAGCCAAACAAAGAGGACGACCAACGCAAAGACGAGGACGGCGAAGACGATGATGACGGGGATCCAGATCTCCGGTCCCCAGGAATTGAAGGGGGCCGGGAGCCAGTTACCGTTCTGGTCGGACGGCAAACCTTCGTGGAAGGAAAAGTTGGTGCTGCCGGTCAGAAAGCTGGCAAGAAAGGCGGAAAAGCCCAGGTAGAACCACTTTCCAAGGTCGAAGGGCCGGAAGAGAGCGGCCACCATGCGATGCCAGGCGATCTCAAACGGCTGGATGAGGTTCATGGAATGGGGACTCTAGGAGAGTATGAATTCCTGAACAGCATTATCGGGAGAAATGGGCGCTACGGCCGCAAGTCGTCCAGGGAAGTCGCGGGACGATCCAAGTGGAAGGCGGAGAGGCCGGCCTGGGCGGCGCCAGCCCAGTCGCGCTCGGGATCGTCGCCGACATGGAGGCAGCGGGCGGGTTCGGCGTTCATTATCGAACAGGCGTGGTGGAAGAAGGCGGCGGCGGGTTTGTCGGAGCCGACCTCGCTGGAGAGGAGGCAGGCCTCGAAATAGGAATCGATACCGAGGTGAGCCAGGATGACGCGGAGGCGGCAGTCGAAATTTGACAGGACGGCGAGGCGGGCCTGGCCCTGCCAGCGGTCGAGGCAGGGGAGGACATCATGGTATAAATCCCATACATTTGGCTCGGCGAAACGGACGTAGACTTCGTCGAACCATTGGTCTTCCGGAAAGCCGGCAGGCACAATGCCGGATGAGCGCAGTGTGCTGATGGCAAGCACCTTCCACCAACCACGATCATCATCCACGCGAGGGCCAAGGGTGGCCTCTCGCGGGGCTTGGGTTTTCCAAACCTGGCGAAAGGCGGCTTCCATGGCGGCCGCCTCTATAGAGAGGCCGTACTTCCGGGCGATGTCGGCGTAGTGCCAACCAGCGGGGCGTACGAGATGGATGAGGGTGCCGGCGGCGTCGAAGAAAATGACCTCAGGCTTGACCTGAATGGGTCCGTTGTTCATATTAAGCAATTCCCATATATGCGGCAAGCGGGTCACACCCGCTTTTTTCATCTCTGGAACACACGATTTTATGAATTCTGAACTCATAGCGATGCTCGATTACCTCGAGCGCGAGCGGAGCATCAAACGCGAGGTGCTCGTGGAAGCTATTTCCAGCGCCCTGCTTACGGCTTCGAAGAAGAATTTTACCGCGGGAACGCGTGAACTGCGCATCGACATCAACCCCAAGACCGGGGCGATCCGTGCGATGGCGAAACTCATTGCGGTGGAGAAAATTACGAATCCGCATGACGAGATTCTGCTCTCCAAGGCCAAGGCCACCAAGGCCGACGTCGTGGCCGGAGAAGAGCTCGAAGTCGAGGTGACGCCCAAGGATTTCGGACGGATTGCGGCCCAAGCGGCCCGCCAGGCGATCAATCAGCGGATCCGCCAGATTGAGAAGGACATGATCTATGAGGAATTCAAGGATCGGGCCGGCGAGATCGTCAGCGGAACGGTGCGCCGTTTCGAGAAGTCGGATGTGATCATCGACCTCGGCAAGTTTGAAGGCACCATGCCCTCGCGTGAGCGGGTGGTGACCGAAGAATATAGCATCGGCGACCGCCTCCGCGCGTACGTCGTGGCAGTGGACAATGCGTCCCGCGGGCCGGAGATCATCCTGTCGCGCAGCCATCCCAATTTTGTGCGCCGCCTGTTTGAGATCGAGGTGAGCGAAATCGCCGATCGCACGGTGGAGTTGAAAGCAATCGCCCGCGAGGCGGGTTACCGCACGAAGGTCGCGGTGCACAGCGCGGATGCCAAGGTCGACCCAGTGGGCGCTTGTGTGGGCATGCGCGGAGCACGGGTGAAAAACATCGTGCGCGAGCTGAACAACGAGAAGGTGGACATCATCCGTTGGGATCCCGATCATTTGAAATTTGCGGCCGCGGCTTTGAAGCCGGCCAACATCCGCAGCCTCTCCTCAAACGAGGCGACGCATACCATTCACGTACTGGTGGGCAAGGACGACCTGTCCCTGGCCATCGGCAAGCGCGGGCAGAACGCCCGACTGACTTCCAAGCTCACGGGCTGGGAAGTGGACATCCAAGAAGACAAGACCGCGGAGCAGGCCCTGCAAAGCCAGAGGACCCAGGCCGCGCACTCGATGGCCGAGGCGCTTGGAATCAGCGAAGAGGAAGCCCAGACTTTGACGGCTGGTGGAATGAATTCCATCGAAGTCATCCTGATGGCGGACGCCGAAGACATTGCCGGACTATTGGGCAGCGATGTGGAAAAAGGACAAAAGATCCTCGATGCCGCGAAGGCAGCAGGACAGCCCGCAGAATCGGCCGCTCCTTAGGCCATGAAAACCAGCATTTCTACTTTCAATGGCATCTTCGAAATTAACCGCAGCCAAAACCGACAGCAAAGCAGGGAAACCTAAGAAACTTCCCCCCATCACCGCGCGCGCCAATCCGCCCGCGGAACCGGCCGCTCCCGTAGAGCCGCCACCACCACCGAAGGTTGTCGAGACGGTTGACCTGCTCGAGCCCAAGAAGAAAGTAAAGCGCAAGGAAGACGGGACGGGAATCAGATCCGCCCATACGCCGCTGAAGAAGATCCTGGCCGGCCCCGCGCCCGCCCCGGTCGAAGCGCCCAAGCCGGTCGAAGAAGCCGCCCCGGTCGCACCCGCAGCCGCAAGCCCAGAAGCGGACTCTGCCTCGGTGCAGCCCGACGTGACCGTCTCCGAAGACGGCCGGAAGATCATCCATCTCAAGCAATCGATCTCGGTGAAAGACCTGGCGCCGCTGCTGGGCATGAAGCCCTTCAAGATCATCGCCGATCTGATGGAGTTGAACATCTACGCGAGCATCAACCAGACCATCGAACTCGATACGGTGGCGAAGCTTTGCGACAAGCACAATTTCCTCCTCGAACGGGAGAAGAAGGATACCTCCAAGGGCCACCACAAGGTGGAGACCAAGGTGGAACTGCCTCCCGAGCCGGAAAAGCCGACCGAGGAAAAACTCAAGCCCCGCGCCCCGATCGTGACCTTCATGGGCCACGTCGACCACGGCAAGACGTCGCTGCTCGATGCCATTCGCAAAGCGCGGGTGGCGGCGGGCGAAGCCGGCGGCATTACCCAGCACATCGGCGCCTACAGTGTGAACCACAATGGCAACCCCATTACCTTCCTGGATACCCCGGGCCACGCCGCGTTCAGCGCGATGCGGGCTCGCGGAGCCACGGTGACGGATATCGTGGTGCTGGTGGTGGCGGCGGATGACGGCCTGATGCCACAGACGCTGGAAGCGATCAGCCACGCCAAGGCGGCGAAGGTACAGATCATGGTGGCGATCAACAAGGTGGACCTGGCCTCGGCCAACGTGGACCGCGTAAAGTCGCAGTTGCAGGAAAAAGGCCTGGTGCCGGAAGACTGGGGCGGCGACATCATCTGCGTGCCAGTGAGCGCGACCAAGGGAACGGGCGTGGACCAACTGCTCGAACTCATTTCGCTCCAGGCCGACATTTTGGAACTAAGGGCCGATCCGAACAGCGACGCACGCTGCTCGGTAATCGAAGCCCAGGTCGAGCAAGGCCGCGGGCCCACGGCGACGGTCATCGTTCGCCTCGGCACCCTGCGCGTCGGCGACACTTTTATTTGCGGAAACTACTGGGGCAAGATCAAGCAGTTGATCAACGACCTCGGCAAGCCGATCAAGGAAGCGGGTCCAGCCATGCCAGCCAAGGTGCTCGGCCTGAGCGGCCTGCCCAACGCGGGCGACGAGCTCGTGGTGATGGAAAGCGAGAAGGATGCGCGCACGCTGAGCGAAGAGCGCCTCGACTCGATCCGCAACAGCAAGCTGGCCGCGCCGAAGCGGGCCACGCTGGAGAATCTCTTTTCCAACATTGCCGAAGGCAACAAGCCCTCGCTGCAAATCGTGCTCAAGGGCGACGTGCAGGGTTCCCTGGAAGCGCTCATCGGCGCCCTCAAGGACATCCCGCAGAAGAAGATCACACTGGATATCATCCATTCGGCGGTGGGCCCGATCACGGAAAGCGACGTGCTGCTCTCCAGCGCTTCGGACGCGATCATCATCGGCTTTGGCGTGAAGGTGGAAAACACCGCGCTGACCGTCTCGAAGCGGGAAGGCGTGCAGATCAAACTGTACAGCATCATTTACGAGCTGATCGACCAGATGAAGGAAGCGATGGTCGGCCTGCTCGATCCGGAGCTGCGCGAAACGGTGATCGGCCATGCCGAAGTCCGGCAGGTTTTCGACCTGACCAAGGGCAAGGTAGCGGGCTGCTACGTCACGGACGGCCGAATCAGCCGGACCGCACGGGCGCGCCTGCTGCGCAAGAAACAGGCCGTTTACGACGGCGGCCTGGGAACGCTGCGGCGCTTCACCGACGACGTGAAGGAAGTACGGGCAGGCCTGGAGTGCGGTATCAAGCTGGGAGATTATTCCGAATACCAGCCGGAAGACATCATCGAGTGTTACACCCTTGAGAAAGTGCCTCAGCAGCTCTGAGTTAGTTCGCGTCGAAGGCAGCCTGCAGAGCGGCCGAGAGCAAAGGAAAAGGGGGGCCATCCTCCTTTCCGCGCTGGCCATTTTCCTCATTCAACTCGGGAGCAGCAGCGAAGCTCTGGCCCAGGCCGGAACGGCGCCGGCCCTGGACAACACCGGCGTGGTGGAAAATCCCAAGCCGACGTGGGACACCCAGAAGAAGGCTCGCACCTTCGTACTCGGCATACCCGCGCCACGCGGACAAATCACGGACCGCAATGGGAAGCCACTGGCGCAGAACCGGTTGAGCTACAACCTGGCGGTCAGCTATCCCGCGCCGCTGGATTGGCCAGACAGCAAGGTGCTTTCCTTTGCCAAATCCCAGATCACCCTGGCGAGCGGATTGCTCAAGCGGGACATCCGCATTTCGGACGAGGCGATCCTGAATCACTACCGCAACCGGGCCGTGCTGCCGATGGACATCGTGGAGGATCTGAGTCCCCAGGAACTGGGCATCGTGCAGCGAGGCATGAGCCCCAATCTGCTTTTGCGCCAGACCTATGTGCGCTTTTACCCGAACGGGCCGCTGGCCGGGCACATCATCGGATACACGGGCAAGGAAGCGCCGCTCTCGGTGCGGCCGATTGAGAACAATGACCTGATTTTCTCGGACAGCCAGGGCCGCGAAGGGCTCGAGCAATACTATGATAACGAGCTGAGAGGCCAGCCCGGGCAACTGCATGTGACTTTTGATGCCAACGGAAACAAGATGTCCGAACGCATCGCGAAGCCACCGGTGCCGGGATACAACGTGATCTGCACGATCGACGAGGATCTGCAGCGCATCTGTGAGAACGTGCTGGCGAAAAGCGCCAAACGCGGCGCGATTGTGGTCATCGATCCCAACAATGGTGAGATTTTGGCGATGGCATCCTACCCGATGTTCAATCCCAATGATTTTGTGCCGGTCGTGCGGAAGGACGTGTTTGACCGCTACAACCTGGACGAGGCCAATCCGCTGATTCCCCGGGCCTATCGTTCGGCGTATCCGCCGGGATCGACGTTCAAAACCTTTGTGGGTTTGGCGGCACTGAATACGGGCAAGATCAAGCCGAGCACGCAATTCAACTGCCCGGCGGCACTGGATATCGGCGACCACACGTTCAAAAACTGGAAGAAGGTGGGAGCGGGTGACCTGAACTTTGTCGAGGCGCTCACCCAATCGTGCAATACGTGGTTTTACCAGGTGGGCCTCAAAATTGGAGCAGATCCGATCATCGACTACGCGCACAAGGTAGGCCTGGGCAGTCGCACGGGCATTCCCCTGCGGGCGGAGAACGAGGGCAATATTCCAACCGACGAGTACATGCTGCGCGTGCAAAAGCGGGTGATCAAAAAGGGCGACGTGGCGAATATGGCGATCGGGCAGGGCGATATCCTGATCACCCCGCTGCAGATGGCGCAGGCCATGGGCGCGGTCGCGATGGCGGGCAATTTTCACATGACCCGGCTGGTGAAGCAGGTGCAGAGCATCGACAACAAGGTGGTGGCGGCTTATGCGGACCGCATCCGCGAGGCGATTCCAGTGGATCCCACGGTGAATGACACCCTGCGGAAGGCTTTGACCGCGGTGGTGTATGACGGGCAGGGCACAGCCCATTCCGCCCAGGTAAAGGGCGTAAAGGTAGCGGGCAAGACCGGAACCGCGCAGTGGGGGCCGGAGCACAAGCAGCGGACGGCAGCCTGGTTTGCGGGATTTTGCCCAGTGGACAAGCCGGACTATGCCTTTGCGGCACTCTACGAAGGTGAGCCGAACGACAACACGGTGCACGGCGGCTCAAGCGCGGCCCCGATGATCGGCAAGGTGCTCAAGGAAATCTACAAGCTGCGCGCAGGCGTGGTCGATGCGACCAAGGACGACGACAAGGACAGCAGCAAGGACGACAAGAACGCGCCAGCCGACGAATCCAACTAGCCTCAACTGAAATAAGTATCTTCGTGAGCGTAGGGCGGAGCACAGCAACAGAGAAAACGGAGGGCCGTGGTGGCCGTGATCTGGTGCCAGGCGCCGGGTGGAATCAAAATCGCATCGCCCGGGGTGACGGGGCGGCTTGTACCGTTAATTTCCATGATCCCCTCCCCTTCCAGCAGGAAATAAAGCTCCTCGCTGAGTTTATGGTAATGGCGATCGGTGGCGGCGCCAACCGGGAGGCTGGCCTCGGCGAGGCTCTGATTTTCCACCGGGGCGTTGGTCCGGTCGAGAATACTACGAATCTGCGAGCCATCCTTGGTCGTAAACGGTTTTTGACTGGATAGGTTTTGGACAATCATTGAGAGTTTCGCCGCTATGAAATTTTATGAAGGTTGCACTGCCCTGATTACCGGAGCCTCCGCCGGATTGGGAGCGGAATTTGCCCGCCAACTGGCGCCCTACGCCAATGCCCTCGTGCTGGTGGCGCGAAGGACCGACCGGCTGGATGCCATGCGGGCCGAGCTGCAAGCCCTTCATGCCAATCTGAAAGTGCATGTGTATGGCGCGGACCTCGGCGACGAGAACCAGCGCCTGGCGGTGGCCAATTGGCTGCAGGAGCAAAATATTCGGGTGGATTTTCTGGTGAACAATGCCGGATTTGGCGATCGCGGACCCTTTGAAACGGGCGACTGGGACAAAATTCGCGGGATGATCGACGTGAACATTACGGCGCTGACCCACCTCACGCACCTCCTGCTGCCTTCGATGACGAAGAGCGGGCGGGCGGCGATCCTGAATGTGAGCTCGGTGGCGAGCTTCTTCCCACTGCCCAATACGGCGGTGTATGCCGCGACCAAGGCCTACGTCACCAGCCTCTCCGAATCTCTGGCGATCGAGTTGCGGTCGCGCGGCATCACGGTAACGGCCTTGTGCCCGGGGCCGGTGGAGACGGATTTCTTCACCGTGGCGCAGCGGGCCGAAAGCGATAATGCGGTGCCCCATTACGAATCAATGCCGGCCTTTGTAGTGCCTGCGCCGCGCGTGGTGCGGGCGGGCCTGGAAGCGGTGATCGCCGAGCGGGCGAGGGTGATTCCCGGGCCGATTTTGGCAGTGGCGGTGACGGTGGCCCTGCTGGTACCATTCTTTATCACCCGTGAAATCCTCCGCGCCTTTCGAAGCAAGCTGTGAAGTCTGAAGATTCAGCCATTGACAACATGGGAAGCTCCCAAAATTCTGAGGGGGTGAAGAATCTCGCACCAGCGACGGGCATTTCCTCGGCAAACCTCGTATTTGCCGAGGCGCTTGAGTTAATCGGACCCCATCTTCTTTCGGTGGAGGAGCGCATCCGCGCCCAGGCCAAGGCCTTTGACCCAGCGGTGGAAGGCTATGTCTCCTACGTGAGCGAAAAGGGCGGCAAGCGCCTGCGCCCGGCCCTGGCCCTGATGGCCGGTGGCGCGACGGGAGAAGTGACCTCGGGCCATGTGGACCTGGCGGTGATCGTGGAAATGGTGCACATCGCCACGCTGGTGCACGACGACATCATGGATGGCGCGGAGCTGCGCCGAGGACAACCAACGGCGAATGCAAAGTGGGGCAACTCGATCAGCGTGCTCTTGGGCGATTGTCTCTTTGCCCACTCGCTGCGCTTGGCCACGCTCTTCCGCGACAATGATATTTGCCGGCGCATCGCCGAGGCCTCGGCGGAAGTTTGCTCGGGCGAGATCATCCAGACGCAACGGCGCTACGATCTGAAGCTGAGCACGGCGGACTATTACCGGATCATCGAGATGAAGACGGCGGCGCTCTTTGCGGTGGCCTGTGAATTGAGCGCGTACGTCAATGAAGCGAGCCCCGAAGTGACGGCGGCGCTGAAGACCTTTGGCGCGCGGCTGGGCACAGCCTATCAAGTTTACGACGACTGCCTGGACCTGGCGGGTACCGAGGAAGAAACCGGCAAGACGCTGGGCACGGACCTGCAGAAGGGGAAATTTACCCTGCCAGTGCTGCTGATGCTGCAAAGCGGGCAGGGCCTGGACAGCGATGGGCTGCGGGATTTGCTGCTGCGCGAGGAGAATGTGGACGAGGAAGCGCTGGTAAAAATGATCCGCGAATCGGGTTCGGTGCAGGCGGCGGCGCAAGTCGCCCGGCGCATGCTGAACGAGGGCCGCGAATCGCTGGCCGTCGTGCCCAGCAACCGCTACGTAAGCGGGCTCCAGGGCATCACAGATCACCTCATCAGCCTGGTCGATCGGATTAGCTGACGCGATCGCCGAGGACTCCTGAGCGTGCGCATCAGCGAAATTCCCCAGAGTGATCGCCCGCGGGAAAAGCTGGCCTCACGCGGGCCGGGCAGCCTGACGGATGCGGAACTGCTGGCGATCTTTCTACGCACCGGGATGAAAGGGAAGAGCGCGATTGCGCTGGCGGCGGAATTGATCAACGCGAAGGGCTCACTGCATGCGCTTTCACGCTGCTCGGCGGGGGAGTTGAGCAAGATCGCGGTGGGCATCGGTCCGGCCAAGGCGGCGGAACTCGCGGCGGCTTTTGAGCTGGGCAAGCGCCTGGCGCGCGGCGGCGCGGAGCGGCCGGTGCTGGATAGCTCGGAAGCCATCTATGCTCACTATGCCGCGGAGTTTCAGGCGATGGACCGGGAGGTGCTGAAAGTCGCGTTGCTGGATACGAAGCTGCGGCTGATCCTGCTGGAGAATGTCGCTCTTGGGTCGCTGAATGAGTGCGTGGCGCATCCGCGGGAGATTTTCAAACCAGCGCTAATTCATTCGGCCTATGCGGTGGTGGTGATTCACAATCATCCCTCGGGCGATCCGGCGCCGAGCCAGGCCGATCATCGGCTGACCCGGCAACTTTCCGAAGCGGCGCGACTCTTGCAGATCAACCTGGTGGATCATTTGGTGATTGGCTCGCCGGAGGGAGGAAGGCAGCCTTATTTTAGTTTCCGCGACGCGGGATGCTTATGAAGATTCATCCGACCGCCATTGTATCTCCCCAAGCCATGCTCGGCGAAGACGTCGAGGTGGGAGCCTATGCGATCATCGGAGACGGGGTGCATCTCGGCGCGGGCACCGTGGTGCAGGCGCATGCGGTGATCGAAGGCGACACGCACCTGGGCGAGCGCAACAAGGTCGGGTATGGCGCGGTGATCGGCGCGCCGCCGCAGGATTTTGCCTTCAAGCCCTCACTGCAAAGCGCGGTGCGGATCGGGAATGGGAACACCTTTCGCGAGTACGTGACGATCCACCGGGGGACGAAGGAAGGGACGACCACGGTGGTGGGGGATGATTGCTACCTGATGGTGGGCACGCACCTGGCGCACAACAACAAGATCGGGAACAAGGTGATCATCGCGAACAATTGCCTGCTGGCGGGCTATGTGGAGATCGGCGACGGAGCGATCCTCGGGGGCGGTACGGTGTTCCATCAATTCATCCGCATCGGGCACATGGCGATGGTGCGGGGCGGGACGCGGTTTGGGAAAGATATCCCACCTTACGTGACGGCGAATGGGGAGAATATCATCACGGGAATCAACGTGATCGGGCTGCGCCGGGCCGGGCTCGCGGCGGAGACGCGGATGGAGCTGAAGCGGGTTTTTCGGGCGGTGTTTGCGAGCAAGCTGAATATGTCGCAGGCGCTGGCGGAAGCGGAGAAGGAAAGCTGGGGCGCGGAGGCCAAGTCGTTTCTGGAATTTGTACGCGCGTCGAAGCGGGGGCTTTGCCACCTGAAGCGCGCAGGGGAATACGCGGGCGGGCCGGAGGATTAGGGAGAGCGGAGAGAGAGGCTTGGGTCGAGGCAGGTGTTCACACCAAGAACGCGAAGAACGCCAAGGGGAGACAAGGACAGACCTTCGGTCGATTCCCAAATTTTGGTCAGCGAAACTGATCCGCCGTTAATCTTGCGGCGATTTGATTCAACGCCGGGTATTGGCTCAATGAGTCTCCCAAGCGGGTTTGCCGTCTACCAAAGTGTCACCGAGGGGTTTGATGGTGACGGATTTGGGGCCGAAGGCGTCAATGGTGACGTAGAGGGTGCGGGCGTTTTGGACGAGGGAGGAGGTGGGGGCGTCGACGACGGTGGTGACGGCGCCGTATTCCCAATTGATGCGGTATTGGGTGGGGGAGAGTTGCTTCATCTCGCGGTTGGTGTTGAGGAGGATGAAGGTTTTGCCTTTGAGGTCGGCTTGCTGGGTGAGAACTTCCTCGGCGCGGAGGGTTTGGTATTCGTCGGCTCGGGCGGCGAGGGAGGCCATGAGAAGAAGTGAAAGGAGGCGAAGCGTTTTCATCGGAATGGGAAGGTGGAAGGGACTTTTAACGGGAGGACGGGATCTGAGAAGACTATTGCGACCCAGAG